>Ga0187818_10000901_pt1 | contig 11463 bp, 9 predicted proteins | sample NC_wetland_sal_i_14_FD_130581 | JGI IMG/M metagenome (GOLD analysis project Ga0187818, IMG submission 130581) | Wetland sediment microbial communities from Neuse River Estuary, North Carolina, USA - SO4_3 | ecosystem: Environmental > Aquatic > Freshwater > Wetlands > Sediment | place: USA: North...
TCAGCGTGACCGTGTTCGAGAAAACCCCCATTTTAGAAGGGTTTTCCAACTTCAGCGACGAGTTCCCGGACAGCGAGTCCTGTATGCAATTGAATCTATTCGACTTTTAATGGGACAGCACTGGTTAGAGTTCTCTATGCGTCAAGCCTATGTACCCATAAACGAATGACACGAAGTATAAAAACAATACAACATCAGCATGCGCAGCCCTGTTTCTCTACGTAGCCAGTGGCGATTGCCATCGCCCGCTTGAACGGGAACTTCTGCTCATAAGCGGAACCGAAACATCCCTCCCGGTACATAAATCTATCTCGTACAGGATACAACAATATCTTAGGATGTTCATCGACAGGCTCGCTTTTTCATTCGAGACGTCGAGGCGGGTTCGTAAATTGCCCCATTAGATACCCTAGAGAGCCAAAGTCTTGGACCTGATGCGAAAAGGCGTTTTCAAACAGTTCAGAGTCTATGGAGCGCCGCCCCATACACCGAACGAGGGAACAAGCCTGGACTCTGGTCCAACGTATGGATGAACGAATGATTGCGCCTAACCATCCGCACCCTTGTCCGGTGGACGTGCCTCGGGATTCGAACACGGATGCCTTCTTCAAGCAGGTTCGGAGCGATCCGGCGTTATTTGCCGATAGAGGCAGTGAAGGTTTCATCGCTGCGGCCGCGCCGGCGGACGTCGATGCCAAGCCGTTTAATTTTTTGATTCAGAGTGGAGAGCGGGATCATGAAGCGCTCAGCAGCTTCGGTCTGATTCCAGCCGGTGCGTTCGAGCATGTCGGAGATGATGCGCCGCTCGATCTCGTCCATGATTTGGAACAGAGACGGTTGCGAATGGTCGGCTCCGGAACGCGCGCCGGGTTCTCCGGGAAGCGGCGGGAGAAACTCGGAAAGCTGCAGGCGCACGCCGCGCACGATTTCCTTGCTGCGGATATTCTCGGGCAAGAGGTCCACGTCGACGCGCTCTTGCGTCGAAAGAACCACGGCGCGCTCGACGACGTTCTCCAGCTCGCGGACATTGCCGGGCCAATCGTAGTCCATCAGAAGCTTTAGCGCCGCTTGGGTGAATTGGCGGGGCGTCTTGCCGTTTTCCGCGCAGTAGCGCTCCAGGAAATGTAGCAGCAGAGCGGGAATATCTTCGCGGCGGTCGCGCAGAGGCGGCAGCCGAAGATGGATGACGTTGAGGCGGTGATAAAGATCTTCGCGGAAGCGGCCCTCGCGCACCAGGGTGAGCAGGTCGATGTTGGAAGCGGCGACGATGCGCACATCGACTTTGATTTGCTCGGTGCCGCCCAGGCGCATGAATTCGCGTTCCTGGATCACGCGCAGGAGCTTGGCCTGGGTTTCCGGGCTGATGGTGGCGATCTCGTCAAAGAAAATCGTGCCTTGATCGGCAACCTCGAAGAGGCCCTTCTTGGAAGCGACGGCGCTGGTGAACGCGCCTTTCACGTGGCCGAAAAGCTGCGACTCCAGCAAATCCACGGGGATGGAACCTGTGTTCACCGGAACGAAAGCCTTGTCAGCCCGCGTGGAGGCGGAATGAATGGCCTTGGCGATAAGCTCCTTGCCGGTGCCGCTTTCCCCGCTGATCAACACGGTGGAGCGCGACGGCGCGACCTGCGTCACCAGATCCAGCAGCGTGAGCATCTTCTCGCTTTTGCCGATGATGCTCGGGAAATTGAAGCGCTGCTTGAGGGCGCGCTTCAACTGAACGTTTTCTTCGCGCAGGCGGCGGGATTCAACGGCCTGCGCTACTTGCGCGAGAAGCTCGTCGTTGGACCACGGCTTGGTGATGTAATCCAACGCGCCGCCCTTGAATGCGGCGCGCGCCATATCGATGGACCCGTATGCGGTGATCAAAACGACGGAAAGATGCGGATCGCGGCGCCGGATTTCGCGCAGTAGATCGAGGCCGTTGCGGTCGGGAAGGCTGACGTCCAGAAGCAGCAGATCGAAGGGGCGTTCTTCCAGCTTGGCGAGGCCCAATTCTCCGGTGCTGGCGCTGCAGACGCCGTAGCCTTCGCTGCTCAGCAGCAGCTCAAGTCCCTCGCGAATTTCAGATTCATCATCAACTACCAGAATCGAGCCCTTAGACATGGACCGCTTTCCGTACCGCAGGAAACTCGACGTGGAAGGAGGTGCCCTTACCAGGAGTGGAGCGGACGTCAATTTTTCCAGCATGCTCTTTGATGATGCCGTAACTGACCGAGAGGCCTAGGCCGGTGCCGCGGCCGTTGGCTTTGGTGGTGAAAAAAGGATCGAAGATGCGATGAATGTGTTCGCGCGGAATGCCCGCGCCGGTGTCAGCGACCTCGACCTCGACGCTGCCGTTATGCGCGGCGGTGCGAACCTCGAGCATGCCGCCGCCGGGCATGGCATCGCGAGCGTTGAGGAACAGATTCAGAAATACCTGCTGCAGCTTGTTGGCGGAGCCGCGGACGGCCGGCAGGGTCTCACCCAACTGTTTGACGACCTGAATTTGCGAGGTCTTCAAGGGATGGGCGACCAGCGACAATGTTTCCTCGATCACGCGATTGACGTCGATATCCGCGAGTTCGGTGGCGCTGGTGCGCGAGAAATTCAGCAAGTTGTTTACGATCTCGCTGGCGCGGAATGTCTGCTTGACGATCTTGTCGATAATGCCCTGGCGCGGGTCGCCTTCGGGCATCTGCTTCGCCAGCATCTGAATGTAATTGGAAATGACCGCCAGCGGAGTGTTCACCTCGTGAGCCACGCCGGCGGCCAGCAAGCCCAAAGAAGTGAGCTTCTCCGTCTGCGACATCTGCTCTTCCATGCGCTCGCGCTGCGTGACGTCGTCGAACAGCAGCAGCCGGCCAATGCGATCGCCCGACTTGCTCACCAACGGCGTGATCGAGACATTCAGCGTCAGAAGTTTTCCCTGGTGATGCAGCCGCTGCTTGTAGATGCCCGTGATTTGCTCTTCGTCTCTGCGCGACGCGATTTCCGACGCCAGTTCTTCGGGCAGCAACGCGCGCAACTGGTGGCCCACAGCTTCCTGGCGGCTGACACCGAAGAGCTGCTCCATGCGCGTGTTCCAGGATTCCACGATGCCGCCGAGATCGACAGCGAGCACGCCCACGTTGAGGGATTCGACGATGTTTTCGCTGAAGTCTTTCAGGCGCGCGATTTCCAGGGCCTTCTGCTCGAGCGAGGTGTAGAGCTGCGCGTTGTCCAACGCCACGGCGACGTAGCCCGCGATGGTCTGGACGAGCTCGACGTCGTCGCTGGAAAGGAAATCGCCATCCACGGTCTTGCCGAGGCCGAGGACGGCGACGGTGTGCTCGCGAATGCGGCAGGGAATGAAATAGTTCAGGTCGAGCTGTTCGAGGGTCTGGCGCACGGAGTCGCTGACGTCTCGCGCCGCGCGGGGCGACTCAAAAAAGAGCGCCCCCCGGGCGAACTCGGGCCGGGCCGGCTCGAGGAAACTCAGGTCCATGGGTTCGGACAAGCGAACACCCATGGAACGCGCGAGACGCATTTGTCCCGGCTGGAGCGGGTCTTCCATAAAGATGGCGAGGCGGTCGACAAGCAAAGTCTGCGATACGCGATCCATGACCGAGCCGAGCATGGGATCGAACCGCACTTCGTTGGTAAGCGTGCGGCCGAATTCGATCAGCGTGCGGCGATAGTCGAGGCGATCGCGATAAAAGAAGCGGTCGAGGCGCGCCTGAATCCATTCGCGGAACGGTTGAAACAGAAACGCGGCGATGACGATGGCGATCATGCCGCCGACGGGGCCGGTCGTCTGCGCGTGGGAAATTTCAGCAATCAAAGCAATCAGCGCGAAATAGACGGAAGCCACGGCCGCGGTGGCGGCGGTGTAGGCCAAGCCGCGCTTGAAGATGATGTCCACGTCCATCAGCCGGTAACGGATGATAGCGTAGCCGAAACACAGCGGGATGAGCACCAGGCTCAGCGACGAAAACTTCGTCCACGCGGGCGGTACCGCATCCATGACGAACGGGACGATGTAGAGAAGCGCGAACGGCAAGCTGCCCGCCAGCGTTCCGCCGGTGAGCCACTTCAACTGCTGCCGCAAGACGCCGGAAGGAGCTTCGCGAAAACTCTTGTAGAAAACAATCGCCGCGGCCAGGAAATAGATGCCGAGATAACTGTATTCGATCTTGTCGATCAGCACGCGCGAACCAAGCCACGGCACAAACCCGAGCGCGTTCAAAGCGGTGCTGACATGGAAAAACGCCAGGACCGACGGCGGTCCGTACACCATGGCAAGCTTCGACAACGAACGAGTGGTCCCTTCGGCACGCTCCGGAAAAACCAGCGCGAAGTGAAACAGCAGCGCGGGCGCAAGCATCAGGGACGCGATCTTCGCCCAATAGATTTCGTAATCGAAGGCGTCCAGCTTCCCGCTGTAATGGAACGAGAAGAAAATGAAGGAAACCAGACAGAACACATAGAAATGCACGGCGCGCGGAGCGTTCCATCGGCGAATAAATATGAATAGGCCGATGAATAGATAGATTAGACCGACGACGCGGGTGTAATTCTCAATGGAAGCGGGTCTTTCCGCCGGGGCGGTGACCAGAGGTGTCTCGAACCCCTCGCCGTTGCGTACCAATTTGTAGCGGACCTGGCTCCACAGCCCGGCGCGCCACAGCCGCTTGGTCACTTGCACCTGCGTGTCGACGCGAACCCCGTTGATCGCTACCAGGAGATCGCCGGGACGCACACCGGCGCGAGCGGCAGGCGAATTCGGCGCCAACTTCCAAGCCTGGGCGCCATGCGAGGTGTCCAGCCATGCCACGCCATCGTCCGGGATTTCGTAGGTCTCGCGCTGGCGGAAGTTGATCCAGGCGTAGATCACCGCTGCCAGCGTGGCAAGCGCCAGCACGACCGCGCCCAGACTAACTCTCAAGTTCTGCTTCATAACGCAGCTTCACAGCTGGCCAGGTTGAGACACACCGCGCCGACAATATGACAATAATAGGTGCAAATTGATGTCCACTGTATCGTAGTTTCCTGCGCTGAGAACCCCAATTTGCTCAATGTGTTACGGAAGAGGTGCGAGAGCCAATGTACGGGTATCCAGTTTATGGAAGGGCACATACAGCTTTCCAAAGCCCACTTTGGTTCAGAATTGAACGCTCAGACCGCCTCGAAACGTACGGAACGCTGGCACCAGCACCGTGCGGCCATCCTGTGTGTTCATCGTGACATACCCCTGTGCCAGGATGTTGTCGCAATTGGCCATGGCTTGCCAGTGACCTGGCGCAAACTTGGGAAGGGTTTGGCGGATTCCAACATGGAGGTAGGGGTCCATTTGGTAGAGCGATTCTCCGTAGCCGTCCAAACGTGACACGGCGACTCCGCTCACCCATTTATAGCCGGCGTTTACCTTCGTGCCCGTGTGAGGAACCTTGACCGAGACGTTGCCGCCAATCGAGTTATGCATCGAGGTGCGTAGCATTTCTCGGAGGGCTCCTTCGGCAAGACCCGACGGGCTGAGGGCGCCTGCGAGCGCATACACGGCGGTTACTTCCAAGTCGTCCGACAGCTTTTCGCGAAGGGCCACGCGCGCGCCCCAACTGTTCAGCGAGCCGCCATCATACGCGAAAGCATTTGAGAAATAGTCGGGCAGGTAGTCGGCGGCGGGCAAGTCGGCGCCGCGGCCATACACGGCCACGTGGCTGTTGTCATCGTGGAATGCCGCGATCTGGAGCTCGCCGCCGGAGCTCAGCTTGCGCGAGGCGGCTATCTCTTCGTGCCAGCCGCCCTCCAGTTCGGGACGTCCCGCGCGCCACAGTAAGGCCGGGAAGGAATCGAGCTCGTTCAAGGTAGCTGCCAAGGCCCTTCCGGAGTCGAGGACATCCGATTCCAGGGACGTGCCGGAGCCGGGTTCCCCGGCAAAGATCAAAGCGGTGTGCCAATCGTCGGAAACGCGAGTGTCGAACTCCAAACGGGGACGAAGCGACGTGGCGGCTTTCGTCAAGCCGACCAGCACATATTCACCGCTGTAGAGGAGTTTTGCGCGGTCACCCAGACCCACGGAGCCGCCTTGCTCCATGCGCACGCCTCGGAAGGTTTGACCCATCGGTCCGAGCTTGGCTTCGCGAAGCACCAGAGTGGTATGAGGGCCCGCTCCAAGGGAGCCTGTGGGCAGCCAAACCGTGGCGATGCCACCTCCGGGCGCCGAGTCGAGATAGTTCATTTGTCCAGCGAGCAACAGCCGCCCGATCCCGCCGAGCTTCTGGTCATAGGCGAACGCTGTGGCCGGGGCTGACGGAACATTGGACGCCGAGCCGGGCCGCCGCGCGCCGTCGGTGAATTCCAGCCGAGCCCTGGGTTGCATGGTCTGGACATCGACGGAAGAAGAAGAATTGGAGGCAGTCTTCGAATCTTCACCTTCCATCCATTGCAAAACCGGACGCGTGGCCGAGGCGGAACGCAGCACCCATTTCCAGTCATCGGCTTCGACGATGGTGGCCGAGGGAGCCCGGCGCAACTGATCGAGCGAGGCAAACATGGATTCGAGCTGGATGCGGACTACCGTGGTCAGATGGGCGCTGATGCGGACGTGTTGTTCGAGAGTAGGTAGAAAACCCGCAAGGGTCACCCGAACGGTGTAGAAGCCCGGGGCAAGACGTTCGCTGCGGAAAACGCCCTGCGTATTAGTCAGAAAATCCAGGGCAGCCGCGCCGGTTGATTCCGGGACGATTTCCACGGTGGCGCCCAACTGGGGCGTGCCCGAGGTGTCGTTGACTACGCCCGCGATTTTTCCGGGGGCGGACTTCACTTGCGCCGGCGAAGAGTGCACCCCGATGAACAGACACGTGCCCGCCAGGACCACAGCGCCCAGGACTCGGAGACGTATCTCGTTCACGTGCGGGTTACCTCCCTGGTGCAGCTTTGCCGGAATTCGCAGCCGTCTTGGTATCGGCGGGCGGCTTGACGACGAAATCCGCGGACTTGGAAATAGTCTTATTGGAAAGGGTGTCGGTAGCGACGACTTCCAGCGAGTACTTGCCGGCGGTCAGGGTCGCGAGAGGCAGCAGGCGCTCAATGGTGACCTGCTCGCCGGTTTGCTTCATTTCTTCGGAAGTTTCCTTGAACTGCATGATCTGCTGGTCGCCCTTCTTGACGGTGTACACGAAGGTGGCGTTGGACTTGTGCGTCTTGTCGTCGGGCTTGAGGTTGTAAACCTGCATGTAGATGCCGAGCTTCTCACTGCTGGAGAACTCGCCATCGAGGCGGGGCACAACCTTGGTGGAACCCAGCACGAACTGGCCGGTTCCAATTTGCTTGGAAGGCACATGCTCGAGCTTGCTGCCATCGGCGACGATCAGGGAACTGGCTTCGAGCTTGTCGTCCTCAAACCGGGGAACTTGCAGACGCGTGTTGATCACGCCGACGTTGCCGCTCTTCACGTCTTTGATGACGATGTCCAGCCGATACAGGCCCGGCCGCAGCGGAATGGCCTTTTGATAGATGGACTGCAGCTTGATCGATTGCTGGAAAAGGCTGTCCGGGAAGTCTCTGCTGACGGGGTCTTCAAAGGTTTGCACGACGCGGCCGGTCAATGAGCTGACGCGGCCAAAAACGTTGAGCGTTGCGGAGTGCACGCCTTCCTTCATGTCAAACGAAAGCTGATTGTTGGGCACCTGGACGGTGACAGGCACGAGCACGGTATCGTTGGTGACCTTCATGTAGTCGGTGCGCCACGTGAAATGCACCTGATCGCGAACGATGCGGGCCGTGACGATGGCTTCCAAATCCTTGTACTTGACCTCCGGCGGTTTGAAGGCCTTTGAATATTGCTCCAGGCGATTGAACTCATCCATGCTGGAAGGCGTTCCACCGAGCGTGGTAGGAAGATTGGTGCCGTCGGAACGCGTGAAGCGGTCCGTCTTGGAGGCCATACCCATTTCTTCCAGCAAGCTGAGGCCGGCTCCGGGCACGTGCAACAGCGCGTCTTTTTCGGACGGGTCCATGGTCAAGTGATATTCGCCGGAGCTGGTGGGGTCCACGAATTCCCAAATGACATTCTCGCCGATCCCTTCCATGTAGCGGTAGCGCCAGGTTTCCCAGGGGTAGGTCGTGGTAGAGCCGCCGCCTTCATCCATTGGACGGTCGTAGGTGCCGCCGGTCGGATGCGACTCCACTTCATCGGCCGGGCCCCACATGATGTACATGCGGCCGCGATCCGTCTTCCAACCCGGAACGCCGGAAGCGAAATGCTCGTTGGCGTAGGCGATGCGGCGGTAGTGCTCTTCTTTGAAGTCGTTTTCAGGCAGATCGGGATTACTGCTGCGGCGAAGCCAGAACTGCTCGATGAACTGCTCGCGCTCCTCGTTGGTTTCAAGCTGCAGGAAGGCCGTGCGCTCTTCGGGCGAGATAATGTAGATTACGTCCTCGCTCAGCCACTGCTTGTACGGGGTATCGAGTTCCTTCAGCGTCTTCTTAAGTTTTTTCCTCTGTTCCTTGTCGAGCTTTTGCGGGACAGGTGCCGCGGTAGGGTCTTGCGCCTGTGGTTGTTGCGCATGGACTGGCGGAATCGAGATGGCGAGAGAAAACAATGACGCGACGACGGTGCGCACTACCCGTGACATAGGTACACCTCAACGTCTAGGACCTACGGATTCTACTCTGGGGCACCTTCCCCGTCAATGCTGGAATGTCCTGCATTATGTGACACTTGCCCCCGATCAAGCTTAGAATCCGGCAAGCGGGGTTGGGTTGCTTGACAAATTTTGGCCTGAACTAGAGTACAGGAGAAAAGACGGAGATGCGGTACGAGATAGGTACGTCGCCAAGCATACTTGGAAGAACCGAACGAGGGGGTCGGAGCGCTCTTGGAGGAGGTTGCTGGTTACTGAACCCGCTGCTTTTGACCGTCCCATCCCACCAGGGTGTCGAAGATCGCCAGCACGTGGCGGCGGTATTCCACCATGCGGAAGAAGATATCGCGCAATTCTGGATCGCGTTCCGCGTCGCGGTGCCATTTTGCGAGGACCGCGGGAGGCACTTCGATGTCGCGCCGGAGTTGTTCGGGAGAGTGGCCGCGCAGAAAGAGGCCGTAGAAAAAAGCAGCTTCTCGCTGCGGGAAAGCGAAGTCTGTGGCGACTTCAACGGGAACGAATTGTGCCATCGTGCCCATAAAGGGAAAATGCAGTTTACCCAAAAGCGTCTCGGCGTCAAGTAGTACGACAGCTTTCGTGTCACGTGCCGGGCAACTCCCTCTTTCGGCACAGGCCCTGGGGCTCGCTACCCTTGAAAGCCTATACAACACCGGGGTTGCCACGCGATTCTAACCGCCGTAGGATGCTGTAAGCCATGGCAAGGTCACACAGAGCGGAGAAAGCGTCGATCGGCAAGCGCCTATTGCGCTTCGGGGTGCGGCGAGGACTGCGCACCGTGGAGATCGATCCAGAGGACTTCCGGAGTCAACTGGCAAAGAAACATGGGCTTTGGGTGCCGAATTTCGGCCGCATGCACGATGTTCCGCTGGAGCGACTCGACGAAATTGCCAAGGCGTTGATTCGCGATGCGGAACGTCTGGCGTTGGCGGAGGGTGCGGGGTTCGGCCTGGGAGGAATGATTACGCTGCTTCCGGACGCGAGCCTGCTCACCGTGATCACACTGCGATTGATTCAGCGGCTGTGCCTGCTGTATGGATTCGAGTCGCGCGGACGCGACGAGCGGTTGGAATTGTGGATGGCTGCCGCGGCGGCAAGTGGCGTGGACTACGGGAAGGATTTGGCGGAAAAGCAGGTTTTTGAGAGACTGGCGCCGCGAATCGCGAAGCGCCTGGCGGTTAAGATCGGTCAAGAGGCGGCGGAGAAATGGGTGGGGCGCCTGATTCCGCTGGCGAGCTCGGCGATCGGCGGAGCGTTGAATTTTTCCTTTGTGCGAGGGTGGGGACGCCGCGTGCAACGGAACCTGCGCACGAGGCATGCAGCGGCTCGAAGGACGGCGGCTTAGGATTTTTTGCTATTTGGAGTTGGGCCACACGGGCTTTGAAGCTTTCCAGGTTCGGATCACAAATTTCCAACAAGCGGGGAATCATGACTGGGAAACGAGCGGCGGTTTGCGGAGCAGTCCTGTTGAGCTTGGCGCTCGGCTTGGCTTTGCTTCCACAGCGCGCCGCTTCCCGCGTGGCCCAAGCGGCGAACGACGAACCCGTGCCTGCATTTCATACGGAGGTTCCAAAAGGGCCGCTGCCGGCGACGCTGAATCCGGCGCAGTTCTCGGACGTCTTGGTACAGAACGCCTACGCGCTGGCGGCCCGCGTCCGAAGGGTTTTGTATCAACAACCGTGTTATTGCCACTGCGACCGCAGCCAGGGCCACGGCAGCTTGCTGGATTGCTTTGTGAGCAAGCATGCGGCGGAGTGCGGGGTGTGCATCCGCGAGGGGCTGTACTCCTACGAGCAATCGCGCAAAGGGAAGACCGGAGCACAGATTCGCGAGGGCATCGAGCGAGGCGAGTGGCAGCAGATGGATATTTCCAAGTATCAGACTCCGGTTTCCGCCAAATAAAAGGCATTCAATCGGCTATGCTGACGCCCGAGGTTATCTGCGCGCATTCCGTCGAACCTTTTTCATCCTCCGTGCAGTCTAATTCCCGAGCCTCGTTGAGTTCAGAGCGCAACTCGGCGACCAAGTTTGGGTTAATGTCAGGAATCAGTTCAGGAACCAACTTAGACCCTCGGCCGACAGGAGGCAGCATGAAGATGCGTGGAGACCGGTGGAAGTGGACGCTGGGAACGGCGCTGCTGGTTTCGGCTGCGTTGACCGGCGTGCCGACGCGAATGCAGGCGCAGGAGAAACAGCATGTGGTGTCGCTGGACGACTTGAACAAGGACGCGGCGCAACGGGCGGAAACGCGGCGGGCGGATGAAGCTTCGGTGCGTGAGCTGGTCTCGTCCGAGGCCGGACAGACGGCGTTGCAAGCGGTGAAGGTCGACTATCAAAAGGTGGACAAAGCAATCGGGCAGCTCAGCGATGCAGATTTGGCGAAGATTGCGGCGCGCTCCCGGCAGGCGGAAAGCGATTTTGCCGCGGGTGGTTTTAAGAGCACGCTGATTATTGTCATCATACTGATCGTGGTGCTGATCGTCGTGCTTTCGCTGGTGTTTTGAGCGGGCTTCGCGAGGAATAGTTCCCAGACGAGCACAGGCGGAAGAGAAAAACGGGGCAACGCTCTTGTCGCTCCAGCGCGTACTCCGTAAACTCGATAGAACCCAGCCAGTAGTGAATAAACTAGGAGGATGAACATGCGCCTGACGTGGCTTATGCGGGCCCTGGCGATGGTATTTGTGGCGTCCCTGGCGGGGGGTGTGGCGCTGGGACAAGCGCCGGACAAACAGCACGTGGTTCCGCTCAGCGAACTGAGCAAGGATTCCGCGGGGCCGGCGGAAACGCGCCAGGCGAATCAGGCCGCGGTGCGGCAACTGTTGTTGTCCGAGGCAGGCCA
>Ga0187818_10000903_pt1 | contig 11461 bp, 10 predicted proteins | sample NC_wetland_sal_i_14_FD_130581 | JGI IMG/M metagenome (GOLD analysis project Ga0187818, IMG submission 130581) | Wetland sediment microbial communities from Neuse River Estuary, North Carolina, USA - SO4_3 | ecosystem: Environmental > Aquatic > Freshwater > Wetlands > Sediment | place: USA...
CTCCCATGCCACCCATACCTCCCATGCCGCCCATTCCGCCCATGCCCATATCTCCCATGCCACCCATTCCGCCGCCATGCGGCATCGCGGGCGCGGGCGTTGGTTTTCTCGGTTTCTCGGTGATGGCGGCTTCAGTGGTGAGCAACAGCGAGGCTGCGCTGGCCGCGTTCTCAAGCGCGGACCGGACGACCTTGGCCGGGTCGATCACGCCGGCCTTGACGAGGTCTTCGTATTCCTCGGTAGCGGCGTTAAATCCGAAGTCACTCTTTCCTTCGGAAACCTTACCGAAGACGAGGGCGGGTTCGTGGCCGGCATTGCGGGCGATCTGGCGCAAGGGTTCACTCATGGCGCGGGAGATAATGTCGGCGCCAGCTTTGCGCTCGCGGCCGAGGCGAAGATCACTGACGGCTTTCATCGCACGCACGAGGGCGACTCCGCCGCCAGGCACGATGCCCTCTTCGACGGCCGCGCGCAGGGCATGGACGGCGTCGTCGACGCGGGCCTTCTTCTCCTTGACTTCGACCTCAGTGGCGGCGCCAACCCTGATCACGGCGACACCGCCGGTGAGCTTGGCCAACCGCTCTTCGAGTTTTTCGCGATCGTAATCGGAAGTGGTCTGTTTGATCTGGCTGCGTATGAGTTCGATGCGGCCCTGAATCTCGGACTTCTTGCCGGAACCGCCAACCAGGGTGGTGTTGTCCTTGTCGATCAGGACGCGGCGGCATTTGCCGAGCTGGTTGAGCGCGACGTTTTCGAGCTTTGCACCGAGTTCCTCGGCGATGACAGTGCCGCCGGTGAGGGTGGCCATGTCCTGGAGGTTTTCCTTGCGGCGATCGCCGAAGCCGGGCGCTTTAACCGCGGCAATCTTGATGGTGCCGCGCAATTTGTTGACGACCAGCGTCGCCAGCGCCTCGCCTTCGACCTCTTCGGCGATGATCAGCAAGGGACGGCCGCTGTGCACCACCTTTTCGAGCAAGGGCAGCATTTCGCGCAGATTCGAAATCTTCTTCTCGTGGAACAGGATGAGCGGTTCTTCGAGTTCGACCGTCATCCGGTCGGCGTTGGTAATGAAGTAGGGAGAGAGGTAGCCGCGGTCAAAGCGCATGCCCTCGACGAGATCGAGTGTGGTCTCGAGTCCTTTGGCCTCCTCGACGGTGATCACGCCTTCCTTGCCAACCTTTTCCATGGCGTCGGCAAGGATTTTGCCGATATTGATATCGCCGTTGGAGGCGATGGTGGCGACTTGTTGCATCCGGGTGTGATCTCTGACCGGGCGCGACATGTCCTTGATAGCGCCGACGGCGGCCTTAACCGCGGCGTCGATTCCGCGCTTGAGTTCGATGGCGGGAATGCCGGCGGCAAGCAGCTTGATGCCCTCGCGCACGATCGCACCGGCGAGCACGGTGGCAGTGGTGGTGCCGTCGCCGGCGACGTCCGAGGTCTTTTGCGCAACTTCGCGGATGAGTTTGGCGCCAAGGTTCTCGAAGCGGTTCTCGAGTTCGATTTCCTTGACGACGGTGACACCGTCCTTGGTCACCAGCGGAGCGCCGAAACTTCTCTGGATCATCACGTTACGGCCCTTGGGCCCGAGCGTCACGCGGGCCGCTTCGGCGACCAGAGTGGCGCCGACGATGATTCCGGCGCGGGCTCGTTCGTGCAGTTCAACGACTTTAGCTGGCATCGAATGCTGTCTCCGTTTACGGTTGGTTATGTTGGGGGCCCGGCACGATCGTACATGCGGAGCGGGCCGCCGTAAAAGTTAAACACGCCGCGGCGCTTTGCAAGTGCGGCAGTCCCTTTTCGCAACGGGACTGAGATGTCAGGATGGTTGATTGGAGGATGTTTGCCATTGATTCGTAAGCTACAGCGGCAGGCGCTCGGCGCCGGACCGTCCATAATTTTTCACTTCGGGCTGGCCGTCGCCGGGGTTTGGGGCCTGATGCCGCGCGCTTGCAGCGCGGAGATTTTTCCCAAGGCGGCGTCCGCAGTCCATGCCAATCCAGGCCATCTGGCCCAGAACGACGACGGCGACACCCCCGAAGTCGCACCCGTCCAGATCGAAAACTACGTTGCGGTGTACGCGGCGATGCAACGGGATCGCGGTCTGACCGTGGAGCAGGCGGCGATGCAGCGGGGGATGTCGTTGCAGGCGTTTCGCCAGCTCGAGAATCGAATCGAGCGCAATGACGCGGCGCGCGAGCAGGCCCGCAAGCAACTCCAACAAGCCGCCAGCGAATCAGCCTCGCCGGCGCCAAGCCCCGCCTCCAGCCTGACTCACCCGGCACCCTGAGACGGGGTCGCTCGGGTGGTCATGAAATTCAGGCGGCGGGAAGGATAGCCTTCCCGCCGCTCGGGCACATTTCGCGCCTAACTTACTTGGTGACGGAAGTCGAGAACGCGGCTTCCAGACGAGCCACCGCGTCATTGGCCCGGCGCACCGAATCCTGCGCCTCCGTCGCCCCCTGGTCAGCCTTTGCCGCAGCCGCCTTGGCCTGCTCAGCCGCGGTTTCCGCATTGGTCGCCGACGTATTGGCGTTGTTGGCGTCGGTTTCAGCCTTCTGCGTGGCCGCGTTGATCAGATTCATATCCGGGCCACACGCAGCCATAAATGCCGCCAACGACAGTATCCCCAGCAAACTTGCCAACTTCTTCATCCGAACACACCTCCTCATAGTTCCAGTGCAACCGCCGGTTCCATCCACACAACGGATGCAAAATGCAGGTCCGCCGAACGAGCAGCGCCATAGTTACAAATCAACTTGGGCGACGCAAGCTGGCTCCTTGCGGGATCCAGCCGGTTGCGGGAGACGGGCGTCACGAGGATGCGCATGCTGGCGGTGTAAACCCAGCCGGCTACCCGTTGACATGAAAAAGTCGCGGCGATTATCGTGAAAGGCGATCGCATTGTCACTACCGTCAACTACTATTCATCTGCTGCAACGTTTCGAAGCCCGGCAACCTCGCACAATGACACCCACCGAAGATAAGGAAGAAAGAGCCCAGCCTACGCCGGCGGCAGGCGACGTTGCACCCGAGGGAGCGTCGAAGGCGGCGGACCAGGCTGCATCCGCGCCGCCAGTATCGGCGGGGCCGTCGCCGGCGGCGAAGCCAGCGGCAACGCCGAGTGCGCCCAAGCCGGTGCCCGTCGCCAGGCCTGCTGTGGCGGCAGCCAAGCCGGCGGCAGCGCCGAAGCCCGCGGCGCCGCCGCCACCACCTTTCGTGGCCGAGCCCTCGCAGCCGGTCTCGATGATAGTCTCGCCGGATGATGCGGCGAGGATTTCGGCACCGGTGGGCGAGAAGCTGTTCGCAGGCGAACTGGCCGAGGATTTCGAGACGGCGATAAGCCGGGTAGCGATGGGGCCGCGCCGGGCCAGCCTGTTCGAGATGATCGTGCGCGGGCTACGCCGTCTGGTTCCGGGAAGAGTCCGCGCTCGCCACGAGGCATTCCTGCATGCACAGCGGCACGTAGCCTTCGACGGCTTCACGAACGAGTTGTACGAGGACAAGACCGAGCGGGATCGCCGCTACGGAACGGTCTACACTGTTTCGGAGGAACTCAACGCTTACCTGGTGCGGCTGGAGATGCCGCGGCGGCTGCCGAACTCGGCGCTCAAGCGCACCTGGAAATTACCCGACGAGATGCCCGACTACGATTACGCGCTGAGTGTTGAGGACGGCGTGTTATCGATTCGAGCGGGCGTGCGCGGGGAGGCATGCCGGCGGCTGTCGTACGTTTCGTCGTCGTTTCCCTCGGAGTTCCTGACCCGAATCGAGTTTGCGAAACCGGTGGGCGCGTTCAAGCATCGGATGCGCAACAAAGTGCTCGATATAATCGTATTCAAGCGCGAGCGAGACGACCTTAAACGCGCAGCATGAGGCCCTGATCGGGCAGGGCTTTTGCGGGCGATTCGGATCCTCGGGACTCGGCAGCGGGGTGGTCGATGCGGGTGAAGATTCGGGACGCGACCAAGCGTGACCTGCCGCAAATAATGGAGATCGAGCGGCTGGCCTTTGACCATCCATGGAGCCTGGATTCATTCATTCGTGAGCTTTCGTTGCCATTTTCTCGTATATTTGTGGCGAGCCAAGGGAGTGGTCCGAACGAGACTTTGATTGGCTATCTTTGCCGATGGCTGGTGGCGGACGAATGTCACATCCTCAACGTCGCGGTGCATCCGGAGGCGCGTCGGCAAGGGGTGGGGGAGCGTCTGATGGCGGATGCAATAAGTGAGGCAAAAGCAAAGAAAGCTCATCTAATAACGTTGGAAGTAAGACGCTCCAACGTTTCGGCACGGGGACTCTATCGTAAGCTGAAATTTACAGAACGACGTTTGAGACGTAATTATTACGGTGCGGGCGAGGATGCGATCGTAATGGAGCTGCGTCCGGCGTGAGGGTGCGGAGCGCTTAAAGAACGAGGTTATAAATAAATTTCGGTGAGGCCGTGGTTACAAATTCGTCAAGTTTATGCCATAATGGTCACAAGTTGAGGCTCAATCGGAAGCGGGGATGGCGAAGCGGACCAGCACGCTCCGAAATCAGGGGTCTCGCACTTGGTGCCAATCAGTCATGAATTTGCCGTTCAAGAAGGGTGAAAAGGTCGTCTATCCCGCCCACGGAGTAGCCGTCATCGATGACATTCAGAGCCGAGTGATCTCGGGTACGGAGCGCAGGTTCTACATGCTGCGCATTCTGGGCACGGAAAAGATGACTATCATGATTCCGACCGAGAACGTAGACGCGGTCGGTTTGCGGCGGGTAATCGGAAAGGAGACGGTCACCAAGATTTACAAGATTTTGCGTCAGCGCAAAGTCGAAGGCGACTCGCAGACCTGGAACCGGCGTTATCGCGAGTACACGGAGAAGATCAAGACTGGCTCCCCGCTTGAGATCGCCAAGGTCTTGCGCGATTTGCTGGTGCTCAAGGGCGACAAGGAACTTTCGTTCGGCGAGCGCAAGATGCTCGACACGGCGCGCAGTTTGCTGGTGAAGGAGCTTTCGATCGCGAAAGCGCATCCCGAAGAGAAGATTATGGAAGAGCTCAAGACGATTTTCGCCAACTGAGGAAGTACGGCAAAATCGAACGTAATCGGGAAGGGGTCAAGCGTCATGCTTGGCCCCTTTCTGTTATGACTGGATGAATCAACCCGATCGTAATCGCTGATTGAACTCCAAATGATCGCGTCAGGCATTCATTTGAGCCGAAGGTACGGAAGCCGCTCACGATGAAGGCCTCGGCGATAATCGTTGCCGCGGGAAGCGGAACCCGGCTCGGGCTCAAGATACCCAAGGCCTTTGTCCGCGTTGGCGCCGAGACGATCCTCGCGTTCACGTTGCGTACGCTGGGAGCGGTTGGCGCAATCGAAGAAGCGGTGATCGCGGTACCGGCCGGAATGGAGCAGGCCGCGCGTGCGGAGGTGGGGAGTGCGGCCGTGGAAATCCCCGTAAAGGTCATTGCCGGCGGCATCGAACGCCAGGATTCGGTGCGAATCGCGTTGGCGTTTACGAGCGCCGAGGCCGAATTGGTTGTGGTGCATGACGCGGCCCGTCCGTTCGCGACGGCCGCGATGTTCGAAACCTGCCTCGGGTCGGCGGCGCGAGCGGGTGCTGCGATCGTCGCGATGCCACTTTCGGATACACTCAAGCGCGTGGAAGGGCGGACGATTGCCGCGACGGTTGGGCGCGCCGGTCTGTGGCAGGCGCAGACACCGCAATGCTTTCGCCGCGAGGTTCTGATCGAGGCGCATCGGCAAGCGCTTCGCGACCACATCACGGCGACTGACGATGCCTATCTGGCCGAGCGGCTGGGCGTGATGGCGGAGGTGGTCGAAGGGTCGCCGCTCAATCTTAAGATAACGACCCCGGACGACCTCAGGATAGCCGGGGCGATTGCGGCGTCGCTATTCCCTCGTTGAGCGAACCCGAGCGAAAGCCCTTCAAATCGACGGTAACGAAGCGGAATCCGATTTTCTTCAATTCGCGGTCGACCATTTCGCGCAATTCAGGCTTGAGCAGAAGCGGAATTTCGCGCGCTTCAACCTCGAGCCGCGCTACCTCGCCATGGTAGCGGACGCGTGCGACCCTGAAGCCCAGCCCATGTAGGAGCTGCTCGCCGCGTTCGACCTTGCGCAAGCCTTCCAGGGTGATTTCGGTGCCGTAGGGAAAGCGCGAGGACAGGCAGGGCGAGGCCGGCCGATCCCAGGTCGGCAATCCGAGCGCGCGCGAGAGTTCGCGAATCTCAGCCTTGGTCAACTCGGCCTCGACGAGAGGATGACGTACGCGCTTTTCCGCCGCCGCCTTGATTCCCGGGCGATAGTCATGGAGGTCGTCGAGATTGAGCCCGTCGACGATTTGGGTGACACCGAATTCGGCCGCTTTTGCCTCGCATACGGTGAACAGGTTGTGCTTGCACAGGTAGCAGCGGTCGAGCGGATTTTGCGCATAGCCGGGAATTTCGAGTTCGTTCGAATCGATCACGACATGCCGAGCGCCGATCTGCTGCGCCATCGCGAGCGCCGTTCGCCGATCCTCGTCGGGCATCGTCGGGGAGGTTGTGGTAAGCGCGAGCACGCGATCGCCGATGGCGTCGTGGGCGACTTTGAGCACGAAAGTCGAATCGACACCGCCTGAAAAGGCGACCATCACCGAGCGCATCGGCAGGAAAATCGCGCGCAAGCGTTCGAGTTTGGCTTCGAGTGAATCGCTCATGGCTTTCCCGATTGGCCGGCGCGGCTGCATCCCGGCTAAATGCCCTCGGCCTGGAACAGGTCGGTCGTGAGATAGCGTTCGCCGGTATCGCAGAAGACCACCACCACGGTCTTGCCGCGGCCAAGCCGTTTGGCCACCTGAAGCGCGGCGCAGCAATTCGCCCCAGACGAAATTCCCACCAGTATACCTTCCTCGCGCGCGAGCCGGCGCGAGTACAGCGTCGCGTCTTCATCGCTCACGGTAATGATCTCGTCGTAGACACTGGTGTCGAGATTTTGAGGAATGAAGCCGGCGCCGATTCCCTGGATTTTATGGAACCCCGCCTCGCCGCCCGACAACACGGGCGAGTTTTTCGGCTCCACCGCCACGATTAATGGTTTGTTCTTGAGATGCTCGCGGAGATAGCGGCCGGCTCCGCTGATGGTGCCACCGGTGCCGACACCGGCTACGAACGCGTCGATCCGCTCCATCTGCTCGACCAACTCGGGCCCGGTACTGTTGTAATGAACCTCCGGATTGGCCGGATTACTAAACTGCTGCGGCATGTAGTAGCCAGCATTGTTGCGCGCAAGTTCTTCGGCCTTGGCAATCGCGCCATGCATCCCGCGGGTATCGGGAGTGAGGACCAGCTTGGCGCCGTAGGCCGCCAGCAGCGAGCGGCGCTCCTCGCTCATCGTATCGGGCATCGTCAGGACCAGGTTGTAGCCCTTGACCGCACACACCAGAGCGAGGCCAATCCCGGTGTTGCCCGAAGTCGGTTCGACGACGGTATCGCCGGGCTTAATCCGGCCGTCGCGTTCGGCCTGCTCGATCATCGCAAGGCAGATACGATCCTTGACGCTGCCGCCGGGGTTGAAGTTTTCGAGCTTGGCCCACACTTCCGCATCGTCCCTTGACGGTATCCGGTTGAGCCGGACGACGGGAGTGTGACCGACGAGATCGAGTGGCGTACGCGCGACACTTATCGGCATAGCGATAATTCTAGCGAGATTCGCCCCCGGTTTGCGAACTCCGCGCAATCCCATCGTGGAGCGGCAACCGCGTGATCTCCACGCAGTGCTAGACTCATCGTGATGGCGCCGTTTGCCCACAATACCGGCATCCGACAGCGTCTCCTGGTGATTTTCCCGGGAGCGCTGGGCGACCTGATTTGTCTGGTTCCGGCGCTTGGCGCGATTTCACGGCGCCATCCGGGCGTCTCGCTCGAACTGGCGGCGCGGCTCGAGTTGGCGCGCTTTGCGGTCGGGCGGATGGGTATTGCGCAAGGCCACTCGATCGATCGCCGCGAAATGAGCCATCTGTTTATCGAAGGCGGCTCCCCCGAAGCGCGAGCGTTCTTCGGCGCCTTCAATCACATCTACTCGTTCTTCGCGGACGACGATCCGTGTTTCAAGCGTTCGCTCGCCGCGATTGCCAAGAGCGTAAGCTTTATGCCGTTTCGGCCGCCGGGCACCAGACATGCCGCCGAATGCTATCTGCGAGCGCTGGGCGAGATGGCAGAGTCTGAGTTGGAGGCTCGAATTGGCTTGCTGGATCAGGATCGCCAGTCAGCGTCAAGGGAGCTTGCGCGAATCGAACTCGTGCCCGGCGACTATCTGCTGGTCCTGCCCGGCAGCGGAAGTCCCAAAAAGAACTGGCCGGCTGAAAATTTCGCCGAACTCGCCCATCGCGTCGCCCCACGAGGGCGATCACTTGTCGTGCTGGGTCCGGCTGAAGCGGCGTTGGAGCCATACTTTATGGCGCGCGGATTTGCGGTTCTGAGCAATCCTGACTTGGGCGAGGTCGCGGGAATCGCACATTTCGCCCGCGCCTTTGTCGGCAACGACTCGGGCGTGTCGCATCTGGCATCGGCGGCCGGCGCGCGTGGGATCGTGCTGTTCGGTCCGACCGATCCAGCGCGTTGGCGTCCGCTGGGCCAGGTCGAGGTCATCCGGCGGGAACCGCTGGATCGCCTCACCGTCGGGGAAGCTGCGGCGCGGCTGCAACCGCTCCTGACAAATGGCCGGCATGATGGTTAGAATAGTGTTCAGGTTGACAGGCGGAAGCAGTGAGGTTTGACTGAAGGATGGAGGTTTAGCTTCGAGCCGCCGGGCTTCAATCGACAGTCGGCAGGCGGGGTTAGTCGCTCGGCCTCCATTGGAATGTCTATAAATCAAATATGAAGAGCGCAGTTAAAACGACGTTGCTGCTCGCTGCCCTGACCGGCCTGATCATGTTGATCGGCGGGTCGATCGGCGGACGCGGCGGGCTCGAGATCGCCTTCGTCATCGCGATTGCGATGAATTTCTTCAGCTACTGGTTCTCCGACAAGCTCGTGCTGCGGGCCTACGGCGCACAACCGCTGGACGCCTCGAACGCGCCGGAACTCTCCTCGATCGTGAACGAGTTGGCACAATCGGCCGGAATCCCGATGCCGCGGCTGTATATGATTGACTCGGACACGCCCAACGCGTTCGCGACCGGCCGCAATCCCAACCATGCGGCGGTTGCGGTCACTCGCGGCATCATGCGCATCTGCAGCCGCGAGGAACTCAAGGGCGTGCTCGGACACGAACTGTCGCACGTGCTCAACCGCGACATCCTCGTGAGTTCGATTGCGGCGACACTGGCTGGTGTCGTGATGATGCTAGGTAGCTGGATGCGCTTGGCGGCGATTTTCGGCGGCTTCGGCGGCCGTGACGAGGACGATCGCGGCGGTGCGCTCGGGATGCTGGTGATGGCGATTCTGGCGCCTTTGGCCGCGACGCTGATCCAGCTCGCGATTTCACGTACCCGCGAATATCAGGCCGACGCCAGCGGCGCACGGCTCACGCACAACCCGCTCTACCTCGCCAATGCGCTGCGCAAGCTCGAAATGGCGAACGAGCGGATGCCGATGGCGGACGCGACGCCCGCAACCGCTCATCTGTTCATTGTTAACCCGCTCAACGCCGGACTCTTTTCACGGCTCTTCTCGACTCATCCGCCGATTGAAGAGCGTATCCGGCGGTTGGAGCAGATGGCTCACTAGGGGCCGAATAGCATGGCCACCGAGGAAGAAAAGCCAAAAGCGTTCAAGGTCGAAGATCGGCGGCGGTTTTCGTCCGAGGGCGAACTCAAGCCCGAATTCACCGGCAGCGAAGAGCATACTGCTGCAAGCGATAGTCCGGGCGCAGGGATTTCCGCGGGTGCCGCCAAAATCGAAAGCGGTGGCGGTCCGGCGGCTGCGCGCGGTCCGCAGCCGGGCCTCGGCGAAGCCGCGGCCGCCGAGATAAACTTCGAGACCTTCCTGGTCGGACTCTCGACCCAGGCGCTGGTTCACCTCGGTGAGATTCCCGATCCGCAAAATGGCAACCCCGCGCAAGACCTCGCCGCGGCGCAGCAGGTGATCGATATTATCGGCTTGCTCAAGGACAAAACCCGCGGCAATCTGGACCGCAACGAGCAGTCCCTGATGGACGCGATCCTCTTTGAACTCCGAATGAAATACGTTGAAAGAACGCGCCAGGTGACGCGTTAATACGGCGTCTTGGCCGCCGGGCACCCGCCTAAACCTCGATCATGTGGCGGAAGATTCTATTCACAGGGGTTATGCCGGGAATCACCGCCCTGGCGGTTTGCGCAACCTGCGCGCGCGCCGATAGCGCCGACCGTTTGTGGACCACCACGGCGGACCGCGGCGTGCGCAAAGTGCAAACCCTGCCCGATTTCGTCGACCTCGCCGCCAAACTATCGCCCGCCGTCGTCAATATTTCGACCGAACAAGCGAATAAAAATCCTCTGCCGCAACCCACTTCACCCGAAGGCGGGGGCGACCCTTTCGACAGTTTTGGACAACCCCTGGAGCGTCCGAATACGGACCATCCGCGCAGCCTCGGCTCCGGCTTTGTCATCAACAAGACCGGCTTCATCCTGACCAACGACCACGTGGTCGAGGACGCGCAGCGCATCCTCGTTTCGCTTACGGACGGCCATGAGTACCAGGCGAAAGTGGTCGGGCGCGATCCCAGGACCGATATCGCGCTGATAAAGATCGACGCACCCAAAGAGCTGGCGGTTGCGCCGCTGGGCAATTCCGATGACCTCAGGGTCGGCGAATGGGTTATGGCGATCGGCAATCCGTTTGGTTTCGACCATACGGTCACGGCCGGAATCGTAAGCGCTAAAGGACGCTATATCCCGAATAATTATGACGATTTCATCCAAACCGACGCGTCGATTAATCCCGGTAATTCGGGCGGGCCACTGATCGACTTGCGCGGCGCCGTAGTCGGCGTCAATTCGGCCATTTTCACCCGCACCGGCACGAGCATGGGCATCGGCTTTGCGATACCGGTCAATCTGGTCAAGGAGGAGTTGCCCCAGCTCGGCGCCAGCGGCAAGGTCGTGCGCGGATGGCTCGGCGTTTATATTCAGGAGGTCTCGCCCGAACTGGCGCAAAAGGCGGGGCTGAGTGAACCACACGGCGCCGTGGTCGCGGACATCGCCGCACAGAGCCCGGCCGCGCGCGCCGGCCTCAAGGACGGCGATATCATCGTCGAGCTTGACCATCATCCGGTCGGCGATTCGCGGGCGCTGCCGCGTGCGGTCGGCCGTCTGCCGATTGGGCGCACCGTTACCCTCCGGATAATTCGCGACCGCCTGACGAAAGAGCTGCCGGTGACAATTGCGCAGGAAGCCCCCGATGAGCAGATGGCGAGCGCCAGGGCCGCCAAAGGCGAGGGGCTTCCGCTGGGGCTCGCGGTTAAGGATTTCGCCAGTGCGCAAGGTTCCA
>Ga0187818_10000904_pt1 | contig 11449 bp, 9 predicted proteins | sample NC_wetland_sal_i_14_FD_130581 | JGI IMG/M metagenome (GOLD analysis project Ga0187818, IMG submission 130581) | Wetland sediment microbial communities from Neuse River Estuary, North Carolina, USA - SO4_3 | ecosystem: Environmental > Aquatic > Freshwater > Wetlands > Sediment | place: USA: North...
CGTTCACCGGCCTGTACATGCACCGGCCGTTTCTACTCTCCCTGGGCCGACCCTCCTTCCTGATGGCCAAAATGCGATTTGTTCATGTGGTCTCAGGATTTGTTCTGATCGCAGCCATGCTGTTGCGGATTTACTGGTTCTTCAAAGGCAACTTCTGGGCCCGGTGGTCCGCGTACATTCCCATCCACCGAAAGCAATGGGAAGGCATGGGGGATATGATTGAGTTCTACCTGTTCATGAAATTCAGCCCCGGCCACAGGGTAGGTCATAATCCGCTAGCCGCTTTCTCGTACGCCATCATCTACTTGCTGATTTTGGTGGAGATCCTGACGGGTCTCGCGCTGTACAGCTGGGTGCTCGGCAATCCCGTGTTGCACCAGTTCATCGGATGGTTGCCAGAGCTGATCGACATTCGCTATCTTCGTCTGATTCACTACTTTTTGACATTTGTATTTTGGACATTCGTAATCTTTCACGTCTATGCATCTATTCTTGTTTCGCTGGAAGAAGAAAACGGCTTGGTGGACAGTATTTTCTCGGGATGGAAGTTCATGCCGGCAGGCGAGCTGCGGCATGAAGTCGCGGAGATTCCTGAGGCGCGACGTTTCTCCAAGCGCCATGAGTTGCTCCCAGCCGGCACCCCGGAGGAGGTGCGCGCGGGCGTCACGCCCAAACTCCGTCCGGGCCCGGGCCCAGTCGCGTTGTATCGCAACTGGATCAGTTATGCGGGGTCGGGGATCGCCGCAGTTGGCGTCCTGGTCTTTGTCATATTAACGGCCTATCACACCATTGGGGGCGGCGCACTGACCTACCCTTACGGCGACTTGGTCATCTTTTTTGTGCCTCCAATGGTTGTCATCGCCGGCGTTACCGTCATACTCATCGGCATGTACGTGCAGTGGATCCGCTGGCGGATGCACAAGCCATTGTCGTTCGGCCGCTTTCCCAAGTGGGATCTCAATCTCGCGAGTGAAAGAAAGGCTCTGCTGTCGGTTGCTGTCGGAGCTGCCATCATCTCCGTTCCATCGGTATTTGGGGGCTATCAGGCATATCTCTACACGGACGATGTTTCCTTCTGTGGAGCCGTGTGTCACTCGATGAGGCCGGAGTTTGTCACCTATCGACTATCGCCGCACGCGCACGTCACGTGTGCGCAATGCCACGTCGGTCCCGGCGCCACAGGATACGTGGTGTCGAAGATTCGCGGAATGGTTGAACTCCTCGAAACGGTTCAGAACGACTACCCGCGGCCAATTCCAGCCCCGGTAACAGCGCTGCACACGATCCAGACGAATTGCGAGCAATGTCATTGGCCGTCAAATTTCTTTGGCACGCGCGAGGTGCATCGAGTTCATTTCATGTCCGACGAGCAGAGCACGCGCTGGGAGACCGACTTGCTGGTCTCGGTAGGCGGCAGCGGAGCCTCGGAGGCGGTGCCGACGGGGATTCATTGGCATGTGGCGAGCAAGGTCGAGTACATCGCGAGCGACGCCGAACGGCAGAACATTTCGTGGGTTCGCTCCGTCGACCCGAAGACTGGCTTGGCGAAGGTGTATATCTCGCAGGGGAAGGGGTCCAGCGCTACGCCTGCCGGCGAGATCCGAACGATGGATTGTGTGGATTGTCACAACCGGCCTAGTCACATCCTGCAGTCGCCAGAGCAGAGCGTGGATGCGGCGCTGGCCACCGGGCAGATCGACGCCTCCCTCCCCTACATCAAGCAACAGAGTGTTGCGGCACTCTCAGGCACCTATGCGAGCCGGGACAAGGCAATCGAGGCAATTGACACCGCGATGCGCGGCTACTATCAAAAGAATTACCCACAAATTTACACGGACAAGCACCAGGCCATCGAGGCGGGCATCGCGTATCTGCAGGGTGCCTACGACAGGTATTATTTTCCGGCGATGAAGGTGCGCTGGGACACCTATTCCACGAATGACGGCCATTACCTGTCGATGGGATGCTCCCGTTGCCATGACGGCCAACACAAGAGTGCGGACGGCGGCGTGATTCGCTCTGATTGCAACGATTGCCACAGAATTCTGCGCCAGGGCAAGACCGGGGAGATGCAATTTGCTAAGGGGCCGGAGGGGTTGACTTTCGAACATCCCGTCGACATTGGCGACCTTTGGCGGGAGCAGGCGTGCGGCTCTTGCCATACAGGGGGATCACAGTGATTCGGCTTGTCGAACAAGCACGGTTCTCTCGCACGAGATGCCCCTCACTCGGCGAATTGAGCCAAAGGCATTGGGTCCCACGTCGGCGTCACGGGCTGGGGGTTCAGGAATTCAATCGCAACAGAAAGAATCTTCAAAGCGTACAACTTAGGGGGTGCGCATGAATGGGAATCGAATCTGGAGGATCGTGGCTTTCATGTCGATCTCGATCGGCGTCGGAATCCTCAGCCATGCGGCTTGGGGATTCATCGTCTTCGGGGTCTTGGTTCTAATCGACAGCTTCATTTTCAAAAGCGAACCGGCTGCGCCGTCAAATCGAGGCTTGGTGGGCACAGAAGCCACCGAAGGTTAGCGTCGCGTCGGGCATGAGAGCCGTTCGCGAACAGCAGGTGCCAAGAAGATGGCGCGGCGTGGTTGTCACGCGTGGCGAGGCTGTCTGAGCCTTTGTTGCCGCTTGCGTGTAGCCGCAAATCAGGTGATCTTGCGGCTCTCATGTGAGTCGGAGATTGCTACCCAGCTGCCTGCTATGATCGGCGGGACGGTCGATTGCCGAGAGGCGCATGGAGGATGATATGGCGCGGATTGTAGTTGATCCTGTGACACGGATTGAAGGTCACCTCCGCATTGAGGCTCAGGTGGACGGCGGCGTCATCACGGACGCATGGAGCTCGGGAACGATGTTCCGTGGAATTGAGCTCATCCTTCGCGGCCGCGATCCCCGGGAGGCTTGGATCTGGGCGCAGCGAATTTGCGGTGTGTGCACAATGGTTCATGCCCTGGCTTCCGTCAATGCCGTAGAGGCCGCCCTGGACATTGAAGTGCCCGACAATGCTCGCCTGATCCGCAACATCATTGCCGCAACGCAGACGATTCAGGATCACGTGGTCCATTTCTATCATCTACACGCACTCGATTGGGTGGATGTAGTCTCGGCCCTAAAGGCGGACCCCGCGAAGACATCCCAGTTGGCGCAATCGATCTCCGACTGGCCCACATCCAGCACAAAGTATTTCAAGGGTGTTCAAGACCGCGTCAGCGCTCTGGTTGCCAACCGGCAACTCAGTCTGTTTGGCTCCGGGTATTGGGGACATCCTGGATATCGCCTTCCACCCGAAGCAAACCTTATGGCTGTTGCGCATTACCTTGAGGCACTCGTGTTCCAGAAGGAATTCATCCGCATCCATGCCGTGCTCGGCGGCAAGAATCCACATTTGCAGACGTTTCTCGTTGGGGGCATGGCCACCTCACTCGACCCGGATGAACCGGGCGCTACCGTGAACTTGGAACGAATTGATTTCCTGCTCCAGGTGGCCCGGACCGCGGCCGGTTTTGTGAGTCAGGTGTACATCCCGGATGTTCTCGCCGTGGCGGGCTTCTATCGTGACTGGTTTGAGCGTGGCGAGGGGCTTGGGAACTTCATGAGCTACGGTGCTTATCCCCAGGGGAGCATCAAAAGTCCTGCAAATTTTTTCCTCCCCCAGGGCATCATTCTGAACCGCGACCTATCCAAGGTTTACCCGGTGGATCCGGAAAACGTCGCCGAATACATCGCCCATTCCTGGTACGCGTACTCGAGCGGAGACCAAATGGCCAGGCACCCCTACGAAGGTGAAACCAAGCCAAACTATACTGGCCCCAAGCCACCGTACGAATTTCTCAACGTCGAGCAAAAGTATTCCTGGCTAAAGGCGCCACGCTACCAGGACAAGTCCATGGAGGTTGGTCCACTGGCGAGGCTCCTGGTGGCCTATGCCTCGGGCCACACGGAAGTGAAAAAACTAGTTGACTCCACTCTGCAATCACTCAAAGCTCCGCCTACGGCATTGTTTTCGACGCTGGGCCGCATCGCGGCACGCGCGCTCGAAACGCAGCTTCTTGCCAACCACCTGGTTGAATGGATCGAGCAGCTTGCTAATAACATGGCCAAAGGTAACCTTCTCAATCACAACGGGCAAAAGTGGGACCCGAGTTCGTGGCCCGATTCAGCGCGGGGATTCGGCTTTTTCGAGGCACCGCGTGGCTCACTCGGGCACTGGGTGGAAATCGAAAATCAGGCCATCAAGAATTACCAGGCGGTGGTACCTTCGACGTGGAATGCCGGGCCCCGGGACGCGCACGGCCAGCGTGGCGCGTACGAAGCCGCGCTCTTAAAAACGCCGGTTGCCGATCCTGACCGCCCTCTTGAAATCTTGCGTACGATCCATTCCTTCGACCCGTGTCTGGCTTGTGCCGTCCACGTGCTCGATGCCCGTGGGCAAATTCGTGCCAAAGCGAGTGCCTGAGGGAAGCCAACCGGCATTACGGAACCTGGGATTTTGGACAAGGACACAAAATGACTGGATTCGTTGCTTCCGACACCGTCGTAATCGGAGTGGGCAACACGCTTCTTTCGGACGACGGCGTCGGAGTGCATGCAGCCCGGCGGTTGCAGACTGACCCGAGGTTACCTGCGGGCGTAACGATCCTCGACGGGGGCACACTCGGCCTTGAACTGATCCCTTATGCTTCGGACGCATCTCGCCTACTCTTTCTCGATGCAGTAAACGCGGCGGTATCACCCGGAACGCTGACGCGGATGACGGGAAGTGAATTGCTCGGGTGCTCTGGCGGGTGGAACGTCCATCAGTTGGGCGTTGCCGACTTGATTGCAGCTTTGGCGCTGGTATCGGCCGAGCCGCAGGAGATTGTCGTACTCGGCTTGCAACCGGGTTATACCGACTGGGGGACGTCGTTGTCTCCTGAGATAGAATCCGCGCTGCCGGCCCTGGTGGACGCGGCTTTGTCTGAGTTAGGACGATGGGCACAGTTGGGGAACGCGAGGTCCGGGTCACAACCATTGGTGCATTCCGAAGCATCCTCGAACGATCGACGCCGCGGTTTGGATCCGGACGGAGGGTGCTAACCTTGTGCCTCGCCATTCCAGGGAAAATTGTAAGTTGCGAAGAGCAAAACGGCATTCGGATCGGGCGTGTCGACTTTGCAGGGGTTACTCGCGAGACCTGCCTCGATTTCGTCCCCGAAGCGTCAGTTGGGGATTACGTACTTGTACACGTGGGCTTCGCGATCAGTCGAGTGGATCGCGAGGAAGCCGAGCGAACGTACGAAGCACTGGAATGGATGGGCTTACTCAAGGACGAGCTGGAAGTAGATGAGGAGTTCTCGTAATGCCAATGGATTTCAAGGAAGAAGGCCAGCATCTGAGTGGAGGATGTCGCGCATGTCTGACGATCCCAGGGAGAATCATTGAAATCTCCCCCCAGAACCCCAATTCCGCGGTCGTGGATGCGTTCGGCGTGCGGCGCCAGATTGACGTGACCCTCATTCAGGACCACAGGCCTGCACCCGGCGAATGGGTCTTGATCCATGTCGGATTCGCGATGAGCAAAATCAGCGAGACCGACGCCATCGATCACCTGCGGACGCTGGAGTTGCTCGGCGAGACCCCAGCTGCTGCCCAAGAAATTTGCAGTTACGACTGGGCGGATGACAAAAACGCTCCATCCGTCGAATGAGGAGCCGAGGGCGAATATGAAATACGTGGATGAATTCCGAAATCCTCAACTCATTGCCAAGTCGGTCGATGAAATTTGCCAACTGGCTGATCCTCAGCGACATTACCGGCTAATGGAAGTCTGTGGCGGCCACACGCACGCGATTTATCGTTTCGGCTTAAAAGACCTTCTCCCTTCCAATATCGAATTGATTCACGGGCCGGGTTGCCCGGTTTGCGTCCTTCCCATGGGGCGCATAGACGACGGCCTCACGATTGCCGCACAGCCCGGCGTGGTTTTCGCCGCTTTCGGCGATGTGATGCGGGTTCCCGGAACCCAGGGAAGCCCGCTCGAGCGCAAGGCGCGAGGGATGGACATCCGCATCATTTACTCTCCGTCCGATGCGATCAAGCTCGCCAAACTGAATCCCGACAAACATGTGATGTTTTTCGCCATCGGTTTCGAAACCACCGCACCATCAACGGCGCTTACTTTGCTCAGAGCCAGGGCCGAGGGACTTCGCAATTTCTCGGTTTTCTGCAATCACGTCACCATCATTCCCGCCATCCGGGCAATCCTGGATTCGCCGGATATGCGCATTGATGGCTTTATCGGCCCTGGTCACGTTTCCACGGTCATCGGCTGCAGGCCTTACGAATGGGTTGCCGCGAACGAGGGAAAACCCATCGTCGTTTCCGGCTTCGAGCCGCTCGATCTCTTGCAATCCATCGTGATGCTTCTACGCCAGCTCCGCGCGGGCGAATCAAAAGTCGAAAACCAATACAAGCGCGTCGTTCCGTGGGAAGGCAACCGCGCCGCGCTGAGCGCGATCGCCGAAGTTTTCGAGCTTCGCCCGTATTTCGAATGGCGCGGCCTGGGATTCATTTCTCAATCCGCCCTCCGTCTCCGCGAGGAATATGCGCAGTGGGATGCGGAGCGGCGATTCGACGTCCCTGGAATCCGCGTCACTGATCCGAAGGCCGCGCAGTGCGGTGAAGTGCTCAAAGGAGTTCTGAAACCCGCACAGTGTAAGCTGTTCGGCCGGGAGTGCACGCCGGAGAATCCTGTAGGAGCATTGATGGTGTCATCAGAAGGATCATGCGCGGCATACTACAACTACGAACATCGCAAATCGGCGCTCGTGACGAGTATCGGAATTCCAACGTGAACTACGAATCTCATGCCGCCACCGCTTTGGCGAGAATCCGGTTTCGTGACCCTCAGATCGAAATGTCTCACGGCGCCGGCGGAAAGGCCAGCCGCCGCTTGATCGAGGGCCTATTCGTCCCCCTGTTATACGAATCCTCCGGTCAACCGCTCGGCGACGCAGCTCACCTGAATCTTGACGGAGCGCGCGTGGCGATCACCACGGATAGCTTCGTCGTGAAGCCGCTCCGATTTCCGGGCGGCTCAATCGGCGGGCTTGCTGTCAACGGAACGGTCAATGACCTCGCGGTCTCCGGTGCGAAGGCGGAAGCATTGGTCGCAACGTTCGTTCTCGAAGCCGGTCTACCGACAGAAACCCTCCGTGATGAGATTCAAGCTATGGCGGCCGCCGCCCGAAAAGCGGGCGTTCGCATTGTCGGCGGGGACACAAAAGTGGTCGAACACGGCAAGGCCGATTCCATGTATATCTCCACGACTGGCATCGGCACTCCCATTCCGGGAATTGCAGTCGATCCCTCGTCAGTTTCGCCTGGCGACAAGATTCTCGTCTCTGGTCCGATCGGCGATCATGGCATCACGATTCTGCTCGCGCGCAACGAGCTTGATCTTGAAGCCGATCTCCATTCCGATACGCGAACAGTTCTACCGTTCGTCGAAGCGATCGCTCGCGCTGCCAGTTCGTCGATTCGCTGGATGCGCGATCCAACGCGGGGCGGTGTCGCCACGTCCTTGAACGAACTGGCGCGCGACTGCGGCTTCGGCGTAGTCCTTGACGAAAGCGCGGTTCCCGTGCGCGATGAGGTTCGCGGAGCGTGCGAATTGCTGGGCCTCGATCCTCTTCACATCGCAAATGAGGGCCAATTTCTGACTGTGGTTGCCGCCTCCGCTGCGGAAGAAGCGCTTGAGGCGCTTCGGCGGATTCCTGGCGGAGAAGAATCGCGCATTATCGGAGAGATTCAACAGGAGCCCGCAGGCGCAGTATTGGTCACGACCCCGTACGGCGGCACGCGGGTCGTCGACATGCTCGTCGGCGACCCTTTGCCGCGCATCTGTTAAGAACGAAACCATGGTTACTCAACACGCCCTTGCGACCCAAATTGAACAGCGTCTGTTGGCGCGCAATCTGGCCTTCGAGTCGTTCTTCGCACGCGAAGCCGGCCGCCTCGCTGATGCGTGCCGTGAAATGTCCGACCGCTTCCTACGCGGCGGCCGCCTCCTTGCCTTCGGCCGCGGTCCTTATGCCACCGACGCGCAGCATGTCTCAGTTGAATTTGTTCATCCGGTAATCGTCGGGAAACGCGCTCTTCCGGCGCTCGATTTGTCGATTCTTTTTCGTCCCTGGTTGGAGGCGGTCTGCACGTCGGATGATATTGTGATGGGGTTTGGCCCTCCCGAAGGTGATCTCGAAATATTGGCAGCGCTAGATTCGGCGCGTGCCGCGCACGCGATGACAATTGCCTTGCCGGGGCAGCAAGGTACGTACTTCATTAGCCCGCGCACATCCGATCCTTTCATGCACCAGGAACTGCTTGAAATCCTGTACCACACGCTCTGGGAAACGGTGCACGTTTTCTTCGAGCATCGCGAGCTCGGCCGCGACGTTGGCCAGGCAGGCTTTCTGTACCCGTTTCTGGGCCAGGAGAAGCAGGATACGGTTGCTGCGATGACCGACGTCGCGCGTTCCATCCAGGCAAAGGCCACTGATGACGCAAAGCTGCGCGAGCAACTTGCTCGCGAGGAGTCCGAACGGATCGGCAATGCCGCTGCGGCCATCTACGACCGGCTCGGTCGCGGCGGGAAGCTCATTATCTTTGGAAATGGAGGCTCCGCCACTGACGCCAACGATTGGACGATTGACTGCGTTTCGCCGCCCAACGGCTATCGTCCGATCCCGGCGGTCTCGTTATCACTCGAGCCAGCCAACCTCAGCGCTATCGCAAACGATGTGGGCACTGACGTCATCTTCCTCCGGCAACTCATCGCGCATGCGCGTCCTCCTGACGTCGCCGTCGGAATCTCTACGAGCGGAGGCTCGCGCAACATCATCGCGGCTCTGGAAGAAGCTCGCAAACGCAATCTGCTCACTGTGGCATTGCTGGGCAATGATGGCGGCGAAATCCTGCGCCGCAGGCTGGCCGATTTTCCGATTGTTGTTCATTCGGACTACATTCCGCGAATCCAAGAGGTGCAGGCCTCGGTCTATCACGTGATCCGCGAGTGTCTGGAGGATCTTGGCCGTGCCTGAATTCGAACTCTTCGGGTCGACAGGATGTCCGCACACACAAGAGATGCGCGAGTGGCTGGAATGGCGTGGAGTCGAATTCGTGGAGTACGACGTTGAAGCAGACCAAGCTGCGCGCGACCGCATGCGTGCTCTCTCCGGCGGGCAGCACACCATTCCGGTGCTGGTTGCGGATGGCAAGGTCGTTCAAATCGGCTGGCAGGGCCGGGGTTGCGCCGTCAGCGGAGAGTAGCTTGAGAATGAGCGCTTGCTCAATCAAAGTCCGCGGCGTTGTGCAGGGCGTCGGTTTTCGTCCTTTCGTTTTTCGCCTGGCACGTGCAAATACTCTTGCCGGGTGGGTATCGAATGGAGAGGAAGGCGTCGAAATTGTTCTAGAAGGCGCCGACCAGAATATTGAAACCTTTGTTCAGGAACTAACGGCCGCACCTCCTCCTGCCGCGCAGATTACGGAAATCGACGTTCGAGCAATCAGCCCCGTCGGGCTCGACGATTTCAGAATTCATGAAAGCTACCGTCGGGATCGTCCCAGCACGCGTATCTCTCCGGACCTGCCCGTTTGCGAAGATTGTCTCAGAGAGCTCTTTGATCCTGCCGACAAGCGTTACCGCTACCCCTACATCAATTGCACGAACTGCGGCCCGCGGTACACGGTAGTCCTCCGGCTCCCCTACGATCGCGAGAACACGACAATGCGTTGCTGGCCGCTCGACAAGTTCTGCGCTCAACAATATGCGGCCCCCTGGGATCGCCGTTTCCATGCCCAGCCCATCGCGTGTGCGTCTTGCGGCCCCGGTTACTACCTCAAGACTGGCGATGAAATTGTGAGTGGAAATGAGCCGAGCATCCGCAAGACGGCTGAGCTTCTCGTAGCCGGCAAGATCGTGGCGATAAAGGGACTCGGAGGATACCACCTCGCCTGTGACGCAAAGGATGCCGCAGCGGTCCGGGCGCTTCGTGAGCGGAAGTATCGGAAAGAAAAGCCCTTCGCACTCATGGCACGAAGCCTCGAGGTGGCCCGAGAGATCATCGAGCTGTCGCCCGATTCAGAGAAACTCCTCACATCCGTTGCTCGCCCAATCGTCATCGCGCCTGCAAAGACCGATATTCCAGGGGCCGCGCCCGGCAGCACGGAACTCGGTGTGATGTTGCCGTACACCCCACTTCATCATCTTCTCTTTGAAGCCGGCGCGCCTGAAGTTCTCGTCATGACCAGCGCCAATCGTTCGAGTGAGCCGATCGCCTACGAGGATTCCGACGCCCTTGAGCGGCTTTCCGCAGTCGCTGATTCGTTCCTGATTGGTGAGCGCCCCATCGCTCGCCGCGTCGATGACTCTGTCGTTCGTGCCGGGACCTTTGGCCCAGTCGTTCTGCGCCGTTCGCGTGGCTATGCCCCGGGCGCTGTCACGACGTTTCCAACCAAACGCCCGATTCTCGCACTTGGGGCGGACCTCAAGAACACAATTGCGCTTGTTGTCGGCGGTCAAGTGCTCGTCAGCCAGCACATCGGAGATCTGGGCGAATACAGGTGTTTGCGCGCGTTTCACGACGCGATCCGGGACCTGGTTTCGATGTACGACGTGGATTGGAACGAGCTGCTCATCGTTCACGATCGCCACCCGCAATATGCATCCACGGTGCATGCCCAAGGCCTTCGCGCGTCCGCGCGAAGATCCGTTCAACATCACCGGGCGCACGTCGCTTCCGTTCTAGCCGAGCGCGGGGAGTGGGAAAAGCGCGTCCTCGGCGTGAGTTTTGATGGCACGGGCTACGGCGATGATGGAACGATTTGGGGCGGCGAAATGTTCGTTGGCAGCATCAAGGACGGCTTCCATCGCATCGCTCATCTTCGCGGCGCCGCCCTGCCCGGCGGGGACGCGGCAGCGCAGTATCCCGTGCAGGCAGCCGCCGGCTTTTTGATTCAAGTAAAGGATTTGCCTGACTTGACCTCGGCGCCATTTTCGTTCCCTGAGCGCTACCACGATATGCAGACGCTTGTGAGTAAAGGCATTCGCAGCTTTCGAACCACCTCAGCGGGAAGATTGTTCGACGCAGCCGCTGCTCTTCTCGGGTTTACGCGGGCTGCGAGCTTCGAAGGTCAGGCTGCCATGTGGCTCGAACAACTAGCGCGTTCGGCGAACACTACGGACGCTTATGCGTTTCCCTTCGACGGCGAGGAACTCGATTTTCGCCCGTTGCTGCGAGAAGTCGCCCGGGATCGTTCCCGAGGCCGCCGCGCCACAGAAGTTGCCCGGGCCTTTCAGCGCGGAGTCGCTCAGGGTCTTGCCGCTGCAGTGTCAGCTCTGTGCCAGGCCAACCAGATCGATACGGCCGTTCTGTCTGGCGGAGTGTTCCAGAACGAACTGCTCCTC
>Ga0187818_10000906_pt1 | contig 11445 bp, 7 predicted proteins | sample NC_wetland_sal_i_14_FD_130581 | JGI IMG/M metagenome (GOLD analysis project Ga0187818, IMG submission 130581) | Wetland sediment microbial communities from Neuse River Estuary, North Carolina, USA - SO4_3 | ecosystem: Environmental > Aquatic > Freshwater > Wetlands > Sediment | place: USA: North...
GTGGACTTGACACTCAAAAAAGCGGTGCGCGCAGGCGCGAAAATCTTGATTCCTGTCGCCAACATGCCTTGGGGAGACCGCACAGCACGAATTCTAGATCCTGCGGGTCACGTGTGGAATATCTCTACACGCGTTGAAGAATGATACGCACCAAACTGTTTCGCGATGGTCGGCCAAGCTCCCAGGAAGTTCTCCATGGTCTGACCCAGCTTCCAAGTCTCCGGCTTACTCCAATAGTTGCTCATCCGGAACGCCCACATCATGTCCACGGCCAGCGTGGCGGCAGGGGCATCCTTGTTGAAGGAGCGCAGCGCAGCCTTGGCTTCATCGTCGGAGGTTGCCGACATCGGAAGCATGAGAACGTAGTTCCAGAGGTCGATAAGGTCGTCAATCTCTTCGTCGGTCAGAGTCGGCGCGGCGGAACCATTCATATGGGCTGCGGAGCAGTCCCCGGTGGGGTTCGGGGCAACGCCCCGAGGGTTTGGCTCTTGCTCTTGGTGTTGCTCTTGATCTTTGAGCGAAGCGAACGACGAACCGTACAGTACGGTACTGTGCTGTTGCTCTCCTTTCGGAGAGGAAACCCCGGCAGTTCCCGGCTGCGGTAGCAGCTCTCCCGACTGGGACCCTGAGCGTCCGTGATGCGGACGTAAATGCTGACTTGTGGCAGACCCATTGTGTTGACTCCCTTTTGGGTGGGAATCAATACGCAGGTTCTACTGAGGACCCGGAATATGTCCGGTAGCCGGACTTTGCCAGCGGAGGGTAGCCGGACTCGGCTAGGCTCGTGTTTTCAAGGGGTTAGAAAATCTGGCGGAGAGGGAGGGATTCAATTCACGCCCAAATCCCTCAAGGACTTGCACCGATTTTTCAAGGACTTCCGAACCGGTACTAGCAATTTTCCCATCAAAACCGCAACTTTCTTATTCCGCGCGCTGCGCCCGTGCTGGCCCAGGACAGGCTCGCAGGTTTGGCTGCGAGAATCAGGTCTTGTTCATTTCACGTCGTGCGCTGCGATCGATCCTCAGAGTGCTCCGGTTGCTGCGGAACCTCGAAGCTGCCGCACTGCTTCTATTTGTTTCTTTTTTTCTTGACAACCCCCATATACCGAAAGTAAATGTAAGTGTTCGAAATAATAACGCCCTTCGCCGATACCCCTGCGGCGGGAAACGAGAGAAACGAACAGAAACCTGAGGACTCAAGAAAATGCGGAATACTCGGTTGAGGCAAACAGCACAGGGAATCCTGTGCGTTACGTTATTTCTACTCGGCATTTGCTGTTTTGTTTCAGGACGCATGGCATTTGCCCAGGTGGACCAAGGAGCCATCACCGGTGTTGTGAAAGATACTGCCGGCGCAGTCATAACACACGCCCAGGTGACCCTCACCAATATCGACACAAATTTCACACTGCAAGGCACGTCGGACGAGAAGGGAGAATACAACTTCTCCCCCATCAAGATAGGCAATTACAAGGTGAGCGTGACGGCTCCCGGGTTTGAGACTACGACCCAGGAACATGTGCGCGTCAACATCCAGGACCGGCTGAATATTCCCATCACCCTGAAGGCCGGCGGCGTACACGAGGTCGTGACTGTGAGCGCGGCTCCTCCTTTGCTTCAGGAGGGGTCATCTTCCGTGGGTCAAGTCATGGACACTGACACCATCAATAACACAGCGCTCAATGGGCGCAACTGGATCTACATTGCGCAGTTGACGGCCGGCATCGATCCGGCAATCAATAACCTTGGCCGCGGGTCCGGTACAGGAGACTTCATAGCGAATGGCCAACGCACCACGCAGAACAACTTCATTCTGGATGGTGTGGACAACAACGTGGATGCCGACGACTTCATGAACGGCGCCAGCTACAATATCAAGCCTCCTCCGGATGCGCTGGCTGAATTCAAGGTCGACACTTCCAACTACAGTGCCGAGTTCGGACACTCGGCTGGAGCTGTGCTCAACGCCAGCATTAAGTCGGGGACCAACCAGATCCATGGGGATGTGTGGGAATACGTCCGGAATACCTCGCTGGACGCGCGAGACTGGGATTCAACGAATGTCCCCCCCTACCACCAGAACCAGTTCGGAGCCACGCTTGGTTTCCCCATCTGGCACAACAAAATATTTTATTTTGGGGACGCAGAAGCAAACCGCATCGCCTTTTCCATGCCCGATGCGGGCATTACCGTGCCCACGCCTCTCATGAGGCAGGGCAACTTCACGGAGTTGTTTAACCCGGCTTTCACAGGTAAGGCTGTGGGCGTTGGGGTCTTTGCGCCGAATAGTGCCGGATACCTGCCTCTGACCTGCACCCAAAGCACCGTTGCGGCTTCTCCCTCGACCGGCGCGGTGGTCGCAGGCAACGGCGTCACCACTACCAATATTCTTTGCCCCGGCAATCCGCCCGCAGCGGGCAATGGCGGAACAGGTCAAATGGACACTATCGCCAGTGAACTTCTGAACCTCTTCCCGCTGCCCAATGCCAACGGTTGGAACGCTGCTGCTCTTGCCGCGGGCTTTGGGGGGAAAACATATGCCAACTACAATGTAAACCTGCCCCTCCATAACAACACTTGGCAGTGGGACCAACGGCTGGACTGGAACATCAGTGCCAACGACCAGACCTACGTGCGGTATAGCTACACGCACAACCAGGCTGTCAATACCCCTCCGCTTGGGCCTGTTCTCGACGGCGGCGCGGCGGGTGGATTCATGGGCACATTTGATTTCAACCTGGGCCAGGGCTTCATGTTCAGCGAAACCCACGTTTTCAATCCCCGGCTGATCAATGAGGCCCGTTTTGGATACAACGTCGGCAACTTCCAATTTCTTCAGTCAAACTGGAACGTGCCGGCGGCAAGCCTTGTCCCCGGCCTGGGTGGCGTGCCTTTCGGGCCCGGCCAGACTACTGAGCCCAATGGTGGCCTCCCGTGGTTCACGGTATCGGGCATCGCCAATTTCGGAGCGCGCAGGGACGTTCCGTCCATCGAACATCAGAACATCTACCAGATTATCGACAACGTTACGAAGATACACGGGAGCCACTCTCTCAAGTTCGGCGTGCAACTTCAGGCGATTCGCACATCCATCAGCCAGCCCTATGCTCCTCGCGGCATTGAGCATTTCGCTACCATCTACAGCAGCCAACCTTCACAGTTCGGACTGAACCCCAACGGTTACCCAACCGGATCGGGCGTGGCAGACCTGTTCACCGACAATATGGCGAACACGCAAATCTCCCCGGACTGGGATACCCGCTATTACCGCTGGTATCGCTCCCTTTATGCTCAGGATGATTGGAAGGCCACTTCCAGGTTGACCCTGAACTTGGGCCTGAGGTACGACTACTTTCAGCCCATCAGCAACAATGCGGGGCAACTGGCCAACATTGTAATTAGTCAATCCGGCATTGGCAGCGGAGCAGCACAATTCGTGTTTACCACGAAAACGGAAGGCAGTCCTCTCATTACGCCTGCCTTTCTGAGCCTGCTCAGTTCGGCTAACGTGAGTGTGGCTTACCAGAATAGCCAGTCCCTGGTGACTGCGCAGAAGAAGAACTTTGCACCCCGTATCGGTTTTGCTTACAAGCTTGATGCAAAAACGGTGCTCCGCGGCGGATTCGGGATATTCTACGGGGGCGTCGAAGCTCCTGGCGCTTCGGAGTTGACTGACAACTATCCATTTGGGGAGTACAACGCGGTTGTTTATAATGCCACCCCCTGCCAGCCCGTGGCTGGAGCTCCCGGGTATACCGGACCCCCTCCGACCAACCCCGGCTGCCCATCCGACGCTACCGCCAATACGACCTTTGCTCCCTATCTGCCTTATCCCGCAACTATGGAGACGGGCATGGGAAACTATCTGGCACAGTCAGGCGGAGCAGCCAACATAGTCAGAGGGCTTTCCTTCAACATGTCCGATACTTTTGTCAAGACTCCGTACACGCAGAGCTACAACTTGACAGTGGAGCGCGCATTTACGAGGAACATCGTTGCCAGTGTTGGATATGTTGGAAATGCCGCCCGGCACCTGTACAATGGCACCTTTCCCAACAATCAAAATGGGCTAACGAATCCTAATATCAACGGAGCTTTGGCCGAGCCGTTCCCGAACCTCGGTATTTTCACCGATTCGCAATACAACGGCGAAAGCATGTATAACGGGCTGCAGACGAAACTGGAAAAACGTTTCGGAGGTGGTTCAAGTTTCCTGGCTACCTACACCTGGGCGCACGCGGGGGACAATTCTTCGAACCCCGGCATTGGAGTGGGTCCAGGACTTCGCAACCCCAATATCATTCCGCTCAAAGACGACTTCACCAACTCCAGTTACGATACCCGTCAGCGATTCACAATGAACGGCTTTTATGAGCTGCCCTTCGGAAAGGGAAAGAAATTTGCTCATGAGGGCGGTGTTATCGACCATATCGTGGGTGGCTGGCAAGCGAGCCTGACTTGGGTTGCGCAGACGGGCACTCCCTTTACCGTTTATACACAACAGTACACGGCCAGCGGCGGCAACGCGTATGCGATTCTGATTCGCAATCCGTTCACCGGCGGCGGAACTCCGGATCCAACGCAGGCCGCGTTGGGCATGACCTCGTGCCCAGCCACCGTGCACAACAAGGTTAACTGGTATAACCCTTGTGCCTTCGCCAACCCGCTTCCCGGTACTGACATCCCCATACCCTCCAACCCTCAACTCCAGCCGAACGTTGCGGATGGGAGCGCGGTAGTGGGCGTTGCCGCTGCCATCGCCTATCTCGGTGGAAGGTCCAACCAGATTTATGGACCGGGATACGAGCGCGTGAATATGTCGCTGTTCAAGAACTTCAGAACTTACGAGCAGCAGTACTTACAGTTCCGTGCCGACGCGTTCAATCTTCTGAATCATCCTTCCTGGGGCAACCCGAGCGATGATACAAGCAATGACCCGAGCGGTGGTGACATTCTGGGACCACAGACGTTCCAGAACTTCACGCCTGATTCACGATTCTTCCAGCTTTCCGTGAAGTACGTGTTCTAGGATGGAAGATAACCTGCAAGTGCCAATGGCACCTGCAGCCCGAACAAGACGATCTCCCGCAGGTAAGAAAGCACCTGCGGGAGATTTTGTTCAAGCAGTTATCGCGGGATAAAATCTGAAGGCGGACGGATTTTGGCTCCGTGCAGATTGCAGGTTTTCCAGGAAGCTGTGGCGAGCGATGGATGCCTCTCGACGGAATCTGCTGAAGGCGGCCGCAATCCTGCTGGTAGATCAGTGGGCCAGTTCGCGTAAGCCTGCCTTTGCCGATGAATCTCCCAACAAAGACGGGCGAAAGGTGATCATCGTGGCTTGCGGCGGAATACGCCGTGCCGAGACCTTTCTCGATACCGGCCTGGTCAACATTCCCCATCTATATCGCGAGTTGCTGCCTCAAAGCGTGTTTTATCCTTCCCTGCGCAACGCGGGCGCGACATCGCATTACAACACCATCTCCAGTATCCTTACCGGGACATGGCAACGGTTGGATGACTGGGGGAAGACACCGCCGAGCAGTCCAACCCTGTTCGAGTATCTGCGCAAGCGCGTGGAACTGAGCCAGGACAATGCCTGGTTGGTTTCCAGCAACAAGGCGCTGACCAGCCGGATCGGCGCAAGTTCGGCACGCGATTTTGGTCCTCGTTACGGCGCAAATGTGGTTTTTCCCAAGCAGTTGCTGATCAACGCAGTGATTCGTGCGGCTTCTGAGGGGCACGCCGAACACAGCGCGGATCGGGCCGCCATGCAGCCCGAACTCGAAGCCATACTGCTGCACACCGACAACTATGAGGGACTTGGCTGGTCTGTCTCCGGGGATACATCGTCCCTTGACATTCGCATGCAGAGCGTCATGCAGCAAGCCATCGGGGATTTGCTGCGCAGCAACGTGCCCATCACCGGGGATGAATTTACTTTTCTTGTCAGCGAGGAGGTCATGAGGCGCTTTGCTCCCTCTCTACTCGCAATTACGTTCTCCGACGTGGAAGTTGCGCACTTTGGATCTTATTCCATGCATCTGGCCGGCATCCGCACAGTGGATCGCCTGGTCTATGAGCTTTGGAATCTGATACAGACACTTCCCTCCTACAATGGAAAAACAACTCTCTTTATTCTTCCCGAGTTCGGCCGCGATTTCGACGGTTCCAATACCAATGGCTTCTTCAATCATAGATCGACTGGCGATTCCACCAGCTTGACATGGATGATGTGCCTGGGAGAAGCCGCGCGCTCCCCTCAAGTGGTAGAGCGTCCCGTCCAGCACATCGACCTTTGCCCCACGATTGCCGACCTGTTTAAGGTCAAAGGCCTGGATCTTCCAGGCAAGGCTCTGCCCGGGCTATCCGCATGACTTGGAGCCAGGATGAATGAACAGCCAGGCAAAGCGCAGGAAGAAGCACCGAGCCTGGATGCTTATCGCCATTTGGTCGAGCGATTGCCGATCACAATGCGACCTGCATTGAATCAGCAATTGAGTCAATGGGAGACGCTGTTTCCTTACGAGCAGAACCGCCTGTCACACTTCCTGAAAGGCGTTGAGACGTTCAGTCCTTCCGCCCTGGCTGCACTGACTGCGCCGCTATGGACGCTCGAAACGAAGATGGGTGTCAAGCATTGGAATTTCTCCGAAGCCAACGACACTATCGAAAATGCATCTCAGCTCGCGCGGTCCGAATACTATGCCGAGTGGCGCCGGGAGGTGCAGAGGGTTTTCGAGACCGTCAACGCCGCGGCGCACGACTCGACCCCAACGCAAGCTGCGTCTACACGATTGATTCTCCTTTTCCTTCCCGCCAACCTGCCTGTCGACCCGCAGTCTGCGTGGAAAGGATGGGATCCTCGCGGGCATGAGATCAAAATCTCAGGGGACTCGAAGAAGTTTTGCGAACTTGTGATGCAAGGTCAGCCGGGTCTCGCCGGGATCGTAACCTTGGCGGCGAGGCAAGGCAGTATCGAAAGTTCCGATGTGTGGCTCATCGACGCGGAGGCAAAACTGAGCGGCATGCTTTCTCCTGTCTCCACCAATGCCGCGTCCTTATTAAGCTATGCGGCGCTGAAACCGTTTCGCGATAAATTCCTCGCCGAGTTGAACAAGACTCCCAAAGACATCCAAGCCACCGATCAGATCATCTCCAACCTGCGGCTTGAATCCTGGGGGGGGTGGGGCCTTTGGCCGGCGGAAGTTGCCAACCTGCCAAGGCTTCGGAAATTCGTCATCGACCTCTTTCTCAGTGGCAATGGCGCTCTCATCTTTTCTAACGCATTCGTCGAATGGGCGGCCTCGGAGGCACTCCGCCGCGCTCGTCCTTCGGTTATGGTGATCCGGTTTGGCATGCGCAGCAAGCCCAAGCCGTTTACCAGCATTGCCATTTTCGAGAATCAGCAGAGGGTTAGTTCACTTCCTGATGTGGACGACCCGGAGAACAGTGCGATCGATGCGGCAATTCTCGCCCGCTATGTTTGGCTTTCCGCTTCCAGATATCCAGAAGGGGAACAAACCCTCTGCCTCTGCGTCTCGGAACATCGAGATTCCGCCTATGTGATCCTGCCCCCGGGGAAAAGCCTGGGATGGAGTCCGGAACGCCCAATAGCTCCAGACGAGCTTTACAGTTGGCTTGGGGCACAGCTTGTTTCCTCAAGCAAAGCCTAGAGCATTTCCCTTGATGGTGTAGAGTGTTGCCCTCAGCGGCTAAAGCCGCCATCTCTTGGGAGCGCTTGCGGCACGACTAGAGTCGTGCCCTTCCCGATCTCGACCCGTGCTCTACAGCAATGCGGAGAAATGCCCTGACGGCCAGCCCAAGAAGTCCTACTTTGCTCCGTTATACCACTGTTTCGCGGCAGCATCGTAAGCTGTCGGCACCCTCCCGCCATATCGACCTCCACCTCCGATCGCAGGACATCCCAGTGAATCGCCGTGGACCGTAAGGCGTAGGAGCCGTCGTCGAATGCCTCGATGTTGAGATTTCCGCCGCTAATCGAGTTAAGCTTGGAAGGCACGGACTGTCCGTGCGCTCGGCTCGCGGGCCAAACCAGTAGAAAAATGAACACGAGAAATATTCCGAAGATCGAGCGCGCCCATTTCATCACCGATGTCCTCCTATCGAAATGAGTTGGCCACAGACTGCGTTGCCGACCCGCCAGCCTTAAGAAAATTGTGACGATTGTCGGGAGGGCGTACCTACTCAGCTTCGCATCTTCACTACGCTGAGCGCTGCCAGGATCACGGCGTTGCTTGCGATTACCGGTCCCATATCGTTGTTGAAGTCGTCGGAGCCGCCCCGGAAGCTCGTCGTGCCTTTCAGTCGGATCTCTTGAACCACTTTACCTAAGCGCGGATTGATCCACTCGTATGCGAAAAACGTTACCTGATTGGCAGCGTGGCTTCCGATTGCCACTGCATCCGCGTTGTAGCAATAATCTTGTGCGGAGACACGCTCGTCCCAGTTCCACTCAAGAATATTGACGCCGTACTGAATTGGAATGGTGGTAACAAAGCCATCTTCATAAGCGACTTCGTACCATCCCAGAAGGTTCGCCGTGTCGGGCTGATCCCAGATCAATCTATAGCTCTGCCTGTTTCTTGCCTGCCTTGCCGACGCATGAAGAAATACCAGGCTGGTCGGGGCTTGTCCCAGAGGAATGCCCGTCACTGCATTGGGCAAGCCGGAGGGTCCATTTCCTTCTGTCCCGACGACAATCGCGCGCCTGACATCGCCGCGCCGCAGATCGAAAGGGATAGAGTTGTACTGAACGGTGTGAGCCGCCATTTCCTCCAGGTTTACACCGAACAGCGGGATCGTGTTCCCCATATTGAATCTGCCCGATATATCCACGGGTACGATCGAGGCTTCTGTTTGGCTCGGGGGCGTTGTTCCGCTGAGCCTTACACGAATGCCCGGAAGCAAGGATTGAACCCGCGCCGATAAAGCTTTGCCCTGGATGATATGACCTGTCCAGAGTATGTTGCTGCATCCGAGGAAAGTCGCCATCAGGTCTTTGCCGAAACCAATTTCATTGGTGGCAAACCAGGCCGATGGCGCGCCACCCAGCAACGTGGGACGCTTCTTGCGCGTTTCATAATGCTCGATGTCCGGCTCAAAGTTGCCGAATATCTGGTGGAAACCCATTTTGTCGAGCATCCCTTCATTGCTTTCTGCCGTGCCCTGCTGACCCAGCTCATCCTGCCAGAACCAGTTATAGATCAGGCAGTCTTTGGGGATGAGCCTGTCCACCTGTTCCGGAGTCAGGCCGCCGGGAGAGTTGTAAGTCCAGCTATCCGGCGCTGTTTTCTTCTGCAGTCCGCTGCCTCTTACCGATTGCAGCAGCATGTCGCCCCAAAGCTGAGTCTTGATGCCCCTGGAGGCAAGATAATTGTGGATCTTGCTGACGTCCTCTCCGTATAACTCGCCAATGTCCTTGTCGCTGCACTGGGGAGATACATCGACTGGAAGAAATAACTCATCGTGGCCGATGTGGACGCTCTTGGGTTTAAGAACATCGATGAACTCATCATAGACCTCAAAAACCAGGGAGTAGGACTTGGGATTGACCGGGCAATAGATATCCGGCCACTTATCCTGCGGCACCGCTGCCAGATCTCTGTGTTCCGTCAGCAGATAGTAACTATGCGTAAAAGATGGAAGTACCGGAATAAGTTCAATGTGATGTTTCCTGACCCAACGGGCCAGATCGGCTACCTCCTCTTTTTCGAGAACGCCTCCGTCCGCCACGTCCTGATGCGAGGAGTTCTGCTCCATGTCATGGAACGGCTGGCGAGGATAGTTGCGGCAGCTATAGTTCACGTCTCTGGCAAACTGCACCCATCCCCAGTTCAGTTCAGGATGTCTGTCCAGCCTCATGCATGCGTTCATTTCCATGATGAGGGTGTTGTACTTATACAGCGCCATAAAGTCGCGCACGAAGCGCTTGAAGAACACGATATGGTCACGTCCGGGAAGAAACAGGTAGATTCCTCGAAACGGTTTGTCGGGCCAGTCGCAAATCTGCACCCCGCGAAATCGCAGCTGGCCTTCTTCGTTGGCGAGCAATTGGCGGAGAGACTGAAGCCCATAGAATGCGCCGCGATCGTCGTTGCCAGCCACCAGAACCATGTTGCTGCCGGTGCGAAGGACATAGCTCTCCGAGCCATGACTTTGCACCCTCGCCGTGAGTTCCATTTCCGCGCAATACTGCTTGACTAATGGATTCCCAATCGAACCCATCAGGATCGCGCGTTTGTTGGCTCCTAACCTGGTTGCGCGTTCGATCTTCAGATGCAGGCCAAAGCGGTCGCTCAATTCGTTAACCAGTGAACCGGCCAAAAACAAATCCTGTTTCGATGCGTTGGACGGCACTACAACCGGCACGTGATCGTCGAGCAAAAAGTCGCTGTCCGAACCGGAAATCTCTTGTGGCTCCGGGAAGATCAGAGACTTCAGCGACAGGCATGTCCCTTCGCACGGAGCGTTACTTTGACCGGCCGCCGTGGGTAATGGCGCCAAGCGGTTGCCATGGAGGAACGCATCATGGCCGGCGACCGCATTGCCAACTGCGGCTCCCGTCACTGCATGCAAGAATTCCCGGCGTGTTACATCCATAGAGCCTCCGAACTTAAGAACCAGGTCCGTTTGGGCCAGGCACAGCAATAGGAACGGGAGTTTGGTCGGCCTCCGGTGGCATCGCGGCACCTGCGGCGGGGCCATGCCAGACTCCGCCGCCGAATGTGGTGATGTAGATCTGGGTGGGATCGTTCGGGTCAAGGATAATGCGGTGGCCCCACTTGAAGTCGTAACCCTTGATGCGCTCCCAATGGGCGCCGCGGTCGGCGGAGCGGTAGGCAGCGGCGTCAAAGCCGGCGATGTAGAGCGTGTCGGGATGGCGAGAATCGATGGTCAGGTCGTAGACGTGCTGCGATTGCGTGAAGAGGGCTCGCCAGGTTTGGCCGCCATCGTCGGAGGCATAGACGCCCCCGTTCCGGTCGGCGTCGTCGCCCTCCTGTCCCCATGCCGTCAGGTAGAGGCGCCGCGGATTGCGTGGGTCGATCTCGAGGCCGGTGGGACCGGTCACACCTGATGGAAGGTCGATACGTTGCCAGTGTTCCGCCTTGTCCGTCGAGCGATAGAGAGCTCCGGCACCGGACGGGGAAAAGTCATTTCCATCGCTTCGGCGAGCGACGACAAGGTACAGAGCGCCGTCCTGTGCGAGGGTGATGCGCCAGGCAAACGGTTCGTCGCCGGCAATGCCGTTGTTCTTTTCCGTCCAGCTCCGGCCGTTGTCAATGGACTTGTAAACGCCGCGGCCAAAAGCGCAGGCGTAAAAGGTGCGGCTGCCGGCGGGGCTGGAGGTATCAAGCAGGATGTGGGTAATGGAGTCGTCAGGAAGGCCTGCATTGCTCGGCTTCCAGTGGTGGCCGCCATCGGTTGA
>Ga0187818_10000907_pt1 | contig 11442 bp, 9 predicted proteins | sample NC_wetland_sal_i_14_FD_130581 | JGI IMG/M metagenome (GOLD analysis project Ga0187818, IMG submission 130581) | Wetland sediment microbial communities from Neuse River Estuary, North Carolina, USA - SO4_3 | ecosystem: Environmental > Aquatic > Freshwater > Wetlands > Sediment | place: USA: North...
CCGACCGGCAGCCGGGTCAAGACGGCGGTGGCGATGGCGAATTCGTCGAACGGCCCGCGCGGCGCATCCATCGGCGCAACCATAGAAGCTTTTGGTGATAGATGTATCATAGAGAGCGGCGCCTTGCCGCCGAGGCAGGGAGAAGGCATGAGCGAAACCGGCGCGCCCGGCGATGCGGCCGAGCACCGCTACCGGCGCGATCTGCACCAGCTGCAAATCGAGCTGGTCAAGTTTCAGCGCCGCCTGATCGCCCGAGGGTACCGCATCCTGGTGCTGATCGAGGGCCGCGACGCCGCCGGCAAGGACGGGGTGATCAAGCATGTCATCGAGCATCTGAGCCCCCGCGAAACCCGGGTCGTGGCCCTGCCCGCCCCGACGAGCGAACAACGAACGGCCTGGTATTTTCAGCGCTTCGTCGCCCATCTGCCAGCCGCCGCGGAGTTCGTCTTGTTCAACCGCTCCTGGTACAACCGGGCCGGGGTCGAGCGGGTGATGGGCTTCTGCAGCGAGGCGGAGGTCGCGATCTTCCTCGAAGACGCGCCGATCTTCGAGCGCATGCTGGTCAATTCGGGGATTCACCTCTTCAAATACTATCTCGACATCGATCGGCGCGAGCAGGCGAAGCGCCTGGCCGAACGCCGGCGCGACCCGCTGAGCCAGTGGAAGACCAGCCCGATCGACAGGGTGGCGCTAAGGCATTGGGCGGACTACACGCATGCCCGCGACGAGATGCTGCGGCGCACGCATTCGCCGCATGCGCCCTGGCATATCGTGCGGGCCAACGACAAGCACGCGGCGCGCCTCAACCTGATCCGCCACCTCCTGGCTCACTTGCACTACCGCAAGAAGGAGCACGACCTCTTGAGGTTCGACCCGGCGATCGTCTTCGCCTTCGACGAAGCCCGGCTCAACGATGGCTCGATGGCCGGCTGACGCCGGGCGTCGTCGCTAACCGGCGGTGCCGGTAGCGATCCACCACGCTGCGCCGGCGCCGCCCAGTGCCAGGAGGGCGAGCACCGCCGCCGGTGCGGCGGCGCCGCGCCCGCCGGCAAAGGACAAAGCGTAAGCGGCCTTCAGCACATTGTTCGACGAGGCGGCGACGAGAATGGCGGCGGCTCCAACGGCCGGCGCCAATGGCGCCGCGCCGCCCGCCGCGATGCTGAGCACGAACGGATCGATATCGGCGAACCCGACGATCGCCGCCAGCCCGAAGAGGCCGTTCTGGCCGAACTCGGTCCGCGCCCAGGTCGAGGCGAGCGAGATCGCCATGAACAGCGCGGCGAAGATAAACGCGGCGCTGAGTTCGAGCGGGTTGGAGGGCGCCGGGTCGGCCGCCTCGGCTGTCGTCGGCGCGGCGCGCATCTGGTACCACAGCCCGGCGAGCGCCAGGCCGATCCCCGCCAGCGGCAGCAGCATCGGCGCCAGGGCGCGGGCGAGCGGCAGATCGAACATCGCGACGATAATCAAGAGGCGAACATACATGACCGATGTCGCCAGCATGATCCCGGTCTGCGCCTGGCGCAGCATCGCCGGATCGGCGCCGGCACGTCGCGCCAGGATCACCGTCGTGGCGGTCGAGGAATAAAGCCCGCCGAGCACCGCGACCCAAAGGCCGGCGCCGGGCGGCGCGACATAGCGCTGCAAGAGGTAGCTCGCATAGGAAACGGTGGCGACCGCGAGCACCGCCAGCCACACCTGGTGCGGCGTGATCTCCGTCAAGCGCGTCACCGGCTCGCTCGGCAGGAAGGGCAGAACCAGGCCGGTCAGGATCAGGAACTTGCCGGCGGTGATGATTTCGCCCATCTCGATTTGACGGGCTAGGAGGTGCAATCTTTCGCGCGCCGTCAGCAGCAGCACCGCCGCGACGGCGACGCCGATCGACATCCACGGCGGCTCGGCCAGCGCGATCGGCCCCAAGAGATACGCCAGGACGTTGCAGATCGGCACCATCAGCCCGACATTCGGGCGGCCTTCCTGGTCGATCTCCTCGACGTGCTGCCAGTAATAGCAGGTCAGCCAGGCCCCCAGGATGAGGAGCCCGACGCTCAGCGGCAGCAGGTGCGTGGTGTCGAGCCGATAGAGGAGCCCGCCGCCCAACGCCAACAGCGGAAACGTGCGCACCCCACCGGGCCGCGCCTGCCCGGCCTGGGCATGGAACTCCTCGAAGGCGAGGCCGAAGAAAAATCCGAGACCCAACAGCAAGAGGAAGCCGCTGATCGGCGAGAGGGTCGCCATCATGGCGGGCGCCTCAACGCCGGAAGCGGCGCCGGCCGGCGGGGCGGCAAAGCCTCACGCCGCCATTTTGCCGAGCCGCGCGGCGCGGTAGCGAATCGCGCGCCAGGCGAGGCGGCCGGCGAGAAGGCTCAGCTGCCCGTTCGGCGTCAGGCCGACCGCCTTCAGCAGCATCGCGACGCCGCGCTCGACATGGTGCGGCCGGTAGAGCGGATAGGCCCGGCTGGCATAGGCGCGGGTATAGCGCCGCCGGTCATAGGGGCATTCGTCCTCATTGGCGGCGTAATAGGCATAGGCCAGCTCGTCGTCTTCGGATTCGGCGACCCGCCCGAGCGCGACGCGCAGCCGCGCGAATCGGCCGATCCGCTCCTTCGCCAGACAGCGGTCGAGGGTCTTGTAGAAGAGCCGGTAATGGCGCAATTCGTCGGCCGCGATACGGCGGCAGATTTCCTGCAGCACCGGCTCGGCCGCCGCCTCGCGCAGCGCGGCGTAATAGGTGCTGGTGCCGATCTCGACGATGCAGCGCGCCACCATCTCGCCCGAGCGCGAGCCGCGACGCGAGCGGGCGCTGTCGAAATCGACCTGGAAACCCTTCTGAAACCGGGCAAACGCCCGCTCGAAATCAAAGCCGGGGTCGGCAAGCAGGGCCCAGCGCGCCAGCGCCTTTCCGTGCTGGATCTCCTCCTCGCCCCAGCGCCGCGCGGTTTCCTGGAACCCCGCGTCGTCGGCGAAGATCCGGCAGAGATGATGGGCGTAGGCGGCGCCATTATGCTCGACGAGGCTCGCCGCCTTGACGATGCGGACGAGCTCGGGATCGAGCTTTGTTGGGTCGAAGCGGTCCCAGGGAATATCGTCGAGCGTCCACGAGCCCATGCCGCCTCCCCTCCGGCCGATCCTCACCAACCTGTCTTATACCACGGCCTTGGGCGCATATACCCCATCGACTGACCAGGAGAGAAAGGTGCCGGCCCTCACCCCGACTTGACTGGAATTCACTCCGCTCGAAGTCGTCGGGTCGAGCGGTTTCCCGCTCAGCGCGCGATTTCGGCCGCGGCCTGGAGCTTGGCGCGGGCGACGCTTTGCTGGCGTTCGAGTCGGCGCAGCTCGGCCAGGAGGTGTTCGCGCTCGGTGCCTTGGGCGCGCGCCACCTGCTCCCTGAGGCTCGGCAGGTTGCCCTCGATTTCCGTCAACTCGCGGTCGAGCTGGGCGCGGTCGAGCGCGTCGGGGAGGGTCGCCTCGTCGGCCAAGACCGTGCAGCGCTCCGGCGTCACCTCGGCGATGCCGCCGACGACAAAGATGCGCTCGGTGACGGCGCGGCCCTCATAGATCTCGATCGTGCCGGGCCGGATCGTCGAGATCAGCGGCGCGTGGCCCGGCAGGACGCCGAAATTGCCCTCGCTCCCCGGCACCACCACCATCTCGACGTCGCTCGAGAGGATGAGGCGCTCGGGCGTCACCAGCTCGAACTGGATGCGATCGGCCATCAGGCCGCTTCCGCCGCCATCTTGCGCGCCTTGTCGACGGCCTCCTCGATCGTGCCGACCATGTAGAAGGAGGCCTCGGGCATCTCGTCATACTCGCCGGCGACGATGCCCTTGAAGCCCTTGATCGTGTCGTCGAGGTTGACGAAGACGCCGGGGGTGCCGGTGAACACCTCGGCGACATGGAAGGGCTGCGACAGGAAGCGCTGGATCTTGCGGGCGCGCGCGACGGTCAATTTGTCGTCTTCCGACAGCTCGTCCATGCCGAGGATCGCGATGATGTCCTGCAAGGATTTGTAGGTTTGCAGCACGCGCTGCACGTCGCGCGCGATCTGGTAGTGCTCCTCGCCGACCACCCGCGGGTCGAGCATGCGGGAGGTCGAATCGAGCGGGTCGACCGCGGGATAGATGCCGAGCTCGGCGATCTGGCGCGACAACACCGTCGTCGCGTCGAGATGGGCGAAGGAGGTCGCCGGCGCCGGGTCGGTCAGATCGTCGGCCGGCACGTAGATCGCCTGCACCGAGGTGATCGAGCCCTTCTTGGTCGTGGTGATGCGCTCCTGCAAGGCGCCCATATCGGTCGCCAGGGTCGGCTGATAGCCGACCGCCGACGGGATGCGGCCCAGAAGCGCCGACACCTCGGAGCCGGCCTGGGTGAACCGGAAGATGTTGTCGACGAAGAACAATACGTCCTGGCCCTCCTCGTCGCGGAAATATTCGGCGAGGGTGAGGCCCGACAGGCCGACCCGGGCGCGCGCGCCGGGCGGCTCGTTCATCTGGCCATAAACGAGCGCCGCCTTGGAGCCCGGCCCCTCGGCGGTGATCACCCCGGATTCGAGCATCTCGTGATAGAGGTCGTTGCCCTCGCGGGTGCGCTCGCCGACCCCGGCGAACACCGAATAGCCGCCATGGGCCTTCGCGATGTTGTTGATCAGCTCCATGATGATGACGGTCTTGCCGACCCCGGCGCCGCCGAAGAGGCCGACCTTGCCGCCCTTGGCGTAAGGCGCCAACAGGTCGACGACCTTGATGCCGGTGACGAGGATCTCGGCCTCGGTCGACTGGTCGATGAATTCGGGCGCCGGCTTGTGAATCGGCGAGCGGCGGTTGGTGTTGACGGGGCCGCGCTCGTCGACCGGCTCGCCGACGACGTTGAGGATGCGGCCCAAGGTCTCGGGACCGACCGGCATGGTGATCGGGCCGCCGCTATCGACGACCGCGGCGCCGCGTACGAGGCCGTCGGTCGTGTCCATCGCGACCGTGCGCACGATGTTCTCGCCGAGATGCTGGGCCACTTCGAGCACCAGGGTGCGCCCGGCATTATCGACGTGGAGCGCGGTCAGGATCGGCGGCAATTCGCCCTCGAAGCGGACATCGACGACCGCGCCGATGATCTGGGCGATCGTCCCGGAATTGTTTCTTGCCATGTTCGTGGTCTTCCTTGGCTAAGCCCAAATACCATCGTCTTGCCCGGGCTCGGCCCGGGCATCCACGAGAAACCGAAGACTGGAGCGGGCGTCTCGTGGATGGCCGGGCCAAGCCCGGCCATGGACGTAGTGGGAGTGCATTTGCATGTGCCTCACAGCGCCTCGGCGCCTGAGATGATCTCGATCAGCTCCTTGGTGATGACCGCCTGGCGCGTACGGTTGTAGTTCATCGTCAGCCGGTCGATCATGTCGCCGGCGTTGCGCGTCGCATTGTCCATCGCGGTCATCCGCGCGCCCTGCTCGCTCGCCGCGTTTTCGAGGAGCGCGGTATAGACCTGCACCGCCAGGTTGTTGGGCAGGAGCTCGGCGAGGATCTCCTCCTCCGAGGGTTCGAATTCGTAGACCGCCCCGCCAAGCGCGGCCAATGCAGCCTCGGCCTCGGCGACGGGCGGGGCAAACGGGATCAGCTGCTGTGCCGTGACGATCTGGGTGATCGCCGAGCGGAAGCGGTTGAAGACGATCGTGCAAACATCGAACTCGCCGGCCTCGTAGAGCGCCAGGAGGCGCTGGGAGATGTCGCGCGCCTCCTCGAACGACACCCGGCGCCGGCCGATCTCGGTGAGGCTGTCATGGATCAGCCGGGCATAGTCGCGGCGCAAGCTGTCGCGGCCCTTCCGGCCGATGGTCAGGATCTTGACCGTCTTGCCGGCATTGTCGAGCTCGCGGATGCGGCGCCGCGCCTCGCGCAGGATCGAGGTGTTGAAGCCGCCGGCAAGGCCGCGGTCGGAGGTCGCGACGACCAGGAGATGCACATCGTCCTTGCCGGTGCCGGCCAATAAGGGCGGGGCGCCGGGCTGGCCCGCCATGCCGGCGGCGAGCGAGGCGAGCACCCGCTCCATGCGCTGGGCATAGGGCCGCGCCGCCTCGGCCTGCTCCTGGGCGCGGCGCAGCCGCGAGGCGGCGACCATCTTCATCGCCGCGGTGATCTTCTGGGTCGAGCGCACGCTGCGGATGCGGACCCGCAGGTCTTTCAGGCTGGGCATCGCGGCCTATCCAAAACCGTCATGCCCGCGAAAGCGGGCACCCAGGGACGAGCGATCGGATCGGCGGCCCTGGATTCCCGCTTTCGCGGGAATGACGATGAAACAGCCAAAGCCATTATCACGCAAAGGTCCGGGCGAAATCATCGCAGAACGCCGCCAGCCCCTTCTCCGTGGCGTCCGATATTTCGCGCTGATCGCGAACCGCCTCCAGGAGATCGGGGTGCTTGGCGCGCAGATCGGTCATCAACAGCGATTCGAACCGGCCGACATCGGCGACATCGACGCGGTCGAGATAGCCGCGGGTGCCGGCGAAGATCGCCACCACCTGCTCCTCGACCGGCACCGGCGAGAATTGCGGCTGCTTCAAGAGCTCGGTGAGGCGCGAGCCGCGCGCCAGAAGGCGCTGCGTCGCGGCGTCGAGGTCGGAGGCGAATTGCGAGAAGGCGGCCATCTCGCGGTATTGCGCGAGTTCCAATTTGATGCGCCCGGCGACCTGCTTCATCGCCTTGATCTGCGCCGCCGAACCGACCCGGCTGACCGACAGCCCGACATTGATGGCCGGGCGGATGCCGCGATAGAACAGATCGGTCTCAAGGAAGATCTGGCCGTCGGTGATCGAGATCACATTGGTCGGGATGTAGGCCGAGACATCGCCGGCCTGGGTTTCGATCACCGGCAACGCCGTCAGGGAGCCGGCGCCGTGGTCGTCGTTCATCTTGGCGGCGCGTTCCAAGAGCCGGGAATGCAGATAGAACACGTCGCCCGGATAGGCCTCGCGGCCGGGCGGGCGGCGCAGCAACAGCGACATCTGGCGATAGGCGACCGCGTGCTTCGACAGATCGTCGTAGATGATCAGCGCATGCATGCCGTTGTCGCGGAAGTATTCGCCCATCGCGCAGCCGGTATAGGGCGCCAGGAACTGTAAGGGCGCCGGCTCGGAGGCGGTCGCCGCCACGACGATCGAGTACTCGAGGGCGCCATAATCCTGCAAGGTCTTGACGATCTGGGCGACGGTCGAGCGCTTCTGGCCGATCGCGACATAGACGCAGTAGAGCTTCTTCGATTCGTCGGTGCCGGCATTGACCTGGCGCTGATTGAGGATCGTGTCGATCGCCAGCGCGGTCTTGCCGGTCTGGCGGTCGCCGATGATCAGTTCGCGCTGGCCGCGGCCGATCGGCACCAAGGCGTCGATCGCCTTCAGCCCGGTCTGCACCGGCTCGTGCACCGATTTGCGCGGCACGATCCCCGGCGCCTTGACCTCGACCCGGGTGCGGGTCACGTCGACGAGCGGCCCCTTGCCGTCGATCGGGTTGCCGAGCCCGTCGACGACCCGGCCGAGGAGGCCGCGGCCGACCGGCACGTCGACGATTTCGCCGGTGCGCTTGACGGTGTCGCCTTCGCCAATGCCGCTGTCGTCGCCGAAGATCACGATGCCGACATTGTCGCTTTCGAGATTGAGGGCCATGCCCTTCATCCCGTTGGGGAACTCGACCATTTCGCCGGCCTGGACCTTGTCGAGGCCATAGACCCGGGCAATGCCGTCGCCGACCGACAGCACCTGGCCGATTTCGGCGACATCGGCTTCGCTGCCGAAGCCGGCGATTTGCTGCTTCAGGATCGCCGAGATTTCCGCCGCACGAATTTCCATGTCCACCTTTCCTATCTCATTGTCACCCCCGCGAAAGCGGGGGTCCAGGGCGACCGCTGAGGTGCCGGCCCTCTGGATTCCCGCTTGCGCGGGAATGACGGCGTCAAACCATCAACCAGTAGCTCTCATCGCCAGCCGCAAGCGCTGCAACCGGCTGTTCAAGGAGGCGTCGACCATGCGCGAGCCGATCTTGACGATCATGCCGCCCAGGAGCCGAGGATCGACCCGGATGTCGACAACCACTCGCGCCCCGACCGTGCGGCGCAGCTGCTCGAGGAGTGCGGCCTGGCGCGCCTCGTTCAGCGCGTGAGCGACGGTGACCTCGGCGGTGACCTCGCCGCGCCGGTCGGCGAGCTTCCGGAGGTAGGCCTCGATCATCGCCGGCACCGCAAAGAGGCGCCGGTTCTTCGCGACCAGGCCGAGAAAATCGCGGGTCAAATCCGCGAGGCCGGCGCGCTCGGCGAGCGCGGCGACGGCCTTGCCCTGCTCGACGCGCGAGACGACCGGGCTGCGTAGGAGGCGCACGAGATCGCTGCTCTCGTGCAGCATCGTGCGCAGCTCGCGCAGATCGCCGGCGACGGCATCGAGCGCGCGGCGCTCGTCGGCCAGATCGAACAGCGCCGCCGCATAACGTTCAGCCAGGCCGGAGGTGCCTGTCGTTTCAGCCAATGGAAAGCGGCCCCCAATCAATGCGCCGGCGGGAGGACGGTCGCGACAACTCGTTGCCTTGGGGGATCTCGGCGCCGCAGCGCTCTCGGGGCCGCCGGGCCCCGCGAAATCCGCGCGGTTGGTAACACAACTGGGCGCCCCGGCGCAACCACCACCAGCCGCTCGCCGGCATGCACAATTCCAAGGGCTTATACCCAAGTCGCGACGCTTTGAGCGCTAACCCCCTTTGATTTGGAATTGTCGTCCCGGCGAAGGCCGGGACCCACTAACCCGCCGACCGGACGGCCTTCGCCGGGACGACGATGCTATTATGACCCAGAACGCGCACAGCCTTACCAGTCGCGGCAAAACTGGCCCTGGCATTAGAGCCGGTTTACCAGCGATCACCGCTCCCCTTGCCCCAGCGCCTCGACCGCCGCGATCGCCGCGCGCGTCAGGCTCGCCGCCCGTAGCGAAAGCGCGCCCGGCAAGCGCCCGTAGATGTGAAAGACCGCGGTCTGCAGGATCACCCCGAGGATCGCAGCGGCGCCGGCCAGCGGGTTCACCGAGGGAACCTCGCCGGCCCGGACGGCATCCGCGACCGTCTCGGCGACCTCATCGACCGGCGTGCGCTGGTCGGGGCCGATGCGCGGCAGCAAATTGTGCTGCGCGATCAGCATGAAACGAAACAGCGCCGGGTCCCGATCGTAGAGGGCGCAAAAATGCGCGACCATCGCGCCGATTCGCGTTCTGAAATCGCGCTCGCGGCGGCGGATGTCGCCCAGCTCAGCCCCAGTGCGCAGATAGGCCGTCGCGAACAAATTCCAGGCGAGGTCCTCCTTGCTCGGATAGTGGCGATACAACGCGCCCTGTGACACGCCGGCGCGGGCCGCCACCTCGCCGATCGTGACACCGTCGACGCCGCGGGCGGCAAACAGGTCGATCGCCGCCCTCTCTACCTTGGCCCTCGCCCCGGTCGAGCGCATGAATAATTTCCTTGTGAGTGAACGTTCACTCATTATATGATCGATGCCGTATCCCCGCAAGTAACGGTTTGCCGATGGCACGCCGGCAGGACGACGCCAGGGTCGGGAGGGTATCGGGATGTTTCTTTTCGCGATCGCAGCGCTCGCGGCCTTGGTCCTGGCGCTGAAGGCCATTTTCGATACCCGCCGGCTCGACCGCCGTCTGGCGCGGCTCGCCGAAGATATCGTGCTGCTCCGGGCGGCGGTGCCATCGGGTGCCGCGGCGCCGCCGGTCGCGACCTCGCCCGAGCCGGAGGCGATCGTCGAGGAACCCGTTGTCGCGCAGCAACCCGCCGGCATTGCGGCCCCGGAGGAACCCGTCGCGGCACAAAGAGAGGAGGTGCCGCAGCCCGCCTCCGTCCCGGGGCGAGGATGGGAACAGATTCTGGTCGAGCACTGGCTGGTCTGGGTCGGCGGCGCCGCGATGGCGCTAGGCGGCGCGTTCCTCGTCAAACTGTCGATCGATCAGGGTCTCTTGACCCCGCTGGTGCGGGTCGTGCTGGGGCTTCTCCTCGGCGTCGGGTTGTCGCTCGGCGCGGAGCGGGTGCGGCGGCTTGATCTCGCGGAGTATGGCGGCGCCGAGGCTGCCTCCTACGTCCCGCAGGCGCTCGCCGCCGCCGGCGCCGCGACGGTCTTCGCCAGCCTCTACGCCGCCTATGCGCTCTACGGCTTTCTCCCCGCCGGGCTCGCCTTCCTGCTGCTTGCGGCGACCGCGGGCGCGACCGTGGCGCAGTCGTTGCGCCACGGTCCGCTGGTCGCCGCGCTCGGCCTCGCCGGCGCCTTCGTCGTGCCGCTGCTGGTCACCAGCACGACACCCCATGCCTTGCCGCTCTTCGCCTATCTCGCGGTGGTGACCGCCGGCGCGCTGGCGGTGCTGCGGCACCGCGCGTGGTGGTGGCTCGCCTGGCCGTCGCTCGCCGGCGCCATCCTTTGGGTGGTGCTGTGGCTGGCGAGCGCTTCCGATATCGAGGCGCCGGTCGTCGCCCTCTATCTGCTGGCCCAATTCGGGCTGTTTGTCGCCTTTCGCCGCGGCATCGCCCGGATCGGGTTTCTTGCCGGGATCGCCGACACTCCAATCGTGCGGGTGGTGACGCGCGCGGCCTTCTGGGCGATCGCGGCCGGCCTGTTCCTGCTCGCGCAGAGCGACGGGTTCGGCACGACGAGCGTCGGCGCCGCGATCCTCCTGACGGTCGGCCTGATGGTGCTGGCCTACCGCGACAGCCCGCTCGACGATGTCATCGCGGTGGCCGGAGCCTTGGCGCTGGCGCTGCTGGCCAGCTGGACCCTGCCGCTGCCGATCCCCGAGATGAGCCTCTGGGTCTTCAAGCTCCAGCCGGACCATGTCGCCGACTTCGGCACGGCCGCGATCGTGTTCACCGGGCTCCTCGGCGGCGGCGGCTTCATCGTGCTGCCGCGTGTCGCGCGGCCCGGCCGTTGGGCGGCGCTGTCCGCTTCGGTGCCGCTCCTGGTTCTGGTCATCGCCTACTGGCGCCTCCAGAAATTCGAGCTCGACATCGCCTGGAGCCTCGCTGCCCTGGCGCTGGCCGGGGCGGAGCTGCTGGCCGCCGCCTCGGTCGCCCGGCGGCGCAGCGGCGCCCCCGAACCCGAAATCGAGATCGAGATCGCGCTCGCGGCCTATGCGGTCGGGGTCCTCGGCAGCACGATCCTCGCGGCGACGCTGGCGCTGGGCGAAGCCTGGCTCACCGTCGCCTTGGCCTTGCACCTGCCGGCGATCGGCTGGGTCGAAGGCCGCATCCGGCTGCCGGTGCTGCGCTGGCTGGCACTCGGGGTCGCGGTCATCGTGTTGGTTCGGCTGGTGCTCAACCCGTATGTGCTGGATTACCCGATCGGTCCGACGCCGATCTTCAACTGGCTGCTCTATGGCTACGGCGTACCGGCCGCGTCGTTCATCGTCGCCACGCGCCAGTTCGGCAGAAG
>Ga0187818_10000908_pt1 | contig 11441 bp, 10 predicted proteins | sample NC_wetland_sal_i_14_FD_130581 | JGI IMG/M metagenome (GOLD analysis project Ga0187818, IMG submission 130581) | Wetland sediment microbial communities from Neuse River Estuary, North Carolina, USA - SO4_3 | ecosystem: Environmental > Aquatic > Freshwater > Wetlands > Sediment | place: USA...
CACCCAGGGAATTTCCCGATGTGTGAGCAGTTGCAGGAGGTTGGGCGAATTCGTCCCTGCGACGATCACACCGGAGATCACTTGACGACGCTGAAAAATGGCAGGCAAGTATAACTCCTGCCATGGGATCTTGGTCGAGTACTGATAGGGTAGAAAGAGAAGGCCGTAATCATGTTCCGCGCAATACGCTTCCGCGCCCATCAGCACGGCCGAATGGAAGGGATGTAGAACGCCACGGTTACTGAGCAGGAACGCGATGATTCTAGACTTGCCGCCACCATCGAGTTGGAAACCCAAGCTAACGGCGGCCTTGAGAATGCGATCGCGCAAACGCGGAGTGACCCCAGCCCGGCCGGTCATCAGCCGGGAAACAGTTGCTGTGCTTACGTCGGCCGCACGTGCGACGTCAACTAGTCTTGGCTTTTGTGATCGACGATTCACGTTTCCCTGGCGATTTCCAGATGGGCCGAGGACCGCCCGGCCTTCCGGGAGAATCTGCAATTCGGATTTGGCCGCGAGCCAATTCGAGGCACTCGATTCCCCATCAGCATGTTCTCAGCACCGTGTCGCCGCAGCCTTCGCAATCCTCATCCACGTGCCCCACACCTGCCTGGGTCCTCGGCGGTTCGGTAGACGTTGGGACACAGGGCAGCCCCAGGTACCGCAGGAACCAACTGGAGAGATTCATGGTCACCACCGTCTTGCACATGGTACTGAAAGCATTTCTTTGGTGTCAACAGATTAGACACTTTGAGATGCGAGCCTTCACCCACCGTTTGGCGTCAAAATGCATAAGCCCTATCAGGCCAGTCTGTTGCATGCTTGATCAGTTTCTTGCGTGAGCCCTATTGACTTTCCTTCATGGCGTGATAACGTTGCAGCACTAGATGCAATGTTTGCAGTTTAAGTTTAAGACTCTCTCCCGGGAATCGTTATGTGCAGCAGTCTGGGAGACTAAGCTTTATGGCGAGTGGAGCCATGTAGCACGTCCACACGAAAAGGCACGATGGGGGTTGAGACATGAGCGGTCAAGCGCACGCTATCCTTGAACAGATGGTTTTCCGCCAAACGAATGCTGGGAGTGGCCGCCACCTCCACGTCACGCCCGACAACAGCACAATGACGCACCTTAGCTACGGGCGCATCATTCTGAATGCCAGCGTACCGGGAGTTGCATTTCGCAACGGGAACCGCGAAACCGGGCTGATCTGCCTATCGGGCAGCGCAGAAGTGAAAACCGATTCGATGGAAGTGCAACTAACGCAATACGACGCCATTTATATCCCCCGGGATACCTTGATCGAGATTCACGCAAAGTCAGCGGTGGACATCGCTGAGTTCTCCGCCGATGTGGAGCGTCTATACCCTTTGCAGGTGGTGCGATTCACGGAGATCTCGAAGGACCCCGGCTTGAAATTCAGCACGGGCGGTCCGGGCTCTACGAGGCATTTGTGCATGCTGCTTGCCAAGAACATCGAAGCCGGAAGACTTGTAGTGGGTTTCACAAGCTCGGAACCCGGCAATTGGACAAGTTGGCCGCCGCATGAGCATGCCAAGATGCTGGAGGAAATGTATGTCTTTTTCGATATGCCGGCGCCGGCTTACGGCATTCAACTCGTCTATAACGACACTGATTACCCGGAATTGGTGACCGTTGTTCGGGAAGGCGACGCCGTGCTGATGCCGAACGGGTACCATCCGAACGTTTCAGTGCCGGGCCATCGGATCAGTTTTCTTTGGGCCATGGCGGCTCACCGGGAAGTGCAAGACCGCCAGTTCGGTGTGGTCAACGTTCAGCCCGGATTCAATCAGGCACCTTCTGGCCTGGAAGCAGGACGGAAGCAGTAAGCCCTCTTGGGTCAGCCAAAGCTCGCGAGTGTATGACGCGATGCGTAATCGCAGGCTTGGAGTAACGGAGACCTCCACATTGACACATTCGATCAGAAGCCTCTTGCTCAAACAGCTTAGAGCGGAGAAGCCGCACGCTTCTCAGTGTCAGTACATCTCTCCGGAGCACGAGAGACGATGACCCGATCCAGCGGCATGATCTTACTGTGGGGACTGGGTCTGGGCATTGCGGACCAGTCCGTAGCGACAGAGCCGTGGGAAGCTCTAGTAGCACTGGATGGTTCAGGGAACTTCAAAACGGTGCAGGAGGCCATTGACGCGGCTCCCCCCGAGGGCAGCGTGATACGCATTAAGCCTGGGACGTTTCGCGAGGTCATTCTCGTCAACAAGGCACACCTCTCGCTAATCGGCCTGGGATCCGATCCGGCGCAAGTGGTGCTGACCTACGATCTTTACAACGGTGCAACGGGCTCAACCTTCAAATCAGCGAGCACGACCGTCATTGGTGACAACTTCTACGCCGAAAACTTGACATTTGAGAACAGCTACAGCCGCGACAAGAACTTGAAGAAGGAAGGAGCCCAAGCAGTCGCCCTGCGAGTGACAGGAGACCGTGCAGTCTTCCGCAAAGTTCGTTTCCTCGGGCACCAGGACACGCTGTATGCCAGCAGCAAGGGCTGTGAATCCGAGCAAGGGCCGTGTCTTCCGGCGAGACAGTACTTCGCAGATTGCTACATTGAAGGTGACGTGGATTTCATATTCGGCGACGCGCTGGCTTTTTTTGACAACTGTGAAGTTCACGCCCTACCGTATCCCATGGTAATGCTGACGGCGCAGAGTAAACACAATCCCGATGAGAAAAGCGGATACGTCTTCAACCATAGCCGTCTGACGGCAGCGGCAGGTACCGGCAGGGTTTTCTTAGGTCGGCCGTGGAGAGCCTATGCAACAGTTGTTTTCATGAATACCTACATGGAGGCCAGAATTGATCCCGCAGGCTGGGTCGAATGGATTCACGAAGGTAAACCCTGTTTGCAAACTGCGTTTTACGGCGAATACAACTCTACGGGCCCAGGGGCGAACCCTGGCGGGCGCGAAACCTACGCCAGACAATTGACGACAGCGGAAGCGACGAATTTCGAGGTGAAGAAGTTTCTTGCGGGAGACGATCATTGGGATCCGACGCTTGTGCACTGATCAATGGAAACTGAGACCACCACGATGAACCGCCCAATCACTTTTGCTTGCCTTGCTTTTGGGTCGACACTCCTTACCTGGTCCGCCCGCGCTCAGGACATGCGAAATGTGCTTGAGCCAACGATTCCTGCTGCGTGTGCGACCCTGGTCGCCCAACTCTCATCGAGCGAGTCCACCCTGGCTGAAGCCGATGAAAGCAGACCAGACACCGAGCGGATTCAGCAGGCGATAGATCACTGTGCACGCGGACAATCTGTCCGGCTTCAAACCAACGGTGCGCTAAACGCCTTTCTCTCCGGGCCCTTGCAACTGCGTATGGGCGTGACGCTTCTCGTGGATAAACGCACGATCCTTTTCGGCTCTCGAGATCCGCGAGATTACGATGTTTCACCTGGGGCATGCGGGATCCTCGACCACAATGGGCACGGTTGCAAGGCCCTGATCAACGGTGACCATGCAGACGATGCGGCCGTGATGGGCGATGGTACGATCGACGGCCGCGGCTGGGCTAAGATGCTGGGGCAAGGAAGGTCGTGGTGGGACATCGCCCAGGAAGCGAAAGTGGCAGGCTCCGATCAGAATTGCCCGCGCCTCATCATTCTGACTCACAGTGACAACTTCACGCTTTATCGCGTCACGTTGAAGAACGCCGCTAACTTCCATGTGTACTTCAGCAACGGAAACGGATTCACGGCTTGGGGAGTCACTATCAATACACCCAAAAGCGCCAGGAACACCGATGGGATCGATCCCTCCAGCGCCACCAACGTGACCATTGCTCACTGCTTTATCCATACAGGTGACGACAACGTGGCGATCAAAGCCGGTCCTTCCGGCCCGTCGTCCCACATGACCATCGCTCACAATCATTTCTACACGGGGCACGGCATGTCGATCGGCAGCGAGACGCAAGGTGGCGTTTCCGCGATTCGCGTCAAAGACCTCTCGATTGATGGTGCTGATAACGGACTGCGCATCAAGTCCAATGCCGAGCGCGGAGGCCTCGTTCAAGATGTCGCCTATGAAGACGTCTGCATCCGCGACACGAAGAACGCTGTTTTGATGGATTCCCATTACGCGTTTTCCGGCAGAGGCCGGGATATGCTGCCTACATTTCGGAACATCGTATTACAAGATGTGCGAGTGCTCGGCCCCAGCAAGATTACCCTGGAAGGATATGATGCGGGGCATCGTCTCGGAATCACGTTGAATAACGTGGTGCTTGACGCGGCGGCCGCGGCGAAGGTCCTGGCTATGCACGCTCTTGTCGTTCTGGGGCCCGGTCCGGTGAACTTTTGGCCTTCCGGCGAGGATGTTCAAGTCGCCGGCAGTCCTGGGAAGACGCGCCCGAATTCGTGCGAGGGCAAGTTTGTTCCTTTGTCGGGCAAGTGATCCCCGGTCACGAATCGTTGGGCAGTGCGGGGACCGCCAGGACTATTGATGGGGACGAAAGCTCAACAGCGGGTCGAGAATGACGGCAGTTTGCAGTTAGTTTGTGTTTTTATTTCCAAACTCGAGGGAGCACGTGACGCTTAGCACTTTGAAGAAACGAAAAGCCAATTCCTATCCATCCCGCTCAGAATTGCTGAACATGGAACGGATTCAGCCGGTCGTGGAAGAAGTTCTGAGGGAGACGCCATTCATTGACGTCCACACCCACTTATTTGAGCCAGCCATGGAAGGAATCGGTTTGTGGGGCATTGACGAGCTGCTGACCTATCACTATCTCGAAGCGGAACTTTTCCGGTCGTCGCGGATCACTCCCGCAGCCTACCAGGAACTTGTGAAACGGGCCAAAGCCGATTTGATCTGGCGGACTCTATTCGTCGAGAACTGTCCGATTTCGGAGGCAACTCGCGGGGTCATCGCCGTGCTGAATGCCTTCGGCCTGCCGACCCAGGGCCCCAGCCTGAAAGAGGCGAGGGCATTTTTCGCGGCCCAGAGGCTGGAGCAACACATCAAGAATGTTTTTGTGTTGGCCGGAATCAGCGAAGTGGTCATGACCAACGATCCGCTGGATCCCCAAGAAGCGCCGTTCTGGATTCAGGGATTTCAGCGCCACCCGCAATTTCATGCGGCCCTGCGCTTGGACCGGATCATTAACTGGTGGCCGAAGCATTGGAAAATTCTGGCCAGCCAGGGATATCGGGTGGATGAGCAGGCATCCGGGAAGACGACTGCCGAGATTCGACGGTTTCTGAGCGATTGGTGCGAACGCATGCATCCGGTCGAGATGGCCGTCTCTCTGCCCGACACGTTCCAGTATCCCGAAGAAGGCGTGCGTTCCAAGCTGCTAAGGGAAGCCGTGCTGCCTTCCTGCCGTGAGTTTCACATCCCAATGGCATTGATGATTGGCGTGCGCTACCAGGTGAATCCGGCGATTTGTCTTGCGGGAGACGCTGTGGGCCGCGCCGATCTTCGCGCAATCGAGAATATCTGCCGCGATTTTCCCGAGAACCGCTTTCTCGTGAGCGTGCTCAGCCGCGAGAACCAGCATGAGCTTTGTGTTTACGCAAGGAAATTTGGCAATTTGCTGCCCTTTGGATGCTGGTGGTTCCTGAACAATCCTTCGATCGTTGAGGAGATGACCAGAGAACGCATCGAAATGCTCGGACTGAGTTTCATCCCGCAGCATTCCGATGCCCGCGTACTCGAACAAGTGATCTATAAATGGCGCAATACCCGCCGGACCTTATCCAGCATCCTCGCCGCACATTATCGCGTGATGTGTGAAGACGGCCGCGGCGTGACTCACCAGGACATCCAGTCCGGGGTGACCCGTCTTTTCCGGTCGAACTTCGAGGAATGCGCGGGCATGCGAAACCGCGGCGGTGGATGATCATGAGACCTGCAAGCACACGGCCTTGTCCTCCTTGATTTCTCTACCTGCGGGCATGCGATGGATCATCGGTTCCAGGAAAGGATCAAAAATGATCAAACCTGCGTTGCCACGGCTAGGCCCCTCCACCCGCCGCGAGTTTCTTGGAACATTGGGAGCTGGCGCGGCGCTGCTGGCTGCTTCGCGTCTCGCCAGCGCAGCCGAGTTCTCAAGCGGAGATCCGTGGAAGCAGGTCCCCCTTATCTTGCAACGGATAAAACTCCCCACCTTCCCAAACCGCAGTTTTGAGCTGGCCAAGTATGGCGCGACGGGGGATGGAAAGTCGGATTGCACCGAGGCAATCCGGCGAGCGATTGCTGCCTGCCATGACGCGGGCGGCGGACATGTGCTCGTTCCGGCTGGAGTTTTTCTCACCGGCGCCATCTATCTAAAGAGCAACGTGGACTTGCACCTTGCTCCGGGGGCGGTCCTGCTGTTCAGCCGCGACCGCCGGCAATATCTTCCGGTCGTCTTCACCCGCTGGGAGGGAATGGAATGCATGAACTATGCGCCATTCATCTACTCTTTCGGGGAAGAAAACCTCGCCTTGACTGGCGAAGGGACGTTGGACGGCAATTCCGACAACGAACACTGGTGGCCCTGGAAGGGAAAGACCGAATACGGATGGAGAGAAGGCATCGTCAATCAGGAGGACGACCGTAACGCGCTGATGGCTTTTGCTGAAAAGGAAATCCCGGTGAAAGATCGTGTCTTCGGCGACGGGCACTATCTGCGTCCGCAATTCATCCAGCCGTACCGGTGCAAAAACATTCTCATCGAAGGAATTACCATCAAGAATTCTCCGATGTGGGAGATCCATCCGGTTCTCTCGATCAATATCACCGTGCGAAACGTCACGATCGTAAGCCACGGACCGAACAACGATGGATGTGATCCGGAATCCTGTACGGATGTCTTGATCGAGAATTGCTCTTTCGACACCGGAGACGACTGCATTGCGATCAAAGCAGGACGGAACCAAGACGGACGCCGCGTCGGCGTTCCCTGCGAAAACATCGTGATTCGGGGCTGTAAAATGAAAGACGGGCATGGCGGAGTTGCACTCGGCAGCGAAATGTCCGGCGACATCAGGAGAGTGTTTGTCGAGGATTGCCAGATGGACAGCCCTCATCTCGAACGAGCGCTGCGGCTCAAGACCAATGCCATCCGCGGAGGCGAACTCGAGCAGGTGTACATGAGAAACGTCAAAGTCGGTCAAGTTTCCGAGGCGGTGATCGAAATTGACTTTAACTATGAAGAGGCGGATCGCGGCCCATACCGGCCGGTAGTTCGGAACGTCGAAGTCTCGAATGTTTCAAGCAACAAGAGCAAGTATGCCCTTTATCTGCGGGGTTTTCCCAATGCGCCGATTCGCAACGTCAGCCTGGAACACTGCATCTTTGACAATACCACCATGTCAAACGTCATTGAGAACGTTCGCGGATTGCGGCTGTCCGATGTAAAGGTGAACGGGAAAACGATCGAGCCGGATGAGGTATCAAGAGCGCGCGCGGCTGCTTTTGGAATGTTCTCCTCACCATGCCGGCGGATGAGACTCCAACCGGATGCTGCTGTTTAAGAGCCGATCCCGTCTTCGAGAGCGGCCATTTGCGCCAGGCGATCGGAGTGCTTCCTCCCTTCGGCGCAACAGAGGATCGAAGCGGATGGGGGGTTTGAGAGAGGTGGAGCGACGTAGGCCGCGAAAATCTCATAGCTATGGAGGACTCGCAAACCAGCCCGGGATCGACCTCGCCAGCGGCGGCAAAGGTCGGGCGCTTTCGCTGGAGAATTTGTGCCCTTCTTTTCTTCGCTACGACTCTCAACTACATTGATCGCCAGGTCCTTGCCCTGCTCAAGCCGGTACTGGAAAATCCCGCGACTGGAATCGGGCTCACCGAGGTGCACTACGGATACATCGTCACGGCATTCTCCCTGGCCTATGCACTGGGCTTGCTGTTGGTGGGTGGGTTCATCGATAAGGTCGGAACTAAGCTCGGGTATGCCGTTGTGGTAGTCATATGGGGCGTGGCCGCCGCTGGACATTCGCTGGTGAGTTTCTCATCCGTCGTGGCCCGGCTGGCCGGAGCTCTGAATTGGCTTAGTAGCACCTTGCGAACGCCTGCGCTGATGGCGATTCCGGCCGCCATCGTTGGATTTGGCGTCGCGCGCTTTGTCCTCGGCCTCGGCGAATCGGGCAACTTTCCCGCTTGTATCAAGACGGTCGCGGAATGGTTTCCGCAGAAAGAGCGCGCGTTGGCCACCGGCATCTTCAATTCCGGCGCGAACGTCGGCGCATTAATTGCCCCTCTGGTGATTCCATGGATTGCCATTCACCTAGGTTGGCGCTGGGGATTCCTGTTTACGGGAATATTTAGCGCGATTTGGATCTTTCTTTGGGTCACCACGTATCGCCGGCCACAAGAGCACCCGAAAGTTTCACCGACCGAACTGGCGTACATCACTAGTGCACCCCCGGAAGCACAGAAGAAAATTTCCTGGGCGCGACTACTGACCAAGCGGCAGGCTTGGGCCATTCTCCTGGGCAAGGCACTTACTGATCCCATCTGGTGGTTTTACCTCTATTGGCTGCCTGGATTCCTCAGCCGGCACTACGGGCTCCCCATTGGGCGAATCGGTTTGCCATTGGTTGTCATCTACAACATGTCGGCAGTGGGCAGCGTCTATGGTGGCTGGTTGCCAGGCAAATTCATCAGCAAGGGGTGGAGCGTGAATAAGGCGAGAAAGACCGCAATGCTTATCTACGCGCTCGCTGTTGTGCCTGTAGCTTCCGTGGGAAAAGAGCACAGCGTATGGGGGGTGATCGCCTTGATGAGCTTGGCCACTGCCGGTCACCAAGCTTGGTCCGCGAACATGTTCACCCTGTCCTCGGACATGTTCCCCCGGCGTGCCGTCGCTTCGGTCGTGGGTATCGGGTCCTTCGGTGGCGCCCTGCTCATGGCGTTTCTTTCGACCCTGGTTGGATACGTACTCCAATGGACGAGAGGCGATTATGCGCCTCTGTTCGAAGCTTGCGGCTTGGGCTATTTGCTCGCTTTGCTCATCATCCACGGCCTCGCGCCTCGACTGGCACCCGCGGAAGTTGAATAGGAGAAAGAGAGCGATGAACTTGGACGATTTCAATCTGACTGGTAAGAATGCTCTGGTTACGGGCTCGCGAGTGGGATTGGGAGCCGCCATCGCCCTGGGACTCGCTCGAGCGGGCGCGAACGTCGTTGTACATGGACGGGACTCGAGAGGCATCGAGAAAGTATGCGATGCCGTTTCCGCAGTGGGCGCAAAGGCGGTCCCGGGGATTGGCAACGTGTCCGACGCGCACGCATGCCAGGAACTCGTCGACCTCACCGTTCGCGAGCTGGGCTCGATTGACATTCTGGTGAACAACGCTGGCATCATTCGGCGCTCACCGGCGGCGGAATTCTCGGAGCATGATTGGGCAGACGTAATCGAGATCAACCTGACCGCTGTCTTTCGTCTGTGCCAGTTCGCCGGCCGCCACATGCTGAAGCAAGGACACGGAAAAATCGTCAACATTGCATCGTTGCTTTCGTTTCAAGGCGGCATTTTCGTGCCGGCGTATGCCGCTGCAAAATCGGGCGTGGCGGGAATCACCAAAGCCTTCGCGAATGAATGGGCTCCGAAAGGGATTAATGTCAATGCGATTGCGCCCGGCTACATGGCGACGGACATTACGACCGCGCTGCGGAATGATCCGAATCGCAGTCGGCAGATCCTCGAGAGGATTCCCGCCGGCCGCTGGGGGGAGCCACGCGATCTGGCCGGCGCCGCCGTTTTCCTTTGTTCTCGGGCAAGCGACTACGTTCATGGACACGTCTTGGCAGTGGATGGTGGCTGGCTGGCCCGTTGAGGTGATCCGATGGCTCTGGTAATCAAGACCAAGCAGGATGGCCACTGGGATCAACTCAACCGAGGCGAATCGATGATTCGACCCCGGCCACAGAGGTGTTTTGAATTCATGATCATCCGAGGGTTGTGAAGGCGGCGGTCAAGACTGGCGCCGCCAATCCTCTTGGACAATTCTCAAACGGGGGAATCATGGTCAGACAAGGACACTCAATTCCGGATTTAGTGGTGGTCAAAACCGGCGACGCGCAAGAGTCATTCCCTGAACTTGGCTTGGCGCGCAAGGTGCTGGCCTACAACGAGAAGCTGCTGTTGGTCGAACACCGCATGCGCAGAGGCTGGACCGGCGCGCCGCACAGTCATCCGCAGGAACAAATCGTCTACATAGTGAGCGGACACTTGACTGTCACCTGCCTCGGCACAACCTGGGAGGTGCGCGCTGGGGACAGTTTCGTCGTCCGCGGCGGCGTGGAACACTGTGCTTCGGCCCTCGAAGACTCAGTCGTGGTCGACATCTTCACTCCCTGTCGCGAAGACTACATTCCCATGCCATCCAAGTAGGCTGACCGGCGCAGCGCAATTCCCGAGCTGCTCGCGTTTTTCAGAGAGAAATACCTCGTTTCCAAGGAATAAAGTCTTCTTGCCCTTTGCCTTCCGCTTTCGTGCGAATCTCTCCACTCGCGACCTGAATCACGAATTCGAGAACTTCTTCCCCCATCTGCTGAGTGGTCTTCTCCCCGGAAATAATTTCGCCCGTATCGATGTCAACAATGTCGTGCATGCGTCGCGCCAGCGCCGAATTGGTCGAAAGTTTTATCACTGGCGCGATGGGATTCCCCGTCGGTGTTCCCAGGCCCGTCGTAAACAGGACCACCGTTGCTCCAGCGCCCACTTGTGCGGTTACGCATTCGACATCATTTCCCGGCGTGCACTGCAGGTTCAAGCCCGCCTCCGTGGCATATTCTGGATAGTCCAGCACCGCCGTTATTGGAGAACTCCCGCCTTTTTTCGCCGCGCCGGCGGACTTCATGGCATCGGTTAATAATCCGTCGCGCATATTTCCGGGACTGGGATTCATTTCGAAGCCAGAACCCACCGCCTTGGCTCGCGCACCGTAACTCTTCATCAACTGAATGAAGCGCTCCGCCACTTCATTGTTCTTGCTTCGGTTGATCAGTTCTTGTTCCACCCCACACAGTTCCGGAAATTCGGAAAGGAGGGTACGCCCACCCAATGCGACTAGAAGATCTGAGGTATGCCCGATCGCTGGGTTGGCCGAAAGGCCGGAAAAACCGTCAGAGCCGCCGCACTTCAATCCCATGCATAGACTCGAAAGTGGGGCACTGGTCCGCCGGCATTCGTTGGCTTCGATCAGGCCGAGGAACGTGAGCTGAATCGCCTCGGTCAACATCGAGGCTTCGGTGCCGCTTTGTTGTTGCTCCACGATCTGGAGGGGCTTATCGAAACCCGGGTTCCGTTTGCCTAACTCGTCACGCAGAATCGCGATCTGCGCATGCTGGCAACCGAGGCTGAGGATCGTGGCTCCCGCCACATTTGGATGATGGATGTAGCCCGCAATGAGTCCACAGAGATTGGTCGAATCCTCGCGCGTACCTCCACAGCCTCCTTCATGCAG
>Ga0187818_10000910_pt1 | contig 11436 bp, 9 predicted proteins | sample NC_wetland_sal_i_14_FD_130581 | JGI IMG/M metagenome (GOLD analysis project Ga0187818, IMG submission 130581) | Wetland sediment microbial communities from Neuse River Estuary, North Carolina, USA - SO4_3 | ecosystem: Environmental > Aquatic > Freshwater > Wetlands > Sediment | place: USA: North...
GGCATGCTTCGCTTCTACACGCCCCGCTCAGCGGGCCAAAACTGTAAACTATCTCCCCGGTCTGTTTTGTAAACTATGTGCCCGGTCTGTACCGAACTTGCGGCATCGCTCAAGCGATGCCCTACCCAAAACCGATTTATGAAACACGCTCTGGCAAAGATGGATGCAGACCACAGCAATTCCTCGACTGCTGGGAACGGAGGCTTTTGCGCGAAACGGGAATATTCTCGGGGACGGAGCCGTCCCTCCCCAAAATCCCTCACTCTCCGGGATACTCGGCAATGCGGAAGTAATCTCGGGCCCTTCAGGGCTTCCTCCCGCGTCCAGAAACGCGCTTCTGGGAAGCGCGCCAGATCGGTACCGAGAAGTCGGCTTTGCTCCGGTCAACTTCCGGTTTGCCCGTCCCTCGAGAATAATCTGGGATCGGGTCAATTGTCCGGAGAGTCGATCACGTGGTCTGAGGTGCGAACATTGAGAATTACCATCTCACTCTGCTTTAAGCCAACGCGTAGAGATACTCGACGAAGGAGCGCACAGCTCCATCAATCCCCGCAACCTTTGGATTGGTGGAATCGATCAGATAGTACTCATTCGGAGCATGTGCGCCGGTCCCGTGCCCTACTCCAAAATGTCCGGCGGGAAGATTGAGAGGTTCGGAAGTGAAGATGTACCCAGGCCAGGAACCGGCTGATCGAGGCCACAGCCCAGGATCCAGACCCAGCTTGCGGTAAGTCGCAACTTGCGCTTGGATGAGCTTCGTATCCTGCGAGGTCTGTGTCGGATCGTAGCCACCACTCCTATTGACCTCTATGTCGCCAAAGCCGTGTTTGGCAAGGTGCTCCTTAAGAAGCGCCAGTGTACCGGCAGCCGTCATCTCCGGCACTAGCCGCATGTCAATCTTCGCGACGGCGCGATGCGGTAGAACGGTCTTGCCACCGGGACCTGTGTATCCACCGACCAGGCCCTCGATGTTGATGGTGGGCTTGGACTCGAGCAGCACGAGCGAGTCAAGCCAGTTTGTGTCATGCACCCAATGCTCGACTCCAAGCTGCTTCTTGGCCGTGGCTTCACTGCGCCGAGCGGCGACATCCTGAATCATCTGCATCTGTGCCGGAGTAAGCGGCTTGGCCTTGTCAAAGAAGCCTGCAACCGCAGGCGTGTGTCCGTCAGGCTCTATCAGCGTGTTGAGCGCTTGCACCAGGTGCCACGTGGGGCTGTCTACTTGTGCCTCAAGGCTGGAATGAACGTCATGTTTGGGTCCTCGTCCCCACCGCTCTCCGCTGGAAATCAACTCGAGCTCAACTACTCCCTTAGCCCCTAGGGATATCTCTACGTTTCCATTCACGTCCTGGCCCGCTTCGGGCATGAAAACACCCATGCATCTCTTCAACGCAGCGGCGACCTTGGATTGGCGGACAATCTCCGGAAAGTGGGGAGAAGCGATCTCCTCTTCGCCTTCACAGACGAGCACGAGATTTACGGGCAGTGTTTTTCCCGCTGCCTTGAAGGCATGAAGAGCGCCGAGAAAGGCTGTTTCAGGACCCTTCTGGTTCACCGCGCCGCGACCGACGCAGACCCTGCCCAACCCTTCCTTGTCCACGATCCGCCCGTCGAGCGGAGGCGAAGACCACTCCGAGGGATCGAACTGTTTCACGTCGTACATGAAATAGATGCCGACGGTGGTTGGCGCACCTGTATCGAGAGTACCGAAGACCCCGGGTTTGCCCGATGTAGACACAATTTCGACGTGCGCGAATCCAGCATCGCGAGCCAGTTGTGCCATATAGTCAGGGCCCTGCGGATAGTTGCGGTTCTCGGCCGCGATCGAGGGTAAAGCGATCCAGTCCTGCAGCCGCTTCACGTTCTCGTCATGCATCTTCGGTATTTGACTCAGCACCGATTCGAGGTCGGGGTTGTCTGCAGAAAAAGCAGATATTGGCAACGCGGCGAAGGCGGCTCCAGCAAGTGCGCCGTGGATGAACTCTCGACGATTGCACGCGTTATAGCTCGAGTCAGTCAATGCATCCCCCATTGCCCGAACAAAAAAGATGACTATCCGTGGTTGGCCTCAGACTCAATTCTAGAAAGAGAACCATCTGCCTTTATCGAAGGTCATCATACCAGTTGGTTCCCCAAAGACCAGCAATCTTTTCTAATGGAGGCGGCAAGATAACTCCCGGTTGGTCGGCAACTCTTACCTTGGGATTACTTCAGGTTTGCCGTCAACCGGGCACAACTGCGCCAGCACTGATGACCGGTTTCGACGGGATTTTCTGCGCACAACACTCCTCTGGATCTGCCCTACCTGGGTGACGTAGCTCACATACGATGCTCTCATATTTGTGTGACCATTTGAAGGTGCGGTATGAGCATGCCCCAAGGGGCGTGTCCATAAGTCCCGTAGTTCTGGTGAACTTCGGAACTGCACTGAGCATCGGCTTTGCGCCGGAGGTCTACCGTGAACGGCCCAAGGCGTTTCCCTGTGTTGTTTGCCGTCCTGTTCGTTGCTTCGACCACCCTGGCGTGGCAAGCCACTCCTCCAGCATATTTCGAGCAGAACTGCTCGTCCTGCCACACCATCGGCAGCGGCCCATCTGTTGGTCCTGACCTGAAGAACGTCGCACAAACGGCGCCTCGCCATTGGCTCGTTGAGTTCATTCGCGATCCTGATGCGAAGATTGCAGCGAAGGATCCACACGCGACCAAGATCGTGGCCGAAGCCCAAGGCTCGGTGATGCCCGGATTTCCGGGCATCACGGAGGAGTTCGGAGAGGGACTGCTTGAATACATCGACCAGCAGTCAGGTGCAACCGGTGCCTCCGCAGCACCGCCGGTTGGAGGCGATGCGCCGCGCGGCCGCGAACTATATCTCGGCAAGCGGCGGTTGAGCAACGGTGCTGCTGCCTGCATCGCCTGCCATCAGGCATCCGGCCTGCTGGTCGCAGGTGGCCGGCTTGGCCCGAACCTCTCGGCTGCGCACCAGAAGCTGGGAGGTGACCGTGGCTTGGCTTCCTGGCTGCACAACCCACCCACCCCGCTGATGTCCACGATCTTCCGATCGGCTCCATTGACGGCGGAAGAAGCCTCAGACCTGACGGCATTCCTTCGCGCAACCACGGAGAACTCAAGCCAACTCAGTGAGGCGGCGCTGGGCCAAGTTCAGGCGATCGGCCTCGGGGGCTCGCTGCTGGCGTTCGTGATCGCGGGAGTGGTTTGGCGAGGGCGGCTCGATGGCGTACGCCGCCACGTATTGCGGAATCGAGGTGGCCAATGAAAGCGCGCGACGCGCTCTCCTGGATCAAGGACGAAGCCGGCCCCGGCCTGCACAAATGGGAGAACTTCTACCGTAACCGGTGGCAGCACGACAGGGTGGTGCGCAGCACGCACGGCGTGAACTGCACTGGCTCCTGCAGTTGGCAGGTGTACGTGAAGGATGGAATTGTTAGCTGGGAGATGCAGGCGCTGGATTATCCGCGCATTGCGCCTGACATGCCCCCGCATGAACCACGCGGTTGCCAGCGCGGTATGTCGTACTCCTGGTATCTATATTCTCCGCTGCGTGTGAAGTATCCATACGTACGCGGCACGCTGCTGGATGCGTGGATAAAAGCGCGCGGGCAGCACGACGACCCGGTCAAGGCGTGGGCGTCACTCGTTGAAAACCCGACAACACGAGCCGCCTGGCAGAAGGCGCGCGGCAAGGGCGGGCTCCGTCGCGTTTCGTGGGACGAAGCCGTCGAACTGATCGCGGCCGCCAACATCTACACCATTAAGAAGCATGGTCCGGACCGCATCGCGGGCTTCTCGCCCATTCCGGCGATGTCCATGATCAGCTACGCGAGCGGAGCGCGCATGCTGCAACTGATGGGCGGAGTTGCGCTCTCGTTCTACGACTGGTACTGCGATTTGCCCAGTGCTTCGCCCCAAACCTGGGGCGAACAGACTGACGTTCCGGAATCTGCCGACTGGTTCAACGCGAAGATGATCGCGGTGGTGGGCTCCAACCTCAGCATGACGCGCACACCGGACTGCCACTTTGCGGTTGAAGCGCGGCATAACGGTACTCGCCTGTGGGCATTCTCGCCGGATTTTGCTGAGGTGGCGAAGTACGCTGATGAGTGGGTTGGGATCAGCGCTGGCCAGGACGCCGCCTGGTGGCTCGCCGTGAACCACGTCCTGCTGAATGAGTTCCATGACCAGCACCAGGTGCCGTTCTTTCTCGACTACGCGCGCCGCTACACCGATGGTCCATACCTGGTCGAACTGATTCCTCATGGGAATTCGTGGCGTGCCGGCCAGTTGTTACGCGCCAACCGCATTGACCATTACCGCCATGCCGAAAACGGTGACTGGAAGTTCCTGGTCTGGGATGCCGCGAGCGGCAAGCCGAAGATGCCGATGGGCAGCGTCGGACATCGTTGGGGCTCGGAAAAAGGAAAGTGGAACCTGATCCCGAAGGATGCAGTGGATGGCAGCCCCATCGAACCCAGCCTCACTTTCCTCGGAGCACAAGAGGCAACCGTACCGCTGGAGATGGAAAGTTTCAGCCCTGACCAGATTCTCACGCGCCATGTGCCAGTGAAGAGGTTGTGCACCGTAGATGGCGGGGATGTTGTCGTCGCGACGGTTTACGACCTTTTGTTCGCGCAGTACGGCGTCTCGCGTGGTCTGGAAGGCGATTACCCCCGCGATTATGACGATGCCGCGCAGCCTTACACTCCAGCCTGGGCGGGAAAGCGGTGCGGCGTTGCGGCCAATCGCATTGTCCGCTTCGCACGGGAATGGGGCGAGACAGCCGCGACCACGCGCGGCAAATGCCTGATCATCATTGGAGCGGGAGTCAACCATTGGTATCACGGTGACCTTATTTACAGGGCTGCGATTCAGGCGCTGCTCTTTTGCGGGTGTGTCGGGACGAATGGTGGCGGACTGGGACACTACGTCGGTCAGGAAAAGCTGGCGCCCATGGAGTCGTGGTCGGCAATCGCTTTCGGACGCGACTGGTGTCCGGCGCCGCGACTGCAGAACTCGCCGAGTTGGCACTATGTCCACTGCGATCAATGGCGGTACGAACGCGAGTTTGCCGCCTACCAGCCCCTGCCGCGCGGAGATGGCAGTGAGCCGTTGAACCGGCTGCACACTATTGATCTCCAGGTGCAGGCGGTTCGCCGCGGATGGCTGCCCTTCTATCCGCAGTTCAACCGCAACCCGCTGGAGGTTGCGGCGCAGGCACGCCAAGCCGGGGCGAGAACAGCCGACGAGATCACGAAGTATGTCGTCCAGCAACTGCGCGAACGCAAACTGCGGTTTGCCGTAGAGGATCCGGATGCTCCTGAAAACTGGCCGCGCGTATGGTTCATCTGGCGAGGGAACGCCCTTATGGCGAGCGCCAAAGGCCACGAGTTCTTTCTCAAGCACTACCTGGGCACGAACACCAATGCGATTGCCCCGGAAGTGGCAGAAGATTCCGTGCACGAGGTTCTCTGGCACAAGGATGCGCCGCAAGGGAAGTTAGACCTTGTGGTGGACGTGAACTTCCGCATGGATACATCGGCGCTCTACTCCGACATCGTGCTGCCGGCGGCGACCTGGTATGAGAAGTCGGACCTGAACTCCACGGACATGCACACGTTCCTGCACCCCCTCTCGGCGGCTGTGCACCCCGCATGGGAATCGAAGAGCGATTGGCAGGCGTTCCAGTTGATCACGAAGAAGATCGCGGAGCTTGCCGCTGTCCACCTGCCCAATTCAGTCACCGACATCGTAGCCGCGCCGCTGGCGCACGATACGCCCGCGGAGATCGCGCAGGCCGAGATCCGCGACTGGACAAAGGGCGAGTGCGAGCCGGTGCCGGGCAAAACCATGCCGGCTCTGCGCGTGATCGAGCGCGATTATAAAAACCTCTACAACCAGTTCATCTCTCTCGGTCCCCTGATCGCCACGAACGGCCTGGGAGCACACGGCGCCAGCTACGACGTTGAAGACGAGTATGAGCAAGTGCTCCAGGATGCTCCGACGGTCGAGTGGAACGGGAACAAGTATCCGTCCATTGCCGGCGAAGAGGATGCCTGCAACGCGATCTTGCGCCTGGCCACGGTCAGCAACGGTGAACTGGCCTACCGCTCGTACAAGCACATGGAAGAAAAGATAGGCGTGCCGCTGGCGTACCTGGCTGAAAAGAACCGCGGGGTTCGGATCTCATTCAACGATCTGCAGGCGCGACCGCATCGGCTGCTGAACAGTCCCATATGGTCGGGCCTGATTGAAGAAGGGCGTGCGTACTCGCCGTTCACCTACAACCTGGAATGCAATGTTCCGTGGCGCACGCTCACCGGCCGCCAACATCTCTATCTCGACCATCCGCTCTACCTGCAGTTCGGCGAAAACCTTCCTTGCTACAAGCCCCGGCCGCTCGACCTGGAACGGACGGACATACGCGCCCTGGATGGCTCGCCCGGTAAGCTACTGAACTTCATGACCGCGCACGGAAAATGGCAGATTCACTCGACGTACAGCGACAACCATCGCATGACCACCCTCTCGCGCGGTATGGAACCGCTTTGGCTCAGTGATTCGGATGCCGCCGAGATCGGTGTGGCCGACAACGACTGGGTCGAAGTTCACAATGACAATGGCGTGGTGGTCACGCGTGCGGCTGTCAGCGCCCGGATCCCAAGCGGCATTTGCATCCAGTACCACTCGCCGGAGCGAACGCTTTCTGTCCCCAGGACCCCGCTGCGGAAGAATCGCCGCGCCGGCGGCCATAACAGCCTGACGCGCATCCGCCTGAAGCCAACGCTAATGGCCGGCGGTTACGCCCAGTTCACCTATCACTTCAACTACTGGGGGCCCACCGGCACGAACCGTGACACGCACGTGCTCGTGCGCAAGCTCCCCGAACTGCTGTGGTAACCCGGAGGAGAACGATGGACGTCCGTGCTCAGATCGCAACCGTCTTCCACCTGGACAAGTGTCTGGGTTGCCACACCTGTTCCGTTGTGTGCAAGAACATTTGGACGGACCGCAAGGGCGCCGAATACATGTGGTGGAACAACGTCGAAACCAAGCCGGGCACTGGCTACCCGATTCTTTGGGAGGATCAGGAGAAGTACAAGGGCGGCTGGGAGAAACCCAACGGTGAACTCAGGTTGAGGTCGCAGACCAGGACCTCGGCACTGTTTAACATCTTCCACAACCCCAACCTGCCGTCGCTCGATGACTACTACGAGCCCTGGACGTACGACTACCAGCAGCTGTTCAATTCTGGGCCGAGCGATGACCAACCCTCCGCCAGACCAGTTTCGATGATTACCGGCAAGTACATGGACGTGGAAGCCGGGCCAAATTGGGACGACGACCTCGCCGGCTCTCCGGTTTATGCCAGCGCGGATCCCAACTGGGCGGCACTGTCGCCGGAGCAGAGGAAGCAACTGTTCGCTGTCGAACGCCTCGTCTTCTTCCATCTGCCGCGGACCTGCAACCACTGCCTGAACCCCGCTTGCGTTGCGGCGTGTCCGTCGGGTGCACTGCACAAGCGGGGTGAAGATGGCATCGTGCTGATCGATCAGGATGGTTGCCGCGGATGGCGGCACTGCGTGGCCGCGTGTCCTTACAAGAAGACATATTTCAACTGGGAAGCTGGGAAATCAGAGAAGTGTATTCTGTGTTTCCCGCGACTCGAGACCGGTGAGGCGCCGGCGTGCTTCCATTCGTGCCCCGGCCGGATCCGCTTCGTCGGCGTGCTGCTCTATGACGCGGATCGCATTGTGGAGACGGCAAGCGTGCCGCGAGAACAACTTGTCGATCAACATCGGGCGATGATTCTCGACCCGTTCGACCCGGCCGTCATCCGGGCCGCACGAATTTCTGGGATATGTGCCGATATCGTTGCAGCTGCCCAGCGCTCACCCGTGTTCAAGTTTGTAAAGGACTGGCGATTGGCGTTGTCGCTGCACATCGAATTCCGCACGCTGCCTACATTGTTCTACATTCCGCCGCTTTCCGCCGTCGTGGATGGAAACGACAGTGAACCCGAGCTGTTCGCTGATACCGACAGGTTCCGCATCCCGCTCCGCTACCTTGCGGCGCTGTTCGCAGCCGGCAATGAGGAGCCAGTCCGCTATTCGCTACGAAAGCAGCAGGCCGTGCGGCAGTTTCGCAGGGCTGCGACCGCAAGCGACATCACGGCCGCGACGGTCGCATCATCCTTATCGGCCGCCGACTGTACGCCAGAGGAAGCCGATGCGATTTATCGGCTCACTGTGCTTGCCGCAGTGGGCGAGCGGTTCGTCATTCCCCCCTTGCACCGCGAAGCCTCGATCGAGGCGGCGCTGGAAACCGGTGCAGCAAAAGGGTCGCTCGGATTTGCCCATGCCACGCGGGGAAAAGCATGACTTCGCGACGCGAACAACTCGAAGCCGTAGCCGCATTGTTCACCTATCCGCGCACCGATTGGGCAAAAGCGGTGGAGAACGTACTGGCTTGCTCGGGCTCCGCCGCGCCGGCATTGCTTGAATTCGCACGGGAAATCCGGTGTATGCCTTTGAGCGGCTTGCAGGAGTTGTACACCAGCACGTTCGATCTGTACCCGGTATGCACGCTGGATCTGGGTTGGCATCTTTTCGGCGAAGATCATAAGCGCGGACTGCTCCTTGCCCGCATGCGTCGCGAATTGCGAGCCCACGGCATTCCCGAAACCCGTGAATTGCCCGACCATCTGTCGCATGCACTGCTCCTCCTGGCCCGCATGGCGCCCGCGCAGGGAGAAGAGTTTGCCTCAGTGATTGTGGCGCCTGCAGTGGAGCGCATGCTGAAGTGCATGCCTTCCAGCAACCGGTTCACCTGTTTGTTGCGAGCCGTACGACAGTTGATCACCCTGCATTTCCCGGCCGCCTTCGAGCCGGTCTCTCCTGTAGCTGAAGGAGCGATGTTATGAACCTCAGCGCGCTCGATCTGCTGCTATTTGTGGTGCTCCCTTACGTTGCCCTGTTCACCGCGATCGCCGGCATGACCTACCGCTACTGGAAACAGCCGCGGACCGTGTCCAGCTTCTCGTCGCAGTTATTAGAGAACCGCAAACAGTTCTGGGCGGTCGTGCTCTTCCATTACGGTGTTCTGGCTACACTGATTGGCCACGCGATCGGATTGCTTTGGCCCAGGCAGGTGCTCGGATGGAACGCTCAGCCGCTGCGGTTGTATGTGCTTGAAGCCATCGCCGTCACGCTCGGCACGACCGCGTTCCTGGGAATCGTACTGGCAATCACGCGGCGCGCGAGCACACGTCGGCTTTGGGCGGTGACATCGAAAACCGACTGGGTCCTGCTCGTGCTGCTGTTTGGGCAGCTACTGAGCGGCCTTATCATCGCCTTCTTCCTCCCGTGGGGCGCGTACTGGTATCAGGTGTCCGCTGTACCTTACCTGCGATCCGTTTTTGCTTTCCATCCTGACGGGGCTTACGTCGCGGCAATGCCTGCGATTGTGAAGGTGCACGTGACTGGCGCATGGCTGCTCGTACTCGCCATCCCGTTTACGCGGCTCGCGCACATGCTGGTCGCGCCGCTCACCTATGTCTTCCGTAAACCGCAAGTCTCGCGGTGGCGCGTTGCACGTTCGCTGGGGGCTGCCGCACAGCCAAGCGGCAATGCGGCGCAGTTGGCGCTGGCGACCGGTGCATTTGCGCTCTGCTTCGCGGTGTTCGGGTCGGTCTCCGCGATGATGCCGATTATCCGCGGGCAATTGCATCTCGATCCACTGCAGGCGAGCATTGTTGTCGCTGTACCGGTCCTGCTGGGGAGCCTGGGCCGGATTCCGCTCGGCATGCTGACCGACCGCTACGGCGGACGCATCGTCTTCTCCGCCGTCATGGCCTGTTCCATCGTGCCGGCGCTGGCCATAGGGCACGTCACCACCTTCTCCGGCCTGCTGGCCTTCGGTTTTCTGCTCGGCATAGCGCTGGCCAGCTTCTCGGTCGGCGTGGCGTTCACTAGCGGCTGGTATCCGCCCAGCCGGCAGGGCACAGCCCTGGGCATGTACGGCGCCGGTAACATAGGCCAATCGCTGGCGGCATTCGGATCACCGCTGCTGGCGGCAGGCCTCGGTTATGTGTGGGGATTCCAGACGTTCGCGATCCTGCTAGCGATCTGGCTGGTGCTGTTCTTGACGTTTGCGCGCAATGCGCCAAGTCTTACACCCCCCAAGTCGCTGATGCAGATCATGGCTCCGCTGAAGCAAACCGCAAGTTGGAAGCTGAGCCTGTATTACTTCCTCACTTTCGGTGGATTCGTCGCCATGGGCGTGTACCTACCGATCTTTCTGACTGAAACCTTTCACCTTACGCCCAAAGATGCCGGATTTCGGACAGCTCTGTTCATCGTCCTCGCCACCGCCATGCGGCCCGTGGGCGGCTGGTTATCGGACAAGGTTGGCGGGCGTGCCGTGCTGACCATGGTGTTCCCAGTGGTAGTGCTCGCAGCGGTCGGTCTGGCAATCGGAGGCATGGCGCCTTTCACCATCGGCGGAATCGGCATGGCCACTGCGATCGGATTGGGGAACGGAGCGGTGTTCAAACTGGTGCCGGAGTATTTCGCCGCGACGGTAGGCAGCGTTACCGGACTTGTAGGCGCGGCCGGCGGCCTGGGAGGTTTCTTTCCGCCGCTGCTGTTGGGTGTACTGAAGAAGTCCACAGGTTCGTTCATGCTCGGATTTGTATTCCTGGGAATTTTCGCCGTGATGTGCCTCTTGGTGGTGCGACCTAAGCTATTCGCATTCTGCTTGGTTCCTCCCGAGCCCGGGAGTCCGTCGCGCACATGCTCGCGGCAGCGGTACTGCCCTTGCGCACGCAGTTGCGCAGCCGCAACCGCAGCTTAACAGAGCAGACCAACAAATCTACCGGATCGCCCTTCCCGCATTCCGACATGCACACGATTGCCGCAGAGCTCGAAATCCTGAAACGGTTTTAGGGCGCAGCGGAAGACTCGATTCCGCACGGATGCTCGGCTAACCTTACCTTGGGATTACTTCCCGCTTGTCCGTGATCCGTACGCAACGCCCGAGGCGGGGCAAGCGGAAGACTCGGCCCCAAGGACATCATGGGAGAGCCGGCGGGCTGGGTGGCGCGCAGTCTGGAAGTGAGCCGCCAGGAACGGTACCGCTGGAGCCGCGATGTCGAGAAGTTTGGGGAGCGGGCGTTCCCCGGCGTGGGCCAGAAACGGGCGGAAGAGAGGCGCATCGCGGAGTTGGAACGTAAGATCGGGCGGCAGGTCCTGGAGATCGATTTTGTGAAGCGAGCCTTGCAGCATGTGGAACAACAGCGCCAGTTGCGGGCCGCCCGTGGCGGCGCACCGTTTACCAACAGATCGAGCGCGAAATGAAAGCGGGGACGCCCTTAACCATCCGCCGGATGTGTGCGCTGACCAGAGTCAGTCGAGCGGGTTTCTA
>Ga0187818_10000911_pt1 | contig 11435 bp, 12 predicted proteins | sample NC_wetland_sal_i_14_FD_130581 | JGI IMG/M metagenome (GOLD analysis project Ga0187818, IMG submission 130581) | Wetland sediment microbial communities from Neuse River Estuary, North Carolina, USA - SO4_3 | ecosystem: Environmental > Aquatic > Freshwater > Wetlands > Sediment | place: USA...
GGCGGAGGATTTGTACCGCCGGCTGGAGCGGGCGTTGCGCTACCGGCTGCTGATGGCACGTCAGGAGCTGACCGAGCGGGCACAGCACGGAGCGTTTGCGCGCATGATGGACGGCATCCACCGGCGGCAGCAGAGGCTGGATGAACAGCGCTTTCGGCTGGAGAAGGCGGAACGTCAACTTTTGGAACGATGCCATCGGCGCTGCGAGAGGGTGGCTGCGGCGGTGCGGCACTATGACGCGCGACGCCGTCTGGCTGCGGTGCGGCAGCGGCTGGAGGCTCAGGTTGCGAATCTGGCCGCCGTCACGCACACGCGGTTGCTGGGGAGCCGCGGGGCGCTGGATCGCCGAACCGCGAGCCTGGAGGCGCTTTCGCCGGTTGCGATTCTGAATCGCGGATACGCGCTGGTGTTCGATGCGGAAGGCCGGCTGGTGAAAGATGCGGCGGGACTCGAACCTGGAGATGAGCTGTCGGCACGCCTGTCTCGGGGACGAGTTCGGGCCCGCGTGACCGCGACCGAGCGCAGCGAACCATAATCCGGCGGGAATGCGGCGGGGCTGCATTAGAATGAAGGCGAAATCAACTTCCGACGTGAGGGTGTCGTGACGCCGTCGCTGGTTTGGTCGCACATCTCGGTCATCTCGATCGTGGATATCGTGCTGGTCGCGATCCTGATCTACCAGTTTCTGGTTCTGGTGCGGGGCACGCGGGCGGCGCCGATGCTGGTCGGGGTGGCGACGCTGGGGCTGGCTTTTTATTTTGCGCGGCTGGGGGAGTTGCGGACCCTGAACTGGCTGCTGAGCACGTTGCTGCCGTACGTTGTGTTCGCGCTGATCGTCGTCTTTCAGTCGGAGATCCGGCACGCGCTGGCAAACCTCGGGAGCCGCATTTCGCTGGTGCGGTCTTCGAGTTCGGTGGCCGACGTTTACGACGACATTGTTTTGGCGGCCAATCTCTTTTCGCAGAATCAGACGGGCGCACTGATTGTGATCGAGCGTGAGATTGGGCTTCGCACCTACATCGAAAGCGGCGTGTCACTGGATGCGAGACTGTCGTACGACCTGCTGGCCACGGTGTTTCGTCCGAGCGCTCCCTTGCATGACGGCGCCGTGATTGTGCAGCGGGACCGCATCGCGGCCGCCGCTTGTTTCCTGCCGCTGTCGATGAATCCTGTGCTCTCGACTCAACTAGGGACGCGCCATCGCGCGGGGATTGGGATTACGGAAGAAACCGACGCGGTCGCGGTCATCATTTCGGAAGAGACGGGTGCGATCAGCATGGCAGTAGCGGGGACGATTGAGCGCGAGTTGACGGTGGAGCGCCTGCGCGAGCGATTGAGCGCTCTGCTGCGCCGTTACGCTCCCGCGCCCACGCTGCCGAGTCCGGTGGAGGAAAGCTTTATCGAAGAGGAGCCGCCGAGTTCGCAGCTCTCCCGCAAGCAGGATGCCGGTCTGCGCACGGGAAAGGACGAGTGACGATGCCCGGCTTTGTGCAGCGCAGCTTTTTCCAGCGCACCTTCGTTCACAATATCGGACTCAAGCTGGTTTCCCTGTTACTCGCCATCGGATTGTGGCTGGTGGTGGCGCGCGATCCCATCGCTGAAGTCGAAATGAAGGTTCCGATCGAGTTCCATAATCTTCCCGAGAGTCTGGAGATCGATTCCGCCAGCTTCACCGAGGCGCAGATCCGGGTACGGGGACCGGAACGTGTGATTCATCGCCTGCAGGTTACGGATGTGCGCGCGGAGATTGATCTGGCCAGCGTCCGCCCGGGAGAACGGACTTTCGATTTGACCGGCCGGCAGGTTCATGTGCCGCAGGATCTGGAAGTCGTGCAGATCATACCGGGTCAGTTTCACCTCTCCTTCGATAATCGCGAGACCCGCACCGTTGACGTTCGGCCGCGCGTGACCGGAAATTTTGCGAGCGGGATGCGAGTGAAACAGGTGATCGCCGATCCGCCGACTGTCATGATCACCGGACCTAGCCGCCGCGTCGAAGGGGTGGAGGCCGCCATCACCGATCCGGTAGACGTCAGCGGAGCCATGACGCGGGCTGCTTTTGTGACGCAGGCCTATGTGCCGGATCCTCTGATCCAAATTGTGCACCCCACCCCGATTCGCGTGACGGTTATCATGGAAGGTTCGAGAGACGAGAGAAAATAGGAAGCAGGTTTTCTTCCCCAGTCCTGGCATGACGCAAACCAGACAACTCTTCGGTACGGACGGAATTCGTGGCGTGGCGGGGGAGTTTCCGCTGGCGCTCGACAGTGTTTATTGGATGGGGCGGGCGCTGGGACACGATCTGGCGAGCGGGAAGTCCAAGCCGCAGGTGGTAATTGGACAGGACACACGCGTCTCCAGTCGGTGGATTGCCGACCGTTTTCTGCAAGGGCTGGCGTCGGTGGGCGTGGAAGCGCGCAGCGCGGGCGTGATCACCACGCCGGGCGTCGCGTACCTGGCGCGCTCGCAAGGGTTCGACGCAGGGATCGTGATTTCCGCTTCGCACAATCCGTGGACCGATAACGGGATCAAGATTTTTTCCGGCGACGGCTACAAACTGCCGGACGCGCGCGAACTGGCGATTGAAAAAGAAATTTTCGCACTGCTGGATTCGGATGCAATTCCGGCGCCGGATCCCACGGTCGAGGTTTCGAGCGTTCCCGGCGAAGAAAGCTTGCGTCAGGCTTACGTTCGCTGGCTCGCAAGCGGCGTTTCGGCGGACTTGACGCGGCTGCACGTGGCGGTCGACTGCGCCAATGGCGCGGCGACTGCGGAAGCTCCCGAGTTGTTCCGTGCCCTCAAACTCGACACCACCTTTCTGCACTCCGCGCCCGACGGACAGAACATCAACGAGAATTGCGGCGCGCTGCATCCGGAAATGGTGGCGCGCTTTGTGGCCCAAGAACAGGGACGTTTCGACGTGGGCGTTACTTTCGATGGCGATGCTGACCGCGCGCTTTTCTGCGATGCCCATGGGCGAGTGGTCAACGGGGATGCGGTTCTGCTGCTGGCGGCGCGTGACATGCAGGCGCGCGGCGCGCTCGCCAATGCCACCGTCGTGGCGACGACCATGTCGAATATGGGACTGGAGTTGGCGCTCAAGCGATCGGGCATTCGGATGCTGCGCGCCAATGTCGGCGATAAGTACGTGCTCGAAGAAATGCAGCGCGTGGGCGCCACTCTGGGCGGCGAACAGTCGGGACACATCCTGTTTCGCGATGGCGCGGCGACCACCGGCGACGGACTGCTGACCGCGCTCCGGGTGCTGGAGATCATGGTTCGGATGGGCAAGCCGCTGGCCGATTTGGTGAGCGATTTGAAAGTATTTCCGCAGACGATCCGCAATGTGCGGGTGCGGAACAAAACTCCCTTCGCGCAGATTCCGGCGGTGCAAGCGGCGATTATGGCGGCGGAGCGGGAACTGGACGGCAATGGCCGGGTGGTCGTACGTTACTCTGGCACCGAAGCGCTGGCGCGGGTGATGATTGAAGCGGAGTCGAAGGAGCAGATCGATCGGCTGGCGGAAGCGATCGTCGGGGCGATTCGGTCGGCGCTGGGCGCGTAGAAAGCCGAAATCCAGCACTTGATGTCGCATTCCTGGTGAAGCACTTCCCGTGTGCCCGAAAATCCCGCTTGTCGTGAATGGGGATGGCGCCGGAGGCGAGGCCGAGCTGCGCTCGGCTTGGACGGGCGAGGCGCCTGTCCCCACACGAGCCTACCCGTTTTGCAACTTTTTCTTTCACTTGCGGAAGTACGTCCTTTTGTACGGGCTGGTTATCTTGTGTGCTGGGGCGAGTGCGTCGAGAATGAGAATCGGATCAGAGTCAGCCGACTGGGAAGAAGCTCATGAGAATTCTTATTGTGGAAGACGATGCGGCACTTTCCCGGTTTCTCCGGAAGGGGCTGGAAGCGGAACATCATGCGGTGGATGTTGCCAACGAGGGGAACCGGGGCCGAGCGATGGCGATGGAGTTTGACTACGATCTGGTGGTGCTTGACCTGAACCTGCCGGGGGTTGACGGGTTGTCGGTTCTGAAAAGTTTGCGGCAGCGAAAGGCGAACTTGCCGGTGATGATTCTCACTGCGCGCAGCCGGGTCGAAGACCGCGTGCAGTGTCTGGATTCGGGAGCGGACGACTACCTGGTGAAGCCTTTTTCATATCTTGAGCTGTCGGCGCGGGCCCGGGCGTTGTTGCGGCGCAGCCACCTGCCATCGGAATCGGTGCTCACCGTCCGCGATCTCTGCCTGGATCGGGTGGAACGCAAAGTGGAGCGCGCCGGGCGACCCATTGAATTGACGACCAAGGAATTCGCGTTGCTGGAATACCTGATGCGCAATGCCGGGCGCCGGTTGACCCGGGCGATGATCATCGAACACGTCTGGAACCTGAGCTTCGATTCCACCACGAACGTGGTTGACGTTTACATCAACTACCTGCGGCGCAAGGTGGACGACGGTTTCTCGCCATCCTTGATTCACACGGTTCGCGGGGTGGGGTATCAGATGAGGCCGGACGGGGCATCGGCATGAGCGCGAGTCCGCATTCATTTCCGAAGCTGGCGCGCGGTCCGGACGTGCTCGGCGAACTGCTGCACTCGTTAAGCCAGCCGCTCACCAGCTTGCGCTGTTCGCTCGAACTCTCGCTCGAGGAAGTCGCGGAGCAGCAGCAGGAGAGCGTTTCGGTGGCTCTGCAGCAGACCGAAAAAGTTATTGGCATGATCCAGTTGATGCGCGAGTATCTGGAAGCCGAGCAGCCTGGGCCAGAAGCTTTCTCGTCCGCGCTGGCGCCGGCTATGCGGAGTGTGATCGAAGAACTGTCCTCGATCGCGGCGGTGCGCGGTGTCCAGTTGTGCCTGGTGGGCACATGTACGGCGACGGTGCCGGTGCCGGAGTCGCGGCTGCGGCTGGCTTTGCAGTATTTGATGGCGTCGATGATCGAAGCGCAACCGGTGGGCGGTAAAGTCATGCTTCTGCTGGGGGAAGGCCCGGCGGGAGCGGTACTGCGGGTGGAAGGCGAACCCGGTTCTCGCGAGCCGGATTTTCGCGATCGGGAACCGAGCGCAACCAGTCCTCTGACGAAGCGCGATCCGACCGGGGCAACATTAACCTTGCGCAGGGTGAGGCTGCTGATCGCCAGCCGGGTGCTCGAAACCGCCGGAGCATCGTTGGTGTTCGGCGACGGCGACGGCGATCATACTGCGGTCGAGCCCGCTGGATTCGTTCTGCGCATTCCGCGCCGACTTGCGCCTCCTGCCTGACGACTTCAGCCGATGCCCAGCCCCTGAAGGGGCATCTGATTTCGAAGAACTTACGGCATCGCTAAAGCGATACCCTGATACGAACTGAGGTGCCCTGATACGAACCTGAGTTTTTCCCCAGCCTGCCAAGGAGTACAATCCAGCCTTTCCGGAGGTTGCGGTGAAGCGCTGGACTATTCTGCCGACTGTTCTGCTTAGTTTCCTGTGGCTGATTTCCGTGAGCTGGGCTCAGAAAGGCGCGCCTATGCTCGCGCCGGTGACGGTGATCCGGGCGGGAGTGCTGATTGACGGCGTGTCGGGTACCGCTCGCCGCGACCAGGTCATCATTATTCGCGGAAACATGATTACCGACGTCGCCGATGCGGGAGCGGCGGGCGTTCCTTCGAACCTGCCCGCGGGCGCTACCTTCATCGACCTTTCGCAGGCTACGGTGCTTCCCGGGCTGATTGATGCCCACACCCACATTTTTCTGCAAGGTGAGGATCCCGCCGAGGGCGGATACGACATTCAGTTGCTCAAGTATCCGCTGGCATTCCGCGCGGCGCGGGCGACGGTCTCGGTGCGGCGCGCCCTCGAACAGGGCTTCACCACGCTGCGCGACATGGAAACCGAAGGTGCGGGCTATGGCGACGTGGGCATCAAACAGGCGATTGAAGGCGGATACATCCCTGGGCCGCGCTTGTTTGTTTCGACGCGCGCGATCTCGACGACCGGCGGATATCCACTGGAGGGTTACGCGCCGGAGATCGAAGTGCCGAAGGGCGTGCAGATCATCGACGGACCGGTCGAGGCACGCAAGGCCGCGCGCGAGCAACTCGATCACGGCGCGGACTGGATCAAGGTGTACATGACGCATCGGTCATGGGTCGGCAAGAACGGCGAACTGGTATCGCAGCCGACGCTGACGGTGGAGGAACTGCGTGCGATTGTTGACGAAACTCATGGTTGGGGGAAAAAAGTGGCTTGCCACGCTTACGGCGGAGAAGGCTTGCAGCGCGCGCTCGATGGCGGCTGCGATTCCATCGAGCACGGACTGGTGCTGACCGACTCGCAGATCGCGCAGATGATCCGGCAGGGTACGTGGCTGTGCGCGACGCTGAGTGTTTACTACGGGGACTGGGCGCCGGCGGATACGCCGGCGGGCCAGCGCGACCGCAAGCGTGCGTCCGCGCACGAAGAGTCGTTTCGCAAGGCGTTGAGGGCGGGAGTGAAGATTGCTTTCGGGACTGACATGGGGGGAATTCCGTGGACCGAGCCGATCGCGCAGGAGTTTCCGCGGATGGTCGAATTCGGCATGACGCCTATGCAGGCGATACAGAGCGCGACGTCGCGGGCCGCGGAACTGCTGGAGATGAACGGACGACTTGGCGTGATCGCGCCGGGCACCTACGCGGATGTGGTCGCCGTTGCTGGCGATCCTTTGGCGAATGTCAAGATACTGGAGAATATTGGGTTTGTGATGAAGGACGGCAAGGTATTCAGGAACGACCTGGTTTCGAGAAACGACGCAGGGCCAAGAAGGTGAGCGATGAACATTCTGGAAATGTGTGATTTGGAGGCGGCGGCGGTCCCGGTGGAAGCGACCGCCGAGCGGGCGATCCGGACGATGCTGGATCGACACGTGGGAGCGGTCGCCGTCATTGACGAGAACCATCGCGTCGCTGGAATTTTTACGGAACGAGATGTGCTGCTCCGGCTGTCGCTCGGCGAGCGCGACCCGCGAAAAGTTTCCGTATGCGAAATCATGACGACGCCAGTCGAGATGGCGACCCGGGCTACCACGGCGGGCGAAGCGCTTGCCACCATGGTGGAGCGCCACTACCGGCACTTGCCGATCGTCGATGATGACGGCCGGTTGCTGGGGATGCTTTCCATCCGCAACGTGCTCCAAGCGCAGATTGACATGCTGACGCGTCAATTGGATCAGGCGCGGTCGGTTGTGCTTTGACAGGAGAAATTGACGTTATAGCGAATCCAGAGTAGCTGTGACTACATGCGGCTGCCGAGCTTCGCTCGGCTTGGACCCTTCGGCTTCGCTCAGGGCAGGCTCAGGGGGCGGCCGTCCCTACACGAGCTAGTGCGCGTGCGGGCTTTGGGCGGGGTTTTTGGTGGGCGCGGGCGGAGCCTTTGCGATCTTCACATCGAAGCTGACCGGTAACTGTTTTGGTGGATAGCAGGCGGAGTTATCGCAGGCCTGGTATTTTAAAGTTCCGCGGACGATATATTTGCCGACTTGCACGGAGCGCAGCGGACGCACCAGCACATCCACTTTGAAGTCTCCAGTGTAGACATTGAGCTTCTCGTCGGGAGCGAAGGCAAAGCTCATATCCTGGCCTTCGGGGTAGGTGATTTTGCCGATGACGATGTCGGTGGTGGCTTGTACCTTGAGCACGGACGGGATCAGGAACTCTGACTTCGGGTGGTTGGAATTGATGTGATATCTGCGGGCAACGCGGAACGAGAGCGGAACGGTAGCCGGTTTGCCCTGCACGGCGGTCACGACCGGAGGGGGCGCCATCTTTACAACAGGACCTTGCGGGCCGAGGTCGTCCTGCGCCCAAGCCCACGCGGAGAACAGGAGAAGCGCACTCGCCAGAAGGATTTTCATTGGCTCCAGAGTACTCCAGGTTCAGGTGCGGTTCGTAGTTACTTCCGAGCCTGTACCGCCTGGCCCTGGCTCATGGCCTTTTTGATGTGATCGACGAAGACGCTGCGGCTCTGCAAGCCGAATTCGCGGGCGATGAGCTTGCCGTCGCGGTCCAAGAAAAACGTGGTGGGCAGCACGCTGACGCCGCCGTAGCTCTGACCAACGGATTCTTTGCCGAGCAGGATGGGGTAGTTGACGCCCATTTCCTTCGCGAATTTGGCGATATCTTCGGTGCTGGCGTCGTCCATAGCTACGCCGACGATCTGGAATCCTTGCGGGCCGTATTCTTTTTGCAGCTCGACAAACCAGGGCATCTCGATCTTGCAGGGGCCGCAATACGTCGCCCAGAAATTGAGCAGGACGGCTTTGCCGCGAAGGTCGGAGAGCTTGAGGTTCTTGCCGTCGAGCGCCGGCAGCTCGAAGTCAGGCGCCAACTGGCCGATGAGTTGTCCCTTGGCGGGACCGTTGGCGCGGTTGTTGCGGGCCATGCGAATGCCGGCGAATAACATGGCCGCGACGATGGCGGCGACGAAGAACAGAATCAGAGGATTTCTTTTCACTAGTTACCCCAAAACAGCCCCAAAGGACTATAGCGCGAAGCGATTCAAGAACGAAAAATAGCCGGAGAGGAGCGCGAAGCGGCCCATCACCAGCAAAGTGCCCAATGCGATCAGTAAGACTCCGCTCGCTACTTCCACGGCGTGCATGTGGAATTTGAAGCGGTTGTAGAACTTTAGAAAGCGCTCGATGCCGAGCGAAGTTAGCAGGAAAGGCACCGCCAGTCCGGCCGAGTAGATGGCCAGAAGAAAGATGCCTTTCCAGACAGTGTCCTGAGCGGCGGCGAATCCGAGCACGACCGCGAGGATCGGACCGACGCACGGCGTCCATCCAAAGGCGAAAGCGAACCCGATGACAAACGCGCCCCAGGCGGACGAACTGCCTTTGAGGCTGTGCAGTCGCGTGTCGGCCAGCAGGGCCTTGATCTGAAAGATGCCGGTCAGGTGAAAACCGAAGAGAATGATGACCACTCCGGCGATGCGGGCGAGCAGCGATTTGTACTGCGCGAGAATCTGGCCGACTTCCGTCGAGATCGCGCCGAGCGTGATAAAGACGATGCTGAAGCCGATGATGAAAGCGGCGGAATTGAGCATTACCTTGCGAAAGAGTTCGCCTTCCTTCAGCTTCAACTGTTCGACGCCTACGCCCGAGATCAGGGAAACGTATCCGGGCACGAGCGGAAGCACGCAGGGCGACAGGAACGAGATCAGCCCTGCGACGAAGGCGGCGAGCGGCAATGGCAAACTCGTCATATCTTTCTATTGTAGCGACGGGTAGAAGTTTGCACCCTGTCTATGAGATGCAGGTAGTGCCCTAAATTCATCAACCACCAAGGACACGAAGTCACACAACGGTGTGAATCCCTTGAGGGTTTTCTTCGTGCTCCTTCGTGTCCTTTGTGGTTAATGGTTCGTTATCGCGACCGGGGCTTGTGTGGCCGCTTCGGGGCGGGCGGCGGATTGGGCGGCGTAGTGGGTGCGGCTGGCGCCACGGTGTCGGGCGGAGCTTCGGTCAGAACCTTCCGGATGAATCCTTGCGGCACGGTGGCGGTGAGAATGGCGCGATCTCCGGACTGTTCGACTTTGAAGCTGTCGAAGAAGGTTTTTACATCCGCATCTGTGCCCTGCGCGCCGACGCTGCCTTCGGCGGCGTGAAAGAGGTTGAGAAAGGCGGCGGTCTTCTCGGTAATGGCCTGCGCGTCGGCATTACTGTCGGTGAACGCTTCCGCCCGCAGGTGGAGAGCGCGGAGATATCGTGCGGAAACCACGGCCACCGCGGGTTTTGGAAACAGGAGGCTCCAACTGCCCAGTCCGCCCAGAGTGCTCATTCCGGGCCTCACGCGCAGAATCGCAAAAGACAGACTCGCCAGGGGAACTTTTCGATAAAACTTGCGCAGCAACCAGGGTCCGCCGAACGGCGAGGCCAGTTTGCGGGAGCGGTCGATCACGCCGCGAATCACGTCGGGATTCGGATGGTTCGAAACCGCGACGCTGTCATACGAAAGAATGACAACGCGAACCGTGCGGCCTTCGAGAGGGATGTTGTAGATGTCAAAACCGCGGTAATCGTCAATGGAAGAAGACAGCTTCTTGAGGTACGCAGTCAGCCGGCCGGAGTCGATCTTGCCGACGAAAATCTCTGAGAAGCGTGGTTCTGAAGCCGATCCGGCAGTTCCGCCCCCCCAACTCTGCGGATAGTGAATGGCGAAGGCGGCTTGGTCCAGATCGCGCTCGAACTGAAAGCCCGTCTCCTCGACAAACTTCTGGTACTCGGGCTCGCGGGAAACTGGCGGCAGTTGACCGGTGGCGTTGAATGTCCTGATCCACTTTAGATTGACGTAGAAGAAACCGTCCGCGCCCGGGAGCAGGCGGGCCGCTTCTGGCGGAGCGTGCTTGCGCAGGGTCACGATCAACGCAATGGCCGCTACAATCAGCAACACGGCCAGGGGGATGGGGAGGCGGCGTCGAATGCGCATCGATTTCGGCGGGTACTCGGCTCATCCCCTGCGAACAGAAGGTGAGCCTGCTAATGATAGCACCCGGTCCCGATGGTTTGGTTGGGGGGGGCGACCTACTGGGTGCACAGTGGAGCTTCGGGAGGATTCTGAGTCGGCTTCCGGTTGCAGGTGAATTGCCCTTGTGATAACTTAAATAATTGTCCCGGACTTCAGGAAGGGATCAGGGAAGTATTGTGCCCGCAAGGACGTGCTTCCACCTGCTGGCGTAGCTCAGTCGGTAGAGCATCTGATTTGTAATCAGAGGGTCGGGGGTTCGATTCCCTTCGCCAGCTCCAGAAAAACAAGATTCCGGAAACAGAAGAGGTTGGCGCGGCGACGCGCGCTGGCGGCACGGCTCTAAAGCACTCCTTCAGGTTATTTTCCGGCGAGTGTAGTTGTCAGGCGGGAGTTCTCGCATTTCGTTTCCCGAGCTGAGAAATGCTGAGCAGTGTCGGTGTTGTTTTTTGCGCGGCCGGGCAGTGTTTTCGGATTTGCACAGGTGGGTGAGTGGTTAAAGCCAACAGACTGTAAATCTGTCCCTCTCAGGAGGTACGGAGGTTCGAATCCTCCCCTGTGCACCAGAGTGGTGAGCTTCAGCTGAGCCTGAGGCGGTTACACGAAGTTGACGATTAAAAAGAAGTTCGTGCTGGCTCTGATCGCGTATGCGGTGCTGTGCGTTTTAGCGTGGACGACACTGTCGGATGAGCCGATTCGAGTCTTCAACGCGAACGTGAGACTGCGAACCGGGACGTTGCTGATCCTGGGACTATTCGCGCTTCGAGCGGCGCTGTATTTTTGGCGAACCCGGGTCGAGGAAGAGCGGGAGAACGCGAACCGACAGATTAGAGATTGAAGATTGAATCGTCGGATCTGATTTTGGCACTGAGAGGTACCGTGAGCCGATGTAGCTCAGTTGGTAGAGCACTCCCTTGGTAAGGGAGAGGTCATCAGTTCAATCCTGATCATCGGCTCCAGA
>Ga0187818_10000912_pt1 | contig 11433 bp, 11 predicted proteins | sample NC_wetland_sal_i_14_FD_130581 | JGI IMG/M metagenome (GOLD analysis project Ga0187818, IMG submission 130581) | Wetland sediment microbial communities from Neuse River Estuary, North Carolina, USA - SO4_3 | ecosystem: Environmental > Aquatic > Freshwater > Wetlands > Sediment | place: USA...
CGAGCAGCACCGCCCCCGCCGATTCTTCGCCCTCGACCTCGATCCGAGTGACCCGGTTGCGCAGTTCGGTCGGCATCGCCAGCCGGACCGCGGCGCTGCCGTCGTCGGGCGCGAGGGTCGCGACCTCGCGCGCGAGCAAGGCGCCGTCTTCGCCGCTCGCGCGCACCGCGATCGGACGCGGCTCCGCTGCCGGCAGCGAGCGCACGACGACCCCGAGATCCTTCGCCGCCAACTCGGCCGGAGCCGCATCGGCGGCGAGCAGGCGCGGCGCATCGACAGGCGCTGCCGCGAGGTAGCGCAGGTTGCCGCGACTGGCGAGATAACCGGCGAGCGCCGCGGCGGCGCCGTCCTCGACGCCGTCGCTGAGCCACACCGCCATGCTGCCCTGCGGCAACGGCATCGCCTGAAGCCGGGCAAGCGCCGCCTGCCGGTCGCCGGGCCACGGCTTCGGCGACAGCGCCTCGACCGCGGCGCGCGCATCGGCGGCACGGACCGGGGCCAACGCCGGCGCCGGTTCGTCGGAGGCGGACGGCGCGGTCGTGACCAGCACGATCTGCCGGCTCTCGCGCTCGGCCTCGGCGAGGACGTCGATTGCCGCCGCCTGGCGCCGCCGCCAATCCCGCGCAGCCGCCCAGCCATCATCGATGACCAGCGCCACCGGCCCGGCGCCGGCGAGGCGGGTCTGCGGATTGAGCAGCGGATGGGCGAGCGCGCTGATGATCAGCGCGGCGATCAGCGTGCGCAACAGGATCAGCCACCACGGCGTGCGCGCCGGCGTCTCCTCGCGCGGGACCAGCCCGAGCAGCAGCCGGATCGCCGGAAAGGCGATTTGGCGCGGCGCCGGCGGCGTCACCCGCAGCAACCACCAGATCACCGGCAGAGCGGCGAGCGCCGCCAGGATCCACGGCGAAGCAAAAGCGAGCGATCCGAGCGCGAGCATCAGAGGGCCGTTTGTGGCCGGCGGACTAAGGGTTTGTAGGCAGCCCCCACCTCAGCCCTCCCCTGCGCTCGGGGAGGACGGTCTCGGACCGGGATCAGAGCGTCCTTCGAGACAGCCGCGGAGCCTGTCCTCGGGCCGCCCATAGGGCGGACCCGGGGGCGGCTTCCTCAGGATGAGGTAGATCCTTAATGCCCCATAAAGACCTTCGTCATCCTGAGGAGCGCCCCGCAGGGGAGCGTCTCGAAGGACGCACCGCGCAACCCGCTGCGGCACGCGGCTCATCACCATCGGTCTGCCGACAGCGCGGCGTGCAGGGCGAGCAGCGCCAGGTGCGGCGGGCGGTCGGTGCGGTGATGGCCGAACGTCCAGCCGACCGCCCGGGCGATCTCGGCCACGCCTTCGCGATGGCGCCGGAAGCGTAGGGCATAATCCTCGCGCACCGTCTCGACCCGGCTGATCACGATCTCGTCGTTCTCCTCGACCCCGGCGAAGCGGACGCGGCCGGCAAAGGGCAGCTCCTCCTCGGCCGGATCGGCGATATGGAGCAGATGCCCCTTGAGCCCGGCCCCGGCAAACTGGGTGATTGAGGCGTTGATCGTGTCGAGCGGCGCCAGGAAATCGCCGATCAGGACAAGCTGTCCGGCGCGCGGCAGCGGCTCGAAGACCGGCAGCCCCTGGCTTGCCGAGGCCCGGCCCGGCGCGCCCTCGATCAGCTGAACCAGCCGGGTCAGCGCCACCCGGCCGGTCATCGGCGCGACCGCGCTGCCGAGCAGCGTCAGCCGCTCGCCGCCGCGCACCAGGAGGCTCGCCAGGGCGACGAGGATCACCTCGGCGCGGTCGCGTTTCGTCGGCCACCCTGCACCGGCGATATAGCCGGCCGACGTGTATTCCATCGACGCCGAGCCATCGCGCCACAGCCACACGCTCTGCGCCGCCTCCCATTCGGTCTCGCGGACATAAAGCCGCTGCGATTTGGCGCTTTTGCGCCAATCGATGCGGGACGCCGGATCGCCCGGCTGATACTGACGGAATTGCCAAAAGGTCTCGCCCTGGCCGACGCGGCGCCGCCCGTGCACGCCTTGGGCCACCGTCATGGCGACCCGCTCGGCGGCGACCAGGAGCGGCGGCAAGGGGGCGGCGATCTGTTCCGCCCGGTCGCGCAGCGCTCCCGCCGCGGCACGCCGCGGCGACAGCAAACTCATGGCGCGATCGGCGATCACCGCAGCGGCATCGCCATCTGATCGATCACCTGGGCGACCGTGATCCCCTCGGCACGACCGGCAAAGCTGACCGCCATGCGATGGCGCAGCACCGGCGGCGCGAGTGCCAATACGTCCTCGACCGACGGCGCGTAGCGCCCGTCGATCAACGCCCGGGCGCGACAAGCGAGCATCAGCGCCTGGCCGGCGCGCGGCCCCGGCCCCCAGGCGACGAAGCGCCGCGGCCCCTCGGCGCCAGGTTCCGGCCGGCCCGAGCCGACGAGCTTGAGGATTGCGTCGACGACACTGTCGCCGACCGGGATACGCCGCACCAGGCGCTGCGCGGCCATGAGCTCCTCGCCGGTCATCGCCTGGCGCGGCGGCTGCTCGGCGAGGCCGGTCGTCGCGATCAGCATGCGCCGTTCGGCCTCGCGGTCGGGATAATCGACATCGATCTGCAACAGAAAGCGGTCGAGCTGGGCTTCGGGCAACGGATAGGTTCCTTCCTGCTCCAGCGGGTTCTGGGTCGCCAGCACATGAAACGGCCGCGGCAGCGGATGGTATTGGCCGGCGATCGACACCCTGCCCTCCTGCATCGCCTGCAAGAGGGCCGATTGGGTGCGCGGGCTGGCGCGGTTGATCTCGTCGGCCATCAGCAGCTGGCAGAACACTGGGCCCGGGATGAAGCGGAACGAGCGCCGCCCGCTCTCGCTTTCCTCGAGCACCTCGGAGCCGAGAATGTCGGCGGGCATCAGGTCGGGGGTGCACTGGATGCGCTTGTCATCGAGCCCGAGGATCGTGCCGAGCGTCTCGACCAGCCGCGTCTTGGCGAGCCCGGGCACGCCGATCAGCAGCGCGTGCCCGCCCGACAACAGCGTGATCAAGGCTTGCTCGACCACCTCGGCCTGACCGAAGATGACTTCGCCGACACGCTCGCGGACGAGGCTCAGGCGCTCGCCCAGCGCCTCGACCTCGGCGACGAGATCGGCCTGGCTCATGCTCCCTTGGGCGGCGTTTGCGGATATGGTTGAACTCACGCTGTCCGATCCCTCTTTATGCGCGGCTGTGGCGTCGACACTGATGGAAAACTCCGCTCCGGGCAATTCCTCCGCAACCCCGTCGCGCCCCGGGCGGCCGCCGGCAATCGAACTCACCGATCTCGACATGCGGATCGCGCGCGACGGCACCTGGTTTTATCGCGGTTCTCCGATCAACCGGATGCCGCTGGTCAAGCTGTTTGCCTCCGTGCTGCGGCGCGAGCACGACGGCAGCTATTGGCTGGTCACCCCGGCCGAACGCGGCCGGGTTACCGTCGAAGATGCGCCGTTCATCGCCGTCGCGGTCGACCGGCAGGGCGAAGGCCGCGCGCAACGCCTCATCTTCCGGACCAATCTGGACGAGATTGTGACGGCGGACATCGACCACCCGCTGCGCGTCGAGACCGCTGCGGATGGGACGCCGGCTCCCTATATCCTGGTGCGGCCCGGGCTCGAGGCGCGCCCAGGGCTTGAGGCAAGACTGGCGCGCCCGGTATTCTACGAGTTGGTCGAATGGGGCGAGGAAGAGCCGATCGCCGGCGAGAGCCAATTCGGGGTTTGGAGCGGCGGCCGGTTCTTCCGGCTCGGCGAGCTTGATGAGACATAAGTAGGTGCAATGGAAGCTGCGTACCGCTGGATCGGTCCCGCGCGTCCTTCGAGACGGCCGCTTCGCGGCCTCCTCAGGATGAGGAGATTTTCTTCGTGCCATCAACTATATACCTCATGCTGAGGAGCGCTCCGGCGACAGCCGGTGCGCGTCTCGAAGCACGCACAACACCGATGCATTACGCATGATCCGAGCTCGCGCCATCGAGCGGCTGGCCGACCGGCAACCCGGCCGGCGCGGCTTTGGCGGCAGTGCCGACCCGCTGGAGGCGGCCGCGTTTCGCCATGTGCTCCGCGGCGACCATGATTTGAACCCTGGGATGACGCCGCCCAGCACCGCGCTCAGGCCGGCGGCGGTGCTGGTGCCGCTGATCGACCATGCGCACGGCATGGCGGTGCTCTTGACCCAGCGGACGGCGCATCTCTCCGCCCATGCCGGGCAGATTTCGTTTCCCGGCGGGCGCATCGAGGCGCATGACCCGGACCCGATCGCCGCCGCGTTGCGCGAGACCGAGGAGGAGGTCGGGTTGCCGCGCCACCGGGTCAGCGTGATCGGCCGGCTCGACACCTACGTGACCGGCACCGGGTTCGAGATCACCCCGATCGTCGGCATCGTCGAGCCGCCCTTTGCGCTGGCGATCGACCCGTTCGAGGTCGCCGAAGCGTTCGAAGTGCCGCTCGCCTTCATCCTCGACCGGCGCAACCATCAGCGCATCGAGCGCGCAGTCGGCGCGCAGAGCCGCTCCTTTTTTGTGCTCCCCTTCGAGGGGCGCAACATTTGGGGTGCCACCGCCGGGATCCTGGTCAATCTGGCCGAGGTGCTGGCAGAGTGATCGAGCCATGCTCCGGGTGTTTTTCACGATCGTACTGCCCCTCGTGCTGCCGACCGCGTTCTATCTCTTGTGGATGCGGCTGGCGCATTGGTCGTCCCGGGGGTCGCCCGAGGGATTAGAGCCCGGCGAAGCGATACGCTGGGCCGCGCTGCCCTGGGTGTGGCTGGCGGCAGCCGGCGCGCTGCTGCTGGCGCTGATGCTGTTCGTCGTGACCGTCCATTTCGGGACGTCGGAGCCCGGAACCTACGTGCCGCCGCGCTGGGAAAATGGACGGATCGTCCCCGGCCATCTCGAACCGGCGCACAACCGGTGAGAAAGCTTCCGGCGCAGCCCTGGATCGAGGAGCCGGCAACCCGGACCCTGCTCGCGGCCTTGACCGAGGCCGGCATCAAGGCGCGGTTTGTCGGCGGCTGCGTGCGCGATGCGCTGCTCGGCCGTCCGATCGCCGATATCGACCTTGCCACCCCTTCCCGCCCCGAGGAGGTTGCCACCGCGCTCGACAAGGTTGGCATCAAGGTCGTGCCGACCGGGATCGCCCACGGCACTGTCACCGCAGTGGTGCCGCCGCGGCATTACGAGATCACCACCCTGCGGCGCGATGTCGAGACGGATGGTCGGCACGCGCGGGTCGCCTTCGATGCCGATTGGACGGGAGACGCCGCGCGCCGCGATTTCACGATCAATGCGATTTATCTCGACCCGGACGGCACCTTGCACGATCCGGTCGGCGGGCTGGCCGATCTCGCCGCCCGGCGCGTGCGCTTTGTCGGCGAGGCTGCAACGCGGATCGCCGAGGATGTGCTGCGGGTCTTGCGCTATTACCGCTTCGCGGCGCGGTTCGGCGACGGCAACGGCGACCCGGCCGCGCGCGCTGCCTGCCGGGCGGCGGTCCCGCTGTTGCCCAGGCTCTCGGCGGAACGGGTCGCGCGGGAGCTGATCGGGCTGCTCGGTGTCGCAAATCCCGTCCCGGCATTGCGCATGATGGCCGAAGACGGGGTGCTCGCCGCGATCCTGCCCGAGGGTACCCGGCTCGACCGCCTCGAAAGGCTGGTCGCGCTCGAAGCCCCCACCCGTCCGCTCTGCGGACTCCCTCCCCCGCTTGCGGGGAAGGGTTGGGGTGGGGGCTCGCCGAACCCGATATGTCGCCTGGCCGCTTTGGTTCAGGTGGATGTCGCCGGAGCCTTCGCCATCGCCGAGCGGCTGCGCCTGTCGAGCGCCGAGCGCGAACGGCTCGTCGGCCTCGCGCCGCCCTGGCCCCTCGATCCGGCCGGCGATGAGCGGGCGCAGCGTCATGCGCTCTACCGCCTCGGCGCTGAGCGCTACCGCGACCTAGCGCTGCTGATTGCGGCCGAGGGTGGCATGGATGAGAAACGGCTCGCCGAACTGCTGGCCCTCGCCGCCGGCTGGAAGCCTCCTTCCTTCCCGCTCGCCGGGCGCGACGTGACCGCGCTCGGCATCCCACCCGGACCCCGCATCGGCGAATTGCTCGCCGAAGTGAGGCGCTGGTGGGAGGACGGCGATTTCACCGCCGACCGAGAGGCCTGTCTCGAGCGGCTGCGGCAGATCGGGCGGAGATCGGGATAGCGTGGCGCGATGGGCTTTTACGACCGCTGCATCCTGCCGCGCCTGCTCGACCTGGCGATGCGCAACAGCCGGCTGGAGCGCTATCGGCGGCGGGCGATCGTGGCGGCGCGTGGCCTGGTGCTCGAGATTGGCGTGGGCTCGGGCCTCAACCTGGCGCTCTACGGCGCGGCGGTCGAACGCGTTTGTGCGATCGATCCGGCGCCGGAGCTGTTGCGCCTGGCCCGCGCGCGGGTCGGGGATGCGCTGGTTCCGGTGTCGCTGGTGCAAGCCTCGGGCGAGCACCTGCCGTTCGCCGATGCAATCTTCGATAGCGTCGTGACGACCTGGACGCTGTGCTCGATCGCCGACCCGGTCGCGGCGCTGATCGAGGCTCGCCGCGTCCTCAAGCCGGGCGGGGGCCTGGTCTTCGTCGAGCACGGGCTGTCGCCGGAGGCCCGGGTCGCCCGCTGGCAGCACGGCTTGACGCCGTGCTGGCGACGCATCGGCGGCGGTTGTCACCTCGACCGCAAGATGGACGATCTGATCCGGGCGGCGGGTTTTCGGCTCGACACGATCGAGACCGGCTACATGAGAGGACCGAAGCCGTGGACCTTCATGTATCAGGGGCGCGCCAACCCGGCTCAGCCCGGTTGAAACGCCCGCAGGAAGGTGGCGACAGCGCTCGCCGCGGCGGCAGCAAGCGCCGCCGGATCGCCGGGATCTTCGAGCCGCAACAGGCTGCGCAGATGGATTTCGCCGCGCGCCAGTGCGGCGAACTGCTCGGCGGCCAACCGCGCATCCGGGATCGCGAGAGAACCGGCCTGGTCCGCCCGGCGCAAAAACGCCTCGATCTGCACACGCTGGCGTTCCGGCGCGGCCGCCCAGAAGACCTGCCCAAGCACCGGAAAGCGAGTGACCTCGCCGACGATGATGCGGTTGAGCGAGATCGCCTCTGGCGACAGCACGAGGTCGATAAACCGGTGCGCGATCGCGGTCAGCGACGCCTCGATATCGACCGGATCGAGCGCTTCGACCGAGAACCCGCCAAAGCGGCGTTCGCTGACCCGCGCGACGATGGCGCCGAAGAGCTCCTCCTTGCCGGTGAAATGGGCATAGACGGTCGCCTTCGAGACGCCAGCCTCGCGCGCGATTGCATCCATCGTAACGGCGCCGAAGCCGCTGGCGAGGAAGGCGCGCTCGGCCGCGACGAGGATCGTCTCGGCCTTGCCGCCGGAATCGCCGCGGCCGGCCGGCCGCTGCGGCCCACGCAACGGCTGCATCCCTGTTAATCGCGTCTGACCGGCGGATACCATCTGGCGCCGTTTTTTTGTGCAGGGTAAACTGAACTGAACGGTTCAGTCCAATTTGTGGTCATTCCCCATACCATGCGCCACGCCGCGGTGATAGTCCTTCCGATCATTGTCCTCACGCTGGGCGCCACCATCGGGTGGTACTGGTGGACGGCCTGGCGATTTCAGCAATCGACCGACGATGCCTACGTCCAAAGCGACATCACGGTGATCAGTCCCAAGGTCGAGGGCTACATCAAGGAGGTCCGCGTCGAGGAAAACCAGCGGGTTGCCGCCGATCAGGTGCTGATCGTCGTGGACGACCGGGATTTCGCCGCCAAGGTCGCGCAAGCCGAGGCGGCGGTGGAAACCGAAGAGGCGATCGTCGCGACCTATGCGAGCCGGCTCGAATCGCAGCGGGCTATGATCGATCAGGCGGCGGCAACCGTGCAGTCGGCCGAAGCCGATTTGAACCGGGCGCAGCTCGACTACAAGCGCTACGCGACGCTGGTTACCAGCGATTTTGCCAGCCGGCAGCGCTTCGAGACCGCCGACGCCGATTCCCGCAAGGCCGAGGCGGCGCTCGGCAAGGCGCGCGCGGCGCTGGTCGCCGAGCAGAGCCAGCTTGCCGTGCTGAAATCGCAAAAGCGCGAAGAAGAGGCGCGTCTGGTGCAGGCCCGCGCCGGCCTGCAACTGGCCAAGAACGACCTCGACAACACGGTCATCCGCGCACCGGTCGCGGGAATCGCCGGCAACCGCGCCGGCCGGGTCGGCCAATACGTCAAGCCCGGGACGCAGCTCCTCTCGCTGGTGCCGTTGCCCTATGTCTACGTCACCGCCAATTTCAAGGAGACCCAGCTGACCCATATGCGGCCGGGCCAGAGCGCCGAAATTTCGGTCGACGCCTATCCCGACCAGCCGCTGACCGGCCGCATCGAGAGCTTCGCACCGGCGAGCGGGGCGCAGTTCAGCCTCTTGCCGCCGGACAACGCGACCGGGAATTTCACCAAGATCGTGCAGCGCGTGCCGGTGCGGATCGCCTTGCCGGCCGAAGGGCCGCTGGCGCGGCTGCTGCGGCCCGGCCTCTCAGTCACCGTGACAGTCGACACTCGCGCCGAGGGGTCGGCCGCGATCTCCGGCGCCCAGGCCGCCGAGCCCGGCGCAGCGGGGCGATAATCCGGGCGATGAGCTGGTCGCTGACCCTGCCGCTGCGGCGCGGGCGCCTCGCGGGCGCCGCCCCCGCGCCGGCGAGCAGCGCGCCGGCGCGACCGGCCGCGCCGGCCGCCCCAGGCGCGGCCGGGCCGGCGCGAGAACCGACCCTGCGCGACTGGTTCGGCGTCCTGGCGATGGTCGTCGGCCTGTTCATGGCGATCATGGACGTCCAGATCGTCACCAGCTCCTTGACCCAGATCCAGGGGGGATTGTCGGCGAGCGCCGATGAGATCGCCTGGGTCCAGACCGCCTATCTTATCGCCGACGTCGTGATGGTTCCGATGTCCGGGATCCTGTCGCGGCTGTTGTCGACGCGATACCTGTTCGTGACCGCGGTACTCGGCTTCACCGGGGCGAGCGCGTTGTGCGCCACCGCGACCAGCCTCACCCAGATGATCCTTTATCGCGCACTCCAGGGGTTCTGCGGCGGCGCGATCACCCCGGGCGTCTTTCCGGTGGTTTACACCACATTCCGCGGGCCGCAGCTGGCGACCCTGATGGTGATCATCTCGGTGATCCTCAACCTCTCCTCGACCCTGGGTCCGACGATCGGCGGCTTTCTGACCGACACCTTCTCCTGGCACTGGCTGTTCCTGGTCAACATCGTGCCCGGCCTCCTGGTCGCCGTTGTGGTCTGGGTAACGATCGACATCGACAAGCCCGACCTGTCGCTCTTGCGCCACTTCGATCTGACCGGGCTGGTGCTGATGGCGACTTTTCTCGGGTGTCTCGAATACGCGCTCGAGGAAGGCCCGCGCTGGGATTGGCTCGATGACGAGATGATCCGCGGCGCCGTGATCGTGTCGGCGATCGCATCCGCATTCTTTTTCTGGCGCGTCTTGAGCTATCACCAGCCGATCGTCGACCTGCGCGCCTTCAAGAACCGCAACTTCGCGCTCGGCTCGTTCTATACATTTGTCGTCGGCACCGGGATGTACGGCACGACCTACCTGGTGCCGCTGTTTCTCGCGCAGGTGCGCGGTTTCAACGCCTGGCAGATCGGCCAGACGGTTGTCGTCGCCGGGCTGGCGCAGATGGCGATGTCGCCGTTCAGCGCCTACATCGCTCGCCATCTCGATCTGCGCATCATGCTGTCGATCGGCCTGAGTCTGTTTGCCTTCTCGATGTACCTGACAGCCGGCCTGACCAACCAGGCGGGCTTTGTCGAACTGTTCGTGCCGCAGGCGGTGCGCGGTTTCGCGCTGATGTTCTGCTACTTGCCGGCCAATCTGATCGCGCTCAGCACGGTCCCGCAGGACCGGCTCAAGAACGCCGCCGGGCTCTACAATCTGACGCGCGATCTCGGCGGCGCGATCGGGCTGGCGACGATCGGCACGATCATGAACAACCGCGTGCATTTCCACTGGAGCCGGCTGATCGAGGACATCAACCCGGCGCGCCCCGTGGTCCAGCAGTTTCTCGAGGCGCAGACCAACCGGCTCGATTCGTTGATCCCGGGCGACCCCAATCACGCCGCGGTCAGGCTGCTCGCCAATCTGGTGCAGCGCGAAGCCCTGGTGCTGACCTATAACGATGTGCTGATGCTGATGGGCGGCCTGTTCGTCTTCGCCGTGATGCTGATTCCGCTGGTGCGCCGCCAGCGCTCATTGATGGCGCGCTAGCAGAGTAAGCGCCTCCCCGGCAATGCTGGCAGCATTGCGCGGTTCTTGTTAAAAGAACGCCGAGGCGCTGCGGGCTGGCGGCCGCCAAATCGGGAGAAAAACGGTGCGGGTCGCGACGGTCGAGCGCAACACCAAAGAGACGCGGATCAAGGGCCGGGTCGATCTCGACGGCAGCGGCGCGGCCGAGATCGCGACCGGCATCGGCTTTCTCGACCACATGCTCGAACAGCTCGCCAAGCACAGCCTCATCGACATCACGCTCAAGGCGAAGGGCGACCTGCACATCGACTTTCACCACACCACCGAGGACGCCGGCTATGTCGTCGGCGAGGCGGTGTCGAAGGCGCTGGGCGACCGTGCGGGGATCCAGCGCTACGGCCATGCGGTGATCCCGTTCGACGAGACCCTGACCCGGGTCAGCCTCGATGCCTCGAACCGGCCCTACCTGATCTGGAAGGTCGCCTTCTCGCGTCCGAAGCTCGGCGAGATGGACACCGAATTGTTCAAGGAGTGGTTCCAGGCCTTTGCCCAATCAGCCGGCCTGACGCTGCATGTCGAGAATGTCTATGGCGAGAACAATCACCATATCGTCGAATCCTGCTTCAAGGCTCTGGCACGCGCCTTGCGGCAGGCGATCGAGATCGATCCGCGCCGCGCCGGCGCGGTCCCCTCGACCAAAGGCACTCTCGGCGGCAGTTTGAGTTGAAGCTTGGCGGGCATGACGACCGCGATCATCGATTATGGCTCGGGCAACTTGCGCTCGGCGGCGAAGGCGTTCGAGCGCGCCGCCGCAGAGGATGGCACGGGCGAGACGATCCTGGTGACGAGCCGGCCGGAGGAGGTCGCGGCGGCGGAGCGGATCGTGCTGCCGGGGGTCGGCGCCTTCGCCGATTGCCGGCGCGGCCTCGCTGCGGTGCCGGGCCTCGAAGCCGCGCTCGTCGAAGCGGTGATCGGGCGCGGCCGGCCCTTTCTCGGGATCTGCGTCGGCATGCAGCTGATGGCCGATTGCGGCCGCGAATTCGAGACGGTCATGGGGCTCGGCTGGGTCCCGGGCGAGGTGGTTGCGATCGAGCGCGCCGACCGCTCGCTCAAGATCCCCCATATGGGCTGGAACGAGCTCCTGCCCCGCTCC
>Ga0187818_10000914_pt1 | contig 11425 bp, 9 predicted proteins | sample NC_wetland_sal_i_14_FD_130581 | JGI IMG/M metagenome (GOLD analysis project Ga0187818, IMG submission 130581) | Wetland sediment microbial communities from Neuse River Estuary, North Carolina, USA - SO4_3 | ecosystem: Environmental > Aquatic > Freshwater > Wetlands > Sediment | place: USA: North...
ACGAAGACTCGCTGAGCTGGGGATACGGCGCCGAAATTGCCGCCCGCATCGCCGACCAACTCTTCCATCACCTCGATGCCCCGGTGAAACGAGTCGCGGCCACCGATACCTTCGTTGCCTATCAGCCGATTCTCGAGAATGCCATCCTGCCCCAGGTCAGCGACCTGTTCCGGGCGATGAAGGAGCTGGCGGAATTCTGACTTCAGGCTCTTAGCTTTTGGCTCTTGGCTTTTGGCTTTTGGCTCTTCGCTCTTCGCTTTTCGCTCTCGGCCTTCCTGTACAGACGGGGCTTGCCCCGTCTCTGCGGAAATCTTCACCGAGCCTCGGAGAGGCGAACCTGCTCATGTGGGGACGGGCGCCCTCGCCCGTCCAAGCCAAGCGCAGCTCGGCAGAGACGTTTTCACATCACGGGAAAGGAATGATCTCGAAGATCTTGGCATTGTCGAGCGCAACCGTCCCCGGCTGCTTGGAGCGCACCAGGGGCAGCAGCCCGCGTCCGCGCCGCCTCCTCGATGAGAGCTCGACTTCGACGGGGTGAAGGATTCGGTCCTTCCCTGCGACATTTCTGCCGCTGGCCATGGCTCTTCGCGATCTTTCTTCTACTGCATTGTCAGCCATTTTTCGTTTTCCGCACACCGCGCGCCCTCCCGCTAAACGTCGCGGCCCACGGCCCGCCGTCAAAACAAAGCAGCGCAAATGCGATCGTAGCCAGCGCCAGCGGAAATTCAAATCCGCCAGTGCCCGTCATCCCGTTCTTGAAGTGCACCTTCCAAATGGCCACGGCCATCTCGATCGCGAAGGCAAGCGAAAAGAAGCGCGTAAACAATCCAAGCACGATGGCAATCCCGCCGAAGAATTCCGTCCCCGCGGAAAAATATGCCAGCCAGCGCGGAATGCCGAGCGAGCCCACGAAATCCATGTGATGATGAAACCCGCCCCACACCTTGTGATAACCATGCGCAATCATGATCGCTCCCAGAACGAGCCGCATCACGAGCAGCGCGAAGGGTTGTAGTCGATTGAGAAAATTCACGTTCACCTCCAGAACAGGTCTCAGGTCTCAGGTCTCAGGTCTCAGGTCTCAGGTCTCAGGTCTCAGGAAAGGCTGACCTCACACGAATCGACAGTCAATAGCGTGCCAGATGCTCACGAAAAACCCAGGGACTTTGGACGAAGAGATTTTCCTGAGACCTAAGACTTGACACCTGAGACCTGTTCTACCAGGTCGAGTATGCGGTGCCGTCGGTGGCTGTTTGGTCGGAGCCGCTATGCACACCCACGATGCCCGGCTGAGTCTGGTCGATGGACTTGAGCGTGTCTTCCTGTTCCAGCACCCAGGTGTCCCGGCTCCCGGTAATGTCGTATGGGACCGCCTTGAGGTATCCCGCCGAGACCAAATCTTCCAGCGACTGTGGCGCCTTCTGCTTGTCGAGCGTGTACTGATCGATGACTTTGTTGAGCGTCGCCAGATTCTGTCGCAGCGTGGTTTCGCGCGCGCGGATAATGCTCTGGTTGTACATCGGCAACGCAATCGACAGCAGAATCAGAATCATGCTGATGACCACCACCAGTTCGATCAGCGTGAAACCCCGATGGCAGAATTTGCGACTGCGGGCTTTGGACCTGAATTTCATCTACCAGTCCTTATACTTGGTGCCGTCCAAAGCGGTCTTATCCGACTTGCTGTAAACATCGAACACGCTCTGCCCACCCCAGGAATCCGAGTCTTTATCGTCCTGCATGGAGCGCATTCCCCATTCCTGTTTGGTCATGGGATCAACCGGGATCCGGCGGAGAAATTTCAGTTTCTTGCCGGCCACATCCACCCCGGTGACCAGCGTGTCGAGATCCGGTGGATAACCTTCGCTCCCCACCTTGATCTGGAACGCGCCACGATCGGCGGCGTCCTTGTAGCGATCGATCGCGTCGCGGATCATCCAGAGGTCCTGGCGCAGTTCGTGCTCGCGCTCCCGATAAATGGTGATTCTCACCAGTGGAAATGCCGCTCCCACCAGGATGGCCATGATGGCGGTCGCGACGATCAGCTCGACCAGCGTAAAGCCGCGCTGACGGCGGCGCAGGCCGCGATCCGCACTCCGTTTGTGAGTCAACTGGTTCATTGCATTCCACAGTTTGTGTGGTGGCGGGTCTCCGACCCGCCCCGTCCCCACAGCAAGCTACATTTCTACTGAATCGTAATGGCCGCCTGCGCTCCGCTCATCGCAATCGGCTGCATCGCCGGGTCCCGGGCTCCGCCCCGAGTAATCGTCAGCGCCGACTGGCCCGGCCCCTTCGCCATGAAGGTGAGCGTCACCACCGCTCCCTGTCCCGAAACGCCCCCGGCCCCCGGAGGCCGCGTGGCGGTGACTTGCAGCGTGCCGGTCGCGGGATCGTCGCGATGCACTAACGCCACCACTTGCCCGTCCTGCGACAGGAATCCGCCGTTCGAAATGTTGACCACCTGCAACTGACTCGGATCGTAGTTGAGTTGCACAGGCACCGAATACACGTTCTGCCCGCCGGAAAGCATGACATTCACCGTGAAGGTCGAGCCCTTGGCCTGGCTCAATGTAGGCGGATCAAACAGAAACGTTCCGGTGCCGGCTCCAGCCTGGGTTGGCGGAACTTGATTCTGCGGCGGTTGAGCTTGCGGAATCAAATTCTGCGGAGTCGGCGTCTGCGGCATCGCCGCCTGCGGCTGCGCCGGAGCAGCTGCGGGGGCGCCGCTCGCCGGCCCCGCCGGCTTGCTGCTCGATCGTCTCAACCCCAGGGCATTGGCCGTACCCACATCGATCATGTCGACATTGCCACGCGGACCCTCAGGCCCGCGGATAATGTGCGGAACCAGGACGAATACGATTTCGTTCTCCGCATGCTCGGTGTTGGTCTGCCCAAAAAGATATTTCAGGATCGGGATCTGGGCCAGCCCCGGAATCCCGCTCAGCGCCCTCGTCTGCGTATCCTCCAGCATGCCGCCCAGCAGGTTGACTTCGCCATCCTTCAAGCGGATATCGTGCTCGATTTTGCGCTGTCCGATCACCGGTTGGTTGATTCCGCCAATGTTTACGTACGAGGTCACCGCCGAAACGTCCAGCGTCAGCTTCAACGAAATTTCCCGTCCCACATGCACCCGCGGCGTGATGTCGATGTTCACGCCCACATCGAGGTATTGAAATTGCGTGTTGGTAAGCGGGCTGATGCCGGCGCCGATGCTGCCGATACCCGACGAGAACGATCCGGTCGCTATCGGCACGCGATCGCCGATCTTCAGTGACGCCTTCTGCCCGTCCAGCGCCCGGATCTGCGGATTCTGGATGATCTTGGTGTTGCTGTCGCTCAACAATGCCGTCGCCGTAGCCTGCGGAATCGTTACCTGGAAGTCGGTGGCATTCAGGTTGGCGAGCGTATTCAGGTTGATGCCACTCGGCGATGCTGTAGTACCCGTGGTCGTGGTGGTAGTGCTCGTAGCGGTGGTGCTGATATTGGGCTGGAGCGCCACCGTGACGTTGGTCGGAGGGTTGATGCCCAGAGTGTGAATCTTGTCGCGGCTCACCTGCATCACCGCCACTTCGATCAGCACCTCCGGTTTCGCCTTGTCGAGATCGTCCACCAGTTTCTGCGCCAGCGCCATCTGATCCGGCGTGCCCCGCACCACAATCGCTCCCTGCGAGGTCAACTGCTGAATCCGGCTCACCTCGAGGATGGTGCGCATCGCGTTCACTACATCCTGCAATTCGGTAGGCTGCGAAAGGTTGGAAAGATAAAAAGTTTTGATGACGTTTTGTTCCAGCTCTTTCCGCTTGGCAGGATTGTCTTGCGCCACAAAAATCGTGTTCGGCGTCACCGGACGCCAAAAGGTTTTGGTCTCAAACGAAATGACCTCCAGCGCGTCTTCGAGCGTCACGCCGTTCAGTTCGATGCGCACCTGGCGCGGTGTGTAGTCGGGATCGAAAAGCACGTTGACCCCCGCCAGCTTGCCCACCGTCTCGTAGATCACGTTGGATTTCTCCGTGACCTTGAGCGTGATCGGCACGTTCGAGATCGGCGCCAGTTCCACCGGGCCCTGCGCCGATTCCAACCGCCGGCGCAACGCGCTCGCAGCCGGCGCCGCCGCTGCCTGCGGTTGCGGGTTCTGCGCCTCCCGAATCATCTGCTGCGTCCGCTTCAGCTCCTGCTGCGCGATGAAGGAAGACGAATCCGTCTCCACTGCCTTCTGGAATTCCACCGCCGCCTCGTCGAGCTTGCCGGCATCGCGCAGAATCTGCCCGCGATGCACCTGCGCCGATGCCGCCAGGAAGCGGTTCCGCTCGAACGCAGTTCGATATCTCAGGTCTTTCGGTTTTAGATTGTAAGCCTGTTTGAAATAGTCGAAGGCCTGCTCGTAGTTCTGCCGCGCCTCGGCGTCCTGGCCCTTCTCGTACAGCGCCTTGGCGCTATCGACATGACGAGCAAGGACAGGAAGCTTCAGGCAGATCAGCAGCAGAACGAACAGCGCCGGATGGATCAGGCGTTTCATCAAGCAGTCCTCATGAAAATCTCTCCAGCCGGCGGCGGCACCGGCCATGACTCGTCCAACCAACGCCTCATTCAGCCCGCGGAAAAAGCGGGCGGGCCAAGCATCCCAAGGGCCGCCACGCGCAAAAAGTACCGGAAATTTGGATTATAGCATCGTACCAACTTGCACCCGAAGTGATTGGTAGGTCGATGTTTACACTCATTAGTACCTGCCCCAAAGGTCTCAGGTCGAAGGTCTCAGGTCTCAGGATAAAAGTCGTTCTCGAAAGGCAATTCCGGTGTGCCTTTCCTGAGACCTGAGACCTGACACCTGAGACCTGCCGTGATACTTTCTCCTCAGCGTCTTTTCAGTACTATGGCCAAGCAGACTAGCCACCAGACCCAGCCCAATCGGGAGAAGAATCCTCGCCGCCAGCCCACCGCTTCCGGCGAAAAGGACGCCGCCGTAAATAGGAACGCGAGTCATAACTATTTCTTGCTCGAAAAATTCGAGGCTGGAGTCGTCCTCACCGGAACCGAGGTCAAGTCCATTCGAACCGGCAAGACCAATCTCAAGGACGCCTACGGCCTCATCAAGGACGGCGAACTCTGGCTCCTCAACTGCCATATCAGCCCCTATGAGCACGGCAACTACGCCAATCATGCCGCCCTCCGCACCCGCAAGCTCCTCATTCACAAAGAAGAAATTCGCAAGCTTATCGGCAAGACCCAGCAGAAGGGACTCACTCTGATCCCCACCCGCATGTATTTCAAGAATGGCAAAATTAAGGTCGAACTCGCCCTGGCCAAGGGCAAGCAGCTATGGGATAAGCGCGAGACCGAGCGCCGCCGCACCGCCGACAAGGAGGCCCGCGAGGCCATCTCCAGAAGCAGAAAAACGTAGGGACGGCCACCCCCGCGAGCCTGCCGAGAGCGAACCGAAGGGTCCAAGCCGAGCGCAGCTCGGCAGCCTCCTGTGGTCACCGCAACTCTGGATTTGCTCTAAGAAAATGACAGGATGGGCTTATGCCGCGAGTGGGAATGATGTGCAAATCATTGCGGCGTCGCCCGCTGACGACCCTCAAATACTCCCATTTTCGAAGCTCCTGAAAGGAATCCGGCGTGCAAATTTCAACGGTTAAGACCCGCGTAAAACGCGTTATTTTTTGAAAGAAACCGGCTATACTACGTCAATTCGTAACCTTCCCCGCCGCGCCATCTTTCGGTATATGACTCGCGCCATGACAAAACGCTTCGCCCGGCCGCGCTCCATAACTTTCTCTATAGCCGCGACCTTGTTCGTCCTGTTCTCCGCCTCTGCCTTTGCCCAATCCACCGTGCATGTAATCCGCGAAGAAAAACACGACGTCTCCGCCCCGCTCGCCGAACTTGATCGCATGACTCCCGCCCAGCCCCACCGCTTTTCGCCTCGCACATTGAGAATCCTCCCCACCGGGCCCTCAACCAGCTTGCAGCCTGAGTCCGCCGCCATGCCCGACGTTGCCTTGCAGGCGACCGCTCTGCCTCCAGTGGCCGCCAACCTCGGCCTGAATATAGACGGCTTAGGTCAGGGACAGTACGGATTCCTCCTTGAATATTCCCCGCCCGATACCAACGGAGCGGTCGGCGCCACGCAATACGTGCAGTGGGTCAATGCTGAGTTTGCCGTCTTTGACAAAGCCACCGGCGCGCTCGTTGCCGGACCCACCGAAGGAAATGCCCTCTGGGCCGGCTTCGGCGGAGGCTGTGAAACGAACAACGACGGCGATCCCATCGTGCAGTACGACAAGATGGCCGACCGTTGGATCCTCACCCAGTTCTCCATCAGCACTCTTCCCTACACGCAGTGCGTAGCCGTTTCTACCACCAGCGATGCCACCGGCGCCTACAACCGGTACGCCTTTTCTTTTGGCGACAGCGATTACTCCGACTACCCAAAATTAGGCGTCTGGCCCGACGCCTACTACATGTCGTTCAACACTTTCCTGGACGGCGCCAGCTTCGTTGGTGCCAATGCCTGCGCCCTCGACCGCAATGCCATGCTGGCCGGCAATGACGCAACCATCGTCTGCTTCCAGCAGCCTTCCTCGGTCGCCAGCTTGTTGCCTTCCGACATGGATGGAACCATCCCGCCCGCCACGGGCGAACCCGCCTTCTTCATGAACTTCGGCGCCAACGTGATTCAATTGTGGACGTTTCACGCGGACTTCACGACACCCGCGAACTCCACCTTCACTGGCCCCACCGTTCTTCCGGTCGCCTCCTTCACCGCACGCTGCTTCCGTTCCTGCGTGGCACAACCCGGAACCACTCAACGCCTCGACGCGCTCGGCGACCGCCCCATGTATCGCCTCGCCTATCGCCAGTTCCCCAACGGAGTTGAATCCCTCGTCTTCAATCATTCCATCTCCACCGGCGTGCGCTGGTATGAAGTTCGCAGTCCGAACCAAACGCCCACCGTCTTCCAGCAAGGCACCTTCAGCCCCAACTCCAATACGCGCTGGATGGCCAGCATCGCCATGGACCAGTCCAGCGATATGGCCCTCGGCTACAGTGTCTCCAGCACTTCCGTCTTCCCCTCCATTTACTTTACGGGACGGGTCGCCGCCGATGCGCTCGGCAGCATGGAGGGCGAACAACTGATCATGAGTGGATCCGGTTCCCAGACCGGCGGCGTGAGCCGCTGGGGCGACTACAGTGCCATGAGCGTCGATCCCGTTGACGACTGCACTTTCTGGTACACCCAGGAGTACATCCAATCCAACGGCAGCTTCAACTGGAACACGCGCATCTCCAACTTCATCTTCCCCAACTGCGGCAGCGGAGTAGACGGTGCGACCGCGGTGCTCTCCGCCACCAAGCTCACCTTCCCCAAGACGCTCCTTGGCCAGACCACGGACCTGCCCGTTACCCTGACCAACACCGGAAACGCTACCCTGAATCTCTCCAGCGTCGCCACCACGGGCGATTACGCGGTTCAGTCCAATACCTGCGGTGCGCAGGTCCTCGCCGGCGGCAATTGCGCAATCACCGTGGCCTTTACGCCGACAACAAAAGGTTCCCGCACCGGCATATTGCAGCTTACCGACAACGCCGCCAACAATCCGCAGAAGGTGACTCTCACCGGCACGGGCGTGTCGATCGCGCTTTCGCCAACCGCTCTGAATTTCGGTTCCGAACCTGTAGGCCAAACGACCGCGCCACAAACGGTGACCATCTCGAACGTGAGCGCCGCCTCCGTGAATCTCACCGGCTTCTCCATCGGAGTCCTACCCGCCGACTACACCATCTCCGCCAACACCTGCGCCAGCTCGCTCGCCGCCGGAGCCAACTGCTCGCTCAACGTCTCCTTCAATCCCACCAAGAAAGGCACGCGCAACGGCAAGCTCAACGTGGCCAACAACGGCGGTGGCGGCACGGCAACCGCAACCCTCACCGGCACGGGACAGTGAACGGGAGGCGGGGCACACGCGTAGGTGCAGCGGCCCTCGGCCGTTCAGGCATGCCGAAAACACTTTAGCGGGAAAAGCCCACATGGGTGGCCGGCCGCCTATGCGGATGGCTACGCAGACTCAATAAGTTCCTAGTTCCGGGAGCCCGGCGGCCTTCGAACCGGGGGAACTCTGCCTCGGTGATCCCAAATTATCCAATGCACCGAAGAGTGGAAGATCGGCGGGCCGTCTATTCTCGCGGCGGGCATGTGAAACTGCACGTTGATGAACACTTCCTGCTGAAATCCCGACGGCGGAAATGACGTGCTCCTCACCAGATCCATCGCCGCGCGGCTCCAATCCCGATCCGAATTCTGTAGCACCTCTGCGTCCAGCGCGCGGCCGTCTTGCGCGTCCAGAATCGCGTGCACGATCACCGGCTGGAAGAAAGGTGAAGTCGGCCCATCGGAAGGATCGACGCGCATCGGAAAGCGATTGGGCGATGCCAGCGTGAACGATCCGCCCGCATCCACCATTTCCGACGTCGGCTGGAAAAGATTCGGATCGATGTTGCGCGCGTCTTCCAGGCTTTCCACGCGCGCCTCAACCGCGGGGCGGCCATCTTCGAATATGGAAATCTGCCGCGGCAGAGTGTGGCCGTAAAAATTCGCCGCGCCCGTGTAGTCGTAGACCGCGTAAATTCCCGGCGCTTCCGACCACATCTGCAAGAGGCCCGTAGCGGGATCGATGCAGTATTCCCTCTCGACCCACGCGCGCGGCGCGGGATTCGGCGGTATCGAAGCGCTGAGCAGCAGGCACGACATCGTCTTGCCGTCGCGCTCGACATCCGCCGCGCGAATCGCGGACCCGCCCGCGTTCCGCATGATCGGCCAATGCAGAGCGGAACGGACCAACTGGACCCGCAAGGGAACCGGGTCGGAAGGATTCGTGCCGTAGACGCGGCCGTCAGCGCCGATACGAATCACGAGCAAATCCTGCAACTGCGCCACCCAGCGCCAGTGCGGCCCCCCGTCGGAAATCTCCTCCATCGTCCATTCGCCCTCCATCTGTGCCGCGCCGTTGCTTTCGAACGAAGCTTTGAGCGCGTAGGGAGTGGAGATGTCGTGCAAGTTGAAGTTTTGGCGGGCGTGATCCAGAAGGTCGAGAGCGGCGGAGCGCTCGGCCGGTTTGGTGAGAGTGCGTGGCTCGCGCGTCACCATCTCGTGCGGGTCGGCCGGAGGAGGATTGGTCTGAGCGAAGACTGACTGAGCGAGGATTGCTGGAATGCAAACGAGTAAAGCGGCAAACAATTGAAATCTAAATCCAAAGCGTCCCGTGGTGGTTCGCATTGGGCCTCCTCAAGTCGGTTGATTTCCAGCCGGGGACCGTTCGTCGATTTTAATCAACCCTTGCCGCCGGGCGCAATTCCATGCAAGCGCACAGCCTCTCGGGTGCCCCGCCATTGACGTTTCTTATCAAGGGTGGGATTCCACGGTCGTGTCTCGATTTTCTCCCCGCCACTTTTCGGTAGTCTCTACCACGGCCCCCTGAGTTGCGCGTTTCCCCCCCCACCGTGGATACTGATTCCAGTCCATCATGAAAACAAACCTCTCTTCCTCCGTCCCGTCTCAACTGGAAACCGATTGCCTGGTCGTAGTAGCGCTCGACCGGGGCGAAAAAGATAAGCCCTCCCCTTCCCTCGAATGCGCCGATGCCGCCGTGCGCGACGCCGCCAAGGACGTGATTTCGAGCGGCGAAGTCACCGCCAAGACTTTCGAAACCGCGCTGCTGCATCGCCCCCCCGGCCTGAAAGCCAAACGCCTGCTCCTCGTTGGCGGCGGCAAAGCCACAACTTTTTCAGCCGCGGAATTGCGCAAGCTCACCGGCGCTGCCGTGCGCACCCTGAAGGGGAAAAGCATCCGCAGCTTTGCCTTCGCTCTACCTGAGAACGGCATCGATGCGCCAGAAGCCGTGCGCGCGATCGTGGAAGGCGCCTTCGTAGGCGACTTCGACCCCGGCTACTACAAGAGCGATCGCAAGGACAACGACCAGAAGATCGACGCCTTCACCATCGTCGTGCCAGGCGATCCGAAAGCCCTGGAAAGCGCCATGCACACCGGACGCATCGTCGCCGAGTCGCAGAACTTCACGCGCGATCTGGTCAATGAGCCCTCCAACCGCATGACCCCGACCATACTGGCCGAGCGCGCCAAGAAAATGGCGGCCGAAGTCGGCCTGAAGTGCGAAGTCCACGAGGCCGACAAAATCAGGCAACTCAAGATGGGCGCATTCTGGGGAGTGGCTCAGGGATCCGATGAACCTCCCGCGCTGATCGTCCTGCGCTACGAACCCAAGGACGGGGCAAAAGATGTGCACCTCGGTCTGGTCGGCAAAGGCGTCACCTTCGACACCGGCGGCATCTCCATCAAGCCCGCCGACGGCATGGAAAAAATGAAATACGACATGGCCGGCGCCGCCACCATGATCGGCGTCATGCGCGCCATCGCCCTGCTCAAGCCCAAGGTCAAAGTCACCGCCATCGTCTGCGCCACCGAAAATATGCCCTCCGGCAAAGCGCAAAAGCCGGGAGACGTGCAGATTGCCATGTCCGGCAAGTCCATCGAGATTATCAACACCGACGCCGAAGGACGCCTCATCCTCGCCGACGGCCTCTGCTACGCCCGCCAACTCGGCTGCACTCATCTGGTGGACGCCGCCACCCTGACCGGCGCCGTAGTCGTGGCCCTCGGCTACGTGAACGCCGGAGTCTTCGCCAGCGATGACAACATGTACGAGCGCTTCGCCAACGCCAACCAACAAGCGGGCGAGAAGATGTGGCGCCTTCCGCTCGACGACGAATACAAGGAAAACCTCAAATCCAACATCGCCGATATCGTCAACTCCGGAGGCCGTCAAGGCGGCGCCATCTCCGCTGCCATGTTCCTCAAGGAATTCGCCGAAGACACACCCTGGATCCACCTCGACATCGCCGGCACCGCCTGGATGGAAGACAACAAACCCTGGATCGCCAAAGGCCCCTCCGGAATCGCCCTGCGCAGCCTGGTGGAGTTCGTGAAAGGATGGGAGTCGTAAGACGCTGCTACCGTAGAGACGCGGCTCGCCGCGGCCCCCCGCGGAGGGATGTGTCAGGTCGCAGGCAAACCACGACGACGGCACGTTTTTCCTGAGACCTGCGACCTGACACCTGCACCATGGATCTCCCCGAGAAAATCCGCTCTCTCCCCACGTCCCCCGGCGTCTACCTTTACAAAAACGCCGAAGGCGAAGTCATTTACGTCGGCAAGGCCAAGAACCTGCGTTCGCGAGTCTCTTCCTATTTTCACGAAGGCCGTTGGGAGGACGCGAAAACCGGCACGCTCGTCCGCGAGGCCGTCGACGTCGACTACATAGTAGTAGCCAATAATAAAGAGGCGCTAGCTCTCGAGAATCACCTGATCAAACAGAAGAAGCCGCGCTTCAACATCCTGCTGCGCGACGAC
>Ga0187818_10000915_pt1 | contig 11417 bp, 5 predicted proteins | sample NC_wetland_sal_i_14_FD_130581 | JGI IMG/M metagenome (GOLD analysis project Ga0187818, IMG submission 130581) | Wetland sediment microbial communities from Neuse River Estuary, North Carolina, USA - SO4_3 | ecosystem: Environmental > Aquatic > Freshwater > Wetlands > Sediment | place: USA: North...
CGGAAGGCGACGAAGAACGCGTCGGCGACGGCGCCGCTTCCCAGGATGGCAGCGATGAGGATGTCGCGCAGGAACCCGAACACGCGGCTCAACAACGTGAGGCCGCCGACGGTCGCGAAGGAGCGGTAGAGCTTCATCGGCGCTGAGCGGTAGCGGAGGGCTCTCGCGAGAGCAAGGACTTAGCAGATCCTGCGGCGACTTTCCCCAGACCGCTGTGCCCGCGTTGACATCGCTCCGAGGATCGCCGACAAAATCACGGGCATTTGGGGAGGCGCAGGCGCATGTTTCCGCTCGGTGACGACGACTCCCAACGCCGCACGACCCCCTACGTCACCTATGTGCTGATCGCCATAAACGTGCTCGTCTTCCTGCTCGAGCTGCAGAACGGCGATGAGTTCATCCAGCAGTGGGCGTTCGTGCCGCACCGCTTTGCCGAGGATCCGGCAGGCCAGCTCCCGACCGTATTCAGCGCCATGTTCATGCACGGAAGCTGGCTGCACCTCGGCGGCAACATGCTCTATCTGTGGATCTTCGGCGACAACGTCGAGGACAGCTTCGGGCACGTCAAATACCTGCTGTTCTATCTCCTTGCTGGCATCGCCGCGACGTTCGCGCAGTTCGCCGCGCTGCCCGGATCGAACGTCCCCAACGTCGGCGCCTCGGGGGCGATCGCCGGCGTGCTCGGCGCCTACATCCTGATGTTTCCGAACGCGCGCATCAACGTGCTGCTCGGCCGCCAGGTCGTCGCCATGCCGGCTCTCATCGTGTTGGGCTTCTGGATCGTGCTGCAACTCGTGAGCGGCGTCGGCTCCATCGCGACCACCAGCGCGGATGTGGGCGGCGTCGCCTACATGGCCCACGTCGGCGGGTTCGCGGCGGGCTTCCTGATGGCCTTCCTGTTCCGCGGGCGCGGGGGCGGCAATCCGCGCATCTCGGCCTGATCAAACCAGCGTGAGGCTAACGTCGCCTCTGGCTCGCCTTGAACGGGCCGCTCTTTTGCACGACAATACGGTTCGGCCGGGGGGCTAAGGCGTGGGACGACAACCATGATTCGCCTGGCTGTGCCGATCATACTGCTGCTGCTGATGCTCATCGGCGGAGCGTGGCTGTTCGTGGGCTCGCTCGATTTCCTAGAGTTCACGCGCAGGGCCCCTGCCACCAAGGAACGGCAAGCCACGCCAGCTCCACCAGCCCGGAATCCTGCGTTCGACGCCGCGACCAGCGAAGCCGGGCCCAAAGCCTCCTTCGACGTGGCGCGCATCAATCCCAACGGCACCTCCGTGTTCGCCGGACGTGCCGAGCCCGGCTCGAGCGTCACCGTAATGGGCGACGGCAAAGCCCTCGGTAGCGCGCAAGCCGACGAGAACGGCGAGTGGTCGCTGGCCACCGAGGAAAAGCTCGCCAGCGCGGACCCCAAGCTCGAGCTCAAGACGAAGTCGGCTGCAGAAGTCCGCAAGGAGCGCGAAGCGCAAGCCAAGCTTGCCGAGCGCGCCCCGGAGCCGCTTGCGCCCGGACAAGAGCCTCGGTCCGCAAACGCGGTGACTTCGCACCTCCTCAAAGATCTCGAAGGGATGGTGAAGGAGGCACGCACAAACGACGCGCCGCCGGCGGTCGCGGCCGGCGACAGCCCGCCGGCGAACGCCGCCGCGGCGCCAGGGCTGGGAGAGCCTGGCGTGCGCAAATCCGTCCCCGTGCCGATCACCTTCATCTTCAACGAGCCGACGTTGACGGAGGACGGCAGGAAGGCGGCCGCGCTGCTGCTCAAGTATCTGCGGCTCAAGCACTTCGCCAAGGTGTCGCTCACCGGGCATGCGGACGAACGCGGCACGGACGAGCTCAACATGAACCTTTCCAAGGAGCGCCTCGAAACCGTCGCGCGCTTTCTGAAGGCGGGTGGCTTCAACGGCGAGCTCGAGCTCATCCCCAAGGGCAAGCGGGAGCCTTTTGCCGGCGTCGTCCGCAGCCAGTATCCGCTCGAGGAGCTCTACCAGCTCGATCGTCGCGTCGAGCTCGTCATCACCCAATAGGCGGCAGCGCCTAGGCCTTGGCGGCCGGCTCGCTGGCAGGCTTCTCCTGGGCGCCCTCGAGCACCTTCTCCAGCTGCTCACGGATCGTCGCCTGGCGCGGCTCGCTCGTGATCTTCTTGCCCGTCAAATCGGTGACGTAGAACACGTCGACCGCCTTCTCGCCGAAGGTGGTGATGTGGGCCGAGGTTATGTCGAGGAACAGGTTCGACATGGTGCTGGTCAGCTCATAAAGCAGCCCCGGCCGGTCGCGCCCCGCCACCTCGATCACGGTGAACTGATCCGACAGGGCGTTGTTGACGATGACCTCGGGCTCGACCGTGAACGCCATGATGCGCCGGGGCGGTGCGCCGCGCGCGGCCATCAGATCGCGCATCCAGGCGTCGCCGCGCAGGAGGCGCTCGATCATGTCGCCGATCCGGCGCCCACGGCGCAGCTCGTCCTCGTCTTCTTTGAACTCGCGGTTCAAGAGAAAAGTGTCGAGCGCATAACCGTCGCGCGTCGTCATGATGTGGGCGCCGGCGATGTTGGCGCCCGCCGCCGCGCAGGCGCCAGCGAACAGCGCCAGGAGCCGCGGGTGGTTGGGCGCGATCACGGTCAGCTCGGTGATGGCGGTGAACGCATCCGTCGTCGTTTCGGTGGCGAGGTGCAGGCCTTCCTTCTCTGCGCGCTGCAGCAGCTTTGCGTGCTCAACCTGGCGCTCCGTGTCGGTCCGCATCCAGTAATCGGGATAATGGCGATCAACGAAGCGTTCGACCTCGGCCGGAGGCCAATCGGCGAGCTCCTTGCGGAGCGCGTCCTGAGCCTCGGCAACCCGCTGGCTGCGCTTCACCTGGGTGTGGCCGCCCGCAACGACCGGCTCGGCCTCGTAGTAGAGCGTGCGCAAGAGTTGGCCCTTCCAGCCGTTCCACACGCCGGAACCGACGGCGCGGATGTCGGCAACCGTTAGCAGCAGCAGCAGCTTCAAGCGCTCAGGGCTTTGCACCACGTCGGCGAAGTCGCGGATGGTCTTGGCGTCCGAAAGGTCGCGGCTCTGCGCGATGTTGCTCATCGTCAGGTGCTGCTCGACGAGCCACACCGCCGTCTCGGTCTCGGCCGCGTTCAAACCGAAGCGGGGGCCGAGCTTGCGTGCCACCCGCGCGCCGATCATCGAGTGGTCCTCCTCGTGGCCCTTGCCGATGTCGTGCAGGAGGGCGGCGACGAAGAGTGCGCGGCGGTTCTGGATGGTCTTGATGATCTCGGTGGAGAGCGGCAGCTCGCGCGAAGCCCCGCCGCGCTCGATGTCGGTCAGCATGCCAATGGTGCGGATCAGATGCTCGTCGACGGTGTAGCTGTGATACATGTTGAACTGCGTCATGGCGACGACGCGCCCGAACTCCGGCACGAAGCGGCCGAGCACGCCCGCTTCGTTCATGCGCCGCAGCGATATCTCGGCGCCGCTGTCCCTGGTCAAAAGCTCGATGAAGATGCGGTTCGCCTCCGGATTTGCCCGCAGGTCGTCGTCGATGAGACGCAAGGACTGACGCAGCAGCCGGATCGCGTCAGGGTGCAAGTACGAGTTGGCTTGGCTTGCCTCGGCGAAGAAGCGGATGAGGTTCACGGGATCGCGCTTGAACACGTCCGGGTCGGCGACGTTTAGGCGGTCGTTGTCGATGCGGAAGTCCGTGCGCGCGCGCAACTGCCGGCGCGCCTTCCAGTTGAGCGGGCGCAACAGCCGGCTCAAGCCCGGCGAGGTCTTGAGCTGCTGCATCTCGAGCGCCGTGCACAGGATCGCGGTCAGGTCGCCGACGTCCTTTGCCACGAGGAAGTAGTGCTTCATGAAGCGCTCGACCGCGAGCAGGCCGCCGCGGCTATGGTAGCCGAGCTGATCGGCGAGCCAGGGCTGCACGTCGAAGGACAGCACCTCTTCGGCGCGGCCGTTGAAGAAGTGCAAATGGCAGCGGATCGTCCAGAGAAAGTCCTCGCAGCGCCGGAAGGTGGCGACTTCGTCCGGCTTGAAGATGCCGGCGGCGACGGTCGCCGCGCCTACGCCCTGGCCGTAGAGGTATTTCGACAGCCAGTGCAGCGTGTGCAGGTCGCGCAAGCCGCCTTTGCCGTCCTTGATGTTGGGCTCGACCTTGTAGCGGCTTCCGCCCGCTCCCTTATGGCGCGCATCGCGCTCGGCCATCTTGGCGTCGATGAAGGCGCGCGCGGTGCCTTCGACGACCTCGGTGCGGAAGCGCTGTTCGAAGCGGGCATAGAGCTGGGCATCGCCGTGGATGAGGCGCGCATCCAAGAGCGCGGTACGCACCGTGAAGTCGGCGCTGCCCATCTTTATGCACTGGTCGACGGTGCGGGTCGCGTGGCCCACCTTGAAGCCCAAGTCCCACAGCACGTAGAGCATGTATTCGGCGACGCTCTCGCCCCACGGCGTCTGCTTGTAGGGAAGCAGGAACAGGAGATCGATGTCGGAGTAGGGGGCAAGCAGACCGCGGCCGTAGCCACCCGTCGCGACGATCGCCATGCGCTCGGCGTCGGACGGATTGGTGGCCCGGTACACGTGCGCCGCCGTGTAGTCGTAGAGCACGCGGACGAGCTCGTCCTGAAACATGGACAGCCCCGCCGCGCAGCGGCGGCCGTTGCCATCGGCCTCAAGGCCTTTGCGGGCGGCTTCGTGCGCGGCCGCGACGAGCGCCTTCAGACGCAGAATGAGCGTGGGCCGGGCCTGCGCCGCGTCCCCGTGCGCGCGGAACGCCGCGCTCAGCTCCTCGCGCAGCTCGCGCGGGTCGAAATAGGGGGCCGATTTCTGAATCGCTGTGTCCATGGCGCATGAATGTAGGCCAGCTTCCGCCGCAGCCTAACTACGTTTCCCCTAAATTTCGCGTTCCGGTTCTTTATTCCCGCGCCGCAGCGCCTTCAGCCGGTAGAGGGCCTCCAGCGCCGAGCGGGGGCTCATGTCGTCCGGGTTGATCTCGTCAAGGGCCTTGTCGACGGCCGAAGGGCCGCTCGGTGCGGCGGGCGGCCCTTGCGCGCGAGTTACCGCAAACAGAGGTAGCTCGTCGAGCGTATCATTGAGCGCATTCTTCTTGCCGTCCGACTTTTCAAGCAGCGCCAGCACCTCGCGCGCACGGCCGAGGACGGGCGCTGGCAGCCCGGCCAGCTTTGCAACCTGGATGCCGTAGGAACGGTCGGCGGCACCAGGCTTCACCTTGTGCAGGAACACGATCTCGTCGTGCCACTCGCGCACGTCCATCGTAACGTTGGCGACCTCCGAGAGGCGGCGGCCGAGCGCGGTCAGCTCGTGGTAGTGGGTCGCGAAGAGCGTGCGCGCGCCGACCGCTGCATGCAGGAACTCTACCGTCGCCCACGCGATCGACAGCCCGTCGAAGGTCGCCGTGCCGCGGCCGATCTCGTCGAGGATGACGAGCGAACGGCGGCTCGCCTGATTGAGGATGGCGGCCGTCTCCACCATCTCGACCATGAAGGTGGAGCGCCCGCGCGCGAGATCGTCGGAAGCGCCGACGCGGCTGAAGAGCCGGTCGACCGCGCCGATGGTCGCCGAGCGCGCCGGTACATAGGAGCCCATCTGCGCCAGCACGGCGATGAGCGCATTCTGACGCAGGAACGTCGATTTGCCGGCCATGTTGGGCCCGGTGACGAGCCAAATGCGGCCGCCGTCGCCTTCCTCGCCGCCGCCCAAAACGCAATCGTTCTCGATGAAGGGGCCGGCCTTGGCCGCCGCGAGTGCCTGCTCGACGACCGGATGGCGCCCGCCGCGGATCTCGAAAGCCTCGCTGCTGTCGACGAGCGGGCGCGTATAGCCTTCGGTGCGGGCAAGCTCGGCGAGGCCCGCCGTGGCATCAAGCTCGGCCAGCGCTGCGGCGATCTCGCTTAAGCCCCGCTCCTCGCGCTGCACCGCCTCCGCCAGCTCCGCGAACACCTCCTGCTCGAGGCTGAGCGCACGCTCCGTCGCCGATGCGATGCGGCCCTCGGTCTCGATCAGTTCAGGCGTGGAGAAGCGCACGGCATTCGCCATGGTCTGCCGGTGGCGAAACTCGCCTGCGAGCTTGCCTTCGAGCAGCGGCTTGGCGTTCGCCTGTGTCACCTCGATGTAGAAACCGAGGATGTTGTTGTGGCGCACCTTCAACGACTTCACGCCCGTGCGCTCGACGTATTTGGCCTCAAGGCCGGCCATAACGCCGCGGCTGTCCTCCTTGAGGCGGCGCGCCTCGTCGAGCTCGGGCCTGAAGCCTTCGCGCACGAAGCCGCCGTCGCGGCGCAGATGCGGCGGATCTTCGACGAGGGCCGCCGCGAGCGCGGCGTAGAGATCCTCAGAGACGGAGCGCAAGCGCCCCGCGATGCGGGAAAGCTCGGCGGGCAAACCCATGCCGTCGCCATCCATCGACAGCAGCTCGGAGATCCGGGCGGCGGTGGCGAGTGCATCACGCACAGCGGCAAGATCGCGCGGGGAGCCGCGCGCGAAGGCGAGCCGGGACACGGCGCGCGCAAGGTCGGGCGCAAAGCGCAGGCAGTCGCGCAAATCTCGGCGCAGGACCTCCTGGTCGATGAGGAAGCCGACGGCGTCGAGCCGGCAATCGATCTGATTGGGATCGCGAATGGGGCTCACAAGACGCACGGCGAGCTCGCGCGCTCCCGCTCCCGTGACCGTGCGATCGATGGCGCCGAGCAGGCTGCCCTGCTTCTCGCCGGCCATCGAACGCGTGAGCTCGAGGCTCGCGCGGCTCGCGGCATCGATCAGCAACAAGGCATCGGACCCGGATTTCTTGGGCGGCCGCAGCACCGGCTTGCGGCCGATCTGGGTCAGCTCCACGTACTTCAGAAGCGCGCCGACCGCTGCAAGCTCAGGCCGGGTGAAGCTGCCGAAGCCGCCGAGCTCAGCCACTTTCAACTGCTGTTTCAGCGCAGCCTCTCCTGCCAGGCTGTCGAAGTAGGCGGTCGGCACCGGCGTCGCGGCGGCGCCGGCAAGCTCGATCCAGCGCTTGAGCCAAGCATCACCGGAAAGGGCATCGCTCAGGATCACCTCGCTCGGAGAGAGGCGCACGAGCTCGCCCGGCAGATCAGCCCTCTCGACCTCGCCGACTTCGAACTCGCCCGTCGAGATGTCGAGCGAGGCGAGCGCCAGCGTTGCTTGCGCCGGCACCTTGCCGGCCGCGCCCCCTCCGGGGGCGAGAAAGAGCGCCGTTAGATAATTGTGCACACTCGCATCGAGGAGCGCGTCCTCGGTCAGCGTCCCCGGCGTCACCAGGCGCACCACGTCGCGCCGCACGACGGCCTTGGAGCCGCGCTTTTTCGCATCCGCCGGATCCTCCAGCTGCTCGGCTACGGCAACGCGATGCCCCGCGCGGATGAGACGCTGGAGGTATTCATCGGCCCGGTGGATCGGGACCCCGCACATGGGGATGTCCTGCCCCAGGTGCTTGCCGCGCTTGGTCAGCACGATGCCGAGGGCGGCGGAGGCGATGACGGCATCATCGAAAAACAGCTCGTAGAAGTCGCCCATGCGATACCAGAGCAGGGTGTCGGGATTGGCAGCCTTGATGTCCAGGAACTGCGCCATGGAGGGGCTCGCCTCGCCCGATTGCGGCGGCGATGGCGGGGGCCGAGCCGGCTCGGCCGGGGCGGCAATGGGGTGCGGCGCCGGCTGTGGGTGCGCCTGCTTTGCTCGTGTGCGTTTGGTTGCCACGGTCCCCGCCTGTCCCAACCCATGACCCCTGAGAGCAGGATAACGACCCCGAACGCCAGCTCAAGGGCGCCTGACGCGGGAAAGAAATGACCTTCCGCAATGCGCTGTTAATGCTTGCTCGATTGTTTCGTAAGGAACCACGCCTTATGGTGCACCGTCCGTAAAAGCAGAACCACCGCAACCGATGACCACAAGCAGAGGCTCCAAAGCCGCACAAGCCCGTTTCACCGAGCAGGAAGCCCTTCAGTTCCACGCCCAAGGCAAGCCCGGCAAGCTCGAAATCACGCCGACCAAGCCGCTTGCCACGCAGCGCGATCTGTCCCTCGCCTACTCGCCCGGCGTCGCCGTGCCCGTGCACGCGATCGCGCAGGACCCGTCCACCGCATACGACTACACCAACAAGGGCAACCTCGTTGCCGTGGTATCGAACGGCACCGCCATCCTCGGCCTCGGCAATCTCGGAGCGCTCGCGTCAAAGCCCGTGATGGAAGGCAAGGGCGCGCTATTCAAGCGCTTCGCCGATATCGACGCCATCGATCTCCTCGTCGATACCGAGGATCCCGAGACGTTCATCAACTGCGTGCGCTACCTCGGACCCTCCTTCGGCGGCATCAATCTCGAGGATATCAAGGCTCCAGACTGTTTCATCATCGAGCAGCAGCTCAAGGAGATGCTCGATATCCCGGTCTTTCACGACGACCAACACGGCACTGCCATCATCGCCGCCGCGGGCCTGCTCAACGCGCTCGAGCTGACGGGGCGCGACATCAAGAAGTTCAAGCTCGTGGTCAACGGAGCCGGTGCCGCCGGCATCGCCTGCCTCGAGCTGTTAACCGCGATGGGCATGCCGAAGGCGAATGCCATCCTGTGCGACACCAAGGGCGTGATCTACCAGGGTCGCAAGGAGGGCATGAACCAGTGGAAGTCGGCGTATGCCGTCAAGACTAAGGCGCGCACGTTGACCGAAGCCCTCGAGGGTGCCGACGCTCTGTTCGGCTTGTCGGTCAAGGGCGCCGTCACGCAAGAGATGGTGCGGGGCATGGCGCCCAAGCCGATCATCTTCGCCATGGCGAACCCCGATCCGGAGATCACGCCCGAGGACGTCGCGGCCGTGCGCGACGACGCCATCGTGGCGACGGGGCGGTCAGATTACCCAAACCAAATCAACAACATGCTGGGCTTCCCCTTCATCTTCCGCGGCGCTCTTGACGTGCAGGCTTCGACCATCAACGAGGACATGAAGATTGCAGCCGCCCAGGCGCTCGCCGAGCTTGCCCGCGCCGAGGTGCCCGACCAGGTCGCGGCGGCCTTCCACGGCCGGCGACCAACGTTTGGTCCGGAGTACATTATCCCAGCGCCGTTCGACCCGCGCCTCATCGTCAACATACCCACCGCTGTGGCGAAGGCGGCGATGGATTCCGGCGTCGCGAGAAAGCCCATCGTCGATATGGATGCCTACGTCGCCCGCCTCGGCGGTCGTCTTGATCCCATGGCCGGGTGGCTGCAGTCGACCTTCAGCGCCGTGCGCTCCGACCCCAAGCGCGTCGTCTTCTCCGAAGGCGAGGAGCCCGCGGTCATCAAGGCCGCGCACTCCTACTTTTCACAAGGTTTCGGCCAACCGATCTTGATCGGCACCGGCGAAATCGTGCGCGAACAATTCCGAGCTCTCGGCATGGTGATGCGGCCCGAGTACGAGCTCGTCGACATACGCAAATCGCCCTATCTCGAGGAGTTCACCGATTACCTCTACGCGCGTCTGCAGCGCCGCGGCTACCTCAAGCGCGACTGCCTGCGGCTCGTCCTCAACGAGCGCAACGTGTTCGCCGCACTGATGGTGGTGCACGGCTATGCCGATGCGATGGTCTCCGGCGTCACGCGCAACTGGTCGACCGTCTTCCGCGACGTGACCCAGGTCATGGATGCCGAGCCCGGCCGCAACGTGATCGGCGTCTCGCTCGCCCTCCTGCGCGGCCGCGCGGTGCTCATTGCCGATACCAGCGTGCACGCGATGCCGAGCGGGGAGGAGCTCGCCAACATCGCCGTGGAGGCCGCACGTGCGGCGCGCAACTTCGGCATCGAACCGCGCGTGGCGCTGCTCGCCTACTCGACCTTCGGCCAGCCGCGGGATGAGCGCTCAGACCAGGTGCGCGAGGCAATCCACATCCTTGATGAGCGCCGGGTCGACTTCGAGTATGAGGGCGACATGGCGGCGGACGTCGCACTCAACCGCGACCTGATGCGCCACTATCCATTCTGCCGCCTGACCGACACCGCCAACGTGCTGATCATGCCTGCCTTCCACGCGGCCTCCATATCCACCAAGATGCTGAAGGAGCTCGCCGGCGCCACGATCATCGGGCCGATCCTCGTCGGCCTCTCGCACTCGGTGCAGATCTGCTGGTTTGGCGCCAAAGACACCGACATCGTCAACATGGCGGCAATCGCCGCCTACGGCGTAACGCGCTAGCGCCGCTTAGTCACACGCCAGGATCATGTTGCGCACGAGCGGGTAGATCTGCCCCTCCCAGCGCCGCCCGCTGAACACGCCGTAATGGCCGACGCCGGCCTGCATATGGTGGCGCTTCATGTGCGGCTTGAGGCTCGCGCACAGCTCGTGCGCCGCCGCGGTCTGGCCGAGCGAGCAAATGTCGTCGCGCTCGCCTTCGACGGTGAGCAGCGCTGTCTTGCGGATGGCCCTGAGCTCGACGGGGCCGCCCTTGAACGTGAGCTCGCCCTTGGGCAGGCGTGCCTCCTGGAACACCCAGCTCACAGTCTCCAGATAGAACTCGGCCGGCAGGTCGAGCACGGCGAAGTATTCGTCGTAGAAGCTCTTGATGACCTGAGCCTTTTCCAGCTCGCCCCGCGCGAGATTCTCGTAGAGCTCTTGGTGCGCGTTGTAGTGCCGGTTGATGTTCATCGACACGAACGCGATGAGCTGCACGAAGCCGGGATAAACGCGGCGGCGCGCGCCAATGTACTTGCGCGGCACGCGGGCGATGAGGTTGCGTTCAAACCACCCCATCGATTTGCTGGTCGCGAGCTTGTTGACCTTGGTGGGGTTGATGCGCGTGTCGACGGGGCCCGCCATCAGCGTCATGCTGTGTGGCTGTGCGGGATTACCATCCGCGGCCATGACCGCCGTGGCGGCAAGCGCCTGCACACACGGCTGGCATACGGCGACGAGGTGAGCGCCGGGACCCAGTGCTTCGAGAAAGCGGATGAGATAGGCGACGTAGTCATCGAAGCCGAAGACGCCCTCATCGAGGCTCACGTCGCGGGCGTTGTGCCAGTCGGTGATATACACGTCGTGGTCGGGTAGCAGCGTGCGCACGGTTGAGCGCAGCAACGTGGCGAAGTGGCCCGAGAGCGGTGCCACGACCAGCACGCGAGGCTGGGCCGTGCCGATATCCTTCTTGAAATTCAACAGCGTGCCGAAGGGCAGCTTGAGCGTGGCAACCTCGCTGACCTCGACCTCCCGATTGCCGACCGTGACGCATTTGATCCCGTATGCCGGGCGCACGTGGGTCAATCCGGCGCGGGCAATCAGCTCGTAGGTGGCGGAGAGGTTGCGGACGGGGGGGACGTTGGCGAGGCTGCCCCACTGGCCGAGCAAGGCAAGCGATGACCGGGCCATCGACTTTGCAGGTTCGATAAGGTCGGAGTGAGCTTCGTACGCGTAATAGAGCATTAACGTCTCAGTCCACAGGCCA
>Ga0187818_10000916_pt1 | contig 11417 bp, 4 predicted proteins | sample NC_wetland_sal_i_14_FD_130581 | JGI IMG/M metagenome (GOLD analysis project Ga0187818, IMG submission 130581) | Wetland sediment microbial communities from Neuse River Estuary, North Carolina, USA - SO4_3 | ecosystem: Environmental > Aquatic > Freshwater > Wetlands > Sediment | place: USA: North...
GCGGGCGTCGCCCAGGTAATGACCGGCGTCCCCTGGGGAGCCGTGCCGCTCAACGCGATACTCTGTGTGGCATAGCCGGGCCCAGTTGCGTTCAGATTGTTATCCATCAGCACCAGCGAACCGCTAATCGTGCCCCCGGTTATCGGCGCAAAGCTGACCGGTAACAGGCAGGAAGCGCCGGCTGCCAGAGTCCCCGGGGAGGCACTGGCGACTACAAGCGGGCACGCCGACCCGGCGCTGCTGTCGAGGGTGAAGCCCGCCGCGACGCTCGGATCGTTCCCGGAATTCGGAGCAGGGAACGTCAGGTCGGCATTGCCGATGTTCTCGACCGTCACCGTCTGCGGACTGTCGCTCGAGGTCGAACCCACACTGGTCGAGGCGAAGGTCAAACTTGGCGCATCCGCGAAGTCCGCTTCTACTACGCGGTTATTGTAGGAGTCAGCGACGTAGACGTTGCCGCTTCCATCCATGGTTACGCCTTGCGGACTATTCAGGCTGCTGACTACGGCGGCCTGGAAACCGTAGCCACTCGCGGTCCACGGCACCATCAGCACCCGGTTATTGCCGGTGTCGGCGATATAGACGTTGCCGCTCCCGTCCACCGCAACCCCCTGGTCAGAACTTAGGCCGCTGCCGATCGTGCTCTCGGCATAACTGCCTGCCGCCAGCGTCTCTTTCAACACCCGGCCATTGCCCATGTCGGCGATATAGACGTTGCCACTCCCATCCACTGCGACACTATAGGGCCAGGACAGGCTGCTGGATGGGATGGTCGTTTGCGTGTAGCTGCCCGCGGCCAGCGTCTCTTTCAACACCCGGTTATTGGCGGAGTCGGCGATGTAGACGTTGCCGCTTCCATCCACCGCCAAACCCTGCGGAAAGGTCAGGCCGTTGCCCATCGTGCTCTGGGTACCGTAGCCATTGCCGGTCCACGGAACTACAACCACACGGCTATTGTCGTAATCAGCGATATAGACGTTGCCGGCCCCATCCACGGCGACCCCGGTGGGACCATTCAGTCCCGTGCCGATCAGGCTCTGGGAGTAGTTTCCCGGCGACTGCAGCGTCTCCTTGACCACGCGGCTGCTTCCCCAATCGGCGATGTAGACGTTGCCGTTCCCATCCACCGCAACCCCAGTCGGACCGCTTAGGCCGCCCGATGTGGCGGATGCGACTACACTCTCGGCGCCGGGCAGGAAATTCACCTGTGGTCCCGTGCCCGCTCCGTAGACGAACCCAGTGGCCACCACGTATCCCGATGCGTTTTCAAGCAAAGCCGCGCCATGCCTGGTTCCGGCGAAACGCGGCGTGAGGGTCACGTTGATGTTGCAGGTATCTCCGGCATTGTAGGCGGTCGGCGCGCAGGTTCCCGTCCCGGCATCGGCAAAATCCAGCCCGGCGGCCCCCTCCGTCAGCACGGCTGTGCTTCCCAAAGTGCCCGGGGAGTCGAAGGCGAAGGTCAGAGTCGTCGTGGAGCTTGCCGTCCCCACGTTGACTGCGCCGAAGTTTGCCGCCGAGGTCTGTACTTCCATCACACTTTCGTAACCGTAAACGGCAACGTACAGGTTCCCGTTTCCGTCCAGCATCATCCCCATCGGATCGGGCAGGCTCACATACGTGCTTTCGGAATAAGTGCTGGTCGCGGAATTCCAGGTTTCTCTTAATACACGGCTGTCATAGGTGTCGGCAATGTAGACGTTCCCGCTACCATCCACGGCTACGCCGTAAGGGGCGACCACGTTACTTGTTATCGTGGTCTGGGTATAACTTCCACTCGACAACGTTTCTAGGAATACCTGGTTGGCGCCGCGGTCGGCGACGTAGACGTTCCCGCTTCCATCCACCGCCACGCCGAAGGGATCGACGAAGCTCGCGATCGTGCTCTGCGAGTAGGTTCCACCCGACAGCGTCTCCAGCAACACGCGACCCGATCCATAGCCGGAGCCGGCATCGGAGATATAGACGTTCCCGCTTCCATCCACCACGACGTCGAAAGGAGCGGACAAGCCGTTCCCGATCGTGCTCGGCGTGTAGGTTCCGTTCGACAGCGTTTCCTTTAGGACGCGGTTGTTTCCCGTATCGGCGATGTAGACGTTGCCACTCCCATCCACCGCCACGCCGCTGGGACCGGATAAGCCGCTCCCGACCGTGCTCTGCGTGTAGGTCCCGCTCGACAGCGTCTCCATCACAATGGTCGTCTGCGAGTTGTCGGCGATGTAGACGTTGCCACTCCCATCCACCGCCACGCCGTAAGGAGTGCTCAACCCGTTTTGCCAGTTGAACAGCGTGCTGGCGGCGTTGACATAATGAGCCCGCAGTCCCACATTGGCGTAAGCGATGGAGCAGAAACCAGCGCCGATCGCGAGAAGCAGGGCCGCCGTCGATCGCAACCGGCAAACAGCGCCGCGGAACGGCCCGATAGACGACCACCCATTGCACACGCGACCATTCGGAGTAGACAGTTCAGGGGAGTTGGCAGAGCTTGCTGGGTACATAGAGTGAGAATCCTCAGGTAGCGTGATTTGTCCAAAAGGTTTCGGTGATTACCTCGCCAAGCGCCCCATCGCGGGACGATAGGCCCGGCAACGGATTTAGCGGGTCAGCCAAAGTAGATATATCGGTCAGCATGCGTTCTTCATTAGCCAAGCGTCACAAAGGGCATTCCGCTGGCAAATGCGCTGGTTCCCTCCTGACTACTCAATCCGGAAGAAACCCAGGGATACGTCGATACGTCCTGCAGATCCGCGCACAAGACCGCGACTGCTCTCACACGAGTGCAGGATGATGGCCGGACTCCTTGTTGCCGCTACTTTCGTAACTGTGTCCTGTACGAACTCGCGTAAGCGGTTCCGCTGTGTCCACTTGCAAGGGAATGGATGTGTCGTTTGTGCGATCCACCCGCGGAGGTGCGGGCCCTCGCAGCGTGATCATGGATTGAGAGCGTGAGGGGATTCTAGAGAATCTCTAATGAGACTCTAGGGCGAAGTCGGTGCAGAAAACTTTGGCGGAACTCGACGAAGCTGAGAAGCCGTTCCAGGCCATACAAGAAACAGAAACTCAAGGACATGCTTGGGCTGGGTCCGCAACATTCCGCTGCAGGGTTTCTGGGATTGCACCCCACGGGCATCTGGGAAAAGTCTGATGAATAGATCGAGTAAGCAGATCGAATTCCCCAGGTTTCTGCGTGAGTCGCCCGTTCCTGGGACACAAAGGAAGAAGGGGCACCGCCCGCGGCTGCGCCCCTGTCTTCCTCGATACCACTGCGCACCGTTATCGCTGGGCCAAACTGGCTCCGAGCCGACCTCTCCTCAGCAACTGCTGAACCAGTTCTGGGGGGTTTTGCGGCGCTGTCACCTTGGGGCTCGCATTGAGTTGCGCACTCGACGAAGCCGCTTGGCTGTCGCACGACTCCGGGCCGGCAATTGCCAAGAAAGCGGGATAGTCGCCGGTGCTTTGCTGGTAAGCATTGCCCACAATTTCTCCCTGATCATTGATCGCAAAAGCAGCAGTCAGATACAAGGAGGTACCCTTGCGAAGTAGTGTGTTGAGGTCTGTCATCGCATTGTTTTGCCATAGGAACGCACGGCAGTTCCCGCCAGCATCGCACGACTGGCCTACCACCTGTCCCAGGTTGTTAATGCCAATAGCGGCACTCGAAGCGTCGCCGGGAAGTGTGCCCAGGTCCTGGATCCCTGTCTCCTTGGTCCAGAGGAAGGCGTGACTGGCAGTATCGCCAGGCAGGTCGGAGTAGCCGACCACTTCACCCCGGTCATTCATGTCTTGAGCAGCGTTGTTCGTCACTCCTCCGAAACTGCCGATGTTCGTCACCTTGCCGTTTTCCCAGAACAAAGCGTGAGCGGTGTTCGTGGGAGCACCGTTACTGCACGTACCCGAAAAGCCGGCCGCCTGGCCTCGGTCGTTGTTCGTGATGGCGACTCCGTCCGGGTCACCGCCAAAGGTAGGGAGCGCCTTAACCTGCCCGTTTTCCCAGACAGCAGGCACGTGCTGCAGAACTTGAGGAGCCACGCAGGTTGGGTCCTTAGTGGCAGTTTCTGCATTCCCCACCACCTGGCCCCAGCTGTTGATGTCGGCAGCCTCGCCGTTATTGCCTCCCAGAGTGGGCAGCGGGGTCTTCCTGTTGTACTGCCAAAGGAACGGGAGACAGGTAAGGTGAGTGCCAAAACCACAGTAGTCTTCTCCGTTAGGATCTGGAACGGTGGTCTCGGCAAAACCCGCGTTCTCGCCAAACTGGTTGGGAGCGGAGATTGTCTCGCTGTCAGGCCCTCCCAAAGTGCCGAGATTTATTCTTGTCCCCATCCACACAGCGCCGTGAACGCTGTTGTCTCCCGCCAGGTACCCAATGCCACCGATAAAACCATCGCGGCTAATGTTTTCGGCTGCCGCATAGGTCCCGCCCATCGTCCCCAGGTTAATGACGGTGTAGCGAGGCAAGTGGTTTTTTGACTGTTGACCCTGCGCCAATCCAACCGAGATCGCCAGCAGGGTGAACACGGTTATTGCAAACGCTACAAGGTTTTGCTTCATGGGAATTCTCCTTTAGAGTTGAATTCAGATCTCCTCTTAAAATTCCATAGGATTCAGCGCGTAGGTGCGCTCACCGGCAACCCCGCGCGGCGGTTCCTTCTGGCGCTCGTTCTGGAGTGATCGTCCCCAGGCGGTCGACTTTGCCGTGAAGCGTCGTGCGACTCAATGCACTGGCGCTCAACTGGCGCTCAACTAAGCCTCATCCGGCTAACTGATTGAAACGAAGGAGCGTAGCCTGACACGTCGGACACTCACAGTGAGTTTTGTAGGGCCGCACGAACGCCGTGGAAGGGATACTACCGGGCCGGACCAGTGGTAAACTTCCGCACCAGGATTTGTCCGTTGTGGAAGCCGCCATCCCAAACCGCGTACGGGTCGGGGCCTTCGAGCTCGATTTGAAGGCGGGAGAACTGCGCGATGCAAATGCGAAGGTTCGCCGCCTTCAGGAACAACCCTTCCAGATATTGCTGATGTTGGTGGAACGCTCAGGCGGTTTGGTCACGCGAGAGGAGATCCAGAAGAAGCTGTGGCCTAACGATACCGTGGTGGAGTTTGACCACAGTGTTCACACCGCCATCAACAAGTTGCGCCAGGCATTCGGCGATTCAGCTGGGGATCCGAAATACATTGAAACCGTGGCGCGGCGCGGCTATCGGCTGATGGTTCCAGTGGAGCAAGTGGAACCAGGCGGGGCCAGCCCAGCACTCGGTGTCGTAACACAACCGACGCCGGAAAGCTCTACCTCAAGTTTGAGCGGCAAACGAGTCTCTCACTACCGCGTACTGGAGGTGTTGGGTGGGGGAGGCATGGGCGTGGTGTACAAGGCGGAAGACCTGAAACTGGGGCGCCGCGTTGCTTTAAAGTTTCTGCCGGAGGAAATAGCCTCTGACGCGAAAGCTCTGGAGCGCTTTGAGCGCGAGGCGCGCGCCGCATCCGCGCTCGATCATCCCAATATCTGCACCATTCACGAATTTGGCGAGCACGAAGGCCGACCCTTTATCGTCATGGCATTGTTGGAAGGGCAGACCCTGCGGGACCGGATAGCCGCCACCGCACGCCCGTTTCAGATGCCGGAACTGTTGAAGGTGGCCATTCAGATCGCAGACGGGCTGGCCGCCGCTCACGAGAAGGGCATCATTCATCGTGACATCAAGCCGGCAAATATCTTCATCACGAATCGGGACGAAGCCAAGATTCTGGATTTCGGCTTGGCGAAGCTGACCGAGGCAGGCGACCACCAGCGCTCCGGCCATGAAGACACCCAGACCGCCTCGGTGCATGACCTGAGCCTCTCGCTCACTGGTGTAGCGATGGGCACAGTGCCCTATATGTCGCCGGAGCAGGTTCGCGGCGAGAAACTGGATGCCCGCACCGATCTGTTCTCTCTCGGCCTGGTGATCTATGAGATGGCAACTGGGAGACAAGCGTTCCGCGGGGGCACAGCAACTCATCTACACGAAGCCATTCTGAATCGTGCGCCCATCCCGGTGCGGGAGTTGAATCCCACCATTCCCCCCAGGCTGGAAGAGATCGTCAACAAGACGCTCGAAAAGGACCGCGATGTTCGCTGCCAGTCCGCCGCCGAGCTTCGCGCTGATCTGAAACGGCTTAAGCGGGATACCGAATCAAGCCCGCATTCTTCCCCGTCCCCGTTAGCGGAAGCTCCAACGGTGCCAGAGTCCGCCCGCCACAGCCGGACATTGCTTTATGGGTTGGTGCTGGTGCTGGTTCTTCTAGCCTTCGGATTGGGGTGGGCCTGGCTTAAGAATCAGCGCCTCGCCGCCCGCCGCATTCTGAGCGAGCGGCAATTGACGCACAACGCTCCGGAGAACCGCTCCCTCGGCGGCGAGATCTCGCCCGATGGCAAGTACCTGATCTTTGCCGATACCAAAGGCCTCCATTTGGACGTGATCGATACAGGCGAGACCCATGACATCCCCCTCCCCGAGGGACTGCAAACCGAGCTGTGGGATGTCGCCTGGTTCCCGGGTGGAGAGAAAGTGCTGCTTACGTCTTACGGCGAAACCGACGGCTACGTCCTCTGGGTGACGTCAGTTTTCGGCGGCACGCCGCGTAAGGTGCGAACTAATGGCTGGTCGGCGGTGGTTTCGCCCGACGGCTCGTCGATTGCTTTTGTCACTGCCCGGGCCAGCGAGATTTGGGTCATGGGCGCCAACGGGGAGAATCCGCGAAAGATCTACACCAGTGAAAACGAGCCACTCAAGGCCCTGGCGTGGTCCCCAACCGGCCAGCGGCTCGCGTACATCAGGAAACGACCAGGAGAAAGCGGGTTCGGGGGCAATGTTGAAACGGTGGCGCTGGCAGGTGGACCGCCCACCACCCCGTTTTCCGATATTCGGCTGCTCAGCGCGAAAGACGGGGCGCTACTGTGGCTGCGCGATGGCCGCCTGATTTTTGCGCTGCGAGAGAGGCCTGGGACCACAGACTCGAATCTCTGGCAGATTCATGCTGACCCGCGGACGGGTAAGGCCTCCGGAGAACCAGCAAAAATAACGAATTGGTACGGGTTCGCTCTCTGGCAGCCCTCGGTGAGCAAGGACGGCGCTCGCATGGTCGTGACCAAGACGCGCTTTCGGAATGATGTGTATCTCGCTCAGCTCAAAGAGAGCGGAACGGTCCTGGATCCTCCCAGGCGCTTCACGTTGAGCGACAGCAGGGATCTTCCTGATGCCTGGACGCGCGACAACACAGCCATCCTTTTTGAATCCGATCGCGCCGGCAGATTTCAAATCTTCCGGCAAGAACTGGGGCACGACACGGCCGAACCCTTAATCCAGGGACCGGATGATGAACGAGGTGCGACGTTGAGTCCGGATGGTGCGTGGATTCTTTACTGGACAACACCACCTGGCGCCTCGCCACCGGCCTCACTCCGGCTGATGCGAACCCGCACTGCGGGCGGCCCGGCCGAGGAGATTCTGGAAACCCCTTTTACATCGAGCACCAGCGTGGATTGTCCTCACGTCGGCGCCTCCTGCGTCTTCAGTCGCCGGGAACAGGCTCAGCTGGTTTTCTATGCCCTCGATCCGCTCCTGGGAGTGGGTAAGGAAGTGGCCAGAATCCCAATGCCGGCGGGCCAATGGAGTATTTCACCGGAAGGCACTCGTATCGCCGTTGAAGTTACGAGTGGGATTGGCATTCTCGATTTGCACACCAAAGCGGAGCGCAACCTCCCACTTCCCTGGGAAGTCAACTCCCTGACCTGGGCGGCGGATGGTAAGTCTCTGTTTGTAGGGCGCTATCTCATCGCGCGCATCGAGCTGGACGGAAAGATCCGCGTGCTCCTCAATCAGGGGAGAAATGTGTGGCTGAATTCTCTGGTGCCGTCGCCGGATGGCCGTTACCTGGCGATTAGCGGGCAGAGTTGGGATTCCAACGTCTGGCTGCTCGAAAACTTCTGACCTTCGCGCCAAGTGTCCTGCCGCGTTTCGCACGTGCGAACCGTCGTTGTGCTTCCACGCCTCCCAGTACCGTTGCTCCAGAGCGACGATCTGGTTCTCTAGTGTGCGCAGTTTGAGTCAATCCGCACGTCCCGCGCAACCAGGCGAAATGGGATTCCGCCGGATCTGCTGCAAGTTGTTGAAGGAATTGGTGGCGGCGGTTGGACTCGAACCAACGACCTACGGATTATGAGACCGTCGCTCTAACCACCTGAGCTACACCGCCACTTGCCTGCAAATCAGGGAAGGAATTTACGAAAGGAGGCCGGCGCCAACCCAATAACTTATTTTAGAAGCGACCGCGAAATAGGTCAAACCACTGCGTCTGCACGCTGTGCTCGGGCAGAATCGCCAAATCTCCGGGCAGCCTTCTGAGATTCGACCCCTTCCACGGTAAATTCCGATTGGCGATTTCCATTTGCCGATGGAACGCCCTCAGTGCCGAGAAAAATCGACAGCCGAAGGCCGCGAGCCATAGATCCCGTGCTGAACTCTGAGGTCCGCTACCACACCCCAAGCAGTTGCACGTCGAAGATCAGCGTAGCGTTGGCCGGGACGGCTCCGGGGTAGCCGCGTTCGCCATAGGCAAGCTCAGGCGGAATGCGCAGTTGCCTCTTGCCGCCGACTTTCATGCCGGTCACGCCCTCGTCCCATCCCTTGATGACATCGCCCTTGCCGATGGTGAATTCGAAGGGCTTGTGCGCGTCCACGGAACTGTCGAACTTCTTGCCGGTGGTGAACCACCCGGTGTAGTGTACCTTCACGTGGCTGCCATCTTTGGCGACGGCGCCGGTGCCGACCTTGATATCCCAATACCGCAGGCCAGAGTCGGTCTTGACCCCATCGCCGGTGACTTTGGTCGGAGCGTTGGTGTTGGGCACGACCCGAACCTTGGGTTTCTGGGTCGGCGTTTGCGCCCAGGCCACAGCTGCAAGCACCAGAACCACTGCCACGACAAAATTCTTCATCATGTCTGTTTCTCCAAACAAATCTTAACCACAGAGGGCTCAGAAGAACACAGAGGCCTTGAATCTCTTCTGTGTTCCTTTGTGGTTGAGGTTCCTGTCATTCCAGCGCGATGACGTCGATCTCCACCAGCACGTCCTTGGGCAGGCGCGCGACCTCGACGGTGGAGCGGGCTGGGGGCACGGAACTGAAATACTTGCCGTAGACCGCGTTCATGGCGGCGAAATCGTTCATGCTCTTGAGGAACACGGTCGCACGCACCACTTTCCCGAGGCCGCTGCCCGCCGCTTCCAGAATTTCAGAGAGATTGCGCAGGACGCGGTCGGTCTGCGCGGCCACGTCGCCGGTGATCACCTGCTGCGTTGCCGGATCAATCGCGATCTGGCCAGAAGTGAAAATGAATCCGTTGGTCTTGATGGCCTGTGAGTAAGGGCCGATCGCCTGGGGGGCGTCTTGGTGGAGATGATTTCGCGCATAGAAAATGAGTTCTCAGTAGTTAGTAGTCGTTCTCAGCAAGAGCAAAACCACAGAGGGCACAGGGTAACACAGGGGTTGGCCAGAGGTTAGAAGTCAGAATGCAGAAGTAGAACCGACTGACTTCGGAGCTATTCTGCGAATCTGACTTCAATTCTGACTTCTTACTTCTAACTTCTACATTCTCTAGATTTTCTGCAGTCTCTGCACTTCGTGCACGCCGGGAATTTTGCGCAGGCCGGCGATGATCAGTTCCAGATGCTTCAGGTCGGCAATGTCCAGGACGACTTCCACGCTGGCTTGGCTGTTCGAGGTATGGGCGGCGATGTTGCGGATGTTGCTCTTGGCGTCGCCGATCACGCCCGTGATGTTCTTCAGCATGCCGAAGCGGTCGTCGCAGAAGACGGTGAGTTTCACGGGATAAGCGGTTGGAGTGCTTTCATCACGGGCCCACTCGACATCAATGCGGCGTTCGGGTTCGTAGAGAAGGTTGGTAACGTTGGGACAATTGACCGAGTGCACGGCCACGCCTTTCCCGCGTGTGATGTAGCCGACGATGCCCTCACCGCGAATGGGATTGCAGCATCGAGCGCGGTAGACCAGCATGTCACCCTGTCCGCGGACGGTAATCGCATTATGATCCCCGAAAACGCGGCGCACCACGCTGGCAATGCCGCCCGGTTGCGAGGTCAGGCCTTCGGCCTCGATGTCCCCTGAAATCGAAGGCGTGGCGCCTGCGGGCAGAAGCTTGGCCAGCACCTGCCGCGCCGAATACTTCCCGTAGCCGATCCCGGACATCAGGTCGTCGGCCTTGCCCAGTCCATAGCTGTTGGCCACTTTCTGCAGGTCTTCGTCTTTGATCTCTTTCAAGGCGATGCGGTATTTGCGCGCTTCCTTCTCGATCAGCTTGCGCCCGATTTCGATGGCGCGCTCGCGCTGGTGCACGTTGAGCCAGTGCTTAATTTTGTTGCGTGAGCGCGAGGACCGCACCAGTCCAAGCCAGTCGCGGCTGGGCTTGTGGCCGGGCTGGGTGAGGATTTCGACGATGTCGCCGGAGTGCAGCTTGTAGCGCAGCGGCACCATCCGTCCGTTGACTTTGGCGCCCACGCAGGTATGGCCGACTTCGGTGTGAATGGTGTAGGCAAAATCGATCGGCGTGGCGTCGCGCGGCAGCACCACGACTTTGCCTTTGGGAGTGAAGGTGTAGACCTCTTCGGGATAAAGATCCACCTTCAGCGTGGAAAGAAATTCATTGGGATCGCTCACGTCCTGCTGCCACTCGACCACCTGCCGCAACCAGGCCAGGCGCTGCTCGTCCTGGGCCGAGACGGGGCCGTCCTTGTATTTCCAATGCGCGGCGATACCTTCTTCCGCCATCTTGTGCATGTCCTCGGTACGGATCTGGATTTCAAACGGCGTGCCGTCTTCGGTGATGACCGAGGTGTGCAGTGACTGGTAGAAGTTTGGGCGGGGCATCGCGATGAAGTCCTTGATGCGCCCCGGGACCGGCCGCCACAGGTTGTGAATGATGCCGAGAACGGCGTAGCAATCCTGCAGCGAGCGTGTGACGACGCGCATGGCGCAGAGGTCGTAGACCTGGTCCACGGAAATGCGCTGCCGCTGCAACTTCTTGTGGATGCTGAACAGGCGTTTGATGCGGCTTTCCACGCGAGCCTGGATACCGGCCTCTTTCAGCTTGTTGGTAATGATCTGCTGCATTTTGGCGAGGAAAGCTTCGCCCTGCTTGCGCCGCGCATTGACCGACTTTTCCACCTGCTCATAGCCGACGGGATCGAGGAAGCGGAAGCCCAGGTCTTCGAGTTCTCCGCGAATCTTGCCCATGCCCAGGCGGTGGGCGATGGGCGCGTAGATTTCCAGCGTCTCCTCGGCGATCTTGTGCTGGCGATCGGGCGGCAGGTGCTCAAGCGTGCGCATATTGTGCAGGCGGTCGGCCAGTTTGATGAGGACGAC
>Ga0187818_10000919_pt1 | contig 11401 bp, 7 predicted proteins | sample NC_wetland_sal_i_14_FD_130581 | JGI IMG/M metagenome (GOLD analysis project Ga0187818, IMG submission 130581) | Wetland sediment microbial communities from Neuse River Estuary, North Carolina, USA - SO4_3 | ecosystem: Environmental > Aquatic > Freshwater > Wetlands > Sediment | place: USA: North...
AGGCGGTGCGACCAGAAGTACCAATCCTCGGTGACCAGGAAGAGCAGCCTTGGCCGCCGCTTCAGGGCTTGCGGCGGCGCGGCCGCGATCGGGATTGTCGGGGTCAGCAGCACGCGCAAAACCGGTCCAAGATACGGAGTACACGGCCGGCGCGGGGTTGCCGCGCGGCCCTATCCTGTTTAATCCATTGCCGGCGCAATCGCTCGCGGAAAACGGCACGATTGGAGAATTGGGCGTGGCGCGGATCCTGGTGACCGGGGCGAGGGGGTTCATCGGTCGCGCCTTGTGCTCGGTCCTGACCGCGCGCGGCCACCGGGTGATCCCCGTGTTGCACGCCACGCCATCTTACCCGACAGAGCGGTTCCGGTCGCCGCGCCATTTGGCGCGAATGCCCACCCCCGGGGAACTGGCGGCCGACCTCCCATTGATCGGCGAAATTGGGCCCGAGACGGACTGGTCCGGTCTCTTGGACGGGATCGAAATCATTGTTCATCTCGCCCAGCGCGCCCATCAGCGCACGACGGAGAGCACCCTCGCCGGCGAGCCGGAGTCCGCTGCTGCCCTTGCCCGCGGCGCCGCGCAACAGGGCGTCCGGCGGATGGTCTACATCAGCTCGATCAAGGCGATGGGCGAGGCGACGCCGCCCGGCCGGGCGTTTCGCGCCGACGATCCGCCGCGCCCCGAGGATGCTTATGGCCGGGCGAAGCTCGCTTCCGAGCGGGCGCTGGCGGCAGTCGCCGAGGAGACCGGTCTCGAACTCGTCATCCTGCGCCCGCCGCTCGTCTACGGTCCGGGGGTCGCCGGCAATTTCCGGGCCTTGGTGCGGCTCGCCGGCAGCGGCCTGCCGCTGCCCTTCGCTGGGCTCGACAATCGCCGCAGCCTGATTTTCCGCGACAACCTCGTCGATCTCGTGGCCGCCGCGGCGCTGCATCCCGCGGCGGCCGGGCGGGTATTGCTGGCGGGGGAGGGGGCCGGTCTGTCGACCCCGGAGCTGATCCGCATCCTGGCGCAGGGCCAGGGCCGAAGGGCGCGGCTTTTTCCGCTGCCCGCCCCGGTTTTTGCCGCGCTGCGCCGGCTTCCCGGGCTCGGCCCCGTGGCATGCCGGCTGAGCTTGTCGTTGCAGGTCGATGATGCCGCAACCCGCGCCCTTCTCGGCTGGGCGCCGCCTTTTGCCACCAAGGAAGCGCTGCTCGCGACGGCGCGCGCCGCCGCAGCGCGGTAAGCGCCCCTGTTATCGCGCCGGGCGGAGCGCTATATCGCGCATGCCAAGATCGAATTCGCCTAGAGGACCGTACCGTGCCAAGCTTCGATATCGTCTCCCGGATCGACCTCGCCGAGGTCGACAATGCCCTCGCCGGGATCAACCGCGAGATCGCGACCCGCTTCGACTTCAAGGGCAGCAAATGCACGATCGAGCGCAAGGAAGGCGAGATCCTGCTGGTCGCCGATGACGAGCTGAAGCTGAAGCAGATGCACGAGCTCCTGAAGGTCCACCTGACCCGGCGCAAGGTCGAACCTGGCGCGCTCGATTACGGCAAGCCGGAGAAGGCCGCGGGCAACACCGTGCGCCAGACGATCGCGCTGCGCCAGGGCATCGACGCGGTGCTGGCCAGGCAGCTGGTGCGCGACATCAAGGACAGCAAGCTCAAGGTGCAGGCCGCCGTACAGGGCGGCGAGCTGCGCATCACCGGCAAAAAGCGCGACGATCTGCAGGACGCGATCACCCTGGTCCGCGGGCTGAAGATCGAGCAGCCGCTGCAATATGTGAATTTTCGCGAATAGTCCGAGCCGCGCGGGCCCGGAGCCGCCGGCTCGGCGGAGCTTGATCATGGCGGGCCCAGCGGCTATCTAGGCAGCGGCCAAGGCGCCCATCAGCGGTCCCCTTCGTCTAGAGGCCTAGGACACCGCCCTCTCACGGCGGCAACACCGGTTCGAATCCGGTAGGGGACGCCAAAGAAATCAATCGCTTGAAGGTTCTCCAAGGGCGTATAATTCAATCCATGTCTATCATCCGAAGCCAGGCAGGCATGGATGGGACGCCGCAGGCCGTTGCTGGCGTATGACTGCCGCCCCACAGGTGACGCGCCACCGCAATCGAGGTGAAACCCTCAACCTGGCGGCCGACGTGCTGGTCATCGGCGGTGGGCCTTCGGGCGCGTGGGCGGCGATAGCCGCGACCGAGGCCGGTGCCCGCGTCATCCTCGTCGACAAGGGATACCTTGGCACCAGCGGCGCCACGGCACCCTCCAACACCGGGACCTGGTTTGTGCCGCCGGGCGACGCGCGCCGAGCTGCGATCGATCGACGCCTTGCCCTTACCCACGGGCTTGCCGACCCGCGCTGGGCGCACCGCACCCTCGATACCGCGTGGGAAAAGCTCCATACGCTGGCGGACTGGGGCTATCCATTTCCCGATGACGAGACCGGCAAGCCCTACCTCGCCAATCTGCGCGGCCCGGACTACATGCACTTTATGCGCCGCCGTGTGCGTCGGGCCGGCGTCAAGATCCTCGATCATCATCCGGCCCTTGAATTGCTTAGCGTTGGCGATGCAGTAGCCGGCGCCGCCGGGGTCGATCGTCAACGCAACCGGCCCTGGCGGATTGGGGCCGGCGCAGTGGTTATGGCGACCGGCGGCTGCGCCTTCGGCGAGCGCATCCTCGGTGCGACCGGGCTTACCGGCGACGGCTATCTGATGGCGGCTGAGGCCGGTGCGGTGATGTCTGGAATGGAGCTTTCCGCGCAGTACGCCTTCACCCCGCAGCCGAGTGCGCTCAACAAGGGGTTGCCATTTCGCTGGGCGAGCTTCTCGCGCGAAGACGGCACGCCGATCGACACAGCCGGCAAGGACCGTCACGTCGAGATCGCGAAGGCACTGCAGGAAGGCCCGGTGTTCGCCCGATACGACAAGGCCTCCTCCGAACTGCGAACGTGGCTGCGTCAGGGTCAGCCGAATTGCTTTTTGCCGCTCGATCGCATGGGGATCGATCCGTTCAGCGAGCGGTGGCCGGTGACCTTGCGGTGCGAGGGCACCGTGCGCGGCGTTGGCGGCATCAAGCTCGCGGGTAACGATTGCTCGACTGGCGTTGCTGGTCTTTATGCCGCCGGGGATGCCGCCAGCCGCGAGCGGTTGACCGGCGCCATCACCGGCGGCGGCGGCCCCAACGCGTCCTGGGCGATCGCCTCGGGCAGCTGGGCCGGACGCGCCGCCGCGGCTTTTGCGGCGCAGATCGCCGGGCGGGTCGATGATCGCGCGGTGGCGTCGTTGGGTGGGGTCGGGCTGCGGACCGACACCGCGGCCGAAGGCTCGGATGACGCCGCTGAGTTTGTGGCGGCGGTTCGTGCCGAGATGCTGCCGCTGGAACGGAATTTTTTCCGGCGCGGCGAGACGCTGCGGCAATCGCTGACCCGGCTCGACGCGGTATGGGGGGAGCTGCGCCGCCGGTCGCCCGGCGGATCCATCGCGGCGTTGAAATTGCGCGAGGCGGCGGCGATGACCGCCACCGGCCGCTGGGCCTATGCGAGCGCGCTTGCCCGGACGGAAAGCCGGGGGATGCACCGGCGGCTCGACGTCTCGTCGGCCGATCCCGCTCTCGTTTGCTCGTTCGAGGCGGCGGGGCTTGCACAGGTAAGGGTCACGCGCGGCGAGATCCGGCCGGAGGTCCCGGCGCGATGATCGAGATCCTGTCTTCCGGCCGCTGCATCGCCTGCGATATCTGCGTCAAGGCCTGTCCGGCCAATGTCTTCGATCCAATGCCGAACGCGCCGCCGGCGATCGCCCGCCAGGCCGATTGCCAGACCTGCTTCCTGTGCGAGATCTACTGTCCGACCGACGCTCTCTACGTGGCGCCGAATGCCGAGGGTCCGAGCGTTATCGTCGAAGCGGAAGTGGAAGCGGCCGGGTTGTTCGGCAGCTATGCCCGGGCGCTCGGCTGGCGGCGCGGCAAGCCGGGCGGCGCCGATAAGGACCCGACGTTTCGGCTGCGCGCGGCATCTCGCTAAGCTTCGGCGCGATCGGTCGTACAGCCTGTGGTGCAAGGAGGCGAGGCATGGTAAATAAGCTCGGGCTTGCGGAAGCCCGCCTCGTGGTCGAGGCGATGCTGAAAGCCGCCTCGGAGAGGGGGCTCAACTGCGCGGCGGCGGTCGTCGACAGCGGCGGCGAGCTGATCCATTTCGCCCGCATGGATGGCGCCAGCCCGCTCAACGCGCGCATGGCGGTGAACAAGGCCTACACGGCCACCAAATGGCTGCGCAGCACGAAGGAGCTGAAGGATCGGATGTTCGACATGAGCCTCGGCGACGACCGGCGCGACATCGCCTGGTTCGGCGACTCCCGCTTCACCGCGGTCTGGGGCGGCATCCTGCTCAAGGCTGAGGACGGGACCGTGCTTGGGGCGCTTGGCGAGAGCGGCGGCACGCCGGCGCAGGACGAAGAGATCGGACAGACCGGCGCGCGCGCCTTTGCGTCGTCTTGACGGCCCGCTTGCGGCTGAATCGCCTCAGGCGATGACGACGTGAAAGCGATGATCGTCGTCGCTGGCCATGTCGTTGACCAGGTTGATCTCCCAGGCGAGGTATTCGCGCATCGCCGCTTCGCGGTCCTGGTTGCGCTCGCGCGCCGAGAGCACCACGTCGTCGGCCGCGTCGGCCATGCGGGTCGGCCCCTGTTCCAGCGGCAATCCGGCCTCGGTCCAGGCCTGCGTGCCGCCGATCAAGCTCGCCACCGGGAGGGCGATAATCCCGGCCAATTCGGCCGCCGCAAGCTGGGCCAGCCTGCCATCCGGCGAGGTCAGCACGATAGTCTCGGCGGCGGGAAGTTTGGCGACGGCGTCGGCCAGCCGCGTCCGGGTCGCGAACCAGGCGCCGGGGATGTGGCCCTGGCCGTAGCGTCGGCTCAATGCGAGATCGACGACCACCGCGCTGCCCGCCGCGAGGGCGCGGCGCAGCTCGCTCGCCGCGATACCGGATGCCGGGGCGGCGTCGAGACCGAGCACGCGCGGCACGTACGGCCCGGACACCCAATCGCCCTCGGCCGGTCCGGCGGTCAGAACGGCAACATCCGGCCATCCCATCTGCTTCAGCCATGACGCGGTCATCGTCGCGCGCACGCCGTTATCGTCGACCAGCACGATCCGCCCGCCCCAGGTTGCGACGTGCGCGTCGGTTTCCTGCACCAGCTGGCCGCCCGGCGCCGAGCGGGTGCCCTGCAGATGTCCGGCTTGGTACTCTTCGGGCGTGCGGACATCGAGCACGTAGAGGGTGCGCTCTTCGGCTTCGGCGCGCCACCGTTCGAGCATCGCCTTGTCGATCGAAGGAATGCCGCAGCGCGCCGCCACCCGCGCCGCAGCCTGGCGCGCCGCCGACAGCCCGCCAGTGGAGACCTCCGGCGGTCGCCGCGTCGCCCCCGGTACGACCCCGAGCCCGGCCAAGTGCCAGGCCATCGTGCCGTCCTTCAACGACATGATCTTGTTGCGGAAGCCGGCATTGATCAGCGATTGCGCGCCGATGATGCTGCGGGTGCGGCCGCCGCAATTGACGATGACCGTGGTATTCGGCGACGGGGTCAGATCGGCAAAGCGGTAGACGAGCTCGGCTCCCGGCACGCTGATCGCGCTGGGGATGCTGTTGTTGTGGTATTCCTCGTAGGAGCGGCTGTCGTAGATCGCGATATCGGCGCCGCTGTCGATCAGCTTTTGCAGGTCGGGAGCGGAAATCCACGGCGTCCCGGCCTCGTGCTCGACCACTTCGGCGAAGGCCTTGCTCGGCACATGCACGCCGCTATAGAGGCGGTAGCCGGCGGCCTCCCAGGCGGCGATGCCGCCGTCCAATACTGCGACGTCCTGGTAACCGAGCGCGCTCATGCGCGCGGCGGCGCGCTCGGCCAGCCCCTCGCGGTCATCGCACCACACCACCCGCGCCGCGCGCCGCGGCACCAGATCGTCGACCAGCAATTCCAGCCGGCCGAGCGGAACGCACGACGCCATCAGCAGATGCCGCCGGCTGAACGGAAGCTCCTCGCGCGCATCGAGGAGCGCGATCTCGCCGCCATCGTGCAACTGTGCCTTCAGGCCCCGTGCGTCGATGCGTTTTGTTCCCTCGGTCAATTGCTGCCTCCCACGATACGGTCACCCGTCATTCCGCACCGATCCTTAGGCCACGGTGAGCTTGTAGCCGACAATCGCGCTGAAGTTCTTGCGCATGTTGTTGTAGCGGGGTTCGTGCGATTGGACGCGGCCGACCTCGTCGGTCGCCCGGGACATGATGGTATAGGTACCCTTGCGGCGGACATCCCAGCGGTATGACCAGCGCACCCACATGAACCGATCGCGGGGCTGCTCGATATGGGCGGAGTGCCAGGTCTCCCCGCCATCGACGCTGACGTCGACCCGGTCGATGGCGCCGGCGCCGCTCCACGCGTAGCCGCGGATCATGTGCACGCCGGGAGGCAGACTTTCGATGTCGTCGTTGGGTTGGGTGATGATGGATTTGACCCCGATCGTGGTGATCAGCTCTTTGTCGGGGTCGTCGGGCGAGTTGCCGTAATAATAGAACTGGTAATGGTACCAGCAGTCCGGCTCCTGCTCCATCACCTCGATCTTGGTCAGCCATTTGACTGACCAGTTGCCCGACCAGCCGGGCACCAACAACCGCACCGGAGCGCCATGCAAATGCTCCAGCAGCTGGCCATTCTGCGCCCAGGCCAGGATGGTGTCGGGGTGGAGCGCCTTTTCGATCGGCAGGCCCTTGTCGTAGTAGAAGGGTTTGGTGCCGGGCGCGGCAGTGTTCGGCACGCCCAGATCGTTGCCCTCGGCCCGCACATAGAGCGATTTGGCGGTGAGACCGGCCTCGTTCAGGACGGCGGCGAGCGGTACGCCAGTCCACTCGCTGGCGCTGAGGATCATGGCTTCTTGGGTACGCGAGGGTTTGGCGCCCTCGCCTTTGAAGTACTCGAAGTACGTGGCGTCGCTGCCGGAGCACTCCATGACGGTGCGGACGCTGCGGCCGGGGAAGCGCCGCAACTGGTCGAAGTTGAGGGTCAGAGGCTCCTTGACCCTACCGACGATCTTCAGCTCCCACGCGCCGCTCTCCACCACCGGCGGCACGGCGAAGTGCTGGACGGTATAGTGCAGCTCGGTGGGCGTGATGAGCCCTTCCAGGTCCATCACCGGCGTCCGGATCCGCACCGTCCGGCCTTCGTTATCCTTCAGCGTGACCGGCTTGATATCTTTGGTCGGCCAGCCATGCCAGTTGCCGGTTTTCTTGGCGTTGGCCGGGTCCGAACTGACCGGTTGGTCCATGCGCAGAAAATCAGGGACCGCACCTTCTGCTTTCGTCATAGCCATGCCGCTCCCCTTGCGATGTTGTGTGCGCCGCGGCGGCAACGGATCGAGCGACCGTCGCTACGCGACCGAGGATTATGAGGATGCGCTGTTCCGTGCACTTGTTATTTCGGCCATCGCCCGGCGCAATTCGGCGGCGAGCGGACCCAGACCGTCACGGCAGCCGCTGCGATGGCCGGCTTTGCCCGCGTTCTCCAAGATTTCGGCCGCGCGTCCTACACCGCTTGCGCCCACCGCCTGGGCGGCTCCTCTCAGCTTGTGCGCCGCGGCAGCGAGCATGGCAAGATCGCCGGCGCGCCACGCCGCGTCGATCGCTTGCTCGGACTCGATCGCGCTGTCGCGAAACCTGGCCAGCAGCAGGTCGACGCCGGCCTGGTCATCGCCGAGCCAGGCAGTGAGCACGTCGCGATCGATCGCTTGGCCGGGCGCGCGGGCACCCGCCGCGACGCCGGCAGCATCGTCGCTGTTGAGCGGCAGCCAGCGTTCGAGGATCGCGCACAACCGGTGGATCGCCACGGGCTTGGCCAGATAGGCATCCATCCCCGCGGTAAGGCAGCGCTCTTCCTCGCCCTGCATCGCGTTGGCCGTAACCGCGACGACCGGGGTGCGGGATGTGCCGCGTTCAGCCTCGCGCGCGCGAAGCTTTTCGACGAATTCATAGCCGTCCATCCGCGGCATGTGGATATCGGCGAGGATCACCGCATAATCCCGCTCGGCCGTGGCCGCCAAAGCCTCGCTGCCATCCTCGTTGGTATCGGCGGAAAGGCCGAGGAGTTCGAGCTGACGTACCAGCACCTCGCGGTTGACCGGATGGTCATCAACGACGAGCACGCGCGGACCGCCAGCCGGCGCCTTGCCGATCTCCGCAGCTGGCTTGGCCCCGGGCTTTAGCAATGCGTTGAGTGGCGAATCGGAAGGCGCCGCCCGCAAGACCACCGTGACCGTAAAGGTGGAGCCGATACCCGGAGCGCTCTCGACCTTGATGTCGCCCGCCATCAGTTGCGCGAGGCGGCGCACGATCGACAGCCCCAGCCCGGTGCCGCCGTAGCGCCGCGTGGTCGAGCTGTCGGCCTGAGTGAACGGTTGGAACAGGCGCGCCTGCTGCTCGTCGTCGAGCCCGATGCCGGTATCGGAAACAACAATCGTCACCCGAGTTCCGCCCCCGCCGAGCGGAGCGGTGGCGGTCTTCACCCGGATCCCGCCCGCTTCGGTGAACTTGACCGCGTTGCTGAGCAGGTTGAACAGGATTTGCCGTACCCGGGTCGGGTCACCCAGGAACGCGTCATCCGATCCCGGCTCGATCTCGGTGTCGAGTGAAAGGCCCTTGGCGACGGCCTGCGGGCGCAAGGTGTCGGTGGCCCCCTCGATCAGGCCGGAGAGCGAGAAAGCGGTGGTTTCCAATTCCAGCCGGCCGGCCTCGATTTTCGAGAAATCGAGCACATCGTCGATGATGCGCAGCAGCGCCTGAGCCGAATCGCGCATCGTGGCGACGAGCGGGCGCTGCGCCTCGGTCAGCCCCTGCCGCTCCAGCACTTCCATCATGCCGAGGACGCCGTTCATCGGCGTGCGAATCTCATGGCTCATCGTCGCGAGGAACGTCGACTTGGATTGGCTCGCCGCTTCCGCCTCCGCGCGCGCGGTCTCGGCGGCGTCGCGCGCGGCCAGCGCCGCTTGCTCGCCCTCCTTCAATGCGGTGACATCGCGCACGATGATCAGCAGGTGGCCGTCCGACGCCGGGTGGAAGTTGTATTCAGCCCACACCCCGTTCGGCATGGCGGCGGTGAAGGTCAGGTCGCCCGCAGCCAGGATCTGCGCCCGCCGCTGCCGGACGAACTCGTCTTCCGGAACCTCAAACCCGTAATCGCCGCGCCGGTACATATGGCGCAAGATGTCCTGATGGGTGCGGCCTGGCGTCACCAGCTCCGGCGGCAGAGCAAGCAGCCGGCCGGTTCGGTCCGAGTTCTCCAGGATTACGCCTTCCGGGTCCATCAGCACGATCGCGTCCTTGACGTGCGTCAGCATGTGCGAGGCGCGCGCCAGCTCGCCGGTGCGTTGGCGCAGCTCGTTGGAGAGCCGGGCGCTCTCGACCGCGATGGCAGCCTGATCGGCGAAGGTTCGCAGCACCTCCACGTGCTTGGCGGAAAAGCACCCGGGTTCGCGCCGGGCCGCGGCAATGGCACCGAGGGTGCGCCCCTCGCACACCATCGGCACGATCAGCAGCCCGCGATACCCGCTCAGCCGTGCGATGGCGCGCGTGTGGCTGGGAACGTCGATGCCATCCTGCGCGTCCTCCAGGTTGACGATCTGACCGTCGATGATGACGCGAGGAAACGAACTGTCCTCCCCGAGCGGCGCCGGGAACATGTTGCGGCGCGCCTCGACATCGGCCGCGGACAGGTTACGGTGAGCGGCAAGATGCAGCCGCTCGCCGTCGAACCGGTACACGGTGCTGATCATCGAGCCCAACAGCCGCGCCGTCCCATCGACGATCGCCTCGAAGGCGGCTTGCTGATTGGTGGGCGACCGGTTGGTCAGGCGCAGGATCTCGGCCGTCACCGTCTGCTGCAGCAGAGTTTCGGTGAGTTCGGCATTGGCGCTCGCCAAGTCGCCGGTGCGCGCGTGGAGTGCCGTGAACAGCCGGACATTCGCGATTGCGATCGCGGCCTGCGCGGCAAAGCTCTCGAGGAGAGCGATGTGCTGATCGGAAAAGCTGCGGGTTTCGGTGCGGAAGATCGACAGAACGCCAAGCAATTCGCCGTCTTTGCGCAGCGATACGCCAAGATTGGCACGGGCGCCGCCAAGATCCACCATGGCGCGGCGCAAGCGGCTGCTACCGGTGCGGTAAACCTCGGTCGCCGGAGGATTGGCGATGTTAAAAAATGGCGCACCGGCGACCAGAGCTGCGAACCCCGCGCCGGGCGTGACTTCCACCGGTTCGCGCAGGAATTCCGCGAACGCCGGGGGCACGTTGTAGAGGGCGGCAGCTTTGAAGCGCTCGCCGTCATAGATGAACAGCACCCCAAAGGCAGCCTCGCAGAGGCGGGTTCCCTTGGCGGTTACCGCATCGAACGCCTGGGTGAGGTCGCCGGCCGAGCTGTTGATGATCTGCAAGACCTCGGCGATGGCGGTCTGCTGCTCGATGGTCCGCTCCAGCGCGTTGAATAGCCGGGCGTTCTCGATCGCGATCGCCGCCTGCGCGGCGAAATTCACGATCAGGGCAATCTGCCGGTCGGAGAAAGGGCGCAGTTCCCGGCGATAGATGGAGAGGGCACCGAGCAGCTCGCCGTCCTTGCGGAGCGCCACGGTCAGGAGCGTGCCCGTACCGCCGAGATCGACAAAGGCGCGGCGCAATTTGCTGCTGCCCGACCGGTAGGGCTCGGTCGCCGCGAGGTCGACGAGGTGCACCAGCGGCTCCCCGGCGGCGATCCGGCCCAGCCCGGTCTCCGGCTCGCCGGGATGCGAAGCCTCGCTCGCGAGATATTCTGCGAATGACGCCGGCAGACCGTGCATTGCAGCCGGGCGAAAGCGTTCGCCGGCACAAAGCCACAGGATGCCGAAAGCCGCGTCGCACAGCGATGTCGACTTGTCGAGGATGGCGTCGAACGCCGGCGCAACATCACCGGAGGTGCGGTTGATGATCTGGAAGATCTCCGCCGCCGCCGTCTGCTGGCTCAGCGCCTCGGCCTCGCGCTGCTTGACTTCGGTGATGTCGCCCGCCGCACCGACGAGGCGTTGGACGCGGCCTGCCTGATCGCGCACGGCGATCCCGTGATGGCGCAGCCAGCGCCACGTCCCATCGCCCGAGCGAAAACGGTATTCGCATTCGAGACGCGCCGTCGCGCCGCTCAGCAGGGTTTTCAGGCTAGTGCGGTAGCCGGTCAGATCGCCCCCATGGATGCGGTTCACCCAGTCGTCGCTCGTGTGCAACTGTTCGGCGGTCAAGCCCAGCATCGTGCGCAGCCCTGGCGCGTAGTAGACGGTGTCCTCGGCCAGGTTCCAGTCGTACATGCCCTCGTTGATCGACCTCATCGCGAGGTCATAGCGCTCCTCGGCCGTCAGCG
>Ga0187818_10000922_pt1 | contig 11381 bp, 9 predicted proteins | sample NC_wetland_sal_i_14_FD_130581 | JGI IMG/M metagenome (GOLD analysis project Ga0187818, IMG submission 130581) | Wetland sediment microbial communities from Neuse River Estuary, North Carolina, USA - SO4_3 | ecosystem: Environmental > Aquatic > Freshwater > Wetlands > Sediment | place: USA: North...
CAACGTGCGTCAGAATGCGAAACCCCTCTTCGGGTTGCGGCGGCGCGAAATGAACGGTCACCCGGCGGAATGTCTCATCGGAGACCTGATCCCAATAGATGCCCGGTGGCTTCTCGTGATTCCGCCGATGAATGTTGGCGAGGCACTGCGCATCGCGCTGGCCTCGATAACGTGCAGGAGGTGATCCGCATTCGCGGTCTCGAAAATCGTGCGCACCCACTGCCTGCTCTTCACCGTGTTGCCAGCAAAGTCGAAGACGACGGATACACCGAGACGCAATAGTTCAATGGTGAGAGGCCCAATCAGGCTGAGGCACTTCGAGGATGCCCTCCCGAAGTCATCGAGCGACTGGATGTCGAAGCCGAGCGTCTCGATCCATTCATCCTCGCAGATCACCACTGCCGGAAGCGTTCGGCCCAATTCTCGGGCCAGCGTCGTCTTTCCTGCACCCGCCTTGCCGCAGATGAAATGGAGCGTGCCAGCCGACGATGAGGTATTGGGATCGCTAAAGGGCGACATGCGGACTACCGACTGATAAACACCGCCCAGACGCCCTCCGGCTGCCAAATCTCGTCCATCTCGGCGCGTGCTTTCGTCTCGTTCATGCCGAGCACGTCGCGGCGATAGCGGTAGAAGAATGCCGAGACGCGGTAGTTGGCGATGCAGTGCACGTGAATCGGGACCTCTTTTAGCTGCTCCATGACGGCGCAGAACTGCTCGTAGTCATGGTCGGTCGGATTCTGAAAATCGACCGGGATGTGGATGTAGTTCATCCCGAGACCGGCGACGCTTCCGGCCTCGTCCGACAAGGCTTTCGGATGCGTGTGGAGCCCGAGATTGACGACGTGCCGCACGCCGAGAGCCTGGATTTCGGCGAGTTACTCCTCGGTCGGCTGGCCGGATGTCGTGATCCGATCATCGAGACGGTGCCAGTTGTAAATGCCTTCGGGGTCGGCCATGGAACACACCCTTATCTGAAGCACAGCGAGCTTGCCTTCGTTCGGCTCGCTCGGCGCCGGGGTCACGTCTTTGATCTGGCCAGCATATAGCCCGATGATCGATTGGCATATCGAGGTCAGACGCCCGGAAGCACCCACCACTTCAACCCGTCAACGACACCCGACCTGCCAAGGCTGCGACCTTGACCTGTGTCAATGACCCGACGCGGCTTCGCCCTATTGTCCGGCCTCCGATGGCGAGGCGCATCGCAATTATTCAGGGCCACCCCGATCCGGCGGGCCATCACCTACTGCATGCGTTGGCCGACGCTTATGCCGAAGGCGCAATAGCAGCCGGGCATGAGGTGCGCCGCACAGAGGTGGCAAAACTCGAATTCCCGCTGTTACGCACACAGGTGGAATTCGAGACCGGGGCGGTACCTCCCGCTTTGGTGCAACCGCAGGAAGACATGCGCTGGGCGCAGCATTGGGTGTTTCTATTCCCGCTCTGGCACGGAACCATGCCAGCGCTCTTGAAGGGCTTCCTCGAACACATTTTCCGTCCTGGCTTTGCCATGGAGTACGCGAAGGATGCTGCCGGGGGTCGAGACTCGAAACATTTTCCGAAGCGCCTCCTCGCTGGCCGCTCGGCGCGCATTGTCGTGACGATGGGCATGCCAGTGTTTTTTTATCGCTGGTATTTCGGGGCGTACGGACTGCGTGGTTTCGAGCGCAGTATGTTGAGCTTCGCCGGGATTAAACCGATCCGCGAGAGCCTTTATGGGCTCACCTTTGCTGACGCGAAGAAACGTGCTCGCTGGATCGAGGAGATACGCAAGCACGGCGCACGCGGCGACTGACGGGGAACCCGACGCCGGAGAAGCGCGCTGCGGGCTATCACCGCATCGGCCCCAATTCACCGGCTAAGGATCTTTCGCGCACGGAGAACGCAATGCGTCTGAAAGACAAGGTCGCGATCGTCACCGGCGGCGCGCATGGCATGGGGCGAAGCAGAGGCACGGCCAGGGAGGGTGCCCGGGTGGTCGTCGCCGATATCTTGGCGTCCGCGGCCGAGACGGTCGCTGCCGACATTCGCGCCGGCGGCGGCCAGGCGACCGCCGCCGCGGTTGACGTCACCAGCGAGGCGGCATGGCGCACGCTGATCGACCAGACGCTGTCGACCCACGGCCGGCTCGACATCTTGGTCAACAATGCCGGGATTTCCGGCAGTTCGGTCGGCGACCCGGACGGGCTCGACGGCCGGGACCGCATCATCGCGGTCAACCAGACCAGCGTCTTCCTCGGCACCAAGCTAGCGGCCGAGCAGATGGCCATGACCGGCGGCGGCTCGATCGTCAACATCAGCTCGATCATGGGGTTTGTCGGCGGCGCCAGCGGCCACCCGGCCTATTGCGCCTCGAAGGGCGCGGTGCGGATCTATACCAAAGCCGCGGCTGTGCGCTACGGTCCCCGAGGCGTGCAGGTCAACAGCGTCCACCCCGGCTACATGCCACCAATGTTGAATGCGACCAATGCCGGCGAGCGCGCCGACAAGATCGCGCTGACTCCGCTGCGCCGGCTGGGCGAGCCGCTCGAGGTTGCTAATGGGGTGTTGTTCCTGGCGTCCGACGAAGCCTCCTTCATCACCGGCGCCGAACTGGTCATCGACGGTGGCTTCATCGCGCAGTAGCCATCAACACAACTTGGCATCCCGGCGAAGCCGGCATCCGCGTCGCAACGTTCTCGGCCGCTGATAGGTGGATCCGAGCCAAGCGGCTTCCCGGCCGACCACGGCCACTCGCGGGCCGTCATGAACGGTAAGGCTATGGTTCCTGTTTGCTGTGTTGCGAGTGAACTGCCCGAGTCGACCCACAGGGGCTCGATCGCGCTACGGGTTGCCGCGCCGCCCTTTCCCGTATCTGCGCATCAACCAGACGCGAAGGTGGCGGAGCGCCGCTTGTGCGACCTCCGCTGGGTGATGGCTACCGGAGCCCTCAGCCTCGATCGTGTACGCTGACGGGACCGCCATCGGATCACGGGGTAACCGGATTGTTACGATCTCCATGCCCGTCGGGAGATGGACGACCCGCCGAACCTCACCCTGTTCAGAAATTGCAAAATCGGTGCTCGGGTAATCCCCTGCCATCGCCCGACAACGACGTTCCAGTGCTCAGATCAGCCGCAAGCTAACCGCCTCGGGCCCCTTCTGACCGTCGGCCGCGTCGATGGCGACGCGCTGTCCTTCCGCCAGTCCCATGATCCCGGAACGGTCCAGCGCCGAGGCGTGCACGAAGATATCCTTGCCGCCCCGATCGGCGCCGATGAAGCCAAACCCCTTGGTGGCGTTGTACCACTTTACGGTGCCAAGTTCCTCGACCGTGGGTCGATCGACAGGCGAATATGCAGGTCGTTCCGGCCGTGCCCGCCTCGGCTGTTCCTGCGATGCGGTGCTGGCATCCATACTGAGGATTTCCGTCACCTGCGGCCCCCTCGGTCCCGGGCCGGCACGCACCTCGAGCGTCGCGCCGGGCGGCATGCTGCCGTGGCCGCTGCGCTCGACTACGCTCACATGCAGGAAAGCATCTCCAGAACCGTCGGCCAGTTCGACGAAACCGAAGCCCTTGTCCGGATTGTACCACTTGACGATCGCTCGGATGGGCGGGCCGGTGGGGCTGTCGAACTGTGGACCGCGCGGCGGCGGATATCCGAAATTACGGGTCGGCGGTTCGTAGTTGTCGTCGTCGTCGAAACCGCGGCGGCGGGACTGGCGAAAATCTCTCTCTCGATTGCTCACGTCGGCATCCTAGGACAGGCGAATTAGCCGGATTTTGTGGCGCGCCTTGGCAATCGTCAACGTGTGTCACCGACCGTCGCGAAACCGATAAACGCGGTTTGCTTGTGCCCCGTGAGCCGACTTTCGTCGAAGAGGGAGGATCCACCATCTGGGTCCTTGCGGCCCGCGGAGGCGATCGGCTTCACACGCCCCTGAGCGGCCTTGCCACCGACATTACTCACCCCAGCTGACCTTGATGAAAATCAGATGTGCCTCGGATTGCACGATGCTGAAATCGAGGCACCAGGCGTGTCGACGCCACCAACCGGGGCTTATTCGCCGACAATAGGCGGTTCCCGCTCGCACCATCGCTTCGAACTCGCCGTGTTCCAGCGGAGCTTTTGCGGAGCCGGCTCCGGCACCCTGACCCCGAAGCGGGCCTTGCGGGTCGCGCACGGGACCGGCCGAGTTCGCTGGACTTCCGGTCATTCACCGGGATGCCCCCGGACGGCAAGGGAGCGCCGAATCCGGACGTTTGCGGCGCTGCGCGGTGAACCGCGAGGTTCGACCAAATGCAGACCTTCAGTCGAGTTCGGGCTCCTTGCAGGCGGCGATCCGATCCTAGCCCACGATCCATTCGAGCGATGCACCCTGCGGATCGCTCCACGCAACTGGAGCGAGATTGAGCGAAAATGGTCCCAATCCGGGCACGCGCCTAACAGATGCCAGATGGCGCCGAAGAGGAGTTTGGTTGGCGCTCCTCCCCGGGAAGGAATCATGAAACCGTGAACCTCCCGCCTAGCAGCGAAAACGGGACAAGGCAACGATCCCCGCTTCACTTGCCGATAGAGGTCACACGCTTTAACGCGCGCTCTCATCGAATCGCGCGCCAACCATTCGGTTGTGTTCTGATAAAAAACGGCCACGTTCGTTCGCTTTCTACCTGTCGAAAGAGGGATTGATCTGGATCAATGCTCTAGCCTTCTAAGGGTGCGCCTTTACGCACCCAAGTACTTCCCGATCACGTGTAATGGCAGCGAGATGCCAAATCCCAATCGGGGCACGCAATCCGCGGACGCGTCCACCGCAGCCATACACGGTTCCGCCACCCCACCCGTTGCCAAGCAGGCGGTCGTGGTGATCCACGGCATGGGCGAACAGCGTCCGATGGACACGCTCAAGAGCTTTGTCGAGGCCATCTGGAAGACTGACACCGTCATTACCGCCAACGGGCTGCCGCATCAAACTCAGGTGTGGAGCAAGCCGGATCAGCGCACCGGCTCCCTCGAATTGCGGCGGATCACGACACGCGAGAGTATCCCAAGCCCGCAGTTTCCGGGGGGTGTACGCACTGATTTTTACGAGCTTTACTGGGCGGACCTCACTGCCGGCTCAACTTGGGACGCCGTCACCGGCTGGGTGGCCCTCCTATTGCTTCGGCCGCTCAGGCGTGTGCCACCCGACGTTCGGTTGGCCTGGTTCTTCCTATGGATCGCGGCGCTTGTCGTCCTCGGCGTCGCCGGGGCGTCCCTTGTGCCCTCCGAGTGGTGGAAGGGCATGGGCGTGCCGTGGCTCTCGGACTGGCACTGGCTTCTTCTGGCGATAGCCGCTGGACTTGGGACGGGACTGCACAAGGTGGCCGCGGCGTATTTCGGGCGCGTCGTGCGCTACACCAGGGCCGATCCCGACAATATCGCGGCGCGGGCGGCGGTACGTGAGCGCGGGCTCAAGCTGCTCCGCGCGCTGCACGAAGGTGATTATTACAAGCGCATCGTCATTGTGGCGCACAGCTTGGGAACCATCCTGGCGTATGACCTCATCAGCTATTTCTGGGCTGAGCGCGAAAACGCGCGAAAGATCAGGGAAAATACGCCGGAATTTGCTGCCCTGTGCGCACTGGAGACGGCGGCGGCGCGGGTCTATGCAGATCCGAGTGAAGCCGAGTTGAAGCAATATTACGGTGCGCAGCGCGAGCTACGCGTGGCGCTTGCGAGCCGGCCCGCACCGCCTGCAGTCAATCCTTCGGGTCAGCCTCTGCTGGACCCTCGATGGCTGATCACAGACTTGGTTACGCTTGGGAGCCCGCTCGCCCACGCGGAATTTCTTCTCGCCGTCAGCAAATGTGATCTCGAGAAGAGAAAGTTCGCGCGCGAGCTGCCGGCATCTCCACCATTCCGCGAAGATCTCGATCCGAAGGTGTTTGCGCGCGCCTGCGCGACACACGCGCTTCCTGTCGGGGCCACGGCAGACACAAGCAAGCTGATCAGCTTCCCGTCTCCTGGGGCGGGCAACGAGTGGGAATTGCACCACGCCGCCCCCTTTGCGGCCGTTCGCTGGACCAACATCTACGACCCGACAATGCTCGTTTTCTGCGGCGATCTGATCGGCGGGCCGCTCGCTCGCGTTTTCGGACCGGCCATCATCGATGTCGATCTAAAGAAGCTACGCGGCCAATCCTATTCATTCACGCATACCAAGTACTGGGAGCCCGACAGCGAGCTGAAGCATATCGCGGCTCTACGCGCGGCCGTAAATTTGCTTGATGACCTCCCCAGCATCGACCGAACATCCAATTCAACGTCCTCGGCATCGCAGTCGCCACCGATGCCGAAGAGAAAGCGCCCGCCTGAGACTTGATCGATCGAGACACGGCCTTTTGCGCCTGAATTGAATCTCATTGGATCACCAAGCAGGCACTAAGGACAAGAGGGGGTTTCAATGCCTAGCAGCTATAGCTATCACGTTCTGATAGACAAGGCAACCAGTGGGGCCAACGATGCAGCTGATTTACGCCGGGATTTTCTTCTACTGGCCGACATAATACGAGAGCGATTCCCATCCCATTCGCCTCTGTCTGATGCGATCGGCTCACTTAACGAGCGCATCCGTAAGACGGTCGTCGAGGACGTCCCGACGGAGGGGGGTCCTGCGACAGCCGACCTGAAGGAACGCAATTCCTTGCGTCGAGAATTGAACGCGATTGGCGCGGCTGCCAAACAATTGATCGATATTGCGCCGGAGTCGCTGCTCGAAGTTCTGAAGCGAAATTTTGACGGCGAGCAGCAGGAAGTTGTTCGAATGGTGAATGACGCATTCTTCAGATCAACTTTATTTTCGAGTGCCAAGTACATTCTTGCGGTTTCGCTACTCCTCCTCGGAATTGGATCTCTTGGCTATGCAGGAATGAATTTTTACGTCTGGGATAAGATGCAGGTGGCTCAGCAGAGACTCTCGGCGGCCACCCAAGGCTTCAATGACACAATAAAGCAGATCGATCTCGATCGCGCGCAACTGAAGAGCGCACAAGAAACCGCACGCAAGGAGGTTGATGACGCGGTTCAGATTCAGTCAGGAAAGATACAACAGGACTTCGCGGTAGAAATAATGAATGCGAAGAACTGGCTGACGGCTCAGCTAGGCAACGTGACGACATTCATTGGATCGAGGAAAGACGACCTAAATCGCGACGTCGAAAGCGCGATCCAAGAAATGCGCGCTAAGGCCATGTCATTCGGCAAAGATCAGATGTCTATTATTGCAACAGCCGCCAAAAATGGGACTGGCGAGATCGAAGCGAAGTCCGCAGATGTCGTCGAGGCGCTTGGAAGGGAGGCTGATAGGAAGATATCAGATATTGATGCCTCGTCGGCAAACAACATTGCCGTGCTGGACAAGACTCTGAACGCGAGACTCACCGACATCAACGGAGAAGCCACGCGTGCACAAACGCGCATCGATGCCATCGTCTCACGGGTGGATGCACATGCCACGCAATTTGATAGCGATATGGACGGTCGCTTGACCGCCTGGGACAAAAGGATGACGACGGAACAGGGGAAGCTGGATGGGTTGGTTAAATCGATGGACGGCTTGCAGAGAGATCTGAGCGATTCAACTCGTCAAATGGCCGCGCTGCAACAGAGCTCTAAGTCGGCACTTGAGATTGCCGGCAAGTTATCGTCAGGGACGATGAGTAACCAACTCGCCCTGATCGGTGCCGTGCTCGAAAGATCATCTTTACTCATTGTTATCAGCCTGGTCCTAGCGGTAGCTAGCTTGGCTACCTCGATATGGGCGTCCAGAAGTTCGCGAACGCCGTAGAGATGCGTTTGCACCCAAATCTCGAATGGTTGGCTGACATCCGTCAGACTTGGTCATGTCGCCGGGACTGTCCTGCTGATACCTCGAAGCACATTTTCGCAGGCGCCCGAACGAACGGCGCATTTCCAACCCCTCGTGAGCCGATCCAGACGGCGTCGGTCAATGGCCGTTAAGGGGCGACTTAAGCGGTTCCCGCGGCCAAGCCTGAGCGGCGGTTATCGGTTCGGTAAGCCGACCCTGGCCGGGACGCTCAGCAACGGGTCAGATGCGCCGATCCCGGCCGCTCGCGGGACCGCGACGGAACCGCGAGATTTCGGAGGGATGCAGAAGGTCAGCCTCTGACGGGACCGCGGGGCATCGACCGTGCAATGCTACTTTGCAGCATGGATCGGGGAACAAACCGACCTGCCGGACGATAGCTTTGCAACAACCGCGGCGGTCACCGGCCGGTCGCGCTCGGCTTTGCGAATACGAGTGCTCTCTCAACCAGGTTGCTGCGGTTTACCGGTGCTGCACCGCGGGATTACCGCCGGAACCTTATCCGGAGCATCTGCACAAAGTCGAATGGGCATGGGGATAGTTGAACGGTAGACTGCAAGCGTCACGCCTCCCAGCCCGTATCAGGAGTGCGAACATGGCGTACACGATCGAAGTAAATCAGGTGAAACGGACCGTCGATGTCGACGGCGACATGCCACTTCTTTGGGTGCTGCGCGACGAACTCAACCTTAAAGGCGCTAAATTCGGCTGCGGCGCCGCGCTATGTGGTGCCTGTACTGTGCATCTCGGAGGTCAGCCGGTGCGCTCGTGTATCATACCGATCTCCGCGGTCGGCAGCACCGGCATCGTAACAATCGAAGGGATGGCTGACGATCCCATCGGCAAGAAATTGCAGACAGCCTGGATGGAACTCGACGTCCCGCAATGCGGGTACTGCCAGGCTGGGCAGATCATGTCGGCGGCCCACTTGCTGACCAGGAACCCGCATCCCGGGGACGGCGACATCGATGCCGCGATGGCCGGCAATGTCTGCCGATGTTGCTCCTACCTGCGCATCCGCGCCGCGATCAAAAAGGCGGCGAGCCTCCGCGCTGCCGGCGTGGAGTAAGCGGCCATGACCATCATACTCGCGACGCGCGCCCGTGCCGGGATCCGCACGGCCGATTTCTCCCGGTCTCGCCGCGTCTTCCTCAAGGCGAGTGCCGCCGCCGGCGGCGGGCTGTTGCTGCAGGCGGTCCTGCTGCCAGTGATCCGGGGCGCGCTGGCAGCGACGCCTGCAGACCAAGCCGCACCCCTCAATGCCTATATCCGCATCGCTCCGGACGGTATCGTCACGATCATGTCGAAGAACCCGGAGATCGGGCAGGGCGTCAAGACGATGCTGCCGATGGTGATCGCCGAGGAACTCGACGTCGACTGGAAGAACGTGCGCATCGAACAGGCGCCGCTCGACGAGCGCAAATTCGGCCGACAGTTCGCCGGCGGCAGCACGGCAACCCCGCTCAACTACGATCCGCTGCGCCACGTCGGTGCCGCCGGTCGGCAGATGCTGATCGCGGCGGCCGCACAAGGATGGGGGGTGCCGCCCGGGGAATGCCGGAGCGAGGCGGGAACCGTCTCTCACCCGAAGAGCGGCCGCTCGGCGAGCTATGGTGCGCTGGCGGCCAAAGCGGCGTCGATGCGAGTGCCGGATCTCGCGTCCGTCACGCTCAAGGAGCCGAAGGATTTCAGAATCATCGGCCAGCCGATTCCTGGCGTCGACAATGCGAAGATTGTCGCCGGGCAGCCGCTCTTCGGCATCGATGTGGAAGTACCGGGTATGCTCCACGCCGTCTTCCAGAAATGCCCGGTCTTCGGCGGCAAGGTGAAGAGCGCCAATGTCGATGCCTTAAAGGCGCTGCCGGGCGTGCACGACGCCTTCATCGTGCGGGCGAGCGAGGCCAATCCCAGCAGCGACCCGCAAGGGGTAGCCGATGGCGTCGCAGTCGTCGCGAAAAACTGGTGGCTTGCCAGCAAGGCCCGGGAAAAGCTGGAAGTCGTCTGGGACGAGGGACCGGTCGCGGCGCAAAGCAGCAGCGGTTTTGCCGCTAACGCGACGAGGCTCGCGCAGCAGGTGCCGGCCTCCTATCTGCGGCGCGACGGCGATGTCGCGACCTCGCTGAAGGACGCGGCGCATGTGGTCGAGGCTGCCTACGCGTATCCTTTTCTGTCGCATATCGATCTCGAGCCGCAGAATTGCACTGCGCATTTTCAGGACGGCAAGGTCGTCTTGTGGGCGCCGACACAGAACCCGGGTCCCGGCGCGAAGCTGGTGGCCGCGACGCTGGGCATTACCGAATCCGACATCGCCGTCAACATGACGCGCGTTGGCGGTGGCTTTGGCCGGCGGCTGCGCAACGACTACATGGCCGAGGCGGCGTGGATATCGAAGGAGGTCGGCGCGCCGGTGAAGCTGCTGTGGACCCGGCAAGACGACATGCAGCACGATTTCTACCGGCCGGCCGGCTTTCACTTCTTCAAGGCCGGTCTCAACAATGGCGGCAAGGTGATTGCCTTCAGCGATCACTTCGTGACGATCGGCGCTAGTGGCAAACCCGGCGATTCAGCCACTATGGACGCCAACGAGTTTCCGGCGCAGCTGGTGGCGAACCTCGAATACGGCCAATCGGTGATGGAGTCGGGCATCCCGACCGGACCCTTGCGGGCGCCGCGCTCCAATGCACTGGGCTTCGCGTTCCAGTCATTTATCGACGAGTTGGCGCATCAGGCCGGCGAGGACCCTGTTGATTTTCGCCTGGCGCTGCTCGGCGAGCCGCGCGCGCTGGTCAACTCAACCGGCAAGCCCGATCCGCTGCGCGATTTCAACACCGGGCGGATGCGCGACGTGCTGCGCAAAGTCGCGGAAATTTCCGGCTGGTCGGACCGCAGATCGCTGCCGCAGCGTACCGGCAAGGGCGTCGCCTTCTATTTCAGCCACCTCGGCTACTTTGCCGAAGTGGTGCAGGCGAGCGTCGCGACCTCCGGCGATGTCAAAATCGATCACGTCTGGGTTGTCGCCGATGTCGGCAGCCAGATCATCAATCCAAGCGGCGCCGAACAACAGGTGCAGGGCGCGGCGCTCGACGGGCTTGGCCAGGCGCTGGGCCAAGCGATCACGATCGATCGTGGCCGCGTCGCCCAGGCAAACTTCGACAGCGTGCTGCCGCTGCGGATCAACCAAGTGCCGCCGGTCGAGGTGCATTTCCTGACGACCCAGCACCCGCCGACCGGGCTCGGGGAGCCGGCGCTCCCGCCGGTCATTCCCGCCCTGTGTAACGCGATCTTCGCTGCTTCCGGCAAGCGCATCCGCGAACTGCCCATCGATCCGCAGACGCTGAAGGTGTAACGATCTCGTGTCGCTCGCGCCTACCGCACGAGGACAAGGTCAGATTTGGGGCACGAAGACCCGTTCCCACCGCCAGAGCTGAGCGCCTGCTATGTGATCAGACAGGAGACCTTCGCCGGGACGTACGGCAATGGGCGTGATGCGCCGATTCCAGTCGTTCGCGGGACCGCAATGATACCGCTGG
>Ga0187818_10000923_pt1 | contig 11378 bp, 15 predicted proteins | sample NC_wetland_sal_i_14_FD_130581 | JGI IMG/M metagenome (GOLD analysis project Ga0187818, IMG submission 130581) | Wetland sediment microbial communities from Neuse River Estuary, North Carolina, USA - SO4_3 | ecosystem: Environmental > Aquatic > Freshwater > Wetlands > Sediment | place: USA...
ACCAGGACGCTGTCCAGCGAACTTTCCTTGATGCGCTGTTTCAACTCGCCTTCCATCATTTCATTCCTAGGAGGCAGCACCACATAACTCTGGACGCCTTCGACGCCGTATTTCGCCAGCAGTTTCTTCATCTCGTCTTCAAATTCCTGCCGGATCAGATAATTCTCCATAATGCTGGCAACCAGCATTTTCTGGAACTTCGGCATTTGAACGCCGGTGAGTACCCAGCGATGGACAATTTTGGTGCTTGCGAGAAGCGGGAGAGTTGCGAGGGGGAGGATTGCGATCAGTGCACCAATGCGGAGGCCCAATTTCATGCCATAAAACTCCGTGAAAAAGAATAATGGCTGCATGTTAGCACGCTTTCGGCGAGAACCCCTGCGCGCGGATGGATTGACGCAAGGTGGACCAGGAATTACGATGAGGACCGAGCGAGGATGCGCGATGAGAAGAAGAGAATTTGTATCGGGCAGTGCGGCCGTGGCGTTGTTGTGCGCGACGCCCGGATGGGCGGCGAGCGTGAAGCAATTCAAGTTGGGAATCATTACCGACGAGGTCACGCAGGATTTCGAGAAGGCGTTGCTGTGGGTCAAAGGATTTGGGCTGGATTGGGTGGAACTGCGCTTTGTATGGAACAAATACGTGACCGACCTAACGGCGGACGATGTGAAACGCGCAAAGGACCTATTGGCCAAGCACAGCATGAAAGTTTCCGTGGTGGATTCAGCGTACTTCAAGACCCTTCTCCCCGGTACGCAATCGAAATTCGCCGAGGGCAAGGCCGATCCGCTGCAAAGCGGTTTGTCACAGCAGGATGCGTTGTTGGAGCACGTGATCGCCCGGGCAAAGGATTTCGGTACAGACAAAGTACGCATCTTTTCGTTCCTGCGCGTGGCTGAGCCAAAGACGGTGTTCGACCGGGTTGCGAAAGAACTGGAAAAGACCGCGGTGATTGCGAAGCGCGAGGGAATCCGGCTGTTGCTGGAGAATGAGTTTTCCTGCAACGTTGCCACGGGCGCAGAAGGCGCAGCCATGCTGAACGCGGTGACATCTCCAGCGTTGGGTTTGAATTGGGATCCCGGGAATGCGTATGCGGCTGGCGAGACGCCCTATCCGAATGGCTATGAACCGCTGGACAAGAAACGCATGTGGCATATGCACCTGAAAGACGCGGCACGGGGTCCGAAGGGCGGGGAGGTGCAGTGGATGCCGATTGGCGGCGGGAAGATTGACTTTCTGGGACAATTTCGCGCGCTGGTCAAGAACGGCTACGAAGGAACGATGTCCCTGGAGACGCATTATCTGAATGCCGCGAAAAATAAAGGGGAATCGAGCCGCGAATCAATGGAAGGGCTGTTGAAGGTGATTCGCGAAGCATAACGCGCCTCGGCGATCCTGGAGATTCCTCCATGATTATTGGCAGCGAGGAAATCGATCTGTGTCCAAAAGAGGAGGGAGAAGCGCGTGGGAATTACGCGGCGAGAATTTCTGGTGGCCGGCGCTGCGGCGACGCTGGTGAGCCAATTTTGCGGCGGATCGGGTACAAAGGGTACTACTGCTTCGAGTGGGAAAAGGTATGGCATCCGGACCTGCTTGAGCCGGAGGTCGCGTTTCCGGACTATGTGCGGGTAGTGAGTGAGTACCTGAAGGAGCCACTGAAGAAATCTTAGACAGAAGGGGGCAGCACTCGGCGCTGGCCCTACTCGTAAGATGTAGCAGATGCAAACAGCGGGCTTGACGTGCGCAGGAATACCAATTCCGTCAGCCAGAGGACCCCGTGCTTCGGGCTGCGATTCATCTCGGTAATATCCACCAGGCGATAGCCGAATTTGTCCATCGTGCTAATCACACGGGCCACGGAATTCTCAAACGGACAGAGCACCCCGGCTTCCAGTAGAAACACATCGGTCTTGCCGATCAGGCTGGAAGCGCCCTGCAGAACTTTAAGGTCGAGGCCTTCGGCGTCAATCTTTACCATGTCGGGCGCAGGCAGATTGTATGCAGAGACAATGGAGTCCAGGGTTTTGACCTCTACCATTGTCTCCGAAGCCACCCTCGTCTGCGCCTGCTCCTCACGTGGGAGAAAAGTGCTGCTGTCGTCGCGGTCCGAAATGTAGAAGCGCAGTGTGCCGGACTTGTCCGCTACTCCTGCGTTAATCCAGCGGATCTTATATCCCGAGTCAATCAGGTCCTGGACGCATACCTTCAAGTGATCCTGTGGCTCGATCAGCAGATACTCTGCCTCGGGAAAGTAGTTGAGGGCCGCACGTGTCCAATTACCATGATTAGCTCCAATGTCTAGGACATGACGAGGTGTGAAGCCAAAGCGTTTTAACGTGGAAAAAAGCACGTTCGCGCCATAATCCTGCCCCGGGACATTGGCCAGCCGGCTCAGCCGCAGCCCGAAGGGCCGCAGCAGCGATTGAATGAGAGCTTTCACGTTGGGAATCCAGTGACATCTTAGAGTGTACAGGAGAAAAAGAAAGTTCAGGCGTCCTGCACGGTACACAGAAGTAACAAAAGGAGCTTGGACGGAGTTTACGAGCCCATTAATGGGGTGCCCGGTACTAGGAGATGTGGCTGACTGATTGGTTCCGAATTCAGGGCGTAATAGGGGGAGCTTTCTTGACTTACGCGTGAAGTGCCGAAATAATGGAAAGGCATGAGCGTACGCGCCGGAGGCGCTGAAGACATGTTCCTCGACGTCAAGGATCTTGCCGTCCGCAAAGTGCGCATCCGGAAGAGTTATCGCCCGGGGAGTATTGACTACGGCATAAGCGAAGTAAAGCAAGCGGAGCCGCTTGAGGTCACTGCGACAGCGGAGTTGCTGGAAGGGCAAATCCGCATTGTCGGCGAGCTGGAGACCAAGATTGAGATGGTCTGCGCAAGGTGCCTGGAGCCGGTTATTGAAGAGATCCATAGGGATTTTGACCTGTTCTATCAGCCGCTACCGAAAGGGACCAGGCATGAGGAAGAGCGGCTGAAAGATGACGATACGGAGATAGGGTTCTTTGAAGGAGAAGGCTTGTTCCTGGCCGATGTGCTGAAGGAACAGGTGCTGCTGTCATTGCCGATGAAAGTAATCTGCCAGAGCGATTGCCGGGGGCTGTGCCCCAGTTGTGGGGCCAACCTGAACCACGAAGAGTGCCGCTGTGAGACGCACTCTGCCGATCCGCGTCTGGCTCCCCTCGCGCGGCTGAAGCAGGACTGGCTCAAGAAACAATAGATTTTCGGGCCGAAAGCCCATAGAATCCGACCTCAATCGGAAAGGCGTTGTGTGCTGCCGCGCGATTGGGGCGAAAAACAAGGAGTAGTGTTATGCCAAATCCAAAGCGACGACATTCCAAGAGGCGTACCAGCACGAGGCGCGCGCACGATCATCTCTTTGCCCCGGCTCTGGCCAAGTGCCCGAACTGTCATGAGATGAAACAGCCGCATCGCGCCTGCCCGCATTGCGGATACTACAAGGGACGGCCGGTACACGACACGAAGTAGGGTAGGCAGGTTGAAGCCGGGCTCTTAAAGTCCTGATTGGCACAGCAGGGGTTGTGCCCACCGAACTTGCCAGAGTCGCTGGAAAATTTCCCATGATCACAATCGCGGTCGATGCCATGGGGGGAGACCACGCACCCCGTCCGGAAGTGGAGGGGAGTGTTTTGGCAGCACAAGAGTACGGCGTGCGCGTGTTGTTGGTTGGCCAGCCGAATGTCATTCGAGCGGAACTCGCCAGGCTTTCCCGGCCGACAGTCACGATTGAGGTCGTGCCGGCAAGCGAAGTGATCACGATGGAAGATCACCCGGCGCAAGCCTTCCGCCGGAAGAAGGACAGCTCCGTGCACGTGGGAGCGCAACTAGTGAAGGCAGGCAACGCGGACGCGTTTGTCAGCGCGGGAAACACCGGCGCGGTGATGACTACGGCAAGATTCATCATGGGGACACTGCCATCGGTGGATCGGGCGGCTCTTGCGGCGCCGTTTCCGAACGCCAAAGGTAGCGTGAGCGTGCTGCTGGATGTGGGCGCGAACGTGGATTCGAAGCCCGAGCACCTGCTGCAGTTTGCGGTCATGGGTGAGATTTATTACCGGATGACGTTCGGGAGCCGGAAGCCGCGCGTGGGCTTGCTCTCTATCGGGGAAGAGGAGATTAAGGGCAACGAGTTGACGCGTGCGGTGTATGACCGGCTGAAAAACCTTCCGGTTTACTTCGTCGGGAATGTGGAGGGTAGCGACCTTTTTTCCGGCAAAGTGGATGTGCTTGTTTGCGATGGGTTTGTAGGGAACATCGCGCTGAAAATTTGTGAAGGGCTGGCGACGGAAATCGTGAAGCTTCTTCGCAAGACGTACAAGGGGTCGCTGGCATCGCAATTGGGCTATCTGTTATCCAGGGGTGCGTTAAAGGGCATCAAGCGGACGATGGACTACTCGGAGTATGGCGGAGCGCCACTGCTGGGAGTCCGGGGCGTGTGCGTGATTTCACACGGCAAGTCGAACGCAAATGCCATGAAAAACGCAATACGCGTGGCCGCAGGTCTGGCGCGCGCGCGTGTGAACGAAAAAATCGAGCAGGAGCTCTCCCTGACGAACGTGAAAGCGTGACGTCTGGAGAGAGGAGCGAGGTATGGGCAAAGTAGCATTTGTGTTTCCAGGTCAGGCGTCGCAGTACCCCGGCATGGGCAAGGAACTGGCGGAAAAATACCCCGCGGCTCGCGCGGTATTCGACGAAGCGGATAAAGCGCTGGGCTTTTCTGTCTCCAAGATGTGCTTTGAGGGCACGGAAGAAGAGCTGAAGCAGACAGCGAATACGCAGCCGGCCATTCTGACGGTATCCGTGGCGGCATTCCGCGTATTGGAGGAAAAGGGCATCACGGCGGATTACGTCGCCGGACACAGTCTGGGGGAGTATTCGGCGCTGGTGGCCGCAGGCTCGCTGAAATTTGCAGATGCAGTGAGGCTGGTGCGGAAGCGCGGCACGTACATGCAGGAAGCAGTGCCCGCGGGACAAGGCAGCATGGCCGCAATCATGGGTTTGTCGCCGGCCGTGGTGCTAGATGCGTGCAAACGCGCCGCGGCAGGCGAGGTTTGCGCGGCGGCCAACCTGAATTCGCCGGACCAGACCGTGATCTCCGGAAACGTGGGTGCGGTGAAGCGCGCGGTAGAGATTGCCTCGCAATCAGGCGCCAAGCGCGCGGTGGTGTTGTCCGTATCCGCACCATTCCATTCAGAATTGATGATGCCAGCGCAGGAGAAGCTGGAGAAGGATTTGAAAGCGACACACTTTGCGGACTTGCAAATGCCGCTGGTGACCAACGTGGATGCAGACACGATTCGCAAAGGTGAGGAGGCGCAAAGTGCACTGGTGCGCCAGGTGACGATGGCGGTTCGTTGGGAAGAATCCATGCGAATGCTGCTTGACGAGGGCGTCAATACGTTTGTGGAAGTGGGGCCTGGGCGTGTGCTGACCGGATTAATGCGGCAGATCGAGCGATCGGTGACCACCTTGAACGTGGAAGACGAGAAGACCTTGATGGGGACGCTCGAGAAAATTACTGGCGCGAAGTCCGACGCTGCCTAGTTTTGTAGCTCAGGCCTTTCAGGCCTGAGGGTTTTCTGATGAGCCGGCGTGGTTGCTTGGGTAGTGGAGGGCCTCACCCCTGAAGGGGTGAGCTACATGAGACGCGGAGCATGTTTAGCCTTAAGGACAAAGTGGCACTGGTGACCGGCGCGTCGCAAGGGATTGGGCGCGAGACCGCACTGGCGCTGGCGGAGGCAGGTGCAAAAGTGGCTGCGGCGGCGCGAAATGAGGAAAAGCTCGCTGCTCTGGTCCAGGAGATTGCGGCTAAGGGCGGGGAAGCGTTCGCGGTGAAGATGGATGTGGCGGACGTGGAGCAGATCAAGGCGGGATTCAAGGCGGTGCTGGAAAGGTTTGGGAAGCTGGACATCCTGGTGAACAATGCGGCGATCACGCGCGACGGGTTGGCGATGCGCATGAAGCTGGAGGATTGGGACGCAGTGATCCGCACAAATCTGACCGGGGCGCATCTATGCATCCAGCAAGCGCTGTCCACGATGATTCGTGCCCGCGCGGGACGGATTATCAATATTGCATCGGTAGTAGCGCAGATGGGCAACCCCGGGCAGGCGAATTATGTTGCCGCCAAGGCAGGCTTGATCGGACTGACGAAAGCGATTGCCATGGAGATTTCTTCGCGGAATGTCACGGTGAATGCCGTGGCGCCCGGATTCATAGAGTCTCCGATGACCGACGTACTGTCGGACAAAGTGAAGGAAGAGCTGAAGACGCGCATTCCTTTGGGTCGCATGGGCAGCGGGCGCGATGTCGCGGCGGCCGTCGTGTTCCTGGCCAGCGACGAAGCAGGGTACATCACTGGGCATGTGTTAGACGTAAATGGCGGTATGTATCTGGCGTAACAAGGCTACTCCGTATGAAGCGGATTCAGAAATTTAGAGATCTAGAGTTTTGGCAGGAGGCGCGCAAAGCTCTGAAAGAAATTGAACTCGATCCAAATGCAATTGCAGAAATCGGGGAATCGGAAGGAGATTCGCTGGACTTGGTAATGACTGTCATGGCCCTTGAAGAGGCTTTCGAAGGGCGTCCCAAAAAGGTCGCTTGGGGACGTGAATGAGCCAACCGAGAAGACTACTACTTATGCCGGATTGGCCGCGGGTTCGGCAACTCGTGGCGAAGCACCTTGAAAAATCCGAAGATGAGGTTCAGGCAATGATGGAGAAAGGTGATTCCCTGGACAAAGTAGACCTGGAGTTGGCGATCGAGGAAGTACTGGAAAAGATTCGGCAGTCAAGTTGACCTTGTGGGGCGGGGTAAGTAGACTGGGCAGGTTACCTTAGCAATAGGAAAAGAGATTGTAGGCCGGCCGCAAAGCCGGATTACGGTGCAGGGTAGTACGAAAAGAAAGGCGACATCAGGTCGCGGAGGGACTGGAATGGCCAGCGTGGAAGAACGCGTAAAACAGATTATCGTCGAGCAACTCGGTGTCGATGAAGCCGAAGTTACACCCACCGCCTCATTCGTAGACGACTTAGGCGCGGATTCGCTCGACCAAGTGGAATTGGTGATGGCGTTCGAAGAGGCATTCGGCATTGAAGTGCCGGATGAGGACGCCGAGAAAATGACGACGGTGAAGGATGCCATCGAGTATATCGAGAAACACTCGAAGGGCAAGTAGGCCGCAGGACAATCCCTGCATGAAGGAGCAAGTGACTTGACTCGCCGGGTCGTCGTAACGGGTGTTGGTTTGGTTTGCGCATTGGGCATCGGGACCGAGGAAAGCTGGAAAAACCTGGTCGCGGGGCGAAGCGGCATCAGCCGCATCACACATTTTGATTCTACGGATTTCGATTGCCAGATCGCAGGCGAAGTGAAGAACTTCGACCCGTTCCAGTGGATCGAGAAAAAAGAACTGAAAAAAATGGGCCGGTTCATCCAGTTGGCACTGGCTTCGGCGGACGCCGCCGTGAAAATGGCGGAATGGAAGCCGGAACAGTCGGATCTGGATGAGGTAGGCGTGTACGTGGCGTCGGGGATCGGTGGATTCGACATTATCGAGCGCGAACACATCAAGCTAATGCAGGGCGGCCCGGGAAAGATTTCGCCGTTCTTTATTCCCTCGGCGATTGTAAACCTCGCTTCGGGCCATATTTCGATTCGTTATGGTGCGCGTGGGCCAAATTCGGCGACGGCGACGGCTTGTTCGGCCTCCGCGCATTCCATCGGCGATTCGTTCAAGATTATCGAGCGTGGCGCGGCAGAGATGATGATCTGCGGAGGTACAGAAGCGACCGTTACGCCAATGGGAATCGGCGGGTTCGCTTCAATGCGCGCGCTTTCCACGCGAAATGATGATCCAGAGAAAGCCAGCCGGCCATTTGACGCGGCGCGGGACGGATTTGTGGTTGGTGAAGGCGCGGGAATTCTTGTACTGGAATCGCTCGAACACGCACAGAAGCGCAACGCTCCGATTTTCGCGGAGATTGTGGGTTACGGGATGAGCGGCGACGCTTACCACATCACGCAGCCTGCGGAGAATGGTGACGGCGCCTACCGCGTCATGAAGGCTGCGCTGAAAGATGCCAAACTTTCGCCAGATGACATTAGTTACGTGAACGCACACGGAACTTCGACGCCCCTCGGAGATGTGATTGAAACAAGGGCGATGAAGCGTCTCTTTGGCGAACGCGCCACCAGCAAGAATCTACCGGTTAGTTCAACCAAATCCATGACTGGACACCTGCTCGGCGGCGCGGGCGGATTGGAAGCGGGTATCAGCGTGCTCGTGCTGCGCGACCAGATTCTGCCGCCTACTATTAACCATGTCACGCCGGATCCGGAGTGTGACCTGGACTATGTGCCGAACGTGGCCCGCAAGGCGACCGTTGATTACGCGCTATCGAATTCGTTTGGCTTTGGCGGAACCAACGCGGCCCTGATTTTCAAGCGCTGGACCGGCAAGTAGACTGTCCGGCGCAAGTGTTTTCTGTTGAGTTCCGTGTCCCATGCAATTTATTGGGACCAAGAATTTCGCTCCAGCAATACTCCTCGGAAGGCCAAGTTTGCATTCCTTCGGACGCCCTTATCCGATGTCCCCAGGATGGCAAACGGTCGAGTTTGCAGTTTCTGATTGGAAGGAAACTCCCGTGAACATCATCGTGTGCATTAAGCAGGTGCCGGCAAAGGATGCGCCGCTGGCGATTGCCGGAAACTGGATCAAAGAAGCAGACATCGGTTTTGAGATGAACGAACCGGATAGCTACGCGCTGGAAGAGGCGCTACGGCTAAAGGAAAAACACGGCGGCGAGGTGATTGTGGTATCGCTCGGGCCGGAGCGGGTGAAGCAAACAATCAAAGAGGCGCTGGCAAAGGGTGCGGACCGCGGGATTCACATCGCGGACGATAACTTTGCGCAGTTGGATCCGCTCGGAGCCACGAAGCTGCTGGCTGCGGCGATTGGCAAGGAAAAGTACGACCTCGTGTTGACCGGCTTGCAGAGTGACGACCATGGCTTTGGCCAGACCGGCGTGCTACTGGCGGGGCTGCTGAATTTGCCTCACGCCACCATCATCATGCAGATCGACGTGCAGGATGGAAGGTTGAAGTTGAAACGAGAGCTGGAAGCGGGGTGGTTTCAGAGGATCGAGTGCCCTCTCCCAGCGGTGCTCTCAATTCAGTCCGGCATCAACAAGGTGCGCTACGCCACGCTAAAGGGCATCATGGCGGCGAAGAAGAAGGAGATTGCCGCGATTACGCGCGAGTCGCTGGGCGTGGCCATCGATGCGACGCAGAAAATTGAAAGAATCTATGTGCCGACAAAGACGAAGAAAACCGAGTTTTTGACGGGGACACCGAAGGAAGCAGCGGCAAAATTAGTAGAAAAACTGAAGTTCGAAGCGCGGGTGATCTGAAGCAGTTGACTGTCGACAGTTGACAGTCGACAGTCAGAGAGAAATCGCAGGAGATAAAGCGATGAAGATTTTGGTAGTGACAGAACAGCGGCAGGGAAAGTGGAACAACACGAGCTTTGAGACGTTGGTGGCGGCACAGCAGATCGCAGCGGCCACATCGGGAACTGTCAGCGCGGCAGTGGTGGGGAAAGGCGTGACGGCCCTGGCGGATGAACTGGCGGCAAAGGATGTGGCGGAAGTGCTGGTGGTCGAGCACGAACTGCTGGAGAACTACACGCCAGATGGATACTGTATGGCGCTAAAGCAGGTGATTGAGGCGGCGAAACCGGATTTGGTTTTGTTTCCGCACACCTACCAGGTGCGTGATTTTGCCCCGAAGCTTGCGGCGATGCTGAGCAAAGGGATGGTGGGCGACTGTATTGGTTTTAGGAATGAAGGCGGCAAGCTGGTGTTTGTTCGCCAAATGTTCCAAGGGAAAACGGCCGCGGATGTGACCTTCACGGGCGCGGCACCGTGGTTCGCTTCGTTTCAGTCCGGGGCGTTTCGCGCGGATTTGCTGGCCGTGCGTCCGGGTGGAAAGGCTCCGGTGAACGCGGCGAAAGTGGAATTGAAGGCGGAAGACATTCGCACGAAACCGCTGGAACTCTTCAAGGAAGCAAAGTCCTCTGTAGACCTGACGCAAGCGCCGCTGATTGTGGCTATCGGCCGAGGCATTAAAGCGCCAGAAAATATTGCGCAGGCGGAAGCATTGGCAAAAGCACTGGGCGGAGAGATCGCGGCATCGCGGCCGATTTGCGATGAAGGCTGGTTGCCCATGGAACGCCAGATTGGAAGTTCGGGACAAACGGTTGCACCGAAACTGTACCTTGCACTCGGCATCAGCGGCGCGATTCAACACGTCGTGGGAATGAAGGGCTCGCGGACAATCGTGGCCGTGAACAAGGATCAGAACGCGCCCATTTTCGAGATTGCGGACTACGGCATCGTGGCCGACATCTTTGAAGTCATGCCCGCTCTAACCGAAGAACTGCAAAAAGCGAAGGGCTAGATCGAGCGAATCAAGGGATTATCGTATAATCAGGAACATGACGCATGAAGATTATAAAACGGTCTTATACCGCCAGGACGACGGTTCCTGGGTCGCAGAAATCCCCGCCATTTCCGGCTGCTACGCGCTGATGACGTCGCGCGAAGCGGCTTTAGCCGAATTGGCAAGAGTCTTTGCCTTGATCGCAGAAGAGTTCCGACAAAAAGGGCAACCATTGCCTGCGGATACCACCGAGATCATCAATGCCTAGCGCGACGGCGCGCGATTTTCAGCGGGTGGCCCGCCTTCTCGGATTCAGTCTTAGCCGCACAACAGGCAGTCATGAACGCTGGATTCATATAGATGGCCGGGGTGTGACGATACCTATCCATGGAGGAAGGGAAATCGGGCCGCCTCTTTTTTCAAGATTCTCCGCCAACTTGGCGTGTCACTGGAAGAATTTGAGAGGCTGCGATAAAAAGGTCTTTGAGGACCTGGCTTTTCGAAATCTGGGGCGGCTATGAACGTGCAACGAGAACAGTTGGAAGCGGATGTACTGATCGTAGGCGCAGGGCCGGCGGGGTTGAGTTGCGCGCTCCATCTGGCCAATCTTATCAAGAAGCACAACGCGAGCGGCGCAAAGCCTGAACTGTCCACGGAAAATATTTATGTGCTGGAAAAGGGGCGCGAGCTGGGCGCGCACCAATTGTCCGGTGCGATCATGAACCCCAAAGCGCTCGCGGAGCTGGTGCCGGATTTCGAAAAAAATGCGCCCCTGGATACACCGGTGACGGATTCGGCCGCGCTTCTCTTTACCCAAAAATCCTCTTACCGTTTTCCGATCACGCCCCCACCGTTCAACAATGCGGGAAACTTCGTCATTTCATTGAGCAAGCTCGTGAAATGGATGGGCG
>Ga0187818_10000924_pt1 | contig 11378 bp, 12 predicted proteins | sample NC_wetland_sal_i_14_FD_130581 | JGI IMG/M metagenome (GOLD analysis project Ga0187818, IMG submission 130581) | Wetland sediment microbial communities from Neuse River Estuary, North Carolina, USA - SO4_3 | ecosystem: Environmental > Aquatic > Freshwater > Wetlands > Sediment | place: USA...
CTCCCGTTCCGAAGGCGGCCCTCGGACCGGAATAAAGTCGTACCAGCGGCACGGGTGGTCGCCCCGCCCACGCCTCGGGGTCGCGATGGCGCTACCTGCGCCCGCCGACACGCTGGGTCCATTTCCCAGGTCTGCGGAGCCCTCCCGCACCCTCAAGATGGGAGACGTCCCTCCCGAAGGTGGGAAGGAGGCACGACGGCGCTCGCCTACGTCCTCGCGTTCGGCTTTCTCCTCGGCTTCTCGCTGACCATCCCTCCGGGACCGATGAACGCGCTGATCGCATTCCAGTCCCTCACGTCGATGCGGAAGGGTGTGATCGTCGGCCTCGGGGCGATGACCGCGGACCTTTTGCTTGGGGTCGCGGTCTATCTGCTCGGAATCGTCGTCGACCTTCACGGGTTCATCCGTGGGATCTATGCGCTCGGCTGCGGCGTGATGTTGTACTTCGGCTACCGGATTCTCACCGGCCGGTCCCAGGGGACCCCGTCGGAGACGGGCGGATTGCGGACGTACTCCGCAGCGCTCGCGCTCGGGATCACGAACCCGTTCCAGATCCTCTGGTGGCTCACCGCGGGACTCGCGTTCGCGTACCTTGGCGGCCTCGTCTTGTTCGTCGGCCTCTTCGGAGCGATCGCGGTCTGGATTGTGGTCTTCCCCTGGGCGATGCACACCGGGGTTCGCCACCACCCCCGGGTCGGACAGCTGGCACCGTGGGTCTCTGGCGGCATCATGGTCGGGTTCGCGCTCTACTTCGCGGTGCTCGCCCTATGAGGGCCGACGGATCGCGCCGGGCGTGACCTGGCTCAGGGGGACCGAAGCCGGTCGACGTACTGTTTGCGGAACTTCGCGACCTTCGGGGCGATCACGACCTGACAGTAGCCCTTCTCCGGGTTCCGTCGGAAGTAGTTGTGATGGTACTCCTCCGCGGGATAGAAGACCGTGAACGGCACGATCTCGGTGACGATCTTCCGCCGCCACACCCCGGCGGTCTCGAGTTCTCGCACGACGCCCCCGGCGGTCGCTCGCTGGTGGTCGTCGTGGTAGAAGACCGCGGAGCGATACTGCGTACCCACGTCGTTCCCCTGGCGGTTGAGGGTCGTCGGGTCGTGGGTGGTGAAGAAGATCCCGAGGAGGTCGTGGTAGCTGATCGTTCCTGGGGCGAAGGAGACCTGGACCGCCTCCGCGTGCCCGGTGCGGCCCGTGCAGACCTGCTCGTAGGTCGGACGCGGGGCGGTGCCGCCGGAATAGCCAGGGAGGACCCGGCTCACGCCCTGGAGCTCCGAGAAGACCGCTTCGGTGCACCAGAAGCAGCCGCCCGCGAGCGTGGCGGTCTCGGTCCTCATCGGCGCGGCGGCGGCTGACATCGACCGTTCGCGAGCTCCGAGAGAGACGGATTCGTCGGCGCGGATATCTCTTCCTCTCTCGCCCGCGACCTGCTCGAGGCGAGAACCGGCCGCGTCCTGTTTCGGCCGTTCCTCCCCCGCGCGCGACAAGTTCTTAGGCAGCGGCCGGGTCCCACTTTCGTGCGCTCCCACGAGTTCTCCGAGAAGGTTCGAGAGCTCGCCGCGCGCCATCGTCCCTTCGCGATGGCCACGGTCGTGCGAACCGAGGGCTCGACTCTCGCGAAGCGGGGGTTCAAGATCCTGATCTCGCACGACGGAAAGATCGCGGGAGGGACGTTTGGGGGCGGGTGTCCCGAGGGGCCCATCGTGGCGGTCGCAGAGGAGGCGATGAAGGACGGAGAGAGCCGCCTCATCCGGGTCCATCTGGTCGACGCCAAGCAGGCGATCGAGGGAATGGTCCGGAACCCGACCCCGGAGGAGATCTATGTCGAAACGAATTGTGGCGGAACGCTGGAGGTGCATGTGGAGCCGATGATGCCGAGCGAGCGCCTTATCCTGGTCGGCCAGGGAGGGCGAGACGACGTGGAGGATGCCCTCGTTCGTTTCGGCAAGGCGCTCGACTTCGAGGTCGTCGTCGTCGACCCGAACCCGGAGCTGACGGAATCCCCCGACCGCCTCGTTAAGACCTCCCTCCCCGACCCGGACGCTCTCTCGCTCGGCGATCGGGACTCGGTCATCGTGCTGACGAAGGGGGAGCGGGACGTCGCGGTCCTATCGAACCTCGCCCGCACCCCGGTCCGGTACGTCGGGATGCTGGCGAGCCGCCATCGCGTGGAGCTGAACCGTGCGGCGCTGGAGGCGAACGGGGTCTCCGAGGAGTTCCTGACGGGATTGCACGCGCCCATCGGGGTCGACATCGGCGCGCGTGCGCCCACGGAAATCGCACTGTCGATCCTCGCCGAGGTGGTCGCAGCCAAGTACGGCAAGGCCCCGCGCCGGGCCTCGAAGCCTCCGGTCGGCGGCGGCGCGAGCGGCTAAGGCCGCACTACGACCTGGATCTCCGTCTGGGCGTACGCCGTCTTGTCCCGCCACGGATCGCCCGGGTAGACCTCTCGGTACTGCCCGACCGACTTGACCTCCCTCTCCTTCCGCCGCCATCGGAGCCAGTCCGTCATCCCATGGTAGACGACCCTCGCCGAGACGACCTCGGGGTCGAACAGGACGCTCGCTACCCGACAGCTGGGGTAGGTTTTGATGCGGACCCCGCCGCCGGACTTGGCGTTCCCCCGAACCTCGATTCCCACTTCCCAGGCCCTTTCGCCCGGCTCGCGGAAGACCCACTTTCCCGTCCGAAGGCCACGGGCCTTGGCCCAGGCGGCCACTCTGCGGAACTTCGCGTGAATCCGCGCGTCGCTCCAGGGTCCCTTCCACGCCACGGAGGCCACTCGGTACGCCGGCGCTCGCTTAAACTTGAAGTCCACCGTCATAGTTTCCCGCCGGGCCCCAAGGAACCCGCCTTTTTGAGCGTGGTGGGGACCGCAGACAGGGCCCGGGCTAAGGACCGCCGGCCTCGAGTTTCTGGCGAGCTCGCTCGAAGAGCCCCTGGGTCTTCTTGTCGACCGTCCCCCGCACGATCCGCTCGCCAATGGAGGCGATCGGCCCCGAGAACGTCAGGTCGGCCTTCCAGCGAACGGTCGTGACCCCGTTTGCCTCCGCAAGCTCCGTCGCGATGGTGGCGTCGAGGCCGCTACCGAGCCCGGCGCCGTGGAGCTGCGCCACGACGCGCTCGGGTCCCGCGCGCACCGTGTACTCTCCAGAAACCCGGAACGTCCCCCGAATGAACGCTACTCCGGTGGTGACGGTGCCGGAGAAGTGGGTCTCATCGGCGACCTCCACGGTGTGGGGGTCGTCGAGGCAATCGACCAAACGGCGGGCGTCGATGAAGAACGCATAGACGCTGAGCCGGTCCCGACGGACTGTGAACGCTCCCTCGACGTGCATGAGGACCCCTTCGATGTCCGCGGTCGGAGCGGTACGAAAAGACCAGCCGTACCGAAGGAATGAACCTTGCGTCGGGTCGCAGGAGCTCCTACGCGGCCGCGAGCGGTGCGAGCCCAGCGCGACGAGCGCCCTCCGCTTGAGGGAAGTTTCCCGGGCTCGTCAAAAGGTCAAGGAAGGGGAGCGCGGCCTTCAGCGCGGCGGTCGCCGGCACGAATCCACGGTCCGCGGCGTAGGGATTTACCCATACGACCCGACGCGCCTCTCGCTGGAGACGTTCGAGCTCGCGTGCAAGATCCATAGGATCCCCCAGGTCCCATCCGTCGCTGACGATGACGACCGTCGTCGTCGGGCGGAGGATCGCACCCCAGTAACGTCGAAACTCGCCGACGCAGTAGGCGATCTGGGTTCCGCCTCCCGCGCCGGCCAAGCGGGCGTCGACCTCGGGGAGGGCCCGGAGGTACGGTTGCCCTTGGAACAGCGCGCTGACCTCTTCGATGTTGTGGCCGAACGCGAAGACCCGGCTGCGGCGGATCACCCGGTGGAGGGCGTGGACGAGGGCGAAGAGCCGGCTGGTATGCTCTCGCATCGAACCGCTGACATCCCAGAGCACGACGAGGTCGGCGCGACGGGGGGCCCGTTCCCGACGGGTGAGCTCGACCCACTCTCCCCCGGTGCGAAGCCCGCGACGCGCGGTCCGACGCAGGTCGATCGGACCGGTGGCGGAACGTTTCCAGTGGCGGCCGGGAAGGGTGGCCACCGAACGGCGGAACCGTCGGGCTCCGGCTCGGAGGCGACGTAGTTCCACGGCGGGGAGCGGCTCCAGAGGATGGCCCACTGCGGGTGCCCTCGGGCTGTATCGTCCCTCGCTCGTATCGCGTACGAGTTCGTCTCGGGGGGGCCGGGCACGCGGCGGGACGGTCCGCCCGGGGCTCCTTTGTTCGCTCCCGCGAGGGAGCGGGCTTTCCCCGGAAGGTGGAGGGACCGGCGGCGAGCCCAGGGCGGACCAGTACGCGTCGAAGACCCGGTCGATGGTTTCGAGGTCCGTGGGGGACTTCGCGAGGGTCACCCGGCAGGCCTCGCGGAACGCCTCGCGGTCGAGGGGCGGGACCGCGGCGAGCGCCCGTCCGAGGTCGACGCCGGCGGCCAGTCCAATGGAGACGCCGGCCTCGCGCAGTCGGTCAAGGAACCCTTGGATGCGCTCGAGGACCCTCTGGCCGGCGGGGAACCGAAGCGGCTCGTTCATGGGGCGGTGAGCAGGACATCGAGCCGCTCCTTGCGGTAGGTCTCGAGGTCGCGCGCGTCCTTGAGGAGAAGCCCGAGGGTCTCCGCGACGGGGATGGACCGGAGCGTCCCTTCGCCGAGCGCGAGGAGGGCCGAGGCCCAGTCGAGGGTCTCCGCGACCCCGGGACGCTTGGCGAGGTCTTCCTGGCCGCGCAGTCGCTGAACGAAGCGAGCGATCTCGCGGGCAAACTGCTCGGGAAGATCGGGGAGCCTTCGTCGCAGGATCTCGACCTCCTTCTCCGCGGTCGGGTAGCCGATGTATGCGTAGAGGCAGCGACGCTTGATCGCGTCGCCCAGCTCGCGAGTGCGATTCGAGGTCAGGATGACGAGCGGGATCCTGGTGGCCCGGATCGTTCCGATCTCGGGCACCGTGACCTGGAACTCCGAGAGCACCTCGAGGAGTAACCCCTCGAACTCCTCATCCGCGCGGTCAAGTTCGTCGATCAGCAGGACCGGCCGAGCCGGCCCCTCGCCCTGAAGGGCGCGCAGCAACGGCCGCTTCAGGAGGAACCGCTCGCTGTAGATCTCGGTCTCGACCTCGGCCGTGGTACGGTCGCGCTCGTGAAGACGGATCTCGAGCAGCTGGCGTGGGTAGTCCCACTCGTAGAGCGAGGCGCTCGCGTCGAGCCCCTCGTAGCACTGCAGGCGGATCAGCTCGGCGTTCGTGGCCGTCGCAAGCGCCTTCGCGATCTCGGTCTTGCCGCAACCGGGCTCGCCCTCGATAAGAAGGGGCTTCTCCAAGCGGATCGCCAGAAAGACAGCCGTCGCGAGACCCCGTTCGATGACGTACTTCTGCCCCGAAAGGGCCGTCATCACGGCCTCGACCGAGCTGGAGAGGGGCGAGGGGGTTGCGGCGCTCATACCCCGAGGCGTGGCGGCAGCTCGGTCGGGTGTCGCGCGGCGGGGCTTCGGCGCGGGAAATCAGTGAGGTAACCGCCGTAGTACGGGACCCGGGTCGTGATGACCTGGCGGAACGCTTGGCGGAGCGCGTCGTCATCCAGACCCCGGGTCGGAAGGAGGTCGTCGTTGCGGTTCAGACAGCCCTTGAGCTCGCCCTTATGCGTCACTCGAATCCGGTGGCAGTTCGCGCAGAACTCCGGATTGTAGACCGGGTCGACCAGCTCGACCTCGGCCCCGCGGAAAAGGTAGACGCGCCGGTGATGCATCTCGCGGACCAGCACACGGGAGGCGTGGTCTTCCAGCCATCGACGGACCGACTCGATGTCGACCATCCACTCTGGATGGGTCACCAGCTCGGGCATGAACTGGATCAGCTGGAGCTTCAGCCCCTCGGTCGAACCGACGAACTCGATCATCCGAGGGATGTTCGCGAGCGTCGGCCGGAACACGACCATGTTGAGCTTCACCGGCTTCAGGCCCACGCGCAGTGCCTCGCGCGTACCGCGGAGTACCGGGGCCAGCGCCCCCTTGCGGATCGAGCGGAATTGATCCGGGTCGACCGAATCGATGGAGACGTTCACCCGCTTCAGGCCCGCGTCGCGCAGCGCCTCGGCCCGGGCCTCGAGCATCGATCCGTTCGTCGTGAGCGAGACGTCCGGGATCTGCTCGACTGTCCGACCGACGATCTCTTCGAGGTCCTCACGGACGAGCGGCTCGCCGCCGGTGAACTTGACGGAACGGATACCGAACTCCCGCGCCACGGAGACGAGCCGTTCGACCTCGGTCGGAGACATCTCTTCGCCGTGCGCGGTCCGAGGGCGAGCCACCGGCCCGAGCCCTTCGTCGTGGCAGTAGACACAGCCAAAGTTGCACCGCTTCGTCACGCTGATGCGGATATCGGTGACCTCGCGCCCGTAGGCGTCCGACAGCATCGGTGGATTCTCCACGCCCGCGCTCCTTAAAGGGGCTCGCAAGACCGCGGGCGTCCGCCAGGAGGTCAGGGCGACGTACGGACCGTGATAGGCTTTCGCAAGGCCTTAAGAGGAGAAGGCGTTCCGACCCTTGGGCTGTGCCCCAAGGTGGTCCGATGATCCCGCCGCAATTCGAGTATTATGCCCCGCACTCCGTCGACGAAGCGGTCGCCCTCCTCACTCGGTTCGACGGCGAGTCGAAGGTCCTTGCGGGCGGGCACAGCTTGATCCCGTTGATGAAGCTCCGGCTCGCCGCACCGAGGGTGCTGGTCGATATCAATCGCATCGCCAACCTCGCTTACATCCGGGAGGACGGCGCCCAGCTAAAGATCGGGGCGACCACCCGGACCAACGACCTCCTCGACTCCCCGCTGCTCGCGAAGTCGTACCCGATCCTCACGGATGCGGCGCAGCAGATCGCCGACCCGCTCGTTCGCAACTTGGGCACCGTTGGAGGAAATCTCTGTCACGGGGACCCGGGCAACGACCTCCCGGCTTGTATGCTGGCGTTGGGCGCAGAGATGGCCGTCGTCGGTCCGAACGGGCCGCGGACCATCCTCGCGTCAGAGTTCTATCGTGATACGTTCGTGACCGCCCTCGAATCGACCGAGGTCCTGGTGGAGGTCCGCATTCCGAAGTCCCGGCCCCGCCAAGGGAACGCCTATCACAAGATCGAGAAGCGTATCGGGGATTTTGCCATGGCCGGCGTCGCCACCAATCTCGTGCTGGACGGGTCCGGTCGCGTCGAGTTCGCGGGGATCGGATTGACCGGTGTTGGCCCCACCGCCCTCGCAGCGACCCAGGCCGCATCTGTCCTGGTCGGACAGATGCCGGACGAATCGCACCTCGCGCATTCGGCTCGGCTCGCCCAGGAGGCCGCCCAGCCAACTTCGGACCTGCGGGGACCGATGGAATACAAGCGCGCGATGGTGAGCGTTCTGGTGCGTCGGGTCCTCGGGCGCTCGCTCGCCCGCGCTCGGGGAGGGGCTTAGATGGCCGCGGTGTCGAGGCCCGTGACCCACGCCGCCTCGTTGACCTCAACGGGCGGGTCGGTCGTCCGCGTTCAGACGATCGTCAACGGCCAAGCGGTGGCCGCCGAGGTCGAACCCCGGACCCTCCTCGTCCACTTCCTCCGCGAGGTCCTCGGGCTCACCGGCACCCACATCGGGTGCGATACGTCGCACTGCGGGGCGTGTACGGTCCACCTCGACGGGAAGCCGGTGAAATCGTGCACCGTGCTCGCGGTGCAGGCCACGGGTCGAGAGGTCCGCACCGTCGAGGGACTTGAGGTCGGAGGGAAGCTCTCGCCCGTACAGGAGGCCTTTGTCGCGGAGCACGGCCTCCAGTGCGGCTTCTGTACGTCGGGAATGATGATGACCGCGACGGCCCTGTTGAAGAAGAACCCGAACCCATCGGAGGACGAGATCCGCGACGCGATCCGGGGGAACCTGTGCCGGTGCACCGGCTACGTGAACATCGTCAAGGCGATCCGACTTGCCGGCCAGAAGATGCAATCGGCCGCGGAGACGCGCGGAGGCCCGGCATGAGCGCGGAGGCCCCGCACGTGAAAGGGGGCCTCGGCCAGTCGATCCTCCGAAAGGAGGATGCTCGGTTCATCCGGGGGAAAGGCAACTACGTCGACGACGTCAAACTTCCCGGGATGCTCTACCTCGACATCACTCGGAGTCCCTACGCCCACGCGAAGATCACCGCGATTCGGACCGACAAGGCCCTGAAGGTCCCCGGAGTTCTAGCGGTCATCACGGGGAAGGACCTCGAGGCGGCCGGCCTCGCCTGGATGCCGACCCTGATGTCCGACAAACAGATGGTGCTCCCTACGGACACCGTGATGTACCAAGCGCAAGAGGTCGCCGCGGTCGTGGCCGACAGCCGCTACGCCGCCGCCGACGGTGCCGCGCTCATCGAGGTCGACTACGAGCCGCTCCCGGTCGTGACGAATCCGTTCAAAGCTCTCGAACCGGGCGCCCCCGTGATCCGGACCGACCGCAAGGAGCAGTCGAACCACATCTGGCACTGGGAGACCGGGGACCGGTCCGGTACCGACGAAGCGCTCGCCGGGTCCGCCGTCCGGGTCGCCCAGGACCTCTACATCCCGCGGATTCACGTCTCGTCCATGGAGACGTGCGGGTGCGTCGCGGACATGGACCCGGTCTCGGGCCGCCTCACGATCTGGATGACGACCCAGGCGCCCCACGCCATCCGAACGGTGTTCGCCCTGGTTGCCGGGCTCCCCGAGCAGAACATCCGGATCATCTCTCCCGACATCGGCGGAGGGTTCGGCGGCAAGGTGCCGGTCTACCCCGGCTACGTGATCGCGGCGGTCGCATCCATCAAGACCGGCCACCCCGTGAAGTGGATCGAGGACCGCTCGGAGAACCTGCAGGCGGACTCCTTCGCGCGGGACTACCATATCCACGCGGAGGTCGCCGCGACGCCCGACGGCCACGTGACGGCGCTGAAGGTGAAGACCCTCGCCGACCACGGCTACACCGACGCGGCGGCGAACCCCTCGAAGTTCCCGGCCGGTCTCTTCCACATCATCACGGGGTCCTACCCGTTCGCGAAGGCGTTCGTCGAGGTGGATGCTGCCTACACGAACAAACCGCCGGGCGGGATCGCCTACCGGTGCTCGTTCCGGGTCACCGAGGCCGTCTACACGATCGAGCGGATGATGGACATCCTCGCGCACCGACTAAAGATGGACCCGGCCGAGCTGAGACTGAAGAACTTCATCCCGCCCGAGGCGTTCCCGTTCAAATCCGTCCTCGGTTGGACCTACGACAGCGGCAACTACGCCGGGGCGCTGAGGAAGGCGATGGAGATCATCGACTACGCCGGGCTCCGCCGGGAGCAGGCCGAGAAGCGCGCCAAAGGCGAACTGATGGGGATCGGAATCTCGAGCTTCACCGAGATCGTCGGCGCCGGCCCGTCCCAGACCTTCGACATCCTCGGCATCAAGATGTTCGACTCCGCCGAGGTCCGAATCCATCCGACGGGCAAAGTGATCGCCCGGTTCGGGACGAAGTCGCAAGGCCAGGGCCACGAGACGACCTATGCGCAGATCCTCGCCGAGGAGCTTGGGATCCCCGCGGACGATATCCGGGTCGAGGAAGGTGACACCGACACGGCGCCCTACGGCCTCGGGACCTACGCCAGCCGCAGCACGCCGGTGGCCGGCGCGGCCGCTTCGATGGCCGCCCGCAAGATCCGCGAGAAGGGGAAAAAGATCGCCGCCCACCTCCTTGAGGTCAGCCCGGACGACGTCGAATGGAAAGACTATGCGTTCCGTGTGAAGGGCGTCCCGACCAAGTCGAAGACGATGCAGGAGGTCGCCTTCGCCGCCTACACGAACCACCCGCAAGGGGTCGAGGCCGGTCTCGAGGCGACCGACTACTACGACCCGCCGAACCTGACTTTCCCGTTCGGGAGCTACATTTGCGTGGTCGACATCGACAAGGACACGGGCCAGGTGAAGGTCCGGCGGTTCGTTGCGGTCGACGACTGCGGGACGATCATCAACCCGATGATCGTCGACGGCCAGATCCATGGCGGGCTCACGATGGGGTTCGCCCCCGCGCTCCTCGAGGAGATCCAGTACGACGAAGCCGGGAACATCCAGGGCGGCTCGTTCATGGACTACCTCGTTCCGACCGCGGTCGAGACCCCCCACTGGGAGACCGCGAAGACCGTGACCCCGAGCCCGCACCACCCGATCGGGGCGAAGGGGGTGGGCGAGTCGGCGACCGTCGGCGCTCCGCCGGCGATCGTCAACGCCGTGGTCGACGCGCTCCAACCGTACGGCGTCGAACACATCGACATCCCGATCCACCCGTGGAAGGTCTGGCAGATCATCCAGGGCGGCCCGAAGAAGCCGTAGCGAGACGCTCGATCTCCTCCGCCACGACGTAGGCGGTCCGGTCCCGGCAGGCCGGAGCCGGCGACCGGCCCCCCCGGGCGTCGAACTCTGCCCGGGGTCGCTACGGCCCTGCTTGAAACCGCGTGGAATGTTCAAATCCCGTCGCGGCAGTTCCAAGGTCACAGTCCGGAGGTCCTGCCATGAACGGTGACTCACGCGCGACCCGCGTGAGTTTCGCCGCCACCGGAGTTGCGGTCGTGGTCATCCTCGCGCGGTGGGTCTTTCCGGGGTACCTATCGGCCACTCCAAACTGCCCGCTTCGCACCACAGTGAGCGGGCGGGCGTACTGTGCCGAGTCCGTCGTCGTGGTCCCGTACGAATGTTTTCCGGGCGAATTGTGATACGCTTGCCCCCCGTCGGGGTTCGTGCTTCACGGGAGTCTCTTCCAGTTAAGGGTGAGTGGGTCGAGCGGACTGGCCACCTTGTCGGGGTGCGTTACCGAGGGGAACTCCACCCACTCGATCGACCTGTTCGGCGACTACCTCGGAGCGCGTTCGGAGAACTAGACCTCGCCGGACCATGCGGTGGTCATCCCGTGGCAGACCCCGTACGCGACCCTCAGTAGCGTCGGACAACTTACTGCGACGGTGACCTGCGGGGTGTTGTTCGCGATGGTGGTCGGTTCGTAGGATACCGCCTGGCGGGACGGACGTTCCGCGGTTGCTTAGGGTCGCCCGGCGACAGGACCCTCTCGCGCCACGGCCCGCGGGCCCGTCGAGGTCGGTCCGCGACCGCGCGCGCTCAGTCGCTGGCGCTCGGGGCTTCGGGGTGCTCCAGGAGCGGCACGCTCACGGAGAGGCCCATCCCGCGGCGGAGAACGCTTACCTCGATATCTGTGCCGACGGGGAACTTCGACAGCGATTCGAGCAGGTCGCGGACCTTGTGGACCTCGAACGGTCCGACCCGACGAAGCACGTCGCCCGGCCGCAGCCCCGCCCGATGCGC
>Ga0187818_10000925_pt1 | contig 11375 bp, 4 predicted proteins | sample NC_wetland_sal_i_14_FD_130581 | JGI IMG/M metagenome (GOLD analysis project Ga0187818, IMG submission 130581) | Wetland sediment microbial communities from Neuse River Estuary, North Carolina, USA - SO4_3 | ecosystem: Environmental > Aquatic > Freshwater > Wetlands > Sediment | place: USA: North...
CATTTCCCGCTGCGCATCTGGCAGACCGGCAGCGGCACGCAAACGAACATGAACGTAAACGAAGTCATCTCAAACCGGGCCATCGAGATGGCCGGCGGCGTGATGGGCTCGAAGAAGCCCATTCATCCGAATGACGACGTCAACATGTCGCAGTCCTCGAACGATACATTTCCCACCGCGATGCACATCGCCGCCGCCGAGCGCGTTCACAACGCCCTCATCCCCGCCGTTGAAAACATTCGCAACGCCATTGGCGCCAAAGCGAAGCAATTCGCAAACGTCGTGAAAATCGGCCGCACGCATCTGCAGGACGCCGTCCCCCTCACTCTCGGCCAGGAAATGGGCGGATGGGCGTCGCTGCTTGACCGCGACATCGCGCGCGTGCGCCAGTCGCTCGACGGCCTGTACGACCTCGCCATCGGCGGCACCGCCGTGGGCACCGGCATCAACGCGCCCCCGGAATTTGGCGCGCGCGCTGCGAAGAAAATCTCAGAGTTAACCGGTCTCCCATTCCGCTCGCACCCGGATAAGTTCGCCGCGCTTTCCGCGCACGATGAGCTTGTTTACGCGCACGGCGCGATCCACACGCTGGCCTGCTCGCTCATGAAAATCTCGAATGATATTCGCTGGCTCGCCTCCGGCCCGCGCTGCGGATTGGGTGAGCTGCGCATCCCGGAGAATGAGCCGGGCTCGAGCATCATGCCCGGCAAGGTCAACCCCACGCAGTGCGAGGCGATGACCATGGTCGCCGTGCAGGTGCACGGCAATAACGCCGCCGTTGCCTTTGCGGATTCGCAAGGCAATTTTGAATTGAATGTCTTTAAGCCCGTCATCATTCACAATTTCCTGCACTCGGTCACACTGATCGCGGACGCATCGCATGGGTTCGTTGAGTACATGATCAAGGGAATTGAAATTGACCGAGCGAAGATCGATTTCTACGTGAAGAACTCGCTGATGCTGGTGACCGCGCTCAGTCCGAAAATTGGCTATGACAAGTCGGCAAAGGTGGCGCACGTCGCCCACGAAGAAGGGATCAGCCTTCGCGAGGCCTGTCTCAAGCTCGGTTATGTGAGCGGCGAGGAATTCGATGCGCTCGTCCGCCCCGAGAACATGACGAAGCCCTAGTCGCCCGCGTCCGCGCGAAGTTGTTCCGCGCAAGAATCGCCCCGCCTGTATTACACTCTTGCCGCTCGAATCTGACTGGAGGTGCGTCTGTGTGGAATCGCCGTCATTTTATTCGAGTCTGCTCGGGAGTCGGTCTTTCAGGAACGCTTCTGCCCGGAGTGCTGTATACGCTCGCGCAGGACCGCCCAAGAATCACCAAAGACTTGATTGATGCCGCGGCGAAAATCGCCGACGTCACGATTCCCGACGAATACAAAGATGCGATGCTCAATGGCCTGAACAGCGCCACGCAGGGCTACGAGGCCATCTACAAGCTGCACATGGACAACAGCGTCCAGACCGCGCTCGTCTTTGACCCGTTGCCCATGGGCTGGAAGCTCTCCACTACCAAAGTGCCGATGCGCATCTCCGCGGCGTCCGCCGTCGCCACGAAAGCGCCGAAAAATATCGAAGACGTGGCGTTCTATACTGTCCGCCAACTCGCGAACTTGGTCCAATCGCACAAGGTTTCTTCGGCGGCGCTGACGGAGATGTACATCGAGCGCCTGAAGAGGTACGACCCTAAATTGAAGTTCGTCATCACGATCACCGAGGATCGCGCGAAGGCGCAAGCCAGGGAAGCCGACAGGGCCATCGCCGCGGGAAAATATCGCGGCCCTCTCCACGGCATTCCGTGGGGCGCCAAGGACTTGCTCGCGGTGAAGGGCTACCCGACCACCTGGGGCGCGGGTGGCTTCGAGCACCAGATGATTGACGAAGACGCAACCGTGGTTCAGCGCCTCGATAAAGCGGGCGCGGTACTCGTTGCAAAGCTGACTCTCGGCGCGCTCGCGCAGGGCGACCACTGGTACGGCGGCATTACGCGCAATCCGTGGAACCCTGCGCAAGGCTCCAGCGGCTCCTCCGCCGGCCCTGCTTCGGCGACCGCCGCGGGATGTGTCGGCTTCGGCATCGGCACGGAAACACTGGGCTCGATCTCATCGCCGTCCATGCGCTGCGGCACGACGGGGCTGCGTCCAACCTTTGGCTTCGTTCCACGCACTGGCGCGATGGCGCTTTCCTGGAGCATGGACAAAATCGGCGCGATTTGCCGCTCCGTCGAGGATTGCGCGATGGTCCTCTCCGCGATTTACGGCCCGGATGGGAAGGACCGCAGCGTCCAGCCCGCTGCGTTCAACTGGGATGCGACCAAGAGCTGGCGCACGCTGCGCGTGGGCGTGCTCGAAAAAGATTTCCAGCTTCAGCCCTTGACGGAAATGCAGCCGCCCAAGCCGCTCACTGAAATGACCGACGAAGAAAAGCAGCGCTTCGAGCGCCAGCAAACGCAGCGCCGCAATGGGTTCGCTTCCCGCGAATACGACCACAAGTACGATGTTGCCGCGCTCGAAAAACTTCGCGCCATGGGCGCGAAGATGAAGCCTGTCGAATTGCCCGATTTTCCGCTGGGGGCTATGCGGCCGCTCCTGCAAGCCGAAGCCGCCGCTGCCTTCGACGAGCTCACCCGTTCGGGCCGCGACAAACTCCTCACCGAACAGAGCCCCAGCGATTGGCCGAATGTTTTCCGCACTGCGCGCTTGATGCCCGCCGTTGAGTATATCCAGGCCAATCGCGCGCGTTTCCTGCTGGTGGAGGCGATGGGTAAGCTCTTCAAGGATTTCGACGTCATTGTCGCGCCGACAAACGGCGGCCAGCTCACGCTCACAAACCTGACCGGCCATCCAGCCATCATCATTCCCAACGGACTGCGCGGCCCGGATGCGCCCAAGCCGGCGAATGACTTTCAAGGCGGCGGCCCCGGCACGCCGCTCAGTCTGACGTTCCTCGGCAATCTCTATGGCGACGCGAAGGTCTGCACTCTCGCTCGCGCGTATCAAGAAGCCACCGGCTTCCATTTGAAGCACCCCAATCTGGACGCATAGACGCGTCCTCTTTTTTGGGCAACTCACAAAGGAGCATCTAGCAATGAAACGCATGTTCGTTTTTGGCGCTGTCTCGCTTGCGGCCCTGCTGGTTCTCTTTGCCGCCATGCCCAATGGCCGCGCGCAGCAGCCCGCCACGCCCGTTGTGCACGGCCTTGATCCTGCCGATTTCGACAAGACCTGTAAACCGTGCGAGGATTTTTTCCGCTTTGTCAACGGCGGTTGGCTTGCCCGCAATCCGATTCCGCCCGCCTACCCCGCCTGGGGGCGCATTAACCTGCTCGCCGACCACAACCTCGACGTCCTCCGCCAGGTGCTTGAGGATGCCGCCGCGAAGAAGAATGCCGCGCCGGGCTCCGTCGAGCAGAAAATCGGCGACTACTACGCGAGCTGCATGGACACGGCCAAGATTGACGCCGCCGGGATCCATCCACTCGATGAGGAATTCGCGCGCATTGCCAAGATTTCAGATATTTCCTCTCTTGAAGCCGAAGCTGCACATCTTCAGAGCCTCGGCGCTCACGCCATGTTCGCCTTTGGCTCAACCCAGGATTTTGAGAACAGCTCGGAGCAAACCGGCGAGGTCTTTCAGGGCGGCATCGGACTGCCCGACCGCGACTACTACGTCAGGAACGATGACCGCTCCAAACAGTTCCGCGACGCCTACCGCCAGCACGTGATCAAGATTTTCGGTCTGATGGGCGACACCGCGGAGCGCTCCATCGCCGAAGCCGATACGGTCATGTCGTTGGAAACCAAGCTTGCCGCCTCCTCCATGACCCGTACCGAAATACGCGATCCCAAGGCGATCTACCATCGCCTGGCCGCTGAAGATCTGCAGAAGCTCACACCCCACTTCGATTGGACCGTGTATTTCAAAGCCATCGGCTTTCCGGGCATCCGCGTCGTCAACGCGGCACAACCGGATTTCCTCAAGGAGCTCGATACGCTGCTCGCCTCTGTTTCGCTCGACGAATGGAAGATCTATTTGCGCTGGCATCTCGTTCACACCGCCGCTCCACGCCTCTCCGCTCCCTTTGTGGACGAAAACTTCGCTTTCTTTGGCCGCATATTGACCGGCGCCCAGGAGCAACTCCCGCGCTGGAAGCGCTGCGTTCAGTCCACCGACCACGCTTTAGGGGAAGCGCTCGGCCAGAAATACGTCGAACGCGCCTTCCCGCCCGCGGCCAAGGCTCGCGCGCTCGCAATGGTCCACGGCCTGATTGATGCCCTGCGCGAAGACCTGAAAACGCTGTCCTGGATGAGTCCCGCCACGCGCACTCAGGCGATCGCCAAGCTAAACGCCATCACGCTCAAGATCGGCTACCCCGATACCTGGCGCGACTACTCCGCGTTAACTGTGGACCGCGGTCCCTATGTCATCAACGCCTTCCGCGCCGAAAATTTTGAATTTCACCGCGACCTGGCCAAGATCGGCAAGCCCGTGGACCGCGGCGAGTGGGGCATGACTCCGCCCACCGTCAATGCCTACTACAATCCGCTACTCAACGAAATCGTCTTCCCCGCCGGCATTCTCCAGCCGCCGCTCTTCGATGCCGAAGCCGACGATGCGCTGAACTACGGCGCGATGGGCTCGGTCATCGGCCATGAAATGACGCACGGCTTTGACGATCAGGGCAGACAGTTCGACGCTATGGGAAACCTTCGCGACTGGTGGACACCGGAAGACGCGAAGAATTTTCAGGATCGCGCCGCTTGCATCGAAAAACAATTCGACGCCTTCGTGGTTTCCGGCGACTTGCATGAAAACGGCAAGCTCGTCCTCGGCGAGAGCATCGCGGACCTCGGCGGCCTCGTCATCGCTCACGCCGCCTTCGTGAAAGCGCAGGCCAGCAAACTGACGGTGCAAATGGACGGCTTCACCGCCGAGCAACGGTTCTTCATTTCTTATGCGCGCAACTGGGGGCAAGCCGCCCGCGCTCAATACGAACAGTTGCTCGTCACGGTGGACCCGCACCCCCTGCCGCGCTTCCGGGCGATCGCGCCGCTGCAGAACATTCCGGATTTCGCCGCAGCCTTTGATTGTCACGCTGGCGACCCCATGGTGCGCCCCGAAGATCAGCGCTGCCGCATCTGGTAGCGAATGGGCGTTGGAAAGATAGTGGGAGGATGAAAAATGCAAAAGCGAATCGTGCTCAGTCTGGTTGCCCTGGCCGTTCCGGTGATGGTCGCTGCCGCGCCCTCTTTTGCTCAGGACGCCCAGCAACAGGCGGCTCAGCAAGTTGAAGAGATGCGCCTCGCCGCGCAGGCATGCACGCCCGGTCCCGTCGCGCTGCCGCAGCGGTTGCGGGGCGCGCCCTGGACCGTAACACTCAAGCAGGGCGACTACGTCGTGCACGATTTCCGTTTCCGTTCGGGCGAAACGCTTCCTGAAGTGAAACTCCACTACTACACACTCGGCGCGCCGGAAAAGGACGCGAACGGCCGCGTCACCAACGCCGTCATCATCATGCACGGTACCGGAGGATCCGGCCGGCAGTTTCTCTCCGCGCAATTTGCCGGAGTCCTCTTCGGCCCCAGCCAATTGCTCGACGCGCATCACTATTTCATCATCCTCCCCGACGACATCGGCCACGGCTGCTCGAGCAAGCCCAGCAATGGCCTCCACATGAAGTTCCCGCACTATGACTACGACGACATGGTCGCCGGGGAGCACACTGTCGTGACGGAGGCTCTCGGTGTGAATCACCTGATGCTTGTGATGGGCACTTCGATGGGCTGCATGCACTCCTGGGTCTGGGGCGAAACGTATCCCGATTTCATGGAGGCTCTTGTTCCGCTCGCCTGCCAGCCGGTCGAAATCGCTGGGCGCAACCGCATCATTCGCAGGATGATCACGACCGCGATCACGAGTGATCCCGCCTGGAACAACGGCGAATATACCGCGCCCATCCACGGCTTGCAGGAAGCAATTGACATCCTTTTGCTCATGGGAAGTTCGCCGCTTCAGTGGCAGAAGAACTATCCCACGCGCGAAAAAGCCGACGCCTATCTCGACCAGCAGCGCAAGACGCGCATTGCCACGACCGACGCAAACGACATGCTTTATTACTTTGAAGCCTCGCGGAATTACAACCCCGACCCCAATCTCGAAAAAATCCAGGCCAAGGTGCTCTTCATCAATTCCGCCGACGACCAGATCAATCCGCCCGAACTCGGCATCGCCGAGCGCGAGATCCAACGCGTCCGCAATGGCCGTTTCATTCTTCTCCCCATCACTGACCAGACTCGCGGCCACAGCACGCACACGATCCCCGCAATCTGGGGCGGCTATCTCGCTGACCTTCTCCACTCGCTCGGCCGCTAGCATCGGCACCCTGACTTGCTACAATCAAGTGCTTCGGCTCAACGGAACATGCAATAGAGTTTATATTTGCAAAAACAACTGCAAGTGATCCTCGGAGAGCCTCAGACGCGCATGAGCGAGTTGCTGAATGGAAGAATCGCGAATAAAGGTGTTGATAAGCGGCCGTACTTCGCGGGACACCTGGGCATTGAAGGAAAAACTAGGTTCTCGCAAACGCACAGGGATGTGGTTGAAAAAGAGCCCTCTATGACGGGCGCAACGGCCTAGCCCTGCGCTTGGCGCCGAGATTCTTCGCCTCAGCCCACGGACTTAGCTGCCGAAGCGGAAGGACATCCGCGGCATTTTATTAGTCCCGCTGCCATTCTCAGGGTTCAATCGAGGCGGTCACATGATTCTGCTTCAGCATCGCGTTGAACGCAGGCGTCCCGCTCTCGATGAGTTGTTTGAACTCCGCCTGAATTTGCGCGAGCTGCTGCTTGAACTCGTCGTTCACGGCGATTTGTTGCGCCGTGGGCGCGAGATCGCCGCCACCGCTTCCACTTCCAGGAGTGCCGACCATCGGCCCCACCATCCAACTGATCCGCTCGTAGAGCTGCACGGGATTGCGGAATGCGTCTTCGCTGCGGCCGGTGTTGTGAATGTCGATCAGCTTGCCTTCGAGTGCAACGACCTTGACCTCGAAATCCTTGGCGGCCTGTATCGCGGTTGCATGTTTCTGCGCGTCCGCGCTGAGCACGGTTTCGAGGTCCTCGATCTGCCGCCGTGTCCATTCCAGATGATTGATCATGTCAGCGGCCTGGTTCTCCTCGGCCAGCACTTCGCGGGCAAACTGAACTTGCGCGCGGATCGATTGCTCGGTGCCCGGCGAGTGCGGATCGCGCAGCACGGTAAGTTGCGCGGTCTCCTCGTGCCCGCCCGCCTTCACGTGCACGGTGTAATTCCCCGGCGGCACAATCGGCCCTGCCGGCGGAATCCGTGTGCCGTACGCGGCGTAATTGTGGTGCGGCTCCGCCCACGGCGCATCGAACGGCGTGGTCTGCATCCGCACGGGCGAGCCCGGTTCGCACCGCAAGTCCCACCACACGCGATTCAGTCCCGCCTGTCCTGCCACCTTCAGCACGCGGATCGTTTCGTTGTTCGCGCCCGTAAACGCAACCTCCACTTCATGTGCGGGAGCCTTCAGCCAGAAGTTGATGTCCGCGCCGTAGGGCGGATTCTCTCCGCTCACATGCCCGCCCACATCGGACTCGCGTGCGTCGTCGGTATGCCTGAATCGGTACGCCGGCCGCGGTTTAAACAACTCGAAGTCCTTCGCCTGAGCGCTGTCCCATTCGCGAAGCGGGCTGATGTCGTCCAGGATCCACACGCCGCGTCCATGGGTCGCGATCACCAGGTCGTTGAACCTCGGCTGCACTTGCATCCAGTACACCGGAGCAGGCGGCAGGTTGTTCCACAAGCGAGTCCAGTGATCGCCGTCGTCCCATGTGACGTACAGCGCGTTGTCCGTACCCAGAAACAACATCCCTTTGCGCACGGGATCTTCGATGATGATGTGCGCGCTGCTGTTCATTCCTTTCGGCACGCTTGCAGTGATCAGTTTCCAACTTGCGCCGTAGTCGGCCGTCTTGTATGCCCGTGCTTCGTAGATTCCCACGTGCTGCAGATTCACGGTGACGTACGCCGTGCCCGCGTCGAAGTGGGAAGGCTCGACGCTCCACACGGTGCCCCAGGCGGGAAGATCCGGAATGTTTTTGGTGACGTTTGCCCAGTGCCCGCCGCCATCCTGCGTCACGTTTACCTGGCCGTCGTCGCTGCCCGTCCAGATTACGCCCGCTTTCACTGGCGATTCGGCGATGGAATAGATTGTGGCGCCGTCAAACGTCACAAGGTTGTCCGATGTGATGCCGCCCGAGTTCTGCTCGTGGTCCTTGTTGTCCGCCGTCAGGTCGGGACTGATAACCTTCCACGACTGGCCGCCGTCGGTGGTCATGAACAAGACCTGTGCCCCGACATAAACGCGGTTGTGGTCATGGGGCGAAATCGCAATCGGGGTCACCCAATCCCAACGATATTTCATGTTCGCTGGCGCCCAGCCGTAGCTGGTGATGGGCCAGGCGGATACGTCGCGCGCCATGCCGCTTCGGAAATCGATCCGGGAAATGCGGCCATTATCGCAGCCGGACCACACAATGTTGGAATCCACGGGGTCGGGCATTGCGAATCCATCCTCGCATCCCCCCGTGCCGGTCCAGTAGCCCAGGGATATTCCGCCACGCCCGCCGCCACCACCCCCGCCTCCGGAAAGAGTCCGGCTCGGACCGCGAAACGATGACTTGTCCTGGATGTTGCCCATCACATTGTAGGGAATCTCGTTGTCCGCGGTTACGTGATAAGTCTGCGAAATCGGCAGCAGGAACCGCTGATACGTCGCGCCCCGGTTGTTGCTGATGCTCACCCCGGCGTCATTCGCCACCAGCACGCGGTTCGCATTCGTGGGATCGATCCAGATGTCGTGATTGTCGCCGCCCGCCGACTCGAGGCCCGTTGCCGGAGGAGGACCGCTCGCGGCCTCTCCGCGGCCGCCACCACCGCCGGGTTGAAACACGGTGTTGCCGCCGTCGCGAGACATGCTGAACGCGACAGAAAGAAAGTAGAGCAGGTTTTGATCGTCGGGCGAAACCGCAAACCGCGTGTAGTACGAAGAGCGCTCCGTCGTGACGTGGGACTGGTTTACCAGTGTCCACGTGCGCCCGCGGTCATCGGAGCGATACAGCCCGGGCGTGGTGTCCTGCAGCAGAGCGTAAACGCGATTCGGGTTGCTTGCGGCGACGGCCACCGCCGTTTTTCCAATGGAATGGTCGGCGGCGGGCAGCCCGCGGCCGCTGATTTTGTTCCAATTGTTTCCGCCATCGCGGCTCACGTAGACGCCGCTGCCTGTTCCTCCGCTATTCAAATTCCAGCGGTGGATTTCCACCTGCCACATCCCGGCATAAATTGTGTTCGAGTCGCCCGGATCCATCGCCATTTCGGAACAACCCGTGTCGTCGTTGACGTAAAGAACTTGCTGCCAGGTCTTCCCTCCATCGCTCGTGCGAAAGATTCCGCGTTCGTGCTGCGGGCGGAACGCCTCGCCGATCGCGCAAACAAAAACGACATTTGCATCGTGCGGGTCCACGAGGATGCGCGCGATGTGCCCGGTTTTCTCGAGACCCATGAGCTGCCAGCTCCGGCCCGCGTCGGTCGATTTGTAAACTCCATCGCCCATCGCGTAGTAAGGACGGATCAGCCATGGCTCGCCCGTGCCCGCCCAGATCACGTCGTGAGCGGAGGGCGCCATCGCCAGCGCTCCCACAGCGGATACGTTTTCGCGGTCGAAGATCGGTGTCCAGGTCGTGCCACCGTCTGACGTTTTCCAAATGCCGCCGTCCGCTGCGCCGATGTAAACCACATTGGGGTTTCCCGGTTCGCCGATAATGGACGCGACGCGATTCCCTTCCGGCCCCAACGCGCGGAAATGCAGCGCGCCAAGCCCGTTTGCGCCGCCTCCCATTTCGTCTGGCCCGCCACGGCGTCCTTGGGCGATGCCGGGCGCGGGCCACAGCATCGCAATCATCGCCATCAGTAATGAAAGGATCAATCCGCTGCCTGGATTTCTCGGTGTCCACTCATCGCGGCTCATATCTGCCTCCCCTCCTCGATAGAAATTGCCGCTAAACTATCGCCTCTGGCACAGAAAGCACAAGCCCAATTTGAGCAGCGTGCGGCCCCTCGATGCGCGGTTCAGAAAGCGGGCTGCGTGGCGCACCCCTTGCCCGCCGCGGCGGCCACGATGATGAATTAGTTTTTTGACCGGGGGTCCATCTCTGGCCCGAACGAGCGAACTTGCAGTCTTTCCATTTGGAATTCCAATAGCCAAAGTCTCCGCCTCTGGCTCCGCCAAAGATGGTGCATGCGGCTGTGTCTGAGAGATCTGTCACACGGCGGCAAGCAGCGGGGCTCGTCCGTCGGCAATCGTGGGCCGTCAGGCCCCCGCGATCTCACGGGGGCCTGCTCTGTTGGCGAATTCTTTGTGTCGAGGGCAGGATAAGCGTAGGATGTTTGAGACCCAAGCCCAAATCAGAAATTCCGGTTCAAATGAAAATCCTGCTGTACAACCCCGACAACGGTGTAACACGGAACTTCATGCCGCATCTATGGATGTTCCTGCTGCAAGCGCTGACCCCGCCGGGCCATGAGGTGATCCTGATTGACGGCAACGCGCAACCGATGGATGAAGATGGCATCGCGCGGTTCGTGCGTGAACAAAAAATTGGCCTGGTTGGCATCGGCGCGATGACCAGAATGGTCGCGAAGGCCTATCGCATGGCCGACGCGGTTCGCAGTGTGGGAGTACCGGTGGTGATGGGCGGGCCTCACGTGACCGAAGAGTATGACGAGGCGCTCGGGCGGAACGGCGGCCCGAGACATGCGGACGCGGTGGCCCTCGGCGAAGCCGATGAAACCTGGCCAAAGATTGTGGCGGATGCCGCGCGCGGCGCGCTCAAAGATATCTACGCTCCTGTCGATGAGTTTGGTCAGGAGCGGAAACCTACCTTGCAGGACTACCCGTCGATTCCTTGGGAATCGCTCAACCTCGATCAGTTCAATTTAGTTCCGAAGGTATTCGCTCCGCTCCTCAGACGCATACCGGAGAAGTGGGGGACGTTCCGCATTATTCCGGTTGAGTCGGGGCGCGGCTGTCCTTACGGGTGCGAGTTCTGCACTGTGACCGGTTTTTTCGGAGACTCCATCCGGTTTCGCACGAATGAAAGTGTCGTGGGTGAACTCTTGCGGCTGAAGGCGCGCGCGCGAAGCGAGGGCGGCCAGATTGCCGTCTTTTTCATCGACGATAACTTCGCCATCAACGTCAAACGCACGAAATCTCTGCTGCGCGCCATCATCGCCGCCAATGCGCAGGTCTACTGGATTGCGCAGATCAGCGCGAACCTGTTGCGTGACGA
>Ga0187818_10000926_pt1 | contig 11365 bp, 12 predicted proteins | sample NC_wetland_sal_i_14_FD_130581 | JGI IMG/M metagenome (GOLD analysis project Ga0187818, IMG submission 130581) | Wetland sediment microbial communities from Neuse River Estuary, North Carolina, USA - SO4_3 | ecosystem: Environmental > Aquatic > Freshwater > Wetlands > Sediment | place: USA...
CTTCGCGCTCGCGCCTTCCCAACTGGCGATCTGGCTGACCATGGCCTTCTACGGACTCTTCTATGCGCTGACCAATCCCGTGCTCAAGGCACTGGTCGTCGAAAGCGTGGCCGGCGATGTCCGCGGTCGCGCTCTTGGAATTTACTTTTTTCTCACCAGCGTAACCACGCTGCTCTCGAGCCTCATCACCGGAGCTCTTTGGAAGGTCTATGGCCCGGCGTTCCCGTTTTATTTTTCGGCGGGAATCGCTACCGTCTCGGCGTTCGCCCTGTTCGCCCACCGTTCGCCCGCGTGAGCAGTTCAGACTGATCTGTAGATACGGTGCTTGCCCCGTCTGTGCGGGAATCCGACCGGCGCAACCAGAAATACGCGACCAGCAGAAACGCCGCACCCGCCACGCTGTCGAGCGCCGCATCCCGCCACGTGCCCGTTCGCGAGGGAATGTAGCTCTGGTGCCATTCATCCATCGACGCTACGAAGACAGTCCCCAACCATGAGAGCAGCGCCGTGCGCCCCAGATGGGCGTGATCTTGATCGAGCGTAGCCCGCCAACCACGCCACAGCAGAAGGGTCAACATGCCATACCCGACGACGTGCCCAGTCTTGCGTAGATAGTGATGGAAGACGAGGAATTTGTAGAAATCGATGTGGCCGAACAGGTGCGTCAACAGCGTGTACAGCATGCTGCCGGTGTGCTCTGACGAGAAGAAATCGGTGGACTCAAACGCAATGAGAACGACCCAGACGGCAGCTGGCCACCAGGCGCGCACAAGATTGGGACGGGAAGCAGTCAAATCGGTCGTCAAATCGGCCTCGTCCCTCACTCCGCCGCGTAGTTCGGCGCTTCGCGCGTGATCATGACGTCATGCACGTGGCTTTCACGCAGGCCAGCGGCGCTGATGCGCACGAATCGCGCCTTCTGCTGCAGTTCGGCCACCGTCTGGCACCCGCAATAACCCATGCCCGACTTCAGCCCGCCCACCATCTGGTACACGATCATCGCCACCGAACCACGATACGGCACGCGGCCTTCAATTCCCTCCGGTACCAACTTACCCAACCGGTTTGACTCTTCGCCCGTCATTGTCATTGGCATTGCGGTCGACGCATCTCCATCCGAGTTCTGGAAATAGCGCTCGCTCGACCCCGCCGCCATCGCTCCCAGCGAGCCCATGCCGCGATACGCCTTGAACGTGCGGCCCTGATACAGAATCTGTTCACCCGGACTTTCATCGGTTCCCGCAAACATCGATCCGATCATCACCGCGGAAGCGCCCGCCGCCAAGGCCTTGCTGATATCGCCGGAATACTTGATGCCGCCGTCGGCGATCACGGGAACGCCCGAGTCACGCGTGGCCCGCGCCGCCTCCGCAATCGCAGTGATCTGCGGAACCCCCACGCCGGTTACGATGCGCGTAGTGCAGATCGAGCCCGGTCCAATGCCGACCTTAACCCCGTCCACGCCCGCGCGCACCAGGTCGCAGGCGCCATCGAATGTCCCTACGTTCCCGGCAATCAGTTCCACCTCCGGCAACTTCGCTTTCACTTTCTTGACCGCCTCGATCACGAGCGCGGAATGCCCGTGCGCGCTGTCAATCGCCAGCACGTCGACTTTCGCGTTCGCCAGTTCCTGCGCGCGCTCCAGGAAATCACCCGTCGCCCCGATTGCCGCACTCACCCGCAACCGCCCCTTATCGTCCTTGGCCGCGCCGGGATATTTCAGTTTCTTCTGGATGTCCTTAACCGTGATCAAGCCCTTCAGGATGTACTTGTCGTCCACTACCAGCAGCTTTTCCACGCGGTGCTCGTGCAGAATCTCTTCCGCCTGCTCCAGTGTCGTTCCCACCGACACCGTAATCAGGTTCTCCCTGGTCATCACCTTGCTGATCGGAATATCGAAGCGCGTCTCGAAACGCAGATCGCGATTGGTCAGAATGCCGACCAGTTTTCCATCTTTCAGAGTAATCGGCACGCCTGAAATCTTGTATTTCTTCATGACTTCGAGCGCATCGGAAACCTTGGCATCCGGCGACATGGTGACCGGATCCACGATCATGCCACTCTCCGACCGTTTCACCTTGTCCACTTCATTGGCCTGCTGCTCGATCGTCAGGTTGCGATGAATGATCCCCAAGCCGCCCTGCTGCGCCATGGCAATCGCCATGTGCGACTCGGTCACCGTATCCATGGCGGCGCTGATGATGGGAATGTTCAGCCGAATGTGGCGCGAGAGCTGGGTCTGGGTGTTGGTGTTGGCGGGCACGACTCCGGAATGCGCCGGCAGCAGTAACACGTCGTCGAATGTGAGGGCCTCGGGGACGGGAAAATGGATCATAGGATTTTGGATTGAACTTCTATTGTAGGGAGCGCCCACACATCAGGCAAATGCAGTCAACCTGGCTGACGCAGCATGCATCAACGACAGGCCTTCTTCATGCACGACCAGCGCAGGCTCGCCTTCCCGCTGCTGGTGGACGCTCACAACCGGCTCGCGCGCCAGTTGGGAGTAGTGTACCGCGTTCTTGAAGAGCAGCAGGCGCTCTACCGCGGCACCTTCGTCAACCTGCCTTTTGCCAACGGCGACGTCAGTTGGGGCACCCGCCTTCGAACACCCTTCATGCGGGCAAGGGCTTGCCCCTGGTTTCGGGGACCAACCACGGCACGATCAGACCCAATACATAGATGAGTCCCAAGGTCACGGCGCCGCGCGAAATGCCGCCAAACTTTTGGATCATGGTCCCTGCCAGAATTGGGAACAGCCATGCGATCAAACGAGTGCCATTGAACACGAAGCTGCACGCGGTCGAACGCACGCTACTGGTAAACAGCTCGGCCGGGTAGATGGCCATCCACGAATATGCCAGCCCCAGTGTGAAAAAGCCATTCACGAATGCCACGAACATCATGGTTTCTACCGTGTGCGTCCACAAGTATGTGACCGGCGTCATTACCAGTGCTCCGGCATAGGTCAGGAACAGGAACTTTCTACGCCCGATGGCGTCGATGAGAAAACCTGCGATCATGTAGGCGCTGACCGCGCCGATGGTGTACAGAATCGCAGCCCGGTTTCCCCACTCCACAAAATTGACATAGTGCTGGCCCTTGGCAAGTTGCTGGGTGTAAACGGGCAGCCAACTGGAGATGGCCCACCAGCCAACCATGGTGGCCAGTGACAGGAGAAAAGTCAGAAGCACGCGACGACGACTCTCGGGCTCTCGGAAAATCTCCGCTATCGTCAATGGACGCCGGGCGGACTTGCTGGCCGCTCCCTTGTCTTCGTAGGTCGCAGCGTCGGTCGCTGCCCAGCGTTGCTCGCGGATGGCCTTCAGCCAACGCTCCGATTCGTTGATGGCGCGGCGAATGTAGAGGGTGAAAAATGCGGGAATCGCGCCGACCACAAACATCAGCCGCCAGGACTGAGGTCCCAGAGGATTAACCCGGCCGATCGCCCACCAGACCAGGGCGGCCAGCAGCGTTCCCCATCCGAAGCCCGATTGCAACAGGCCAGCCCCTTTAGGCCGGGCGCGATCGGGCCAAGTTTCGGCCACCATCGCTACACCGGTACTCCATTCGCTGCCCATGGCCAGGCCGGTAATGAACCGTAGAACCGCCAGCATGAGAAACGTCTGGCTCAGGGCGGTTATCCCGGTAAACAGCGCGTATAAGAACACCGACCAGATCATCATTCGCTTGCGGCCCACGTAGTCGGCCAGGGTTCCGCCGATCAGGCCGCCGATGCCCCACCCCAGCAGGGTTGTGCTGATGGCAATCCCCGCCCAAACCGGCGCCGACTTCAGTTGCTCGGGCCGCAGCAGCGTCCGGAGCGCGAAGGGAAGAGCTACAAAGAGGGCGTAGGACTCGTAGCCGTCGAAAATCCATCCCAGAAAGCTGGCTGCAAGTACGCGCCAGTGCGTTGCGGTGAGACCCGTGTACCAGGACTGCGACGAGGATCGGACTGAGGCCACAGAGTTCATAAAGCTCTTTCTCCACGAGCGCTGCTTGAGAAGAGGTCTGGCGCTAGGTAGTGTATCTCACCCCAAATGCCGCGCACCCGTAAGATTGGGGCAACCTCGGTGAAAAGGTGGGCCAGCCGCCGGTTGTGATGAAAAAGATCAGAGGCGCCGCCCCAGCGGAGCGTTCGCAGGGCACCCGGCCGCCTTTGTTATTTGCACTGTCGAATCAAAACAACTCGATGGGCGCGGTGTGACCGGATGCAGACGCGAGCCGGCTGTCGCGCGTAACTAATCGAGCGCCGAGTTTTTCGGCAAGCACGACATATGCCGCATCATACGCGGACAAATTGTGACGGAGCTGCCAAATCCGGGGCAGCAGAACGAAGTGGGGATACCGAGTGATTCGCAAGTCGAGCAAGTCCTCGATTGCCTGATCGGCGCGGTCGGTTGAGACCGAGCCTTCCCGCACCAGACGCCGCAGTACCTGGCCGACCTCAAGATCCAGGAGGTGAGGAGCATGCAGGGATTCGCTATGCGAGTAAATCCGCCGCTCAATCCGCTGTCCGGCAGCGGTCTGGAGCAGCCAGTCAATGGCGGCGGAGGCGTCGAGGACGATCACACGCGATCACCGGTCATCGTTCCTGCGATCATCGTATCTGCGATCTGCCCGCACGTTCTTCCTGCACCAAGCGGGCAGTATCGAGTGGGACGGCAACCGGCTTGCGCTTATGCAGACGGGCGCGGAACTCGGTCAAAGTTGGCCGCTCGGCGATCTCTTTAATCTCTGCGAGCAGATAGTCTGACAATGACATGCCCGCCGTTGCGGCCCGCGCTTTTAGAGTGCGGTGCAGGGCGTCCGGCACATTCCGAAGCTGAATCATCTTCGACATGTGCTAAACATACTTTCATGTGGAGCACATGTCAACACGTTGGCACGCTCCTTGACGGGGGCCGACACGGTTAACAACCAGCCTGGGGGCGTTACTGGAACGGAATTTCCACCTCGGAATAGCTGCCTGGCGTAGCCGCATTCACAGCGTCTACGACCCTTTCAACGTGGCGGCGCAAAGTGGGCCATTGCTGATTGCCGATAACCACAAAGGCGATTTTCCGGCCTTTCAGGTTTTGCTGATAACGCATGTTTTTGTCCGTCGTCAGCAGAAGCTCGAAACCTTCCGCCTCAGCGGCCGCGATCAGTTCGCCATTCGCCAGCCGGTCCCATCCGCGTTCGATGGCTTCAACAACGATGTGGTCCCTGAAGGCATATCGAAGCGGGGCGGGGATGCCGTTATCGAAGAGGATGAGCATCGGCCACTGGGGCGGGCGGCGGGACGGGCGGTGCGTCAAGGCTCCGCGCCGCGAATTCGATCACGGCTGCAACCTGTTCATGCGACAAATGGAACCACTCCATAATTTCGTCAATCGAGGCTCCCACTTCCAGATTGTCGAAGACAACGGAAACCGGCGTCCGCGTGCCGCGGAATACCCACGCGCCACTGCGCTTGCCGGGGATGCTTTCCACGGCAGGGCATTGTGACCAATCGAGAGTTGCCATGCGCTTACCCTCCTTTCATCGTAGCTTGTTACGCAGCTTTTTACCACGGTTCGGTGCGGCGTCACGCGTGGAATCCCAGGTCTCGAAAAGCGCGAGACCCTTCGACAAGCTCAGGGCAGGCTCTCGGGCACCCCTGGTTCTTCCTCTGTCAACGTTTCAGGGACAACTCTCGTCGGAGATGTTGGCCACCCGCCCCTCACGGGTTCAGGAGGTCAAAATCCCCGCCCTGTCGCAGAAAACGCGACAAGGACGGGGCACCCTCGAGAGTTGAAATGAATGAAAGGGTGGGCCAGCCCCCACCCGCCGTCCACTCTTGTTTCCGTTGAGAGCTCCGTCGGGAACCAAGTTCTGCCCGGGATGCCTTGTAGCGGCGGACTGGGCGCACACGGTGCAGAGATCCTTCGGCTCCGCTTAGGATGACAGGGTTGGGGAGGGTGGAAAAAGCGGGCCGAGCGTTGCTCGGCCTGGACGGGCGAGGGCGCCCGTCCCCACACTGGCAAAAGCAAACGCAACTTCTTCACCCCTCCCGGCATCTAAACCTTGACAATGATACGCTCAGGTTATAGCATGATGTAGAGCGTAATCATTATTGCACTGATTTTAAAGCACTTATCTGTACCGGAGGATGCGCTATGGGAAAGATTATTGGAATTGACCTCGGAACTACCAACTCCTGCGTAGCCGTTATGGAGGGCGGAGAGCCGAAGGTTATCGCTAATGAAGAAGGTGGGCGGACTACGCCTTCGGTCGTCGGATTCACGAAAACCGGCGAACGGCTGGTGGGGCAGGTCGCCAAGCGGCAGGCCATCACCAATCCTGAGAACACCGTTTACTCGATCAAGCGGTTTATGGGACGCCGCTTCGACGAGGTCAGCGAAGAGATGAAGATGGTCCCGTTCAAAGTCGAGCGGGACGGCGACCATGTGGCCGTTATGGCGCAGGGCAAGAAGTATACTCCGCCGGAGGTCTCGGCGATGATCCTGCAAAAGCTGAAGAAGGCGGCGGAAGACTATCTCGGCGAGAAAGTCACCGAGGCGGTCATCACCGTGCCCGCGTATTTCAACGACGCGCAGCGGCAGGCGACCAAAGATGCGGGACGAATCGCCGGGCTTGACGTGAAGCGAATCATCAACGAGCCTACGGCGGCCGCGCTGGCCTACGGACTCGACAAGGGTAAGGACGAGACGATCGCCGTCTATGACTTCGGCGGCGGCACGTTCGATATTTCGATCCTCGAAGTCGGCGAAGGCGTGATCGAAGTCAAGGCCACCAATGGCGACACGCACCTGGGTGGCGACAACATCGACCAGCGGCTGGTGGATTGGCTGATTGACGAGTTCAAGAAAGATGAAGGCCTCGACCTGCGCGGCAAGGGCAACGAGATGGCTTTGCAGCGTCTGCGCGACGCGGCGGAGCGCGCCAAGATCGAGCTTTCGACCACCATGGAGCACGAGATCAACCTGCCGTTCATCACGGCGGACGCTTCCGGGCCGAAACACCTGGTCAAGAAGCTGACGCGGGCGAAGCTCGAAACCATGATCGAGGACATTTTGCAGCGGTCGGTCGGCCCGTGCAAGCAGTGCATGAAAGATGCGGGTATTGACGCCGGCAAAATCAACGAAGTGGTGCTGGTCGGCGGACAAACGCGCATGCCGCGCATTCAGCAGATCGTAAAAGAACTGTTTGGGCGCGAAGGCCACAAGGGCGTGAACCCGGATGAGGTCGTGGCAGTCGGCGCGGGGATTCAGGGCGGCGTGCTCAAGGGCGAGGTGAAAGACCTGCTGCTGCTGGACGTGACTCCGCTGACGCTGTCGATCGAAACGCTGGGCGGGGTGGCGACGGGAATGATCCCACGGAACACTACGATTCCGACGAAGAAGACGGAGACGTTTTCGACGGCGGCCGACAGTCAGACTTCGGTTGAAGTTCATGTGCTGCAAGGCGAGCGTCCTCTGGCGGCGCAGAACCGCACTCTGGGCAAGTTCCATTTGACCGGCCTGCCGCCGGCGCCTCGGGGCATACCGCAGATCGAAGTGACGTTTGACATCGACGCGAACGGCATCCTCAACGTGACCGCGAAAGATATGGCCACGGGCAAGGATCAGAAGATCACGATCACGTCGTCTTCGGGCTTGTCGAAGGAAGAGGTCGAGCGGATGGCGAAGGAAGCCGACGCGCACTCGGCTGAGGACAAGACACGGCGCGAAGAGATCGAGGCTAAGAATCAGCTCGACTCTATGGTCTATAACATCGAGAAGATGCTGAAGGAGCATGGCGACAAGATCTCGGGCACGGAGCGTGGGGACGTGGAGAACGCGCTGGCGGACGCGAAGAAGGCCATCGAAAGCGGCGACAAGTCGCAGATGGACTCGGCGCGCGAGCGGCTGACCACAGCGTCGCACAAACTGGCGGAGCAGATGTATAAGGCGACGCAGGCGACTCCCGGCGCGGCGCCGGGTGCTGGCGGAGCAGGTCCAACCGATGGGCACCGCGCAGCGTCCGGGGGCAACGGCGAGGCCAAGAAAAAAGACGAGGGTGTGATCGACGCCGAGTATGTGGATGTCGAAGACAAGAAGTAAGCCGCTTCTGGCTTCTGGCTTGGGGGCGCGTTGAGCGCCCCCAATTTGCATCTGAATAATTAGTGGTTGTCATCCCGAGCGAAGCGAGGGATCTGCAGTTGGAGCAAGGAAAGAGGACGCGAATTGAGATTCGAAGTCAATGGACAGATGTTTTTTGTGAACTTCGTCCCCGAAGAGGGGCGCTGGTATTGCTTCGCGCCGACCGCGACCGGAGTGCAGCGGATTCCCGTGTCGATGGATGCCTCGCCATTTGAGGAGTTTGCCGTGTCGGTGGATGAACAAGAGAGGGAAGTGGTGAACTGAAATCGAGCTGTCAGCTATCAGTTCTCAGCTCTCAGTCTCAAAGGTGTGCGACACTCGTAGCAGGAACAGCAGGGAGTCCGTTGGCTCGCAAGACTGAGAGCTGATAGCTGAGAACTGACAGCTAACCATGGCCACCCAAACCAAAGATTATTACGGCGTTCTCGGCGTGAAGAAGTCCGCCTCCGCCGACGACATCCGCAAGGCGTTCCGCAAGCTTGCGCGTAAGTATCATCCTGACGTCAATCCTGGCGACAAAGCCGCGGAAGAGAAGTTCAAGACTCTTTCCGAGGCCAACGACGTTCTCAGCGATCCCCAGAAGCGAAAAATTTACGACCAAGTCGGGTTCTACTCCGACAATATCGATCCGGCGACGGCAGACGCCTACGCGCGCGGCGGCGGCCAGCCTGGCTCCGGCGACTTTGGCGGAGGCTTCCCTGGAGGCCGCCACCCCGGCGCACAGAGCAACGTCGATTTCGGCGGCTTCGACTTTTCGGATCTATTCGAAGGCGCTCGCGGCGGCGGCCGGAAGGGGCCGAGCGGGGCGGGCGGCGGGTTCCGCGATATCTTCTCCAGCATCTTCGCGGGCGGCGGGCGCGGCGAGGCAGGCGAGGCAGGCCCGGAACCGGGCAGCGACCTTGAGTACCAGGTCAACGTGCCCTTCTGGACCGCGATCCGCGGTGGGGTGATGAAGCTGAATATCGCCCGGCGCGATGTGTGCGGAAACTGCCGCGGCAATGGCTTCATGGAAGCTCCGGGGCAATGTCCGCAGTGTCATGGCAAGGGAACGATCGAACAGACGGGCGGACGGATGAAGTTCAACGTCACCTGCCCGCGGTGCCATGGAACGGGTAAGAATATTTCGACCTGCGCGGTCTGCCATGGCGAAGGTAGCGTGGAGCGCACGGATCCGCTCGAGATCCGCATCAAGGCCGGAACCCGCGACGGGCAGCGCATTCGCATCGCGGGCAAAGGCAATGCCGGGCTGCGGGGAGGCGGGGTCGGCGATCTCTACGTCATCATCCGCATCGGCGAGCACCCACTGTTCCGGCGCGAGGGCGACGACATCCACATCACGGTGCCGGTGACCGCGGTAGAAGCGGCGCTGGGGTCGAAAATCGAAGTGCCCACCATCGATGGCCGGAGCATGCTGAAAATTCCGCCAGGGTCGCAGTCCGACCAGAAGCTGAGGCTGCGGGAAAAGGGCGTGCCGTCGGCGACCAAAGACGGAGTGCGTGGCGACGAGATCGTGGAAGTAAAGATTACAGTCCCGATGCCCCGCGACGAGAAGACGAAAGAACTGCTGCGCGAGTTGGCCAAGCTGAACCCCGAAGACCCGCGGGAAGAATTGTGGAAGCAGGTGTGAGTGCCAAACCCTTTACCACCGAGGACACAGAGGAACACAGGGGAAGTCATTGAGTAATGGGTTTCCTCTCTGACCCCTGTGGTAAAGAATTTCCTTCGCGCTCTCGGCGTCTCGGCGGTGAATCTGTTTTGACGCCTGACTGAGCCTACAATATACGATTCGGCAAGCCCGGAGGATGAATGGCGTCTGCACCCGTCGTTTCGATTCCATCTTCACTGTTGCCCTTGCAGATTGACGGACTGGTCAAACGCTTCGGCGACTTGACCGCGGTCAATGGCGTTACGTTGGAATTGAAAAGCGGAGAATGCCTGGGATTGCTCGGGCCCAATGGCGCCGGTAAGAGTACCCTGATTCGCAGCATCATCGGCCGCGTCATCCCGGACGCGGGTACGGTGACGGTCTTCGGCGAGCGGGCCGATTCGGCCGACGCGCGCATGGCGCTGGGCTGGGTTCCGCAAGAACTGGCGCTCTACGCGCGGCTTACCTGCCGCGAAAACCTGGAATCGTTCGGCCAATTTCACGGCCTGCGGCGCTCCGCCCTGAAAACGGCGGTGGCATGGTGCCTGGACTGGGCAGCGCTCACCGACCGCGCGCAAGAACCCGTGAAGAATTTGTCGGGAGGAATGAGGCGGCGGCTAAACATGGCTGCCGGACTGATCCACCGTCCCAAGGTGATCTTGATGGACGAGCCCACGGTTGGAGTCGATCCGCAATCCCGCAACCGCATCTTTGAAATGATCGAGAAGCTGCGCGGTGAGGGAGTCTCCATGATTTACACGACCCATTACATGGAGGAAGCGGAGCGGCTCTGCGATCGCATCGCGATCATCGATCATGGGCGCATCATTGCCTTGGGAACCAGGGATGAACTGGTACGGAATGCTTTCGCGTCCCGCAGCGAGGTGCTGGCGCGATTCGAGAACGACGACGACGGGGTGGCCGCCTGGGTGAAACAGCGTGGAGGACTCCTCGAAGACGGGACGGCGCGGTTCACCATTGAGCATGCGACGGAAATTGCCGGGTTGCTGGACGCTGCGGCCAAGGCTGGACATGAACTGGCAGACATCGCGCTGCGGAAACCGAACCTCGAATCCGTATTCCTGCACTTGACCGGAAGGGAGTTACGCGATTGATTCTTCCCATTGTGCGCACCGCCCTGATCGCCCTGTGCCGCGACCGCGGGGCTCTGGCATTGAGCTTCATCTTGCCGATAGCGTTCTTCACCATCTTTGCCGTGATCTTCGGCGGACGACGTGACAGCACGCCCAAAGTAAGTGTCCTGGTGGTCGATGAAGACCACAGCGCAGCCTCCGAGAGACTGATCCAGGGCCTCGAGCGCGAAGGATCGCTATCGGTTAAGAAAAAGCCGAAGCCGAAGCAAGGCGTGGAGCAGCCGGACTACACGGCCGCCACGTCAGAAGCCGCGGTGAAAGCCGGTACTGCGCCGGTGGCCCTCATCATCCCTCATGGCTTCGGAGAGAATCCAATTTCATTCGGCCGCGCCGATCAGGACCGGCCGACGATCCAGTTGCTCAAAGACAGCAGCGACATGGTCGCGCCACAAGTGATCGCCGGGCTGCTCCAGAAAGTTGCCATGACCTCGATGCCGGAC
>Ga0187818_10000927_pt1 | contig 11361 bp, 9 predicted proteins | sample NC_wetland_sal_i_14_FD_130581 | JGI IMG/M metagenome (GOLD analysis project Ga0187818, IMG submission 130581) | Wetland sediment microbial communities from Neuse River Estuary, North Carolina, USA - SO4_3 | ecosystem: Environmental > Aquatic > Freshwater > Wetlands > Sediment | place: USA: North...
GCTGGGACTGAATGTCACACTGATCGTGCAATTCGCCCCCGCCGCCAGGCTCGCACCGCAGTTATTTGTCTGCGAGAAATCACCGCTCGCCGAAATACTGCTGATGTTCATCACAACATTGCCGGAGTTCGTGAGCGTTACAGGCTGCGAGGCACCCGTTGTTCCCACCAATTGGCCAGCATAAACCACGTTCGCGGGACTGAGTTGAGCGGCGGGAGCTGTGGTCACACCTGTACCAGATAAGGTGGCTACCTGAGGGCTTCCCGATGCGTTATCGGTCACGGAAATGGATCCAGCGCGGTTACCCGCCGCGCTCGGGTTGAAAGTCACGTTGATGGTGCAGTTCGCTCCTGCCGCCAGGCTCGCGCCGCAGTTGTTCGTTTGTGAAAAGTCGCCGCTGGCAGTAATGGATGTGATATTCAGGGCGGCACTTCCGCTATTCGTTAACGTCAGAGGTTGTGCCGGACTTGCCGTTCCGACAGTCTGATTGCCAAACGTCAGATTTGTAGGCGCAAGAGTGGCTGCCGGACTGGCAGCAACGCCTGTGCCGGTTAGATTCACAGTCTGGGGACTTCCTGAAGCGTTATCCGTGACCGAGATTGTTCCCGTGAGAGGCCCCGCGGTCGTAGGGGTGAACGTCACATTGATAGTGCAAGTCGCGCTGACCGCCAGCGATGAACCGCAATTGTTGTTTTGCGCAAATTGGCCGCTCGCTGCAATGCTGGTCACACTCAGGCTTGCAGTACCGTTGTTCGTCAGTGTGACCGGCTGGCTGGTGCTTGTGGTATTCAAGAGTTGGTTCCCGAACGTCAGGGTGGTCGTCGATAAACTCGCGCCGGGAGTGGGCGTAGATGAAGTGCCACAGCCGCTGGGAGCGTTGGGAGGCGGAACACCAGTTCCCCCATTGTATTCGTATGCGCCTACATCTATGGCTTTACCGGCGATAATTCTTCCCTCCGCGCACAAGTTCGGCACGTATTGCCAGACCGGAGTCAGCGAGACTCCAGCGCCTTGGCCAGGAGTGGTGCCTGTATCGACGGCTGGGGACCCTGCCAGCAGGTGATAGTCATACGTCGACGGGCTGGTCAGCATGGCATTACCGGAAAAATTTGTTGTTTTCACGGCGCTGCCTTGCGTCGTTATTGTGCCGGCACCCTGGAAGATATTGTTCTCGATAACCGCCGCAACCTGCACCGACGAATCAACGACAACGAAGGTGGCCGAGTTTGAATAATCGTTCACCATCGTGTTGTTGACGACGAAAAGCTCGTGGTCAGGATTACCGCTTGCCACACCTTCTTCCTGATAGCTGACCAGCGCGTTGTTCTGCGCGTTCGGGCCCTTTTCGATCAAATTTCCGATGATGTAGGACAAGCCGCCGTTGGGCAGGTCGATCTCATAGCTGGCGGTACCCGCGGATTCATCGGTTAGCCGATTGTAGTAAATGTCGTTCTCTGCCGCTCTGGACTTCAGCAGATGGCCTATCACCGCGTCGTGGGAATAGTTGTAACGGAAAATGAGCTTTGTGATATTTCCAATGTACACATTATGGGTGAATCCGTCTCCGAAGCCGTTATGATAAAACTCCGTGAATTCGATGAGGATCGTGCTGTTTCCGCCGTCGGTCAATATGCCTTCTTGGTTGTCATGGAAGTAGCAGTTACGAATCGTTAGATTATTGCCTTGCGCGCGGATCCCCACGCCGTTGTCATCCGGCACTGTCGCCCCGGTGAACTCGATATTTTCGACCGTCGTGTTATTTCCGGATATGACCCAGATCCCCTTTCCCTGAGAATTATTTCCGCCCGCATCGATCACTGCTCGTCCCGTCCCGACTCCTACAAGCGTGAGGCTATCGGTCGACCAAGCGCAGACATCGCCGGTATAAGTCCCCGACGAATCAATGTCGATCTCGTCTCCAGCTGCCGCGGCTGCGATTGCCGCGCAGGGCGTTGCATACGGTTTTCCGGGCCCAACTTGGAGTGTATTGCCCCGTGCGCTGGGGACGCACAAACAAACATCCATCGCGCAGAGCAATATAAGAGAATTCAGATATCGCGATTTCACAACATTTTCCTTATCCGACGAGCTTCAATGATCATTCTTGACGCAACGCTTCCCCCGCCGCTCGCGCCGCCCATTCAGCATAGAACCCCCCGCCAGCCAAGACTACTGACCGTTGGGCCAGCCGAAGGACAGGAGAGGTAACTGCCCACGCCGTGGACCAACAGAATCATCGATTCAGGTAGGTGAACCCCGGGAAGCGGAATATTATTCGTACATATGATCCGTGCTTGGCTTTCGTCGGCCGATCGCTTGCAACGGTCCGACATTATTTTCGTTCTGGCCGGGCGAGAAGACCGGAAAAGGCACGGGCTCCAGCTTTTCCGCCAGGGATATGCTCCAAAAATTTTATTCAGCGTCGCTCGGTTTGAAATCCGCCGTTTCTCCAAGATGTCATTGCCGGTGCCGTTGGATCTCTTGTCCGTGGCACGTGAACTGCCTCCAGCTCAACGGCATTATTTTGTGGGGTTCGCGCAACACGACGTGCTTGTGGAACACGTCCAACCTGGCAGACTAGGCACTCTCACGGAGATCAAAGCATTTTCGCGTTGGCTCGCGAGACACCCGGAAATCCAGACCGTCCTAGTTATCGCCGGCCCGTTGCATTTGCGTCGAGCGCGCATTTGCTGTCGAACGCTGTTAGGCAGCGGCAGGCAGATTGGATTCATCGCTCCACCGGAAGCTGCTCCCGGAACTTGCTGGAGAACAACAAGAACCGCTGGATCAGTCGAATCGAGCTCTCCTACTAGAATTGTCTAAAGTCGCGCTCTACTGGCCAATACTGCGATTTCACCATTCGAAGGTCCCATAGAAGGATGCGCATTCTCGATTCTCGCAGCGACCCGCCCGGAATGCACCACGATTCACCCTTTTGTTTGTAGAATTGCTTAGCACCGCGGCGAGAGGGGCTTGACTCCTGTATCTTCGATGAAGATCCTAACCTTCACCAGTCTTTTCCCCAACCAGGCAAAGCCCGACTTCGGCACTTTCATCTACCAGCGGGCAGCGCATCTTGCCGCTCGCCAGGGAAACCTTTTGCAAGTGCTGGCGCCAATCCCATATTCCCCTTCCTGGCTGCGCACGAAGCGTTGGAGCACCTTTAGCGAGGTTCCGGCCGAGGAAATCGTGGGAACATTGGCTGTGTCTCATCCGCGTTATGCTCTCGTACCAAAGGTCATGCCTCTACACGGATGTCTCATTTTCCTCGGGTGCCTGTCCGCCGCACGCGGCCTTCATCAGAAATTTGCGTTTGATTGCATTGATGCGCATTACGTTTATCCAGATGGTTTTGCAGCTGTCCTCTTGGGCAAGGCTCTCGGCATTCCCGTTGTAGTGTCGGCTCGCGGAACGGACATCAATGTGTTCCCGAATTTTCCCACCATTCGCCCGCAGATCCGTTGGGCACTACTTCAGTCTTCCGGCGTTATCGCGGTATCCGCCGCTCTAAAGGATAGAATGGTGGAACTAGGAGTTCCTGCCGACAAAATTAAGGTTATCGGAAACGGGGTTGACCCTCAGCGGTTTCATGGGATCGATAGGGGAGAAGCGCGTCGCCAACTCGCGATCCCGGAAGGTGCCCGCGTGGCCCTCTCTGTCGGTTCGCTAGTGCCTGTGAAATCCCACAAACTGCTCATTTCGGCAGTGGCCCAAATCGCGGACCGTTACCACGACCTGCTTTTGTATTTCGTCGGTGAGGGACCGGAACGATCCAGATTGGAAGCGGACATCCGTTCTAGAGGTCTGGAGAAGCGCGTATTCCTTCTGGGGAATCGGCCGAATCAGGAACTGGGCCTCTGGTTCAACGCAGCGGATGTGAGCTGCTTGGCCAGTTTACGGGAAGGGTGGCCCAATGTTATCTCCGAGTCCATCGCGTGTGGCACGCCCGTCGTAGCCACATGCGTCGGCGGCGTCCCGGAGATTATCACTTCTCCGGAGCTGGGCATCATGGTCGAGCCAAATGCGCACGCTCTCGCGCGTGGAATCGAACTGGCGTTAAGTAAGAAGTGGGACCGTCAGGTGCTATTGCGCACCGCAGAATTACGAACATGGGGAGTTGTCGCGGAGGAGGTGGAGCGCTTCATCGCTTCGCGTCTGTGAAGTCGTGAATATTCGAATACGTGCAGATTGGGAATGACCTGGACACACCGAAGCGTAGCAAAATTGGCACCCCCGGCTTAAAAACAAGCGGGCTGTATTCGAATTGTTGTTACGATTCAGACTGCGTTCACAGTTCCGTTCTTAAACGAAAGACTGGGTTGGTGAATTGAGTTTCGAGATGCCAGGGCTGAGTGGTTGTTACGTATAGCGTATGAAGACAGCCCGCTCGGAGGTATGGGCCTCAACGAGATCAAGCTGAGACGCGACTCATCTTCAACCAAAATTCTTCGAGGGGACCTGCTTGAGTTTCCCCTCTCAGGAGAAGGACAAGCAGCTTTTTGCCTTGGTTAGTGAACCGAACATGAAAATCCTCTACCACCATCGCATTCGCTCAAAGGACGGACAGTACGTTCACCTCGAGGAGTTGACACGGGCCCTCGCCCAGTTGGGTCACGAGATTGTTTTGGTCGGTCCGATGGCCATCGACAAGGAAGAGTTTGGAGCCGACGGCGGATGGATCGCCACATTGAAAAAGTTCCTTCCTCGTTTCATATATGAAACTCTCGAATTCGGCTATTCATTCCCCGCTTTCTTCCGTCTATGGTGGGCCGCTAGAATCCACCGTCCGGACGGCATCTACGAGAGATACAACCTCTTTTTTCCCGCCGGCATTTGGGTTCGTAAGCTCTTGCGAATCCCTCTTTTGCTGGAAGTAAACGCCCCACTCCTGGAAGAGCGCAGTCGCTACGACGGCTTGCAGTTCAGACGGTTGGCGCGATGGAGTCAGGAGTACGTCTGGCGCGGCGCCGATTTCGTTCTTCCTGTCACGCGAGTGATGGCAGAGCATGTACGCCGGACAGGCGTGCCGGAAAACCGTATCATGGTTGTCCCGAACGGGGTCGATCTCGATAAATTTCAGCGCCAACCTGGGCGCGAAGAGGCCAAACAGCGCTTGGGCCTGACTGGGAGTCTTATTCTGGGGTTCACCGGATTTGTGCGCGATTGGCACGGGCTGGACCACGTGGTTGACTGGATCGCCAGCCACCAGGGAGGAACGCCGCTTCACCTGCTAATCACCGGTGACGGGCCGGCCCGCCCATCTCTTGAATCATTGGCTCGCAAACGTGGGGTGAGTCAAGCGGTCACCTTCACCGGCATAATCCCCCGCGACGAAGTGGTGCGTTATGTTGCGGCCTATGACATCGCTCTACAGCCCGCCGTAGTCGAATACGCATCACCGCTAAAGCTTTTTGAATATCTGGTGCTGGGTTGTGCCATTGTCGCGCCCTCTATGCCTAATATCCGTGAAATTCTCGTTGACGGTGAGAATGCCCTTCTCTTCGATCCCTCGAACGAAGGTGCCCTCGGACAGGCCCTCCAGCGCCTCTGTGACGATGATGAACTTCGCCTTCGCCTCTGCAAGGGTGCGCGACAGACCATTGAGGATCGTCAGCTCACCTGGCATCACAACGCGGAACGCGTCACACAGCTCTTCGAGCAGCTTCGCGCTCCCCGTGTGCCGGGCCAGGCACAGTCGATCAGGGATGGCGGTTTGCAGAACTAAGCGGGTCAGGCTGGTAAGAGACTAGGGAGCCCCCCTGTCGGCTTACCATCTGTGCGCAGAGCCTCGGTTCCCGGGTTTCTCGGGTCACCTGGAGGTAGAGCGATTTCGCGTCGGAAGCTGATTCCATGACAGGGCCACCTTCCCGCCTACCGCTTGCCCGCCTGCCACATTGCAAAAGCTCGATATCTCCGTGAACAACCCTTGAAGGAAGATTGCTGCACGACTTCTCCATTGTTTTTCCACTAATCCAGTCCGTCCATAGGAAGAGGACACTTAATGGATTGATACTAAACGACTTAGATTAGGCCCGGTTTGGCATCGAGAATGCCTTATCTCTTAGTCATGCGAATGCTCCTTGCTCTGTTCGGTACACTTTCTGAATCCGGTCGGCTAGCGCTGATTGGCTCAAGTTTGATAGGAATAGCTCTTTTGCTGCGGAAGGTATTACTGCGGAATCAGATTCGGTTGACCTCTGCTCCTAAAGTCGAGCTTCCCGCAAAGTAAGCTTCTAAGTCAAACCCCGCCCCCTCATAATGTCGTGGAGTTAGTGAGCCTTAGGCATGACTTTCGAGGCCCTTCCGAAGGGCATCTCGATGGGCATAGTGTTGACAAGAAGGTCATCGCGGCGCCATCACAACGCGTCGCCTCTCCCACTTCAATTATAATCTTGATGTCCAGCTGACCCTCGGGGCAATTCCCCGGTCGATCTATAGGCCACGCGTGGAGCAGGCTGAAATGATCTTGTTTTTCGATTCTTGCACTCGGAAGCATAGCCCCTGGCTCTTAAAATCCATACATAGGTGGTTTGCGCTATTAGTCGCTAGCGGGCTCCTTCTATCTTGTCTCGGATTGATGTCCTGTGGTGGAGGCAGTTCCGCCCCTCCACCCCCTCCCGTCATTTCCGTGTCGGTCTCTCCAACCCCTGCGACGGTTCAGGTGAGCACCACTGAAAACTTCTCAGCGACCGTTTCCAACACCACCAATCAGAACGTGACCTGGGCCCTTTCCGGCACCGGCTGCTCCGGCGCAGCGTGCGGGACGTTTACGAACGTTACCTCCAGCACGGTCACCTATAACGCTCCCGCTTCTGTTCCGAACCCCGCATTGGTAACTCTGACAGCGACATCTACGGCCGATACCACCAAGTCCGGCGCCGCGGCCATCACGCTCACAACCACTGCTCAGCCCATTTCAGTTTCTGTCAGCCCTCCTTCCCCTTCTGTACAAGTCTCGCAAATGGCTAACTTTACGGCTACCGTGGACAACGATTCCCAAAACAAGGGCGTGGCCTGGGAACTTTCAGGGACGGGCTGCTCGGGCGCAACTTGCGGCACCCTCAGCAATGTCGCGGCTACCACAGTGACTTATACCGCTCCCGCGGCCGTTCCCACCCCGCCCACGGTTACACTGAAGGCCACCTCAGTAACAGATACCACCAAATTCGGAACCGCCGCGATCACAGTCACTGGCGCGGGCTCGGGTTCCGGCGCGCCTGCTCTGGTGCAACATGTAAGCCACTCGAACACACAAGGTCAATCTGTGAATTCGTACGCGGTCCGCTTCGTTTTCCCGACCGGAAGCGGCAATTGTGTTTTTGTGGCCGTCCAGAGCTCGGGCGGGTCAATTCCGATGGTCAGCGATGACAAGGGGAACACATACACGCAGGTCGTCAACAATACGGACGCCACCAACACGGACATCACTCTGTTCAAGGCCCCGATTTCACACCCTGGTTCGCAAAACCTCCAGGTAGCCTTCACGAACGCTGCAGAATTCGTGGCTGCAGAGGCTTCCGAATTCATGAACGTGGACGCCGCATGCACTCTAGACGGAACGGCAACCACAAATTCAGGCGCGAGCACCCAACTGACCGCGGGGAACATCACCACCAGCGCGAGCGGTGACTTGATCTACGCGTTTGGCGTTCAAGATGGAACGACCAATCCCATCAAATCGTGGACTGCCGGATCCGGTTTTGCCCTTCTCGGCGCGGACATCAGCGACAGCCATTTCACGGAATGGCAAATCCAGTCAGCAGCTGGCGCGATCAACCCCTCGGCGACGCTGGCTCCTTCGAACAACTGGTTCATGGCGGCCATGGCCATCAAGGCGGGAAGTTCGGGAACTGCGCCCAATGGGATTCACGGCGTTCACGATCTGCATTTGTCACTTCACGCCGGGCAAGGCTTCCCTTTCACCGTCCAATTTCCCTGTACCACCTCGAGCGGGCCCATCGTAGTCATCGGCAATGCTGAGCCTGGCAACGATTTCACGGCGCTTACGGATAGCAACGGAAACCACTGGACCAAGCGCGGAGCGGTGTCCGGCGGCGCTTCCGGTTTCGCCGATATTTGGGATACGGACATGGCGGCGACTACGTGCAGCCCCAACATGACCGTCACGATCAGTAAATCGGGAGTGGACACCATCGGCTCGACGCTCATCTTTATTGACGTCAGCAATTGCGGTCCACAGCCGTGTTTCGATACCGAGGTTGGATTTGCCAATCTTACCGGCGACCAAACATCGCCGGCAACCAACGTGCCGGCAGCATCGGCCAAACCTACAACTGCAACAGGGGCCTGTTTTGCCGCCATGGGCGTGGACTCCAATTCGATCATTGGCGTTTCTTCCGGATTGACGGGTGCCCCCGCGTTATTTCTTTCTTCCACCGCAAACCCGGAGCCCCTGGACTTCCAGGACGACGAAAACAATGGCTATGCGGTGGTGTACAACCCTGGCACGGGTGGCTTCACGCTGAGTTGGGTCGAAAATGGCGTTCTGAACGGTTGGGCCAACGCCATCACATGCTACAAAGGGCCGCAATAACCGCTACTATGCAGGGAGAATTATTCAGGCAGGGTGGGACCGGCCATGGAGCCGATGTTGCGCAGCTTATACATCAGCGTGCGATAGCTGATTTTCAGTGCTTGCGCCGTTCTGCGGCGATTCCACTGGTTTGCTTCTAAAGCTTCCCTGATGACCTTGCGCTCCATCTCCCGGATGGCTTCCTTGGTAATCCGCTTAAGCACGCCGTTCCCCGAATCCGCGGCCTGTCTTATCTCTGTTACAACGTGCCTCGGCGCCACTCGGCCAGCCAAACCTTCCGAGCCCACCAAAACGTAACGTGCAATCAAGTTGGACAGCTCAAGAACATTTCCGGGCCAGTTCAATTCTTTCAGGTGGCCTACCATATCCCTGCTCAGAGGCTCAGACTTTCTGGCAAAGCGCTGCTCATGCGAGACGCGCAAATATTCGGCCAGCGAAGGAATGTCTTCTTTTCGATCACGTAAGCTGGGCAGCCGCAATTGCACGACGTTAATACGATAGTACAAATCTGCGCGGAATCTTCCGGTCGGGATTTCTTCTTCCAGATTTTTGTTTGTCGAGCAGATGAGCCTGGTTTCTATGGTCCTCTCCATATCTTCGCCGAGGCGCGAAAAACAGCCGTCCTGCAGAAAATGCAGGAGCTTGCTTTGCAGACCGATCTCCAGGTCCGAAACCTCGTCGAGGAAAAGCGTTCCCTTTTCCGCGCCTTCAATGCGCCCAGGCTTTGCAGTTTGCGCGCCTGTAAACGCGCCTCTTGCATAACCAAACAACTCGCTCTCCAGCAGCGCTCCGGGAATAGCCGCGCAATTTACCTTGACGAACGGTCCGCTCGCATAGGATGAGTTCTTGTGGATCCACCGCGCAACAGATTCTTTTCCCGTTCCGGCTTCCCCGCACAGAAGCACTGCCACATTCATCCCGGCTATTTTCTTTGCCTTTTGCCACACTTGCGACATTGCCGGCGACTTACCGAATAGGATCTCGTCAGGGATTTCCGTCTCCCTGCATCTCTCAGAATTAGAGTTATTTTGAGCCTTTGGTTTCATCAGTGCACAAACTACGCTGGGAGCCGTAAGTGCACATCGCAGGCCAACTATAGAATGGTCAGGGGCTTCCTACCAAGGCCGTTAAAGACACTCAAATGCAGTAACAGACCTATTTTCAATATGATAGCATTAAGGCCAAATCGGAGTTCTAGTACTATTTATCCGCTCTTTCTTAACGCCTCGTCTGCTAGTGTGAAAAAAACTGCCGTAAGTTTGGGGAGGATTTCCTCAGATGGGTGTAGTGGGGGCATTCACGGGGGGGTTCCCTATGCCTCTCGAGGTCCGGGTCCATCTGAACACCCTTTTCTCTCTATTTACCGCTGCGGGAAGATAAACGATTCGAGCAGGTCCGCCCTGGCTTTCTCGTCGGAAGCCACGACTCGCAAGATGTCGCTGACGGAGAGCATCCCCCGGAAGCCTTGCTTCTCATCCATGACGATCAGATGGAAAATGGTGTTTTGCTCCATCAATCGCAAGCACTCTTCCACGGTCATTTCTGGCGTAACCGTCACCAACTCGCGTGTCATGATTTCGGAAACCTTCATCCACGCAGGGCACTTGTTCTCCGCTGCCACTTTGTCGGACACGTCGCTGTGCGAGATGACGCCCGTCAATTTGCCGGTCGCATTCAGTACGCCGACCGAGCGCACTTGCTTCTCGCGCAGATATTGCGCCGCCTGATGCACGGTGGTCTCTTCCGTGATGGAAAAGATTTCTTTGCGGGACCCGATTAGATCCGCTACTTTCATTGGACCCTCCGGGGATGGAATGGCGGGATAGTAGGCCCAACGCGCCCGCGAATGCAAGATGAAATCTGGGCCGATCTGAAGGTCCGTTTGTCGGCAGGGAAAGGGGCCTCCGGGGAATTGCAATGCTTGCATTGCGCAAGCCATGAGCGCGCTCGTTAGGTGCCGCTCAGGCTTTCGCGGCTTCCCCTCGAATGATGTCGTAGCGCTCAATAACCGCGGCAACACCCATGCGTTCCAGGCCATCCTCGGAATGACGTTCCACGCGAACAACCTTGCCCATGGCCCTCACAAACACTTCGGTGCCGTGCGTGATCTCTGCCGGGAGGGTCAAGGTAAGATCCAGCTCCGAGCCGGCTTCCAGGTTCTGTTCCACGACGAAATACAATCCTCTCGTAGAAATGTCCCGGGTCTGGCCATGCTGCGTGTCCAGAGCCTTTTCGGTCGGAATTCGAATGATGATTGGCAGAGATAAATCGTAGCGTCGGGTTGTGCGACGTTCCGTCATTTCTCCCATCCTCCGGCACCAGCCGCGGAAATCGAGCTAGACCCCGCGTCCCCTCTTGCGATTTACTTGAATGGACTTGAGATGTTTCCCGCGCCCCCTGATCCAGTCTTTCGATGGACCACACGCAGGTCAGACCTGATTTATCCCTGCTTTGCTTCTATCTGGCACAAGGATTTCGCTGCACGATGAGCCGCCGTACGAAAAGCCTTTCCTCGACGAAGGCTTCCTTCAGCCTGCACAGTGTATTACTTTTTTTGCGAGAATGACATGCTGTCATTCTCGCATTCCCCGGCACCCGGCGATTACTCTGGTCTGGTCCCGACCCCGGCCGCATGCTCTTCGACAGGCGCTGCCGCCGAGCGCCGCGAACGCGGCGTGTCCAAATTGAACTGCCGCATCTTGTACAGCAATGCCTTGTAACTGATCCCCAGCATCTTTGCGGCGTCTTTCCTGCACCAACGCGTCTTCTCCAGCGCGTCGGCGATCGCTTCCATCTCCGCCTCATCC
>Ga0187818_10000932_pt1 | contig 11344 bp, 7 predicted proteins | sample NC_wetland_sal_i_14_FD_130581 | JGI IMG/M metagenome (GOLD analysis project Ga0187818, IMG submission 130581) | Wetland sediment microbial communities from Neuse River Estuary, North Carolina, USA - SO4_3 | ecosystem: Environmental > Aquatic > Freshwater > Wetlands > Sediment | place: USA: North...
CGCGCGAGGAGCGGTCAAAGAGCGGCTCGCCGAGTTCATCTTCCAGCTTGCGAATCGATTGACTCACCGCCGATTGCGTGCGGTAAAGTTTCTCGGCCGCGCGCGAGAATCGTCCCTCCCGAGCTACCGTCAGGAAAACCTCCAGCTGTGCCAGATCCATATTCGTTACCCTTTAGCAGGACTTATCGATTCATCAGTTCTGCTTATGCTGTAAGTAGTACTAATGGTAACCTAAGAAGTATAACCTTTTCTTAATTCTTCGGTTACCCTAGCATATAGATTCTGATTCCACCAGGAGGGTCCGGAGATGGAGCGGGCGCGGATCACGGTTTTCGACACTACGCTGCGCGACGGCGAACAGTCACCGGGATGCAGCATGAATGTGCAGGAAAAGCTGCACCTAGCACACCAGCTTGACCGCCTCGGAGTGGACGTGATCGAGGCCGGCTTCCCCATTGCCTCGGAGGGCGATTTCGCGGCAGTGCAAGCCATCGCGGCCGTCGTGCGCCGTCCCATCATCGCGGCTTTGGCGCGCGCCTGTGCGCTGGACATCGAGCGTGGGTGGCACGCGGTTCGTGGCGCTGCCCGGCCGCGCATCCATGTTTTTCTGGCTACCTCGGATATCCATCTGAAATATAAGCTCCGAATTTCTCGCCAGCAGTGTTTGGAACAGGCTGCGGAATCGGTGCGCCTGGCGCGAACTTTTTGCAATGACGTGGAGTTTTCCCCCGAGGACGCGACTCGGACCGATCCGGAGTTTTTGTGCCAAGTAGTACAGGCAGTGGTCGACGCTGGGGCCACCACGGTGAACATCCCGGACACGGTTGGCTACACCACGCCGGACGAATTTGCCAGGCTCATTCAGACTCTTCGCCAGCGGGTTCGGGGAATTGAAAATGTTGTCCTCTCGGCTCATTGTCATAACGATCTCGGCCTTGCGGTCGCGAACTCTTTGGCCGCGATCGCTGCGGGAGCACGCCAGGTGGAGTGCAGCATCAACGGGATTGGGGAGCGCGCCGGGAATGCTTCGCTGGAAGAGATCGTGATGGCCATGCGCGTCCGTCGCGACCAGTTTACCTACGACACGGGAGTGGTCACGGAACAGCTCTATCCGACCAGCCAGATGCTCTGCGAGATTACCGGCGTGGCAGTGCAGCCGAACAAGGCCATCATCGGGCGCAACGCCTTCGCTCACGAGGCTGGCATTCATCAGGATGGAATACTCAAGAATCCTCTCACTTACGAAATCATGACGCCACAGTCGGTGGGCGTGCCCGACTCTACGTTGGTGCTGGGAAAGCATTCCGGACGGCATGCTCTCGGCCTGCGTTGCGAGCAGCTGAGTTACCAATTTGATCGCCGTGAGCTCGATGATTTGTACCGGCGCTTTGTTGCCCTAGCCGACCGCATCAAGCATGTGGAGGATCATCATCTGCTGGAACTGATCGGCAGCATGAAATTGCCGGCGCAGCGGGCCCTCGCGCCCGAAGTGAAAGCTCGTGCCATTGCGGCAGCAGCCGGCTCTGCCGCGAGCAGCAACCATCCACAGTCTCATCCATCGTCGGCTTTTCCTCCGGCGGCGGAAATCAGCCTTTCCAAAGTCGCGTTGAACGTGATGCCGGAGCATCATGGCGAGCAGGAAGACTATCTCTGGGGTGTATAGTTCCCGGTAGGTAATCCACATGCTGCTCAACCTCACCATCCTCCCAGGGGACGGCATTGGCCCGGAAGTCACCGCCGAAGCGGTCCGCGTGCTTGAGAGTATTGCCGTAGCGTTCGGACATCAGCTCAAGCTGACGCAAAAAGACATCGGGGGCGCCGCGCTTCTGGCCAGCAACGATCCGTTGCCGCAGGATGCGATTCAGAGTTGTCTTTCCGCGGGTGCCGTGTTGTTGGGTGCTGTTGGCGGGCCTGCCTTCGACAAGTTTCCCGCCCAGTTACGTCCCGAGAAAGGTTTGTTGCGACTCCGCAAGGCGCTCGGCGTTTTTGCCAATCTGCGGCCAGCCACATGCTTTTCCTCTCTGGAGGGATGTTCCCCGCTACGCGCCGATGTGGTGCGAGGAACCGATGTCCTGATTGTCCGGGAATTGCTGGGAGGGATTTACTTCGGCGAGCCGAGATCGACCCAAGGTTCAGTCGGCCATCGCACGGCGATCGATACGATGCGCTATGGCGAAGCGGAGATCGAGCGTATCGCGCGCGTGGCCTTTGAGCTGGCGCGGTTGCGCCGCCGCAAAGTCACTTCTGTTGACAAAGCCAACGTATTGGACTGTTCTCGCCTTTGGCGGGACGTGGTCACACACGTGGCCGAGGAATACGCCGACGTGCAGCTCTCCCACATGTATGTGGACTCCGCCGCCATGGCGCTGGTATCGCATCCCTCCAACTTCGACGTCGTGCTGACGGAAAATATGTTCGGCGACATCCTCTCGGACCAGGCCGGCAGCGTGGTGGGATCAATCGGCATGCTGCCTTCGGCGAGCATTGGAGGCAAGGTGGCGTTGTACGAGCCCGTGCACGGTTCGGCGCCCGACATTGCCGGACGCGGCATCGCCAATCCGCTGGGCGCTATCCTGTCCGTCGGCATGATGTTGCGACATTCATTCCAGCTGAACACCGAGGCGACGTGTGTTGAGGTTGCGGTGAACTCGGTGCTGGCGAGCGGGCATCGCACCCGGGATTTGGCGAAAGCAAACGAGGTGGCGATCACCACTTCGGAAATGGGACGCGCGGTGGCCGGGGTGGTGCGAGAGCGTGCCAAGGCCACGGACCAAGTTGTGCTCCAGGCATCTAACGATTAGGCGAAATGGCGAAACAACGCACACTCTTCGACAAGATCTGGGACGAGCACGTAGTCTGCGTTCCCGACGGCCGCCTCCCTCTTCTTTATATCGATCTGCATCTGGTTCACGAAGTCACCTCGCCTCAGGCTTTCGATGGTTTGCGCGCCGCGCACCGCGCCGTGCGACAGCCGCAGCGAACCTTCGCAACCGTAGACCACAATGTCCCCACCGAGCCGCGCGGCACTCCCATTCTCGATCCCATTGCGGGGTTGCAGATTCAGACTCTGCAGCGCAATTGCAAAGAATTCGGAATTCCCCTGTTCGACCTCGACTCGCCCGACCAGGGCATCGTGCACGTGATCGGCCCGGAGTTGGGACTCACCCGGCCCGGCATGACCATTGTCTGCGGTGACAGCCATACCAGCACCCATGGCGCTTTTGGCGCTTTGGCCTTCGGCATAGGCACATCGGAAGTGGAGCACGTACTCGCTACTCAGTGTTTGCCCCAGCGCAAACCCAAGAGCATGCTGATTCGGGTAAGTGGAAAGCTTGGGGAAGGTGTAACGACAAAGGACCTTGCGCTGGGAGTGATTCGCCAGATTGGCACAGACGGCGCCGCGGGCTACGTCATCGAGTACGCCGGCGATGCGGTGCGCTCGCTCTCCATGGAAGGCCGCATGACTCTGTGCAACATGAGCATTGAAGCTGGAGCGCGCGCGGCGATGGTCGCACCCGACGAGATTACTTTCAACTATGTAAGAGACCGACGCTTTGCTCCCCGCGGCCGCGATTGGGAGAAGGCAGTGGCGCGTTGGCGAAGCTTAACTTCCGACCCAGCCGCAAAGTATGACGCCACCGTGCCTATCGATGCATCGCAACTCGCACCGCTGGTGACCTGGGGGACAAATCCTGGAATGGTGGTTCCCATCACCGGGCACGTGCCCGAGGTAAATGGTGTGAAGCCCGACGCAGACCGTCAGGCCGTTCAGCGCATGCTGGAATACATGGGCCTTGAAGCCGGTACGCCCATCGAGAAGATTGCGGTTGACCGCGTTTTTATCGGTTCTTGCACCAACTCGCGCCTGGAGGACCTCCGCGCGGCAGCCCGGGTAGCCAAGGGATACCGCGTCGCTGCCAAGGTTCGCGCCATGGTGGTTCCGGGTTCGCAAGCCGTAAAACGCGAAGCGGAACAGGAGGGCCTGCATCGGGTCTTTCAAGAGGCGGGCTTCGAGTGGCGGGAATCCGGGTGCTCCATGTGTCTGGGCATGAACCCAGATATTCTGCAGCCGGGCGAGCGTTGCGCTTCGACCAGCAATCGCAACTTTGAAGGACGGCAGGGACGGGGCGGCCGCACCCACTTGGTCAGCCCGATGATGGCTGCTGCTGCCGCAATCGTCGGCCACTTCACCGACGTTCGCAACTGGAAGTTTCACTGAGGAGTAGTCAAAAGATGGATCCATTCCGCGTGCACACAGGCCGGGTCGCACCACTTCACCGCGCGAACATCGACACCGACCAGATCATTCCCAAGCAGTTCTTGAAGCGCATCGAGCGCGCCGGTTTTGGAGAATTTCTCTTCTTCGACTGGCGTCGCACCGAAGACGGCACGCCCGATCCTTCCTTCGCTTTGAATCAGTCACGATACGCAGGCGCGAGCGTTCTGGTCGCGGGCAAGAATTTCGGCTGCGGATCTTCCCGCGAGCATGCGGTCTGGGCGCTGGCCGACTTCGGGTTCCGAGTGGTGATTGCGCCGTCGTTTGCCGACATTTTCGCCAACAATTGCGTGAAGAACGGCGTGCTGACCACCGTGCTCAGTGAAGAGGAAGTCGCCGAGATCGCGGGCAAAGCCACGGGAATCGCCGATTACGAGATCACCGTCGATCTCGAAAAATGCCGAGTGCACGACCAGCATGGATTTTCCGCTTCCTTCCAGATCGACGAATTTACCCGCCATTGCCTGCTGGAAGGGCTGGATGAAATTGGTCTCACCCTGCAACATGAAGCTGAAATTGCCGCCTACGAGGCCAGCCGTCAAACTCGCGGGGAATGAGCTGGCCTTCGGCACGGGCTGACTCCTGCCCGTTCACCTTCCGCCGAGAGAATATTTTCCACGACAGTTTTGGCCGGTGGTACCATCGACCTCACCTCCGGCTGGAACGTGAAACAACCTGAGGCAAATCCTACAGATTTGGAACCGAACATGGTCAGGGCGTCACGCGCAGTGGCATCTCCTCGCATTGTAAGCATCGCGGATTTCCGGCCCTTGGCCCGGCGGCGATTGCCCAAAGCTGTCTTCGACTATTTGGACGGAGGCGCGGATGGCGAAGTCACCCTGCGCGAGAATTGCCGCGTCTATGAGGACGTTACGTTTCGCCCGCGTCACGCCGTTGCGGTGCCTCAGTGTGATCTGCGAACCCGCGTCCTAGGCTTCGATTTGGCTCTGCCGTTTCTGCTGGCCCCGGTTGGCTACAGCCGCCTCATGCATCCCGGCGGAGAAGTGGCTGCTGCGCGGGCGGCGGGCAAGGCAGGCACCGCATACATTCTTTCCACGATTTCCGGACACCGCCTGGAAGACGTCAAAGCGGGATCCAGCGGACCGGTTTTTTATCAGCTCTATCTCATGGGCGGACGCGCAGCTGCCGAAGGCGTGATTGAACGGGCGAAGGCCGCGGGGTTCTCCGCCTTGGTCGTCACCATCGACACCGCCGTATCGGGAATGCGTGAGCGCGACTTCCGCAATGGCATGAAAGAGCTGATCAGCGGGGGCCTTTTCGAGAAGATTCCCTTCCTTCCGCAGGTGCTGGAATGTCCAGGTTGGCTCTGGAGTTTTTTGCGCGATGGCGGCATTCGCCCATTGCCCAACGTTGTCATCCCGGGTCAGGGACCCATGCCCTTGGTCGACATAACCGCAGCTTTAGCGAGCGCCGCGGTCACTTGGGCGGATCTGCGGTGGATACGGGAGCTTTGGCGCGGCCCGATCGTAGTGAAGGGTGTCCTAACTGGGGATGACGCGCGGCGAGCGGTTGACGAGGGGGCTGCGGCGATCTCGGTATCGAATCATGGAGGCCGCCAGCTCGATTGCCTTCCGGCATCACTAAGAGCCTTGCCTGAGGTGGTGGCCGCGGTGAAGGGGCAGACAGAGATTCTGCTAGACGGGGGCATTCGCCGGGGCACCGACATCGCGAAAGCAATCTGCCTGGGCGCGCGCGCAGTTTTGTGTGGCAGAGCTTATGCCTATGGCCTGGCCGCCGCTGGGGAAGCCGGCGTGGCCCGCGCTATCGAGATCCTGCGGGTCGACCTGGATCGTACTCTCCGCCTGCTCGGTTGCCCGTCCATCGCAGCGCTGGACGGTTCTTACGTCAACGTTCCGTCGAGTTGGCAGGTCGGCTAGGACAAGAGGTTCCATGCACTGGACTCAGGTGTACGATCCCTTCGGCCACTGGTGGCTCTCCACGCTGGTGGCGACACTGCCCATTCTCGTGTTGTTCGGCTTGCTTGCCGGGTTGAAGGTGAAGCCACACTGGTGTGCGATCGCTGGCGCCGTGACTGCCGTGCTGGTTGCGGTCCTCTTCTTTAAGATGCCGCTGATTCTAGCTGCCAGCAGCTTTGGGTACGGTGTCGCCTTTGGATTGCTGAAGATTGCCTGGATTGTTCTGGCTGCGGTTTATCTGTACGACATCTCGGTGGAGACCGGCCAGTTCGAGATCATGAAGGAATCTGTCGCAGGCATCACCGCCGACCGGCGACTGCAGGTTCTGCTGGTGGCATTTTGTTTTGGGGCGTTTATCGAGGGCGCGGCCGGATTCGGGGCTCCGGTAGCTATCGCCGGCGCTTTCATGATCGGGCTGGGTTTCCGGCCGTTTCATGCCGCTGCGTTGAATCTGATTGCCAACACTGCGCCAGTTGCCTGGGGAGCCATCGGCACACCGGTGCACACACTCGCGGCGGTCACGGCCCTGCCCGAGTCCGATCTGAATGCCATGCTCGGGCGCATACTCCCTTTCACCGCGGTCATCGTTCCCTTTTGGCTGGTGAGAACCATGGTGAGCTGGAAGGAAACCTTCGAAGTCTTGCCCGCCATTCTGGTGGTCGGATTCAGCTTCGCTTTGACTCAGTTCTTCTGGTCGAACCACGTGGACAGCAACCTGGTTGACATTATGGGAGGCGTGGTCTCAATCATTGCTGTAGTTACGTTTCTGCGCTTTTGGAAACCCAAGAAGATCTGGCGCTTCGACTACGATGGGAAAGAAAAACCGCTGCCGCCGCCATCCGCTGAGATCAGCGACCAGTTCGGGGGTGAGTGGACGGCGGAGAAGTTCGATGGATACGTCAAAGTGCGTTCCTACCCGGCGGGGCAGGTCCTGCGAGCCTGGATGCCTTTCGCCATCCTGTCACTGTTTGTGCTTCTGTGGGGACTGCCGTCGATCAAGCTGGCGATGAACCGGGCCACGACTCCGGCATTTCGCGTGCTCCTTGCTGACGGCAAAGTGCGGCCAGGCCCTCCGGGTTGGGACGTGCCCTATTTGCATAACGCTGTCTTTCGCGCGGCACCGGTGGTGGCCAAACCCACTGCTGAGGCCGCGAGGTACGATTTTAACTGGCTTTCGGCAACCGGGACCGGCTGCTTCTGTGCGGCGATCGTGTCGGGATTGCTGTTAGGTCTCGGCCCTCTCCGCCTGATGAAGATCTTTTGGCAGACCCTGGTACGCATGCGGCTGGCCATGGTCGCCATCTCGTTCATGCTCGGACTCGGCTACGTAACCCGATATTCAGGTCTGGACGCTGTGCTGGGGCTGGCCTTCACCCGCACGGGATGGCTCTATCCGTTTTTCGGAACATTTCTCGGCTGGCTTGGAGTCGCGCTCACCGGCAGCGATACCTCCTCGAATGCCCTTTTCGGAAGTTTGCAGCGCATCACCTCGCAGCAGCTGGGCATCGATCCCATTCTCATGTGCGCGGCCAACAGCGCCGGCGGAGTCATGGGCAAGATGGTCGATGCGCAGTCCATCACCATCGCAACTGCGGCCACCGAGCAAGTGGGCAATGAAGGCATCATCTTCCGCTTCGTGGTCTGGCATTCTGTCGCCCTCGGCGCAATTGTTGGGATCATCGTTCTGCTGTACGCGTATGTTTTTCAGGCTGGCGTGCCACACGGATTGCAATTCGTGAAGTAGTGATGCGGGAGTCGCGACCGCTGTTTTGACTGTGCCTCAGCGGCCCAGCGCCTTCAAATAGTGGTTGTCGTACATGGTCGTGGTGTTTTGAATGTATTCCAGAATGCGCTGCATGTGTTCGCGGGCTTCACGGGTTAGTTCCTGGAACTGCACGGCAACGCCGGACCCGGGATCAATTCTGGTCACGCTGCCCTCAGCCTGGAACTGACCGTCATCGATGGAAAAGACCAGCTTGAGTTTGGTGCCGGGCTGGAGAATGGAACTGGTCTCCACATAGCAACCTCCGAAGCTGATGTCGATCAGGTTGGCGAAGATCGGGGCGTCTCCGGCCTGCGGATGCATCTCGATGGTCACGCGGCACTTCAGCCGGGGGTGCAGGCGCCGGTTCTTGCGCGCAGGCTGCTGCTGCTTTTCCATGTACATGCGGCGATCGGCTTCCGCCAGCAGTTCTTCCGCGTCCTGGCCGTCGGTGGGGTACACGGCTTGTCCGACACTCAAGGAAAGAATGTCTTCGGCGCAAACCTCCACCCCAGCTTGCTTGGCTAACCCTCGCAGTTGATCTGCCTTCTTGGTTGCCACGTCAGCGGGCAGACCGGGCGCAACCACCACAAATTCGTCGCCGCCCATTCGCGCCACGTAGTCGTACTCTCGGCAACTGTCCTTGAGTGCCTGGGCGAACAGGCGCAGGACACGGTTTCCTTCCAAGTGACCGAAACGGTCGTTGATCTGCTTGAATCCATCCATGTCACCGACCATGACGGTCAAGGATGAATTGTCACGTTTGCAGCGCGCCAGCTCGCGATCGAGTTGCAGAAAGAGTGACCGTGCATTGGGCAGGCCGGTGAGATAGTCCGTGGTGGCAGAGTTTTCTGCCTGCTGGTATTTCACCGCGTTCTCGATGGCGAGCGCCATCTTTGAACTGATCGCCAGCAGAATGCGCAAATGGTCCGAGGTAAAAGCATCCCGCTTCTCCCGGTATAGAGCCAATACGCCGATGACTCCCGCCACACCTTCGAGTGGAACCGCCAGCGCCGAGCGCAAGGTGCTGAACTTGGTGGGATCGTTCAGGTAGCCGGGCTCGACTGAAGGGTTGCCGTTGATAATCGGCTTCTTGTTGTTCGCTACCCATCCCGAGAGCCCCTGCCCCAACGGAATTCGCAATGACGAGAACAAGCGGAAGTTATCACCGTTTACGTACTCCGGAACCAACTCCTGGTTACGCCGGAGATAGATGGCGATGGCGTCGTAGGGAACCAGCAACCTCAGCTTCACGGAAAAGACGGAGAGCGTTTCACCCAGACTAAGCGAAGCGCCCAAGTCCTGGCTCAACTCGAACAGCGCCTGCGCTTCCTGCCGTGCCGCCGCGATCGAAAAAAGGAAGGTTGCTTCCTGACCTGGAGACTCCTTCACCGCGGCATTCTCAAAACCCGCGGCCGGTGCCAGCCCACGTTCCACCTTCAGCTCAGTCGAGAGAGGCCGGTCGATTTCCTTGCCAAACTGGGCGTGCACCCGCTTTTCCAGCTGACGATACCGCTTCTGCAAGACGTCGACCACCCGCGGATCAAACGATTTCCCTGACTCCGCGGCCAGACGTTGCATGGCTTCCTCCAGCGGCAAAGCGCGGCGGTACTGGCGGTCAGACGCCAGAGCATCCAGGTAATCCACCGCGGTGAGGATGCGCGCACCCATGGGAATTTCGTTCCCCTTCAGGCCGTATGGGTAGCCCGACCCATCCCATTTTTCGTGATGCGCCCGCACGATGGGCACTACGGGATAAGGAAAGCGGACACGCTCCAGAATCTCCGCACCCACCACCGGGTGAATCTTCATTTTTTCAAATTCTTCCGGAGTGAGCCGGCCCGGCTTCGAGATGATGTGCTCGGGCACGGCCAGTTTGCCGATGTCGTGCAAGAGGGCGGCGGCGTGCAGGGCCTCCATTTCCGCCCCGGCCACACCCAATTCTTTCGCCATTTCAATGGCATAGACTCGCACTCGTTGCAGGTGGTCGTGCGTGGTGTGATCCTTGGCCTCAATGGCCAGCGCCAGGGCTTCGATGGTTCGCAGATGGAGATTCGCCATCTCCTCGACGTGCCGTTTCTCATCGTCTAACTTTCCCAGGTAGAGGCCGTAGGAGCGGTAGATCAGGTAGATGACCGGCACGATAAGCAGCGAGGTTTCCCAGTTGAAGGCCTCGTCAAACCAGCCAATCGCGCCGGCGATTCCCGCGCCCACCAGGTAATAAGGGAAAGACCAGAAATAACACTCCACCAGAATGCTCTTGAGCGATTTTCCCTCGGTGAAGGAGATGACGGTCGCAATCGATCCGGTGTTGGCCACAAAGTAGACCGAGGCGGCCACGCCCAATGCCAGCGCATTGCTGTCAACCAAGTGTTGAGAGGTGACAAACTGAAAAGCGCCGTAAGCCAGCGCGGTGGAGAGGGCGCTCGCGCAAAGATTGAAGGTCACCTGAATTGCGCTGGGCCGGTCGGGATAAAGACACTGCACCAGAATGGAGACGCAGCCCAGAACCAAGGTTTCGGAAAAGCTCAGCTGCAGGAGCCCCAGCAGGATGAAAAGAAAACTGACCGACATGGTGCCGGTGATTCCGGGCAGATTGACTTTCAGCCGTGAAGCCAGGACCGCGATGCCGAGGTAACAGATAAACTCCGCGATATTCCGGCTGGTCTGGTGAACCGCCCCGAACACAAGCACAGCCGTGCCCGAGATCACCACCAAGCCAACGAAGGCTTGGGCCCCAGGTGAGAGTTCTCTCCACGAACGCGGTTGGCCCGCTAACTCGCTTCCCATAGTTTCCCTGCCGGTCTGGCAATCCGGGGACCGGGTCGAATCCTTAGGAATAGCATTTAATCCACGCAGAAACAACGATTTACGGGCTTTCCGGAAAACTTCGGTAATTGTGATTTGATGACCTTCGCCGGCGGTTCACGGCGGGAATCGATCGGTCACCGGGATTGTGATGTCCAAAGCCGGGACTCATGCGTAGACGCGCAAATCTTCAGTGCAGAAGCCTGTCTGGCTGTAACGTTAGTAATCTTTACGGAAATTACCCCGTCAAGAAGAATCGTAATTAGCTCTACTCACAGCGGATAGCGCACTATTAGCTGATCCTAGGTACCCGCTGCGGACCCGTCTCCAAGTGTTGAGGCGGGCGATGAGACTTGCGTCTAAACCGGTTTTGCAGCTCAGGTGCATCCATGAAGTGTCGAGTCATCGCGGTTCTGGGAACCCGGCCAGAGGCTATCAAGCTTGCGCTGGTGATCCACGAATTTCGCCGGCGCTCGGACGAGTTTGAAACTGCAGTAGTCCACACCGGCCAGCATCGCACCATGCTCGACCACGCCCTGCAGCTTTTCAAGATCAAGCCAG
>Ga0187818_10000933_pt1 | contig 11343 bp, 11 predicted proteins | sample NC_wetland_sal_i_14_FD_130581 | JGI IMG/M metagenome (GOLD analysis project Ga0187818, IMG submission 130581) | Wetland sediment microbial communities from Neuse River Estuary, North Carolina, USA - SO4_3 | ecosystem: Environmental > Aquatic > Freshwater > Wetlands > Sediment | place: USA...
AGCGCGCGCGGCATCCGCCATAGCCTTCGCGTTGGCGATTGCCGCGGTCTTGCGGTTCTCCGCATCCGGGATGGCGGCGGCGAGCTGGATCTTCTCGGCAGCGCGGGCGGCCGCGGCCGCGGCGCGGGTGCGCGGCTTGTCGGTGGCCTCGGCCGCAGCCGCGGACGTGACGCCCATCACGCCCGGGAAATCCTTGGTCGTGGCGGAGGCGGCCTCAGCCGTGGCGACGCGCTCTTGCGGATTGCTCGCCTGCTCGTCGGGGGGCAGCGGCGCGATCAGACGCGGGCTCGAGAACTCGACTGGAACCAGATCGTCCTGGGTGACGATGACGCGCGCGCCGACCTCGGTAATGCCGAACAGGTTGCGCGCGAAGGCACCGGGCAGGCGGATGCAGCCGTGCGAGGCCGGGTAGCCGGGCACGACACCTTCATGCATGGCGACGCCGGAATTGGTGATGCGCTCCATGTACGGCATGGGCGCGCCGCCGTAGAGGTTCGAATAGTGGTAGCGGTTCTTTTCCAGGATGGAGAAGATACCGGTCGGCGAATCGTGGCCGGCCATGCCGCTCGAGATTTGCGAGACCGCGATCTTTTGCGTGCCGTCGTAGACGGAGACGGTTTGCTTGCCGATCGACACGACGAGCACCAGCGGTCCCGTCGGCTTCGGCAGCGTGGAGTTGATCTTCTCGCCGTCGTCCTCGACGTTGCGCGGAATGCGCCGGATCGGGCGCCGGGGCTGGTCGTTCCAGCCTCCGCCCCAGCCGCCGCCGTTGTTCCACGGAAAAAACTGAGCCTGCGCGCCATCGAAGATGCCGAACCCGAAAAGGGCCGCTGCAACCAGCGCCGAGGTGGAGAGACTCTTTTTCAGGGGCCCCCGCCCCGATTTACTGAAGGTTTGCAAGTAAGCACCCGCCCAAGCTGAGACTGTATCTGAACAGACCAGATTATATGCTGGTTTTAACCCTAAATCTTCGTTAGCAGGAAGCGCGCCGCAAGCGGTCTAAGTCTTGGAAGTGGCAAAAAAAAATGAATAGGTGCCGTGCGAGCACGGTTTGTCCATTTCATGTAAAAGCAACGCCGACGGACGCCGCCCCCTGAAACGAGTATGCTTAGCGCCATGTCAACGCACTCCACCCTGAAGCGCGTGATGGCCCCCGATATCGCGGCCATGAAGGGCCGCGGCGAGCCCATCGTCGCGCTCACCGCCTACCACGCGCACACAGCGGCGATCGCGGACCGCTATTGCGACTTCCTGCTCGTCGGCGACAGCCTCGGCATGGTGATGCACGGCTATGAGACCACCGTGCCGGTGCCGCTCGAGCTGATGATCATGCACGGCCGCGCGGTGGTGCGCGGCGCCAAGCGTGCGCTCGTCGTGGTCGATATGCCGTTCGGCTCGTATGAGGAAAGCCCCGCGGTGGCATTTCGCAATTCGGCCCGCGTCATGAAAGAGACCGATTGCGGCGCCGTGAAGATCGAGGGCGGCCGGCGTATGGCGGAGACGATCTACTATCTCGTCGAGCGTGGCATCCCGGTCATGTCGCACATCGGCCTGACGCCGCAGTCGGTCAACGTGATCGGTGGCTTCAAGGCACAGGGGCGCCGCCAGGCGCAGTGGGCCGCGATCGAGGAGGATGCGCGGCTGGTCGCGGAGGCCGGCGCTTTCGCGGTGGTGCTGGAAGCCATCACCGAGCCCTTGGCCGCGCGCATCACCGCGTCGATGCCGATACCGACCATCGGCATCGGCGCCTCGCGTGCCTGCGACGGCCAAATCCTCGTCATGGAGGACATGCTGGGCTTGAGCCCGCGGGTGCCCCGCTTCGTCAAGAAGTTCGGCAAGGTCGGCGAGGTCATCGAAGGCGCGATCCGCGCCTATGCGCAGGACGTCCGCTCACGCGCCTTCCCGACGCCCGAGCACACCTACGCCATGCGCCGCGATGAAAAGGCTCAGCCTGAACGGGTTGGAACCTCGGGGGGCAGGGCCACGAAAAAGCCGAAAAACCCCATCAGCAAGTGATGCGGGGATGCGGGCGGCCGCTTTAGGCCTTGAGCAATCAATCACTTGCACACCGGATGTTGTCGGCTATGTATGCGGGGTTCCAGATGCCCGCAGATGGGCCTCTGACAAGAAACGCGCCGAGGATCAGGGGCTGACACCGGTATGGCAAATCCAGAAGACAACTTTCTCCGCGAAGTGGAAGAGGAGCTCCGGCGCGAGCGCTTCGAGCGAATTTGGAAAGAGTACGGGACCTTCATCCTCGCGGGTGCGGCGCTGATCGTCGTCGGTGTCCTCGGCTACAAGTATGTGGAGAACCGGCGCATCACCGCCGCGCAATCGACGGGCGAGCGCTACGAGGGCGCCATGGAGCTCGCCGCCACGGGCAAGGACGGCAGCGCGGAAAAGGAATTCGCGACCATCGTCGCCGAGGGGACCGGCGGCTATCCCGAGCTTGCGCGGCTGCAGCTCGCGGGCGTGCTGTTGAAACAGGGCAAGAAGGCAGAGGCGATTGCCGCCTATGAAGAGCTCGCCAAATCTGGCACCGACCCCTTGCTGCGCGACTACGCAGCCCTGCAGGCCGCGGGTGGCCGCCTGGGCGAGGCCGACTTTACCGAGATGCAGAATCGGCTCACCCCTTTGACGGGCGATGCCAGCCCGTGGCGCTACAGTGCGCGTGAGCTGCTGGGCGTTGCCGCATTCAAGGCCGGCAAGCCCGATGAAGCACGCACCGTGCTGACGCCGCTTCTCGTCGACCAGAAGACGCCGCAGAGCATCGCCGAGCGTGCTCAGATCGTGCTCGCCGAGATTGCTGCCGCGGAGATTGGCAACAAGGCGGCCGCCGAACCGATCGCGCCCGGCGCGCCGGCGCCGGCCGTGATCAACGCACCCGACGCCGTGCCGCCGGACGAGGCGAAGAAATAATGGGGACCGCATGAGGGGTGGGATCGGGCGGTGGAGCAGAGTCGGAGGGAGCCTTTCGGTTCTCGCCTTGCTCTGTGGCTGTGCCGACGGCCCCTCGCTGCCCAAGCTCAACGACCTTAATCCCTTCGCCGAAAAGGCCGTGCCCCTGCCCGGCAAACGCATCCCCGTGATGCAGCAGCAAACCTCGATCGTCACCGGCGAGCTCGCGGATGCCAGCGCCCCGATCATGCTTCCGGCGCCCGTCACCAACGAGGATTGGGCGCAGTCGGGCGGGTTGCCGAACAACTCCCCGGGTCATCTCGCCTTCTCGGGTGCCGCGCAGCAGGCGTGGGTCGCCGACGCCGGGTCGGGTTCGAGCAGCGCGGGCCGCGTCACGGCAAGCCCCATTGTCTATGCCAACCGCATTTACGCGCTTGACGCGACCGGCAATGTGAGCGCCTTCTCGACCTCGGGTGGCTCCGCCCTCTGGCGCGTCTCGCTGAGGCCGGGACGCGAGAATACGAGCGCAAGCTTCCTCAGTGCGTTGTCGTTCAGCAGCGATGACAGCGGCTCGGGCGGCTATGGTGGCGGCCTCGCGGTCGATGGCGGCCGCCTCTATGCGGCGAGCGGGTTCGGGAACGTCGTCGCGCTCGACCCGGAATCGGGCAAGAAGATCTGGGAGCGGCAGCTCGACGCTCCCGTGCGCGCCGCTCCCGTGGCCGCCGGAGATAGGGTGTTCGTGGTGGCACTCGACGGCAAGTTCTACTGCCTCGCCGGCGCCGATGGCGGCGAGCTTTGGTCGGTGCGCGGCCTGCCGCAGCAAGCGAGCCTGATCAACAATGCAAGTCCCGCCATCGACGGCGACATCGTAGTGGTGCCGTACCCTTCAGGCGATCTCGTCGCGCTGCACGTTGCTGACGGATCGGCGGCGTGGTCGGAGAGCCTCTCGCGCACGCGCACGACTTCCGAGATGACCTCGATGAGCGACACGGCGCGCCCCGCGATCGACGGCGGTACGGTGTTCGCCGTCGGCCACGCCGGGCGCATGATCGCGACGCAGATGGCGACAGGGGAGCGGCTGTGGTCGCTCAACATTCCGGGCACCCAGCAGCCGTGGGTGGCCGGCGGCAGCGTGTTCGTGGTCGACACGCAAGGCCAGCTTCTCGCCATCGCGCGGCGAGACGGCAAGGTGCAGTGGACCACGAAGCTGCCTGGCACCAGCGCCTGGTCGGGACCGACGCTCGCGGGCGGCATGCTGTGGCTCGCCTCCGCGAAGGGCGCGCTCGTCGGCGTGGAGGCATCAACGGGACGCGTGACGGCGCAGAAGGACCTGGGCAGCCCAGTTTACGTGCCACCCATCGTGGCGCAGGGCCACATGTATATCCTGACCGACACTGCCAAGCTGATTGCGCTCAACTAGGCACCTTAAGCGCTGCGGCTCCGCGGTAGCGATTTGCTCATGCGCGGTGCCTATGCTTGCGCGGCCCAATGCGCGATAACCGCGCCTCCCCAAGGCTTGAACCCCTTTACCGATGTCCACCCCCGTCATTGCCATTATCGGCCGGCCCAACGTCGGCAAATCGACGCTGTTCAACCGCTTGACCGGCAAGCACGCAGCCCTCGTTTCCGACATGCCGGGGCTGACGCGCGACCGCCGCGAGGGCGAGGCCGAGCTTGCTGGCAACGCCGTGACCCTCGTCGATACGGCCGGGCTGGAGGAGGCGAAACGCGGCTCGATTGCGGAGCGCATGCGTCGGCAGACCGAGACCGCGCTCAAAGAGGCCGACCTCGTGCTGTTCCTCATCGATGCGCGCGAGGGTGTGACGCCGAGCGACAAGGTGTTCGCCCAAAGCGTGCGCGCCTCGGGGCGCCCGGTGATCGTCGTTGCCAACAAGTGCGAGGGACGCGCCGGGGAAGCGGGCTTCTACGCTGCCTACGAGCTGGGCTTCGGCGAGCCGGTCGCCATTTCGGCCGAGCACGGCGAAGGCTTGGTCGACCTCGTGGGCGACATGCAGGCCGCACTCGGCTTGCAGCCGGTCGTCAAGGAGCGCGGTGCACCGGCGAGCGAGCCTGAGCGCGCGGCCGGCTCGGCGCGGCCGATCCGCGTTGCCATCGTCGGGCGCCCCAACGCCGGCAAGTCGACGCTCGTCAATGCCTTCCTCGGCGAGGAGCGCATGATCACCGGCCCCGAGCCGGGGCTGACGCGCGACGCGGTCGCGAGCGACCTCGAGTGGTCGGGCCGCAGGGTGCGCCTCTACGATACCGCCGGCCTGCGCCGCAAAGCCAAGGTGACGGACGCGGCCGAGCTCCTGGGCGCGAGCGACGCCATTCGCGCCATCAGGTTCGCGGAGGTCGTGGTGGTCCTCATAGACGCCGAGCGCTCCATCGAGCACCAGGACCTCACCATCGCCGATCTCGTGACGCAGGAGGGCCGCGCACTCGTCCTTGCCGTCAACAAATGGGATCTCGTCGAGGACAAGCAGAAGACGCTGAAGGAGCTGCGCGAGAGCCTGACGGATCGGCTGTCGCAGGTGCCGGGCGTCGCGCTCGTTCCCATCTCGGCGCTCGGCAGCCGCGGGCTCGACAAGCTCTCCTCCGCCGTGCTCGCCGCCTACGACACCTGGAACCGGCGCGTGCCGACCGCCGACCTCAACCGCTGGCTCGAGGAGGCGCTCGCGCGGCACGCGCCTCCGGCTGCGCGCGGCCGGCGCATCAAGATCCGGTTCATGACGCAGCCCTCCGCGCGCCCGCCGACGTTCGTCGCCTTCTGCTCGCTGCCCGAAGAGTTGCCCAAGTCCTATCTTCGCTACCTGACGAACAGCCTGCGCGAAGCCTTCGACCTGCCGGGCGTGCCGCTGCGCCTCAACCTGCGCAAGGGCGACAACCCCTACGCCAAGCGCAAGTGAGCAGCGCGATTTTTCCGCGGCGAGGCCGTGGGGATACGGACGGCCCGCGCGCGCCGCGTTAGGATCGCCGGGGGGCTTCGGGCACCCGGCCGTGACGGTGGGGACCTCGCATCAAGAGGGACATGAGTCATGCTCGCGTTGTTGAGTGACCGTGGGCTCAAGGCCGCGGTGGTAACGTCCTGTGCAGCAGCAAACCTCCTGCTCGCCGCGTCCGCGCCCGCCGCGCAGGCCTACTCGGCGCGCGTCAACGCCGCCTGCGAGAATGACTACTATCGCTTGTGCTCCGCGTACGCGGTGGGCTCGACGTCCTTGAACGCCTGCATGGAAGCTTCGCGCAACGTGCTGACAAAGCGCTGCGTCGATGCGCTCGTCGCCGAGGGCCTGGTGCCGCGCAAATATCTCACGAGGCGTTGAACCCGCGAGGTTTTCGACTTGCAGCTTGGCTGAAAACGCAGCGGGCGGGAGCGGCGGCGAACCCTAAGATGCCGCCAGGCTCACCACCCGCACGGACGACAGCCGCACGTCTGGCGCCGTTCCGGACCGCTACAGTTATGTCTTAGGGGTGCGGGACGCAAGGCCCTTTTGGCATTTCGCGCCGGGCGGACTAAGCTCGCGGCAGTGCAGCGAGATGCATTTTCCGACGGGAGCACAAGGTTCTGAGCAGCACCGAGGTTCTCTTCTATCACCTCGAGCATCAAGGTCTCGAGAAGGTTCTGCCGAGCCTCGTCGAGAAGACGCTCGAGCGCGGCTGGCGCGCGGTGGTGCAGGCCAGCTCTGCTGAGCGCCTCGCCGCGATCGACCTTGCGCTGTGGACCTACAAGGAGGAGAGCTTCCTCGCGCACGGCACCGCGAAGGACGGGCACGCGGAGGAGCAGCCCGTTTATTTGACGACCGGCCCCGAGACGCCCAACGGCGCAGGCGTCCGCTTTCTCGTCGACGGCGCCGAGATGGACGCGTTCTCGGGCTTCGTGCGCATCGTCTACATGTTCGACGGCAACGACGCCGACGCGGTCGCGAAAGCGCGCGCACAATGGACGGCGGCGAAGGGAGCGGGCTGCCCCGTCACCTACTGGCAGCAGAGCGCGGCGGGGAAGTGGGAGAAGAAGGCCTGAGCGGTGCCGCGCGCGGGTTAGGTATGCCGCCGTGGGGCGCCTTGCGGAGGATTTGGGCAGCACCTATGATCCCGCGAAATTTGGCCGCCCTCTCAAACCTTCCTGCAAAATATGCGCATTTTAGGCATCTACATCCAGCACGATGCATGCGCGGCGATTTTCGATGACTACAGACTGATTGCGGCGGTCGCGCAGGAGCGGCCGACCCGGCGCAAGGGCGATGGCGGGCGGTTTCCGACGGAAGCCGCGCGCGAATGCCTCGAACAGGCGGGGCTCAAGCTTGCCGACGTCGACGTGGTCTGCCTGCCGCGCACGCGCTACCCCAAGGAGTATTTCGCGCTGCGCGCGCACTTGCCGTTTCCGCAACAGGCGAAGGACGACTCGCTCGAATTGATCCGGGTGATGGTGCGCAATTTCATCGAGGACCCGCTGAAGGCGCTCGATGCGCGCGCCTATCTCGACCAGTACGAGCTCAATCCGAAAGAGATCTATTTCTACAACCACCACTTGTCGCACGCGCTGGGTGTGCTGTTTCACACGCGCTGGGACGATGCGCTCATCTATACTTCCGACGGCGGCGGCGACCGCACGTTCTACAGCGCGCGGCTTTTGCAGGATGGCAAGCTCACGGAGCTGTTCGGTGGCGAAGCGGATTCGCGCGCCTATTCGCGCCCGCAGAACCGCGGCGACAGCATGGGCCACCTCTACTACCACGTGACGGAGGCGCTGGGCTTCCGTCCGCTGCGCCACGAGGGCAAGGTCTGGGGGCTCGCCGCATTCGGCAAGCCCGTCTACGCGCCGCGCCTGCGCCAGTTCTTCGAGCTCGTGGACGACGGCCAGATCCGCGCGACGGTGCACGCACGCGAGATCGTCCGCACGGTCGAAGAGATCGCGAAAAGCGGCAAGCGCGAGGACGTGGCGGCGTCCGTGCAGGACGTGCTCGAGGAGCTGACGCTCGCCTCGCTCGACCGCATCATGGAGCGCAACCCGGCGCGGAATCTCGCGCTGTGCGGCGGCGTGTTCGCCAACGTCAAGCTGACGCAGCGCATCGCCGAGCGCTTCCCGTTCGAGGAGATCTTCGTCTATCCCGCCATGTCGGACCAGGGCGAGGCGGCGGGCGGCGCGCTCGAGTACCTTTTCGAGCGCGACGGTCTCAAAACCTGGCTCGCCAACCGCTCGACCCTGCCCGACGTCTACCTCGGCCGCGACTACACGGCCGGCGCCGACGACGTGTTTCGCGCGGGCGGAGCCGAAGCGGTGCTGACCACGCCCGGCGGCGACGCGGAGCTTGCACAACGCTGCGCGCAGCTCATTGTCGAGGGCAAGGTCGTCGGCACCTACCTGGGGCGCGGCGAATACGGGCCGCGTGCGCTCGGGGCGCGCAGCATCATGGCCGCCGCCGTCGACCGCAGGATCAACGACTGGCTCAACCAGCGCCTCGAGCGCACGGAGTTCATGCCGTTCGCTCCCGTCGTGCGCAAGGAGCGCTGCGCCGATCTCTTCGACCTGCCGCAAAGCCTCATGTACACGGCGCAGTTCATGACCGTGACCTGCAACGTGAAGCCGGAGTGGAAGGACAAGATCCCCGCGGTCGTGCACGTCGATGGCACCGCGCGCCCGCAGGTCGTTTCGCGCGAGACGAACCCGCTCTACTACGACATCATCAAAGAGTACGAGCGCATGACCGGCATCCCCGCGCTGATCAACACCTCCTTCAACGTGCACGAGGAGCCGATCATCAACCGGCCGCAGGACGCGTTTAAGGCGCTGCAGCAGGGACGCGTCGACTACGTCGTCACCCAGCGGACGCTATGGAAGCATCGCTAGCGCCGCCGGCTCCAGGATGCGGCCCGAGGCTCTGATGCGCGTGCCATGAACTACCGCCACGCCTATCACGCCGGGAATTTCGCGGACGTGCTGAAACACGCGGTGCTCGCGCTCGTCATCGAGCACCTCAAATTGAAGCCGGCGCCGTTCCGCGTCATCGACACCCACGCCGGTATCGGCCTCTACGATCTCAGCTCGGAAGCGGCGCTCAAGACGGGCGAGTGGCGGGCCGGGATCGGCCGCGTCATCGACGCCGATCTCCCCGCCGACGCGGCCGCCGTCCTCGCGCCCTATCTGGCGGTGGTGCGCGCGGTCAACGGCGCGGGCGCGCTCAACCGCTATCCCGGCAGCCCGCTCATCGCCCGCCGCTTGATGCGCGCTTGCGATCGCCTCGTCGTCAACGAGCTCCACCCCGAGGATCACGCCGAGCTCGCCGCGCTCTTTGCGCGCGACGCGGAGACGAAGGTGCTTTCGCTCGACGGCTGGACCGCGCTCAAGTCGCTGCTGCCGCCGAGAGAGCGCCGCGGCGTGGTGCTCGTCGACCCGGCCTTCGAGGAGGAAGGCGAGCTCGATCGACTGGTCGAAGGATTGCAGGAGGCGGTGCGCCGCTTTTCGACCGGCACGTTCCTGCTCTGGTATCCGATCAAGGACGTGAAGGCGGTCGCTGCCTTCCGCCGCAAGATCGCCGCGCTCGAGCTTCCCAAGGTGCTGGCAGTCGAGCTGATGATCCGCGGGGCCGAGGATGCGCAGCGTCTCAACGGCGCCGGCTTGATCGTGGTTAACGCTCCCCACACGCTTCAAGCCAATCTCGAGGTGGCTCTGCCGCCGCTCGTGCCTCTGCTCGCACAGGGCGACGGGGCCAGGTTCCTGCTGCATGAGCTTGCCCCGCGGGCCGCGCCGTTGCGCAAGCATTCCGCGTGACTACTTGCGCCAGTTATGGCTTTGCCGGATAATCTGAAGGGTCGGGCAGTCGATCAACCCCCGGCGGAGACTTTGCGTTGAGTTGAGATTTTGCGCGCATGCCGTTCTCACGCGCCTTAGCCCCCTCCCGAATTGCGAAGACTCCCGAGTCTGCAGCGCCGGCTCTCGCGAGCCCGTGCCTCCCCCCAGCCGACCGATGTTAGGAGACTTCCGCGATGCGCCAGAGCGGCACCGTCAAGTTTTACAATGCGCAAAAGGGATTCGGTTTCATCAAGCCTGACGATGGCGGCAAGGACATTTTCGTTCACGTGACTGCCGTCGAGCGGGCCGGCATCGGCAATCTCGACGAGGGGATGCGCATCTCTTTCGAGACCGAGCCCGACAAGCGCGGCAAAGGCCCAAAGGCCATCAATCTGCAGGGCTCCGCCTGAGCTGGCTCGTCGCTAGCCAGTCTCGGCTTTTGCAGCTCGCGCGTGGCGTCACTCGACGGCCACGATCCCCCGCATTTTTTCGCATTTTGCCCGCTGCCCGATGGGCAACGGCTTCTACCTGCGGCAAGCTCGGCTGCTCTGAAAGCGTCTTGGTACGGAGGATGCCGACATGACCAAGCTTCATCACGCGGCGATTGCGGTCGCGGCACTCGCCGCCTTCTCACTCGGCGCCGGTGCGCCCGCGCAGGCCGGGTCCTGCTTCAAGAAATCGGCCTCGGGGACGAACACCACCATCGCGGGCGCCAAGTCTCAGGTCTACGAGGCGCTGCTGCAGTCCTTTGATTGGGGCGTGTGGGCGAGCTGGATGGCAACCGGCTCGACGCCGGGCTACCGCGTCGGCGCGCCGGCCTACTCGTGCAAGCCGGGCGGCCTCGGCTACAACTGCGTCGGCACGTCGACGATCTGCAAGAGCTGACACTGGCCCGGCCGGTCGCAGCCGGTTAATGTGTCACTAAGCAGTGTATGAGAATGATATTGCCGACTGTTCGGTCGCCCAAATTGGCGAGACCGAGCAGCGGCCAAGCGTGTTCGGCGGGTGACAGATGGCGGCAAAACGCATTGCCGGTCACTGTTTTGCCGGTCGAAGGGGCGAATTTCGATATTCTCCGCCCCAAATTCTGGGGGGTGGTTCCCGCAAGGGACCAGGGAAGAAAGGCTGTTGGATCATGCGCCGGTCGTGGATTTGGGCAGGCATCGTGAGCGCGGCGGCACTCCTCGTGCTCGTCACGGCGGACGTGGCCGGGATGAGCACGATTGCAGGCGCGCGGGCCGACGACACCTATGATCAATCGAAGCCGCCCCGCCGGGCAAAGCGCCATGCTCGCACGCACGCGCGCGGCTACACTTTGAGCCCGAGCGCCTCGCCCGCGGAAATTGCTCGTTATTTTCAGCTATATGGCGGCTACATCGATCCTTACATCAACAAGCAGTCGCCGGGCGGTCCGTTCGACAGCGGGTTCTTCTTCGATTCGGGGATCGGGCCCAACGGGGGCGATTCACCCTACATGAACTGACGGGCGCAACTGCCCCGGTTTCGCTGCTTTTTGCTGCACACAAATGGTGGGACCGGACCTAGGCATGGCCCGGACTCATCGCTATAGCTTCAGCGATCACGGGTGTTTGGACCGTGCCGACAGGGGGCTCTTGATGCGCGCACCGCTCACTTTTGCCGCTGCAGTGCTTTTCGGC
>Ga0187818_10000937_pt1 | contig 11319 bp, 11 predicted proteins | sample NC_wetland_sal_i_14_FD_130581 | JGI IMG/M metagenome (GOLD analysis project Ga0187818, IMG submission 130581) | Wetland sediment microbial communities from Neuse River Estuary, North Carolina, USA - SO4_3 | ecosystem: Environmental > Aquatic > Freshwater > Wetlands > Sediment | place: USA...
AACTTCCGGTTCGACAAGATCAAGATCGACCAAACGTTCGTGCGCGAGGTCCCCGGCGGCAACGACAGCTACGCCATTATCCACGCGGTGACCGAGCTGGCGAAGGCCCTCAAGATCGAGACGGTCGCCGAAGGCGTAGAGACGCGCAAGCACCTCGACACCGTCGAGGGCGCCGGCTGCGACGAGGTTCAAGGCTTCTACTTCAGCCACCCCGTTCCTTCGAGCGAGGTGGGCGAGGTGCTGGCGCTGTGCCGCTTGAAGTGCCTCGCAGCGGCGCCGCACCGTACCCGTCCGCGACCCCAACCCCGACGCCAGACCCGGCATCGCCGCTCTCGGTGATGCCTGCCGCGCGCCATGCCTAAAATGGCGGCCTCTCTTCCCGCTTTAATTTGCCGGTGCCCGGCGCCGCATCTCGCGTGCTATTGAAGCGTTGCGCAGCCACTGCCAAAGCCCGGAATGCCGACCGACCAATCTCCCTCCGAGACATCCAGCGCCGCCATCGACGGCCGCTTCGCAAGGACAGGCTTCGGCGGCCAGCCGCGGGGCCTCTCGACGCTCTTCTTCACCGAGGTGTGGGAACGCTTTTCCTACTACGGCATGCGCGCGCTGCTGGCGCTGTTCATCGTCGCCCCTATCGCCGAGGGAGGGCTCGGCCGCGGCACCATGGAGGCGGCGCGCATCTACGGCAACTACACGATGGCGGTGTATATGCTGTCGATCCCCGGCGGCTTTGTCGCCGACCGCTATCTTGGCGCACACCGCGCCGTTCTGATCGGCGGTGCCATCATTGCTTGCGGACACTTCACGCTGGCCGTCCCGACGGTGGAGGCCTTCTATGTCGGGCTGGCTCTGGTCGCACTCGGCACCGGGCTGTTCAAGCCAAACATCAGCGCCATGGCGGGAGCGCTCTACGCACCGGGAGACGAGCGCCGCGACGCAGGCTTCTCGATCTTCTACATGGGCGTGAATTTGGGGGCCTTCTTTGCCCCGCTCGTCACCGGCTTCCTCGCTCAGAGCCCCGTCTTCAAACGGTGGCTCGCGGCGTACGGCTTCGATCCGGCACAGAGCTGGCATTGGGGCTTCGCCGCGGCCGGCGTCGGCATGACCCTGGGGCTCGTCGCCTTCCTGCGTCAGCGCGACCGGCTTGCCGAGGTCGGACATCCGCCTGCCGTCGCCACCGCGACCTGCACCAACAGCCTCCTGGTCATCGCCGGCACGCTCGCCGTCATGTGGCTCACGGTGCTGTCCGACGACCCGCGCTTCCAGTGGCTGCGCGCTGCCTTCCTGCTCGTGCCCATCGCCGCCGTCATCTGGTTTGCGCGCACCAGCAGCCTCGACGGCCAGCGCTTCGCTGCCGTGGGGGTGTTCTTTATCGCATCGATGCTGTTCTGGGCGGTGTTCGAGCAGGAAGGCATTTCCATCTCACTGTTTGGCAACGACCTGACACGCACGAGCCTGTTCGGCTGGTCCTTCCCGTCGGCGTGGTATCAGGCCTTGAATGCGCTGTTCGTCGTCATGCTCGCTCCGATCTTCGCGTGGGCGTGGCTGCGCTTGGGCTCCCACCAGCCCTCCAGCCCGACCAAGTTCGTGCTCGGTCTCGCGTTCCTCGGGCTTTCGTTCCTGTTGATGGTGCCCGCGGCGCTGCTGACGGCTCAGGGGCGCGTCAGCCCGCTATGGCTGGTGGCCCTGTTCTTCGTGCAGACGGTGGGTGAGCTGTTTCTGAGCCCCGTCGGCCTCAGCACGATGACCAAGCTCGCGCCGCCCAGTCTCGTCGGGCTACTCCTCGGCGTTTGGTTCCTCGCCGCCGCCTGGGGCAACAAGCTCGCGGGGATTCTCGGCAGCGGCTACGACGGCACCGATCCCCCCGGGCTCGCGATCTTCTTCCTGCAGCAGGCGGTGATGCTCGGCGTGGCCGCGCTCGTGTTGCTGGCGCTGGTGCCGTGGCTCAAGCGGCTGATGGGCGGTGTGCGCTGAGGAGCATAAGCCCGACTGATGCGTCCTAACCCCTCATCCGGCTGTCGCGCCTAGCGCGTCCAGCCGACCTCTCCCTCTGGGAGCGTTGAAGCAGCGACGTCGGCAAAGGGCCTCTCTTACCTTTCCGGAAGCGAATGCAATGAGCTTCCGGGTGAAGGGTTGCAACGCTCGCGGCCACGCGCTCACGCGGCCTGCGCGTTGTCCTTCATCAGCTTGTAGTTGATCGAATCGAGCAGCGCCTCGAAGCTCGCATCGATGATGTTGGGCGATACGCCTACCGTGAACCAGCGCGCGCCCGAAACGGTGTCGTGGCTCTCGACCAGCACGCGCGTCACGGCCTCGGTGCCGCCCGTCAGGATGCGCACCTTGTAGTCGACGAGCTCCACGCCGTCGATGTGCTTCTGGTAGCGGCCGAGGTCCTTGCGCAGCGCCCTGTCGAGAGCATTGACGGGGCCGTTGCCCTCGCCCACTGACCACAGCGGCTCGTTGTCGCCGTTGATGAACACCTTGACGGTGGCTTCCGACACCGTGACGAGTTTGCCGCGCGCGTTATGGCGCCGCTCGACCATGACGCGGAAGCTGTCGACGGTGAAATAGCGCGGAACCTTGTCGAGCATGCGCCGCGCGAGCAGCTCGAAGGAAGCCTCGGCCGCCTCGTAGGAGTAGCCCGCGGCTTCGCGCGCCTTCACCTCCTCCAGCAGCGCCGATAGCCGCGCGTCGTCCGTCTCGACCGGAATGCCGAGGCGCTCGATCGCCGCCAGCACCGACGACTTCCCCGCCTGCTTCGACACGAGCAGGTGGCGCCGGTTGCCGACGCTCTCAGGGGGGACGTGCTCGTAGGTCGCGGGCTCCTTGACTATTGCCGAAGCGTGGATGCCGGCCTTGGTTGCGAAGGCGCTGGCGCCGACGTAGGGCGCGTGCCGGTCGGGAGAGCGGTTCAGCAGCTCATCCAGCACCCGGCTCGCGTGCGTCAGCGTGCGCAGCCGCTCGGGGGTCACCTGCGTCTCGAAACGATCGGCGAACTCGCTCTTCAAGAGCAGCGTCGGGATGATCGAGGTGAGGTTGGCGTTGCCGCAGCGTTCGCCGATGCCGTTGAGCGTGCCGTGGATCTGACGGCAACCGGCGCGCACCGCCATGAGCGAATTGGCGACCGCGTTTTCGGTGTCGTTGTGGGTGTGGATGCCGAGGTTCGCGCTCGGAACGAGCTGGGCCACCTCGGACACGATGCGCTCAACCTCGTGCGGCAGCGTGCCGCCGTTGGTGTCGCACAGCACGACCCAGCGCGCGCCGGCTTCGAACGCCGTGCGCGCCACGGCGAGCGCATAGTCGCGGTTCCCTTTGTAGCCGTCGAAGAAATGCTCGCAGTCGATCAGCGCCTCGCGGCCCGAGGCCGTGATCGCCTTCACCGACAGCTCCAGACCCTCGAGGTTCTCCTCATTGGTGATGCCGAGGGCGACGCGCACGTGATAGTCCCAGGCCTTGGAGACGAGGCAGATCGCCGGCGCGCCGGAAGCGAGCACCGCCTGCAGGCCCGGGTCGTTGGAGACCGAGCGGCCCGAGCGCTTGGTCATGCCGAACGCGGTCATCGTCGCCGTCTTGAAATTCGGCTTCCCGGCGAGGAACTCGGTGTCGGTCGCGTTGGCGCCGGGGTAACCGCCCTCGATGTAGTCGATGCCGAGGTCGTCGAGCACGGCGGCGATGCGCCGCTTCTCCTCGACGGAGAAATCGACGCCCGTCGTCTGCGCGCCGTCGCGCAGCGTCGTATCGAACAGGTAGAGCCGTTCCTTACTCATACGCTATTACCCTGCCGCCTGCGCGACGGCTTCCCTTCCGATTTGTTCGTGCTCGGCAAATTTGCGCCTGCGCGCGAACGGGCGCGCAGCGTCGCATCGAACAGGTAGAGGCGTTCCATAGTCATCTTCCACTCACAGATATCCGAAGCCGCGCGCCGCGACCCAGAAGGCGAACAGGACGATGGCGATCTTCACCAGCAGGTAGAACAGCCAGTGGCCATTGGCAGGCATATCGGAGCGCCAGTCCTTCATCGCGAGGCCTCCGTCGTGCTTGGAGCACGCACTTCCCACGTAGTGGTGATCTCACCCGTCTTCGGGTCCTTGGAGTCCTTGAGCGCGATGCCCATGGCCGCGAGCTCGTCGCGAATGCGGTCGGCCTCCTTGAAGTTCTTGGCTTTGCGTGCCTCAAGACGCGCGTCGATCCGTTCATTGACGAGTGCCATCTGCATATCGTCGATGTGATGTTGAGCGATGTACTCATCTACTGGCAGCCCAAGAAAAAGCGCATTCACTATGAGTTCCTGCGCCTCATGCTTCGATCCACTCTCGGCCGCCTTCGCCATAGCATGCAGTTCCGCAATTGCTCCCGGCGTATTGAGGTCGTTGCATAGGTGGTTCGCAATACGCTGGGTCAATTGCGGTTCCGCGGCAACCTCGGCGAATTCATATTGCTTCGCCCATCGGGTTAACGCCGCCTCCGCTTCGGCGAGCGCCTTTCGACTCCAGTTGATAGGTTGTCTGTAGTGCGTCGAAAGCATCGCCAACCGCATGACGCCCCCCCACCATTTTTGGTCAGCTGGCCTCTCTCTCAACAATTCATTGATCGTGACGAAATTCCCCAGCGACTTGGACATCTTCTCGCCTTCGACCTGCAGGAAGCCGTTGTGCAGCCAGAAGCGCGCCATGACCGGCGTGCCGTGCGCGCAGCGCGACTGCGCGATCTCGTTCTCGTGGTGCGGGAAGACGAGATCGATGCCGCCGCCGTGGATGTCGAACACTTGGCCTAAGTGCCGCTCCGCCATGGCCGAGCACTCGATGTGCCAGCCGGGCCGCCCGGGCGCCGCGATGCCGCACGGAGAGGGCCACGACGGCTCGCCGGCTTTGGACGGCTTCCACAGCACGAAGTCCATCGGGTCCTTCTTGTAGGGCGCGACCTCGACGCGCGCGCCGGCCTCCATCTCCTCCAGCGAGCGGTTGGAGAGGCGCCCGTAGTCCTTCATGCTCGGCACGTGGAACAGCACGTGGTCCTCGGCAACGTAGGCGTGGCCGTTGGCGACGAGCGCCTCGATCAGCGCCTTCATCTCGGGGATGTGCTCGGTCGCGCGCGGCTCGACCGTCGGCGGCAGGACGCCCAGCGCACTTATGTCCTCGTGAAACTGCTTGGCCGTGCGCTCGGTCAGCTCGCGGATCGATACGCCCTCTTCCGCCGCCCGCGCGTTGATCTTGTCGTCGACGTCGGTGATGTTGCGCACGTAGGTGACGTGCTCGGCCCCGTAGATGTGACGCAAGAGCCGGAACAGCACGTCGAACACGATGACGGGGCGCGCATTCCCGATGTGGGCGTAGTCATAGACGGTGGGGCCGCACACGTACATGCGCACGTTCGCCGGATCGATCGGCCTAAAAGCCTCTTTCCGGCGCGTCAGCGTGTTGTAGAGCATCAACGGATGCGCTTCAGCCATGCCTTGTCCCCTCCCACTGGCGGGGTACGTTTCTCTGTCTCAGGCTTTGGGCAAAGAAGCGGGCCGCGCGCCAGCGATGATTGCTAGCTCGAAATAATAATAATGCCGCAACAAATCTTCACGGCATGTGTGCGCGACTTCGGCTTCATGGCGCCCTTATGCGGGAGCGGGGTGGGCTTCGTCAAGCGCGGGAAAGGCGCAGCGTTATCGGACCCTTGCTATCCACGGGAGAGCGCGAGCGCCCCAATTGCTCCGCATTGACCCCCTAATCGCGGATGACCATAGTTGCATCAGGGACGCCCGCTTTCGGGCCTTCGCGGGACAGCATGAGCCACGACGCGGCCGAGACGAGGATGCGCAGAGCGCAGGGACGCCGTTTGCGTCTCGGCGCCGCCATCGCGCTCGCCGGCCTGCTCGCCGCCGGGCCCGTGCTGGCGCAGGGCTGGTGGCCTTGGAGCAGCTCCGAGCCGGAGCGCGGACCCCCGATCCCGCAAGAGCCCGTGTTCCGCCCGGCGGAGCCCGATAACCGTCAGCCGCCGCCCGCCGACCAATCGGTGGCTCCACCACCCTCCGCCAACTGGTCGACCAAGAATCCGATCTGCCTGCAGCTGGAGCAGCGGCTCGTGCAGGACAGCCAGCGCACCAACCAGACGCGCGACGCGCTGCCAAACCTCGAGGCGCAGATCCGCCAGGCCGACCAGACCTATCAGCAGACCGACGCCCAGCTCGAGCGGGGCAACTGCTACGAGTACTTCCTGTTTTCGAAGACGCTGAGGCGCACGCGCGGGTGCGTCGATCTTGCCCGGCAGAAGGAGGATGCGCAGCGCCGCCTCGCCGACCTCGAGGCGCAGCGCCAGCAGATCATCGGCTCGTCCGAGCACTCCTACCGCGAGGACATCGTGCGCGAGCTCGCGCGCAACAACTGCGGCGCCAACTACCAGCAGGAAGCGCGACGCCAGGATCGCGGGCCGTTCTCATCGATTTGGCAGGATGAGGAAAGCGGCGGCGGAGGAGGCTGGGCTCCCTACGGCGCGGCGCAACCCTACGCCACCTATCGCACCATCTGCGTGCGGCTGTGCGACGGCTACTTCTTCCCCGTGAGCTTCTCCACGCTGCCGAGCCACTTCGAGCAGGATGCCGCCTCCTGCCAGTCGAAATGCGCGGCGCCGGTCGAGCTCTACTACTACCAGAACCCGGGTGCGGCCGTGGACCAGTCGGTCGCGCTGCATTCCCAGGAGCCTTACACCAGCCTCAAGACCGCCTTCCGCTATCGCAAGGAGCTGGTGAAGGGCTGCTCGTGCAAGGAGGCGGAATATAGCCCGGCCGAGACGGACACGACCGGCAAGCGGGTCGACACCGGCGCAACGACCGGCTGGGAAGCCCGATCCGACCCGGAGGCGAAGCCGCAGTGACGCGATGCTGCCGCGGAATGCATCCATGGGCTCCATCTCCTCGAAGCGAGCTCCGACCGGGCCAGGTAGTCTTGCGCCGATGATCGAGCTTCGGCCCTTGACCGTCGATGACCTTTCGATCGCCCGCTACATTCACGCCGCGGCCTTCGCGCGCGCGGCCCAAGGGCACTACTCCTCGGCCGACATCGAGGCGTTCGGAGAGTTCGTGCGCAGTGCGCGCTACGCCGACCTGATGCTCGGCAACCCCGCCGTCGCCGCCTGGCTCGGGGCGGACATGGTCGCGACCGCGGCCTGGAGCCCGGGCGAAGCACAGAGCCCCACCGCGCGCATCTTCGGCGTGTTTGTGCGGCCGATGTTCACCGGCGAAGGCATCGGGCGCCGCATCGTCGGACACGTCGAGGAGGAAGCGCGCGAGGCCGGCTACCCGGCGCTCGAAGCTGCCGCCACGCTCAACGCGGCGCCTTTCTTCGAGGCGATCGGCTACCGCTTCGTGCGCGGAGGCGCCTGGGCGCTCCCCACCGGGCGCGAGATCGCCCTCACGTTTCTGCGCAAGGCCGACTTCGCCGGCCTCTGAGCCGACCGGCTCGCGAAGTCTAGCTCGCGCTGCCGAGCAGACGGCGCTCGGCTTTTTCGCGGCCGATGAGCGGCAGCAGGACTTTCAACTCTGGGCCATCCTCCAGACCCGTCAGCGCCAGCCGCAGCGGATGGAACAGCGCACGGCCTTTGCGCCCGGTCGCGGCCTTGAGCGCCGCGATCCACACATCCCACGTCCGCTCGTCCCACGGCTCGGCGGGTAGCAGTGCGGCAGCGCGCGCCGTGAGCTCCCTGTCCTCGGTGAGCGGGGCCACGTCGCCGGAGACGATGCGCCACCAGCGGCCCGCATCCTCGATCACCGAAATATTGCCGCGAACCGCCGCCCAAAATTCGGGTCCGCCCCCGACGCCCTGCGCCTTGAGCCGCGGCGCCACCTCCTCGTATGGCAGCTTATGCAGCAATCGCGCGTTGAGGGCCTTGAGCTCGTCGAGATCGAAGCGCGCGGGCGCGGTCGAGATCTTTGCGAAAGCAAAGCGACGGGCGAGATCGTCGAGATGCGCGTGCGGCTCGATGGGGTCGGAGGTGCCGATCAACGCCGTGTAGCTCGCGACCGCCATGGGCTCAAGCCCCGCAGCGCGCAAGCTCTCGATCGACAGGGCGCCAAGCCGCTTCGACAGCGCGTGGCCGTCGGCGCCGATGAGCAGGCTGTGGTGGCCGAAGGCCGGCGGCTCCTTGCCTAGCGCCTCGAACAGCTGCAGCTGCACGCCGGTGTTGGTGACGTGGTCCTCTCCGCGGATGACGTGGCTGATCTCGAAGTCTATGTCATCGACCACGCTGGTGAAGGTATAGAGGAACGTCCCGTCGGCACGGATAAGGATGGGGTCGGAGAGCGAGCCCACGTCGACCGTTTGATCGCCGCGGATGAGATCGTTCCACGACACGATGGTCGGCAGCGGGCTCAAGCCCTCTTCCGAGTTGGCGAGCCGGAAGCGCCAATGCGGGCGCCGCCCTTCGCCTTCGAGCGCCGCGCGCTCCTTATCCGAGAGCTTCAGCGCGCTGCGGTCGTAGATGGGCGGCAGGCCGCGTGCGAGCTGGCGCTTGCGCTTGCGGTCGAGTTCGTCCTCGGTCTCGTAGCAGGGGTAGAGCCGGCCTGAGCGCTTCAAGCCCTCGGCGGCGGCCTCGTAGCGGGCGACGCGCGCGGACTGACGCTCCTCGAGCGCCCATGTGAGCCCGAGCCAGCGCAAGTCCTCGCGGATGCCCTCGGCAAAAGCTTCCGTTGAGCGCTCAACGTCGGTGTCGTCGAGGCGCAGCATGAAGGTGCCGCCGCCCTGCGCCTTTGCGAACATCCAGTTGAGGATCGCCGTGCGCACGTTGCCGACGTGCAAGCGCCCGGTGGGGCTCGGCGCGAAGCGAACCGTGACAGCCATTGAAGGGGCCCGGATGTCGTCGATGATCGGCGCCACCCTATAGAGGGAGCGCGCGTAAACTCAAGCGGTCAGCGTGGGTGCGCGTCAGAAGTTGATCTTGGCGCCGGTTATGAGTTCTTGGAAGCCGTCGATCTCTGTTTTGCCGATGGGGGCGCCGGACTTGGCGGTCGCCGCATTGCCGATGAAGCTGCCGTCCGCGAACTGGTAGACTGCGTAGAGGTTCATGTCGGCCTTTTCGAACCTCTGGATGACGCCAGCCTGCCAGAAATTGATGTTGCCGCTGACGGTCTTGCCGGGGTTGGAGCCGGGGTCGTCGTGGCGGTACGACGCGAAGATCTCCGTCGGCCCGAGCGAACACCATTGTTTCTCGATGCCGGGGCGCACGAACCATGTCGTGCTGTCCGGCTCAAGAACGTTCCGGCCGGGAACACGTGGTCCGTATCGACGACCTGGCGCCCCCAGCCCCCGAAGACGAACAAACCCGTCGGTTCGTGCTGAATGGTGGCGGCCGCGGCCTCCCACGTGCATTCGAAGTTCGGTAGCGAGGTCGAGACCGCGGTGCTCGATATGCACGACGTTCCCCCCACGACGTATGGTGCTGAGGGGACCGGCACCAGCGTGCCCGGATCGTTGCTGGCGCCGTAACCGGCCCTGGCAAGGATACTGGTGTCGCCGAAGGTCTGCTTATAAGTCACGGCCGCGTCCCAGACGTCGGCCTCGCCCCACGACGCGCTCAACACGAACCCATGCCAATCGGGCGAGTCGTAGCGCACGACATTGCGCCGCGCGGCATCGCCCGGCGTCGAGTTGTTGAAGCCGCGCAAGATATTTGGCCATGTGAGGTTGTTCACGAAGTTGCCGTTGCTCCTGATCAGGAAGGCGGACATGAAGATCGGCGGCCCCTCGGCGTCGTCGACGTTGCGCGTAAGCGTCGGATCGGCGTCGTCGAGAAGATGATAAGTGGCCATTCCGTTCAGCCCCACCGCGACCTGACCGAGCCGCTTGCTCTTCAGGTACCAGTTGCTCTTGCGCACGAAGGTCACGTCATCTCTGTTGATCGGGTTGGGACTCACAGATGAGTCTGTCAGCTGATTCCACCGATTGGCAACGTGCCCTTGAATAGCGATCTCGAGCAGGTACCCCGCCGACCACTCCTTGTCGATCTTCGCCTCGCCCAGGAACTTGACGCGCGACTGCTCGACCATGTTGGTGCCTTCATAGACCTTGTGCTGGGTGCCGTCGTTCCACCAGAAAAGACCCATCCTTTGGATTGCGGTACTTCGCGGCGCCTTTAGAGCCTCGCTTGCCGCCGAATAGCTCCTCCAGCTTGAACCCCGCCTTCTCCGCATAGGCGCGCAATTGATCCTTGGTCGCTTTGGCGTCTTCGGATTTGCGCGCGACAATGGCGGCCGCGACTTTTTCTTGAAGGGTCAGCAACTCAGCGTACGACATATTATCAAGACCATTGGCTCGTGCCATTGCGGCTACCTCATACTGTGGAAGAGACTGGTTCGGGGGTCCTAGCCCGGATCATGGCGCAAATCAATTGATCGTTCCGCGAAACAGGAGAACGGCGAATGCTTGCGAGGATTGCTTGGATGGCGGTGCTTCTATACGGCGGCGCTGCCAGCCCGCTCGGCTCTCCGACCTCGAACATTTGCACCTTTGCTCAAGGCAGAGCGGGGAGATGACCGATGCTGTTCCATTTGGAACGCGACAATCGGCACCTGGCGATGATCACTTCAGAGACGTGCAGATGCTGGCGGGACATGCCGCGCACAACTCAGCGCTACATTAAGGCGGACGTAGAGGCGCAACGGAAGGTTGTCGATTTGATCTAGTCTGGAGCTGTGAGCAACCTCGGCCGCTACTTCCACGGTGGCAGCGACTTTGTCCCCACGCCGTCCCGTTCAGTGCCAAACTTTTGCCCACGACGTCGCAACAATCAGTCGGGCAGATGTGGACCTAAGACGTTTTGGGCATGAAGCTCCGGGCGTTCGCCAAGAAGCCAATTTTTGTGGCTGTCACCAGTGCACTGGTCGCCGGCTTCATACGTCTCGTCAAACGAACGTCATCGACCGCTTACGAGCCGCTCGACTTTCACGTTGAAGTGGGAGCGCATCAGCCGTTCATTTTGGCGATGTGGCACGGCCAGTTTATGATGCTGGCTGATCTCAACACTCCCGATTTCAAAGTATCCGCCATCGTCTCACGCCATGGCGACGGAGACCTCACTGCCTCGACTCTCAAACGCTTCGGTATCGGGCTCATTCGTGGCGCCGGTGCGGGGCGGCGAAAAAAGGATCGGGGCGGAGCTTATGCGTTCCGTACCGCGCTGGAAGCTCTCAACAGCGGGTCAATTGTTGCCATGACTGCCGATATCCCCACAGCTCTGCCGCGCGTAGCTGGAAAGGGCATCGTCACACTGGCGCGTTTATCGGGGCGGCCAATTATCCCGGTCGCTGCCGCGACCTCCCGCTTCTTCACGCTCAATACC
>Ga0187818_10000938_pt1 | contig 11317 bp, 11 predicted proteins | sample NC_wetland_sal_i_14_FD_130581 | JGI IMG/M metagenome (GOLD analysis project Ga0187818, IMG submission 130581) | Wetland sediment microbial communities from Neuse River Estuary, North Carolina, USA - SO4_3 | ecosystem: Environmental > Aquatic > Freshwater > Wetlands > Sediment | place: USA...
CCAGCGGAAGCACGTTCAGGTAAATGAAATTGCACCCGATGTACAGGGCGATCACCACGCCCGTGCCCAGCGCCAAAGACAGCGGCAGGTTGCGGCTGGGATTTTTCACTTCGCCGGCGGTGAAGGTCACGTTATTCCAGGCGTCTGCGGAAAACAGCGATCCTACCTGCGCCACCGCCAGCACCGTCAGCGTGCCCACCAGGACACCGGCGCCGATCTCGTGTTGCGCTCCAAGTCCCGCGTTGCGCCAGAAGCTCCCGTGGAAGTTCGCCAGCAGCGCCTGCGCGTTCCGTCCAAGGAACACACCCAGCAGTACCAGTCCGAGCAGAGCTGAGACCTTGGCAAAGGTGAAGATGTTTTGAATGATGGCGCCGGTCTTGATTCCGAAAACATTGATGATCGAGAGCACCACCACAACAATGATCGCCACCGCATTCTGCGTGTTCAGTCCGACGTCCATGTTGCCCAGCACCATGGGGCCAACATGAATCGCGGGCGCCTTATAGAAATGCAGGATCCAGTTGGAGGCTGAGATTGACGGAACAAACACGCCGAGGAACTTCCCGAACGCCACGCCCACCGCGGCAATGGTGCCGGTCTGTATCACCAGGAACAGCGTCCATCCGTAGAGAAATCCCCAGAGCGGGCCGAGTGCTTCGCGCAAATAAACGTATTGACCTCCGGCGCGCGGCATCATGGCGGCCAATTCGCCGTAGCTCAAGGCTCCGACAATCGTCATGAAGCCAGTTACCAGCCAGGCTGCTATCAATAGAGCTGGAGAATTCACCTCGCGGGCAATCTCGGCCGAGACAATGAAAATCCCCGACCCAATCATTGAGCCCATGACCAGCATGGTGGCGCTGGTCAATCCCAGGCCCTTGACCAGTTCTTGATCCTGATGAGTGTGGATGTCCCAGTCGCTGGCGATGGCGGCGGAAACCGGCTTGGTGGCGTCGATGCTCAGAGTGCTCCTAAGTTCGTGTGGCGCGGTACTCCTGCCCGCGATCAGTGGGGTTACTTTACCTCAAGATGCGCAAAAATTCCTCTGCGGATTTGCCTGGCTCCCGTAACAAATCGGATATCACGGCTACCGCGTCGGCTCCGGCCTCGATGACCGACCGGCAGTTGGCTCGGCTGATTCCTCCAATGGCGACCAGCGGCTTTCGGGTAAGGGCTCTGGCCTTCCGCACGCCTTCAAGCCCGATCAGGGGATCTGGATTGGCTTTGCTCGTAGTCACGAATACCGGTCCAATGGCGATGTATGTTGCCGAAGTCTTATCGGCCTGCTCGACCTGCTCCGGGTTGTGGGTTGATACTCCAAGCCAGAGGTTCTCGCCGATCACCTTCCGTGCGCCTTCCGGCGTGAGATCGTCCTGCCCGACGTGAACTCCGTCGAAACCAGCAGCCAGAGCCAGGTCTGGGCGGTCGTTCATAACCAGGTTGACGGAAACGCCCAGCCGCCGTCTCAGCTCGCAAGCCTGTTCCAGCATCTGCCGGGCATTGCCGGTTTTGTTGCGGTACTGCAGCAGGGTAACACCTGCGGCGGAAAGCTCTTCAGCCGCCGCGAACATGCGCTGCTCGTCAGTGAAGTACGAGGCGTCGACGATGGCGTAAAGCCGTGGCAAGCTCAACATGCAGGCATCTTAGATCGGTCACGTAGGGGCAGGTGCGCTAACCTGCCCCCTCACGAGGAGCGCTATGTTTCTAACTGCTCTTTGTCACTGGGAGCAGCGATACCCAAAAACACAAGCACCGCACGATTCAGCCGCACCATGTCCTCGTCGGCCAGACGGCCGACGCGCGCGCCGATCTTCGATCTTGAAACGGTGGTGATCTTATCCACCATGAGCCGGCAAGCGGCGCGAAGCCCGTTATTCGCGTTTGGCTCGACCACCAACCGAAACAGGGGGGCATCGGTCGGGTCGGTTGTGCAGGCGCATACGGTGATCGAATCCGTCATGTCGAAACGGTCATCCTGGAGAATCACAACTGGACGCGGTTTTCCGGCATAGTCCCCGCCGCCTGCAACCGTCCAGATTTCGCCGCGCTTCACATCCCGCCTCGATCAGAAACTGCGTCGATGAACTCCTGGTCCTGCTTCCCATGCGGACTGTTGGCAACGGCCAAGGACTGGCGATGAGCCTCGTTCGCAAAAGCGGGTGAGCGCATGTCGGGGACCCAAATCTGGATAGGCCGCAATCCCTGCTGGCGAAGACGCTTGCGGTGCGCACTAACCTTTTCTCGGGACGACTTGGACTTGGCTCGCGCTCGCATGTTTACCGGTCCCCCATTGGTGGTTACATGTAACCTATCATAAGTGGTTTGGAGATGCCAGGGGCAACCAATCTTCAGCTCCTTCGCGAAATGTCGTATTCGATTCGTGCGAACGCGCCAGGGGGCGGACCGCTATCCCGTCAGCTTCTTTCCCTTCCATTCTTTGCCAGGAATCTCTCGATAAACGTCGTGTCGATTTTCCCGGCACGAAAATCCGGATCGGCCAGAATCCTCCGGTGCAGCGGGATGGTCGTGAAGATGCCCTCAATGATGAACATCTCCAACGCCCGCGACATGCGGGAAACAGCTTCCGCCCGGTCCTTGCCGCGCACGATCAGCTTGGCAATAAGCGAATCGTAATACGGAGGAATCACTCCTTCCGCGTAAGCCGCCGTATCGATCCGCACTCCGGTGCCACCGGGTGGGTTGAAGGTTGTGATCTTCCCCGCCGACGGCGTGAACTTCTCCGGATGCTCGGCGTTGATGCGGCACTCAATCGCATGCCCACGGTGCACGATGGGACCTTGCAGCACGGTCTCCATTCGCTCGCCCGCCGCCAGCAGAATCTGGCTCTTCACCAGGTCAACGTCAGTGACCATCTCTGTCACCGGATGCTCCACTTGGATGCGGGTGTTCATTTCGATGAAATGCATCCGGCGGTCTTCATCCATAAGAAATTCAATGGTTCCAGCATTCACGTAACCGATTTCGGAAAGACTCTTGCACAGCACCTGCCCGATCCGGTCGCGCAGGTCCGGCGTCATTTGCGTCGATGGAGATTCTTCCAGCAGCTTTTGGTGCCGCCGCTGAATCGAGCACTCACGTTCGCCGAGGCTCACGACATTGCCATACTGGTCGGCCAGAATCTGAAATTCGATGTGCCGCGGATGCTCCACGTACTTCTCCATGTAGAGGTCGCCGTTGCCAAAAGCCGCAGCCGCCTCCGACTGCGCGGCTTTGAACAGCGCCGGAAGTTCCTCTTCTTCGCGCACAATGCGCATGCCGCGGCCCCCGCCGCCCGCCGATGCTTTGATAATCACCGGGAGGCCGACTTGCCGCGCCCACTCCATCGCCTCACCCTCACTGGCAAGGATGCCCTCTGATCCCGGCAGGATGGGTACGCCTGCTTTCTTCATCGCGGCGCGGGCCTTTTCCTTTTCCCCCATGAGGCGCGTGATCGCGGGCGGCGGCCCGATGAACTTGATGTTGCTGGTCTCGCTGACCTCGGCAAAATTGGCATTCTCGGCCAGCAGGCCGTAGCCGGGATGAATGGCATCCACGTTGGCGATTTCCGCCGCGCTGATGACGGCAGGAATGTTCAGATAGCTCTGCGCCAGTTGGGGAGGTCCGATGCAGATAGCCTCGTCGGCAAAGCGGACGTGCAGCGAATGCCGGTCTGCCTCGCTGTAGATGGCCACCGAGCGGATGCCCAGCTCCTTGCAGGCGCAAATGACTCGCAGGGCAATTTCCCCGCGGTTGGCAATCAGGATCTTATTGAACATGATTTCAAGTAGCGCAGTTTAGCAGGGAAGCGAGCCTAACGCGCCATTGTTGTGTCGCCAAAAGCGCGACACTTCGCGCGGCTCGCCCAGATCCTTCGCTGCGCAAAAGAGGCTTGCTCAGGATGACAAGCAAGTTGCACCACTACCAAACCATCACCGCCTATTTTGTCGTCCGGATCAGAAACAGTTCCTGCCCGTATTCGATGGGCTGGCCGTTGACCACCAGTTTCTTCACAATCTCGCCGGCCACGTCCGCCTCGATTTCGTTCATCAGTTTCATGGCTTCGACGATGCACAGCACCTGCCCGACTTCGACGGTATCTCCCAGCTTCACAAAAGGTGGCGCTCCCGGGGACGGACACTCGTAGAATGTCCCGACGATCGGTGACCGAACCGTGTGCAGGCCTGGCTCTGCCGCACGGGCGGCTTCTGCGACCTCAGCCGGAGTCTCGGCGGGAGCGGGCGCAGCGGGTGCGGCAACGGTTTCCGGCCGCGGAGCTGGCGCCGCCTGTACCGCAAAAGCAGGCGCCACAGGTGCGACCGCAGCCACACGCTCCGAGGCACGCTTGATACGCACCCTTACATCGCCGCGCTCCAACTCGAACTCGGCGATGTCCTTTTCAATCAGGAACTCTATGAGCTCTTTTATTTCTTTTTGGTTCATCGTTAGCGGTGGGACTGGTTGCTGCCTCTCTCGCGCCCGCCTGTGTGGCACGGGAGATGCCGGGCGTTGTCTCCGATGTCCGGCAAGAAACTAGAGTAGCCTGGGTTCAAATTGTTATGAGTTCCTTGGTCGTGGGCGTCAAGACTTCACACCCACGTTCAGTAACCACAACCATGTCTTCGATGCGCACACCCCCATGGCCGGGAACGTACACGCCGGGCTCGATCGTGATCACCATTCCCGGCTGCAAGACTTCAGTCTGGCCTGCGGCAACCCGCGGTGGTTCATGAATCTCCAAGCCTACGCCGTGTCCGGTCGAATGGGTGAAATGTCGACCTAACCTGTTCTTTTTTAACACGTTACGAGCTGCTCGGTCGACTTCGTCAACCCTCACTCCGGACCGAACCGCCTGGACGGCTGCCCGTTGAGCCTCCCGTACCGCCTGATACATCTGGCGGGCCTTCTCTGCAGGCTGGCCCACATGTACGGTGCGGGTCATGTCAGAACAGTAGCCCGCGAGTATAACACCGAAGTCGCAGACGACGAATCCCCTGGGCGGAATCGCTGCCTCGGAAGCACGGCCATGGGGCAGCGCCGAGCGTTCCCCCGACGCGATGATGGTTTGAAACGACATCCCTTCTGCCCCGGCGCGCCGCGCGGCGTACTCCAGTTCCGCCGCCACCTCGCTCTCCTTCACGCCCGGACGAATGACCTCGAGCGCCCGATCGAATAGGCTTGCGCCCAGAAACACGGCCGAGCGCAGACGGTCAATTTCGTCAGTGTCCTTCACCATTCGCGCCCGCTCGACCAGCGGTGGCGCTTCTCGCAGCCGGAAGCCAGACCGCAAGATCTTCAGCAGCTGCCCGCGTTCCGCGACGCTGAGGTGTTCGCCTTCAATGCCCAGCGCCCTCAGACCAAGCTTCTTGCCATTTGTCGCCAACCATTCGCCGGAAGCGGTCAGTGGAGATTTCCGGGCGATCAACAAGCGGGAGCCGCGCACTTCGGCCCGAACTTGCTCGGTGTATCTCCCGTCAGTGAAGAACAAGCTTCTGGTTCCGCTGATCAGGAGCGCACCGGCACTGCCGGTAAATCCGCATAGATAACGGATATTGGGAAGATGAGTGACCAGCAAGACATCAAGGTGGTTGTGGCCAAGGACGCGTTGCAGCCGCTTCAGCCGGCCTCTGTGGTCCATGGGTCTCAGTTTATCAGGCAGCGCGGGACGGCAATTCTTCTGGCACCGATAACTAACGGCCGAGAACCGATCGGAACTCACCTACGGGGTCGCGCTTCGAACTCCGCGAAGGCGGGGAGCGCAGTGCCAGCTCTTCGACGCTGTGCCTTCCGCGCCTTTTCACCCTGAAAACCAAACCGCCGGTGCCTGACAGGTACTTCAGGCAACCGGCGGCTGTTTACTGCTGCTTCGTTGTTCTATGTCTGGATGATTCGAGGAGTGATGAAGAAAATCAGCTCCTGGTTCTGGGTGCTGACCGAAGTATGCTTGAACAGGTTGCCCAGCCAGGGAATGTTGCCCAGCAGGGGCACCTGGTTGATCTGCACCGAGTTGTTGGTCTGGATCACACCGCCGATCACGACTGTGCCGCCATCGGTGACCAGTACCTGCGTAGTCGCCTGCTGCGTGATCAAGGTCGGGTTGCCCTGCACCGACTGTCCGAAGTCCGGTGTCGTGTTTTCCACGTCCACGTTGAGGAAGATTGTGCCTTCCGACGTAATCTGCGGAATAACCGTCAGCCGCAGGAAAGCGTCCACATAAGTGACCGTGGGCGGGCCGCCTAACTGCGCCAGAGTAACGATGGGCACACGCACGCCCTGGCGGACTAGGGCCTGGATGTTGTTTTGCGTGACCACCCGCGGACGCGACAGAATCTTAACCAAACCGCGGGACTCGGCCATGGTCAGGATGGCATCGAGACGAACGTGCGCGCTGGCAGTCGTCAAGTTGATGCCGCTGGTCGGGCCGGTTGACCCCAGGTTCGAGAACAAGGGAATCTGTACACCGGTTGACCCCGTGGGCGCCGAAGTTCCGATGATCGGGTAGAAAGGAACGATGCCGAAGGTTGAGGTCGGCGTGACGCCTACCGCACTGGCGCCGCCGATACCGGTTCCGGCGTTACCCACGCCGAAGCCAAGCTGCGTACCAATGTCGCGCGCGAAGCTTCGAGTGGCGGCCACAACGCGGGCTTCGATTTCGACCTGTTGCGTCTTGCGGTCGAGCTGGGTGAGCAGACGGTCAATCGCCGGTATGACTGAGGGAACATCGGTAACGATGATGGCATTGGTGCGTTCATCGGCCATCACGTCGCCACGCATACTGATGAACTTTTTCACCGTCATCATCAAGTCTTTGGCGTGCGCATAGCTCAGGAAGCGAGTGAAGGTAACTTTGTCGACCGCCAGAGCTTCGGCGTCGTGCTGCGCACGGCGCGCTTCGGCCTCATGGCGCAGGGTGTCGACGGTGGCAATTCGCAACACGTTGCCGTCCAGTTGCCGGGCCAGGTCGTTGTTCTTGAGAACGATGTCGAGCGCTTGATCCCACGGCACGTCATCGAGCACGATAGTCAGGGAGCCTTTCACGTTAGGATCGAGCACTACGTTCAAGCCACTAATCTCGTGGATCAGGCGGAAGAAATCCTTCAGGTCCACATCCTTCAGGTTCACCGAGATGGGTTCGCCGGTGTACTTGGGTTCAGTGGTAGCAGACGTAGGCTGCACGCCTTGTGCCTTCTGCTCCGCCGCCAGATTCACCGCAGGCTGAATGGGAGCGCTGGTCGGAGCCGCGCCCGCCTGGGGCTGCATGGAAGCGCTGGGCACCGGCAACAGACTGCCTTCGGGCTTGTCCACGAACTTCGCGGCAGCTTCGATGGCGCGGGCAGGCGGATTGGCCGCGGCTGGCTGCGCACTGGCATCGGCCTTCTGGTAGGAAGGCTCCACAAATACAAAATCATTCGCGGAAGAAGCGGATTGTGCCGGCGCCTTGTCTTCGACCGTAGCCACCGACACTGGAGCTGGTTGGCTCACAGCAACTTCCTTCCGGGCCGGACGCGGTGAAGCGGCAGCCGTCGCTTTCGGACTTACTGGAGCCGCAGCCTGGGCAGTTGTTTTCGCCGTGCCCCCGGCCGGATGCAACTTGACAACGATCTCATCCCCGGCGCCAGGCACGAGTTCGTATGGACAGGGCTGGAGCAGGTCGATCACCACGCTGGTCGTGGGAGGCGTTTGTGCGTCCATGCCAATGCGCACGCCCTTCACCCCGTCGCTACCCACACTGAGGTGGGTTTGCGAGGTGACGGCCACCGTGTTCGGCAGGGTCACCAACACGCGGGCGGGTGATTCCAGCGTGCTGAGCTTGGGCACCACTTGCCCGTGCGCAGTGATCTCCACGCTGATTCCGTCGTCACCGCGCAGCACGTCCACCTTCTGCAGCGTGGCGTGCTTGGTTGCGCCTGTGCTCGTGTTCTGTGTCTCCCCGGCCGCGATCAAGACCAGGATCAGCAGCGGTAGCAATAACCCCAGCAGTTGCTTTCGCATTTCCCTTCTCCCCACGGGCTCGCGCTCGGCTTGCCTCGTGATCTCTTCTCTAAAAATTCTTTGCCGCGGGCCGGACGCGCCGGACCGCTTCCACCCGGAGTTAAACCGCCGGAGTAGTGATCTTCTTCGTGACTTCCCGGGTGAACGGCTTGCCCACTTTGTCTTCGACCGTCTCCTTGAAGATGATCGAGTCTCCCGTGATACGCACCACGTATCCGTTGAAGACTGGGTCGTTCTCACGCAGGAAATAAGCTTTGTTTAAGGCATTGACCACCACCGCAATCATGCCGGTATCCGCCTTCACAATGCCGGTGAGGCTGACTTGGTCAATCGCCAGGCAGCGCTTGCCCGTCGTGCAACCCGAACCTACCGCGCTGCGGTTCACCACCGGACTCAGGAACGGATCCCGGCGGCCAGCCATATTGACTGCCTTGGGCTCCGCTTTCTTGGGCTCGACCGGATTCTTCTTGTCTTCCACCGCGACTTTGGCCTCCGCCGGTTTCTTGACCACTACGGCGGTAGACTTGACTTTGGTCTTGGCAGCGACCGCTTTGGCGGCCGTCTTGGGCGCCATGGGGGTAGCAGTCACGGATTTTTGTTTGCCGGCGGTCTGCGCAGTCGAGGTGTGCGCAACCGGCATGGGACCGCTGGTGGCAGTCTTACCCGGAGCCGGCTTCGCCATCGGTGCAACTGCTGGCTTGGCGGGTGCCTGCGTAGTTACGGCGTGGGGCGCCACCGTCTGGCCCTGGGTCGCGGCCACAGCGGCGTTCGAATCCGCTGTCTTCTGTTGCTGGACCGCGTTCAGCTTGGCCCGCGTGCTGTCGATGACGTTCGGGTTCTGCGCCCAGGCAGTTCCCGCCGCCAACCCGAGTACCAGAATTCCAGTCGTCAGCTTCATAGGCCTCCCTTCTTCGCCGGCACGGTCGTGGCCGGCTGCATGTCATGACTGAAGAACGTGATCGCCTCGCAAGTCGCCACGATGCTTTCGTTCGGCGCGTACTGATAGGTATGCTTCGCCTTGGCATCGGTGGGCTTTTTCGTGCTTGCGATCAATACGCCTGAGACGTTGACGATGCGCTCCAGCTTTCCCACCCGGTCAAAGAAGTTCACCACCGAGTAGTAGGGCCCGTCGAGTTCCAGTTCGAAGGGCAGTTCGGTGTAGAAATCCTTGACCGTAACCGGCTTGGCGGTGTAGCGCCGGATCTCGATTCCGGCTTTCATGGCCTCGGCGTCCAGCATCTTGATGAAACCATCGACTTCCTTCTCATCGGGCACGATGCGGCGCTCGATTTCCAGTTGCTGCTTGAGGTTGGCCAGCTGCCGATCCATGTCCTTGAGTTTGGGCGCATAGGACCGCAGTTCCGCGTTCTCGCGAAGCTTGTCTTGCAGAGCCTGTTGGGCTTGCGCGTTGGCGTCCCGCTGCGACTTGAACAAGGTGAAGTACAATCCGCCGGTGACCAGCGCCGCCCCCAAAGTCAGCGCCGCCCATTGCTTGAAACCCGGTAGTTCGCTGAAGTTCTCCATATCCTCCGCCTCTTAGGACTTGCCCTTCTCACAGGTCAAGGTGAACTGGAAGGCCTGCATTTCTTTGAAGGTCTCATCCTGATAGGTCTCTTTGATTTCGATGTTCTTGAAGTAACCCGTCTTCTGCAGGTTCTCGATCAAAGAGGCCACCGCGTCGGCGCTCAACGCCATGCCTTCGATGTCGACGTTCGGGCCGGTATCCTTCATCGTGCTCAGCCACACCGCTTCAGTGCTGTTGACGGTGTCGCCGATGGTGTTCAGCAGGTTCACGGGTCCGGACTGGCTGGCGCGCAGCTGATCAATCACATCCACCCGGCGCTTGTAGCTGTCGGCCTGCTTCTGACGCTCCAGATACTTGGCTTTCACATCCGCCAGCTTTCGGTTCTCCTGCTCCGCCGTCTGCATCTTTGCGGCGATGGCCTTGTTCTGCTTGTCCAGCCGGTACCAGTACATCCCGTTGACCGATGCAGCCAGCACCAGCAGCACCAGGATCTTCACCTTCGGTGATCCCGGCTCGCCCATCTCCATTACGTTCGGAACGGAAACAGAGCTCCGTTTGTTTTTCGGTTTCGGTGCCCCCAGCAGGTTGATTCGGATCATAGGTTTTCAAAACTCCTCAGGGCCAAACCCACGGCCACGGCCAACTGGCCCGCATTCTGCTCGATCAGTTCCACTCCCGGTCCTTCGATCGGCGGAGCGATCTTCTGGAAAGGATTGAAAATCTCCACCGGCAGCGAGAACTCCTGGCGCAGCGCCTCGATCAGGCCCGGAACTTTCGACGATCCGCCCGCCAGATAGATCTTCTCGATGTGCTCTCCCGCGGCGCTGGCGCGGAAGAAGTCAAACGTCTTCTGAATCTCCAGCACGATGATCTCGGTCACTTGCTGCAGGATCGGCGTCTTGGCGTCTTCGCTCACCGTGCCCACCTTGTTGCCCAGCTTCAGCGACTCGGCGTCGTCAAAGCTCAAGTCCAGTTCCTTCTGCAGCGAGTCGGTGTACTGATGCCCGCCTACGCTGACGTCGCGCGGGAACAGCGGGGTCGTGCCTTTCACAATGTTGATGTTCATCACACTGGCGCCCAGGTTCAAAAGCGCCACCACCTGGCCGGGCGCGGGCTCGTAGTTGTACTCGTAGCAGTTCTGCAGCGCCAGGGCATCAATGTCCACAATAGCCGGAGTCTTCCCCGCCATCGAGAGTACGTTGGTGTAGTTGAGAATCTTGTCCTTCTTGACCGCCACCAGCAACACGTCCATCTGCGGGTTGCCGGCATCCTCGGAGAGGATCTGGTAATCGAGGTTCACGTCCGCCAGATCGAACGGGATATGCTGGGCGGCTTCTTTCTGGATGGTGTCGGCGAGTTCCTGGTCGCTCATTGAGGGCAGTGAGATCTTTTTCACGATCACCGAGTGCCCGCTGACCGCGGTGGCCACCGCTCTGGTCTTGATCTGGCAGTCGGTGAACAGCTTCGAGATCGCGCTCGAAACCGTTCCCGAGTCCACAATCATCGAGTCCACGACGATATCTGGAGCCAGCGGTTCCAAACCGAGGTGCGCCACTTCAATTCCGTTGCGCCCCTTTTTCAACTCCACGGCCTTGATGCTCGAGGAGCCCACATCCAGACCAACTATCGCCTTCGATCCGAATCCAAACATGTGCCCGCCCTTCTGTGTAGCGCGGACGACCACGCCCGCGACGTTTCTTGTTGCCTAATCCTGCCCGGCGGCCTTGACCGCCACCTTCGGTTTCTTCTTGCTCTTCGCCTCCACCTGGCTGGACTTCTCTTCCATCCACTGGTCAAGCTTCG
>Ga0187818_10000939_pt1 | contig 11313 bp, 10 predicted proteins | sample NC_wetland_sal_i_14_FD_130581 | JGI IMG/M metagenome (GOLD analysis project Ga0187818, IMG submission 130581) | Wetland sediment microbial communities from Neuse River Estuary, North Carolina, USA - SO4_3 | ecosystem: Environmental > Aquatic > Freshwater > Wetlands > Sediment | place: USA...
CGAGCAGCGTTCCAGAACGTGAGCGAACCGAGCGCCAAATAAGGGCTGGCATGAGCAAGGCGGTGCGGGTCGGCGGATCGGCGCAAGATCGTTTGGTTCTGGCCGCTGATGAGGAAGGGAAGCTTAGCCATCCTCCTGCCGCTGTCAGCGCGCCGGTGTTAGCCGGTGAAGGTGATGGCCAGGATGTCAAGGCCGGGGATACGGTCGAAGTGCCGCAGGTTGGCTGTTCCGACGCGCCATCCGGCAGTCATGGCGGTCGCAGCGACGATCCGGTCGCGTGCCCCGACGTCCTGGCCGGCAGCGACGAGTCCGGCCCAGATGCGGGCGTGCGCACGAGCGGCGAGCAGGCCGAAGGGCAGCGGGGGGAAAGCGGCCAGGACAGCCTCGACGAAGGCCTCACGGCGCGTCCGGTACTCCGGGGTAGCGCGGTGTACTCCGTGCAGCAGCTCGGAGGCGGTGATGGCGGCGATCCCGACCTCCTCGTCAGGCCCCAGCTGCTCTTGCAGGCGCGCGCTCACCTGCGCCATGGCGCTTGCCGGCGGCAGGCGCCGGACGGCGCGTTCAAGCTCGATGAAGACTGTAGTGTCTAGGAGCGTGCCCACGGGTCATCCGGGACTGGCCCGACGTCAGCGAGCACGGCCTCCATATCGTCAGCGAAACCGGGATCCGGCAGGGCCGCATTGGCGAGCAGCCCGAGTGCCTCACGCAGCGGCCGGCCGCGCCGCGTAGTCGGCGAGTCAGCTGCGGTGTCGTCGGGATGCATGATGACGAAAGTCGGCCGTTCGTGGTTCAAGACGACCACTCGCTCGTGGCGGGCGACCGCCTCGCGAGCATGCCGGGGAATCCGTACCTCCTCGGCCCTGATCGTGGTCATGACTCTAGGGTAACACCGAACCGTACGGAAACGTACGGTCCTGGACGGCCCCGATCCGCTCATGCATGCGCGCGCGCCGGCGGGTGCCTGCCGTCGGCGCGGCGCACCCTAGTGGCCGGAGAGGATGCGGCCGTGGCCGCTGGGCACGCTTCCCTCGTACAAAAGGCGTGCACCGGTGGTTCCCGGCCGTGGTTCCCGGGTCTTCGATCAGTGTTTTCAAAAAGACCATCTAGCTGCGGAAATCTTCGTGGGCGCAGGTGGGTTCGTAAGGCGAGATAAGCCCAGGATGACGCCCAGCTCACGGCGCCGGCTCATACACGTGACCTGCGGAAACCGTGCCTGGAAATGTCCTGGAGTGCCTGGGAAGGTTTGCACGGTGGTTCCCGCAAGTGGTTCCCGGGGCACCATCCAAGATCACGATAGGCCGACATGGAGTAAAAGGCTCCGGGTGCCGTGCTGGCGGGCCTGTAGTACCAGGTTCGGACCGGATAGCCATCAATGCCGCAGTCCGGCCGGGACTCCCCCGCCACGGCCACGGCCATCGGCCGAACAGTGACCGTCACGAATAGTGGACGCCTGGCTAGGTTGACAAACGGGTACTCGCACGTAACGGCGAGTCGGTGCGCCTCGCTGTGCTCCAGGCTGAGATGGGCGCAGAGCACTTATCAGCCAGATCTGTACGCCAGCGGCGGCCTGGCCCCGGGTAGGCCGACGGTATCCAGGACGAACGGCCGGGCAGTGGGAACGCTGAGCGGGATGACGACAACGCCGTGCGAGCATTGAGCACGTCGGCCCGGATCCGGGCCCGGGACCCGCGCGGCCTGTGCAAGACGCCGGGTTCCCCGCCCCGGCCCGTTGACCGGGGTTACCGGCCCGGATCGCTGTCGATCCGGAACACCGGATGATCCCGGGCATCAGGCAGCTTGGCGAAGGCCGGGCCCACGACGCGGCCGGCGACTTCGCGATACCGGGCGATGACCGGTCCCCGCTGGCCGACTGGGACCTCGACGGCGTGGAAGGCCTCGGCGCGGCCCCTGCGGCTCAGTTCGCCCTGGCCAGCGGCCCGCAGATTGCGGACCCAGTCCGATTCCCCGTAGGGCGATACCAGGTAACGGCTCCCGGCGACCTCGACGGGGATGACGGGCACCTTGCGGGTCTGGCCGGTCCGGCGGCCGGCCAGGGTCAAAGTTGTCACGCCGCGGGCGTTCAGCCTGATGGCCAGCGGATTGGCCAGCCGTCGGGTCAAGGCGGGCGGTTTGACATACGCCATGGTGATCTCCCTTCCCGAGCCGGGCACATCCCGGGCGGCCCGATCACCCCGGGCCGGCCGTTGCCCCGCACGTCAACGGTGCGCCCGCCTGCCCGGCTCCGCCCAGGGCCGAAGGTCCCGCAGACGCCCGCCCGCAGACCGCACTCGGTCGCGTCCGCTCCGCGCCCGGCGGTGCTCCCGGCTCCAGCCTGTCCGATCACGGTCCTGGCCCCGGAGGGGTCGATGGCGATGGCTCACGACCGGGTCGCGGGCACCTACGCCGTCCCGATCGCGGCGACCTGGCGAAGGGCTGATTCCTGCCCATCCAGCGATGCTGTCGAGGTGACATCTGGCCCTAGTGACCGGTGTAACAGCCCGTCAATGGTGAGGGGTATGGCCTTGAATGTGATCGGTAACGCCGTTGGCGGGTTCGCAAAGCGCCTGGGTGGCACACGCCTGGGGGTTCTTGTCATCGGCCGGGTGGTGTCGCCGCTGCAGCGGCAGCTTTACCGCAGCACCGGTGGCCGACTCTCGCTGACCGGCCGCGCCCCGGTCCTGCTGTTGACGACGACCGGGCGGCGTACCGGGAAGGCGCGGACGGTGCCCCTGCTGTACCTGCGCGACGAGGACAGGGTGGTCATCTGCAACGTCAATCCCGGGTTCGAGCGGCCCAACCCGTGGATTCTGAACCTGCGCGCCCACCCCCGCGCCGAGGTCCAGATCGGCCGCGACACCACCACGGTGCGGGCGCGCGCGGCGTCCGGCGACGAGCTGGACCGCTACTGGCCCCGGCTGGTAAAGCTGTGGCCCGCCTACCAGACCTTCTATGACCGCGGGGGCAAGCGATCAGTTTTCGTGCTCGAGCCCGGTAGCCAGTGATGACCCTCGCCGGATCGGACCGCCTCCAGGGTGATCGCAGCCGCTGATGCCGTGACCATGTCCGGGGGGCGCTTGCGCCTTTCTTTCCCCGGTCAGCTCATTCCCGCTATGAGCACTACACCGGCCGCAGCTGACCGGCGCTGATGCACACCTCGCCGACCGGTCACTTCATCCTCGTCGTCTTCCGCCTGGTTGGTGCGCTTAACGTCCCGTTGGCCTTCCCCTCAGCGTGATCGCGCTGACCGCCTTCCGTGCACGGCCCGGCTCGGGAACGGCGATCCACGGCCCAGGGATCGGGCGGTCCAGGACGCCCTCCTCCAGCCGGGAGGATGTCCAGGACCGAGCACTGGGCGTGGGCCAGGCAGCAGCGGCTCACCTTGGAGAAAGGCCAGACGCGCCGGCCGGGGCGCCGCGGCGCCCAGCACCCACGACCAGCACATCATCAGGGCGGCAAGCAAGGTTCACCAGCACCCGGCCCGGCGGGCCCCGCGCTATGTGCGGCTGCACCATGGGGTCGCCGGGAATCTCACCCCACCGCGATCAGCGCGTCCCGGAGACGCTGGCAGGCGAGGTCCCGGCATGCCTGGCGCAAAGGGCCCGAATGCCGCCGGCGCGGACCCGGTCCTTTCAGGGCCGCTGGGCCCGAGGCCCTGCTCGCCCACGGACCTTCGGCCCTGGGCGACAGGTGCGAACCACACAAGACTTCGATCTGCGGGGCAAGAAAGGACAGGCGCTATGGGTGTAATACTTCCGCCTCCGCTCTCCGTTCCCTGGGAGCTCAAGCCGATCTCCTCGGCCATGGTCGGGTCCGAGACGCTTCCGGGTGGTCGCAAGCGGTACTGGGTGAAGCACCGCGTCCTCAAGGGGGTAACGCCTCCGATGCTGGTCTGGTGGTTCGGCCACCTCGAGGGTGACGTCGAGATCGAGGGCCGCCTTCTGAACAGGTACAGGGTGTGGCATAGGCCCCCGCCTCGATCATGTCAGCCGCAGCTAACCGCACCCACTCGCCGGGCTGAGAATCCGGGCCGGCCAAGGGCCGGGCGCGTCCTGGAGGGGACCTTCGGCCCTGGCTGCCGTGGCGCGACGGGTGATCAGGATGAGAACTGTTCCGCACATTCATGGCGGGCGGCCGCTGACGGATGGGCGGGAGCCCGAACGGGATATGCGTGTTCCGCCGTGGCCCACTCCAGCCGGAACCCGACCTCACGACGTTACACAATGGCCACCTCGCCATGCGGGTTGTGCCTTATACGGTGATGACGACTTTGCCCCGAGTATGTCCCTGCCCGTAATAGGCGAGAGCCTCAGCAGTCTCGCTCAGCGGGTACGTTCTGTCGATGACCGGGGTAACCTTGCCGGCCTCGATGAGCTCCGTCAGAACGGCCAGGTCCTTGCCCTTGCCCGCCGGAATGAACGGCCGGAGCCTCTGACGCATGAACGGTGACAACGCGAACGCCTCGACAAAGCGAGGCAGGCCATCGAGCCACCGGCCGCCCGCACCGCTGTTGGGCAGGAGCGTCCCCGAAGGGGTGAGGGCACGTCGGCAGTCCAGCACCGAATGGTTCCCCACATTGTCAAGGATGAGATCGTACCGTGGCCCGCCTTGGGTGAAGTCCTCGTGCGCATAATCAATGACATGGTCGGCGCCGATCGACCGGACCAGGTCCGCATTCCTGGTGCTGCACACCCCGGTCACTTCCGCTTCGAATGCTTTGGCAATCTGCACAGCGAAGGTGCCAACGCCTCCCGATGCGCCATTGATCAGCACCTTCTGCCCCGGCTTGATCTTCCCGTGATCACGAAGGCCCTTCAGGGCGGTGACACCCACGAGAGGTACGGCTGCCGCTTGCTCGTACGTAAGGCTCGCCGGCTTCAGCGCCAATGCGTCCTCTGAGACGCTCGCATACTCGGCGAAGCCTCCCTTGGAGATTTCGGCGAACACGTCATCGCCTGAGCGGAACCGCGTCACGTTGCTGCCAGCCTCTTGAACCTGCCCGGCCACTGCCCGCCCCAGAACCCCGTTCCTTGGAGTGAGCAACCCCGCCGCAATGCGGATGATGTACGGCTCGCCCCGCAGATAGAACCAGTCACCTGGATTGACGGCAGCCGCGCGAATGCGCACCAGCACCTCACTGTTCCTGACGTCAGGCTCGCTGACATCCCTGAGTCCGAGGACATCAGGCGAGCCGTACTTGTCGTAGACGATTGCCTTCATGGTGTTCTCCTGAGCCGTCGCTGGCACCTCCAAGCGAGCCGCCAGGCTCTCCTTCCATCGATCTGAGCTCAGTGTTCGCCGCTGCCATCCACCGGCCAAGGGTCCTTCGTCCCGGAGTAGCCGGGCACCTGGACGAAGCACGAGAGGCTGCCCCGCCGCCGCGCCATTACCTGCCAGCGGACGGCAAGAACAGAATGATCGATCTGTACGACAACAGTCCTCAGCCGATCGCGCCTCCGAGCGTACATATCGGCAGGGATACTTGCGCCGGCGCGCGGAGACTCGGGTTGCTCTCGGTGGGGAGCACGTCAAGTTCATCGAGCAGGGGTGCGCACATCTGGTGCAACGCCGCGAACGCGAGCTCCATCTCCGACTGGACAGCTGGACGCTCATGACGCGGCAATCCGCAGCTTGCTCGGTCAGCTATCCCAGCAGCGCCGTCTTGCCTACCCCGCCTCGCCGCGGATCACCAGTGCACGGCCCTCACCCCGAGCCTCCAGGAGGGAATCCAGTTCGCCGCACTCCGCTGCGCGGCCGATCAGCGACCTGCCTCTACTCCGCGACGATGCCGATTTCGGGGGGCATAACTGCATGTTAGTGCCGTGACCGGTCACATGGTAGGTGGTGATCCCGCAGGCTGGGCCGGTGACAGAACGTCTCCGAGCTGGTGAGATCGGTGATGATGAGGGCCGGCGGCTGGTGCGGATCGTGAGCCGGGGCACGGACCGGTGGTGACGGGGCGGCGACGCAGATGGTGCTGCTGATACCAGAGAGGATGCACCGGTGGTTCTCCGGCCCGCTCCGCGCACCACCCGGTACGCGGAGAGTCGCTCGCGGTAACGCGAGGAGCACGCAAGAACGCCAAGGACACCCCCCGGCGAACTTACGAACAGGTGCACTAAGTCACGGGTTGCGCCGACCCGGGTCGCGGCCGATAATGGAAGGACTGATTGAACGGTCAGTCAGGATAGGCGGGCGGCCGCGGGTGCAGGGCGCGGTGCCTGGCCACGGTGCCTGGCATAGCCAGCCTGGCTGGGCGCGGGATGGACTGTTCTGGATCGTCACGCAAGGAGGTATCCCATGGACGACGCCAAGTTCTCGGCGAGGCTCTACTTCGGCCCGTGGTACCGTCGCTCGCCGTTCTTCGAGGCGACGCTCAGGGCTGGCTGCCGGGCCTATGACATCTACAACCACATGTACCTGCCTGGCTACTACGGCGATCCGGTCGAGGAGTACTGGCACCTGCTTGAGCACGTGACGCTGTGGGACGTTGGCGTCGAGCGGGTCATCCAGATCTCCGGGCCGGACGCGCTGGCCTTTACCAATATGCTCACCTGCCGCGACCTGACCCGGTGCGCGGTCGGCCAGGGCAAGTACGCGCCGCTGCTCACCGCCGACGGCGGGATCATCAACGACCCGGTCCTGCTGCGGGTCGCCGAGGACCGGTTCTGGCTCTGCCTGGCCGACAGCGACGCCGGCCTGTGGGCGCGCGGTGTGGCGCTCGGCGCGGGCCTCGACGTCACCATCGACGAACCTGCGGTCTATCCGGTCCAGATCCAGGGACCCAAGGCGAAACCATTGGTGCGTGACCTGTTCGGCGACCAGATCGCCGGGCTGCGGTACTACTTCTGCGCGGACGCGTCGCTGGATAGCATTCAGGTCCTGGTCAGCCGGACGGGCTGGACCGGCGAGGTCGGATACGAGGTCTTCCTGCGAGACCCGGCCAGGGGCGATGATCTGTGGAACGCGATCATGGCCGCGGGCGAGCAATACCAGATCCGGCCGATCGCGCCGTGCGAGGCGCGCCGGATCGAGGCCGGTATCTTTAACTACAACTCCGACATGACGCTGGAGAATAACCCGCTGGAGATCTCCGGCATGGAGCGGCTGGTCGAGCCGCAGGAGGCGGACTACATCGGCAAGGCCGCGCTCGACCGGGTGCGCGCGCAGGGCGTCACGCGCAAGCTTGTCGGCGTTGAAGTGGCGGGAGACCCGCTGGAGTTCGAGATTTCCGCGTTCTGGCCCGCGTTCCGCGACGGGGACCGGGTCGGCCATGTCACCGACCTGATATGGTCGCCGCGGCTGCGCAAGAACATCGGCTATGTCTGGGTCCCGGTCGAGCACGCCGGCCCAGGCACCGAGCTGCGGATCGAGGCATCCGAGGGCTCGGTCACCGGCCACACCGCGGCCATTCCGTTCCTGGACCCGGCCAAGAAGGTCCCGGTCTCCTGATGCCCGGCTGCTGCCAGCTCGTCCTCCTCCTGGCCTGTCATCAGGACGAGTCTGGATTCTTCGGCTAGGAGGCGGGGCTCGTGATGCAACGTGGCCTGATGGCCGGGACGGCCGTGACCTGCTCGCTGACGCTCGAGATTCCGCATGTGCGGGTGTACCGCTGGGCCGTTATGGTGGTCGCGAGGAGGCAGTGCCCCGAAGGGCGGAGGCAATGATGGGCGGCACCACAGGCGACGGCGAGCCCGCCGGGGGCATCCGGGCCTCCGACGCCGAGCGGGACGCGGCCGTCGAGCGGCTGAGCGCGGCCACCGGCGATGGCCGTCTGACCCTGGAGGAGTTCAGCCAGCGGATGGAGCAGGCCACCTCGGCACGCACCCAGGCCGAGCTTGGCCGGCTCGTGGCCGATCTTCCCGCGGCCGCCGCCACAGCCGGGACCGAGGTTGCCGGGCCTGCCCCGGCAGGGCCGTCCTGGCACGTCTTGCCAGTCGGCGGCCTACGGGTCTACGGGCCGTGGCGGATGGATCGCCAAGTCATCGTGGTCAGCATCGTGGGCGGCACCCGGCTCGACCTCAGCCAGGTACAACTGGCCGCCCCGGAGGTGACCTTGACCAAGGTGTCGCTGGTGGGCGGGGTCCGGGTCTGGGTGCCTGCGGGGATCCGGGTGGAGGTGTCGGGCTTCAGCCTGATCGGCGGCACCAGGTTCTACGGCGGGCCAGAACCCCGCCCCGGTGCACCGACCGTCCATATCCGCGCGTTCGGCCTGGTCGGTGGGGTCCGGATCCGCCGCGGCGGGCCGCCCCAGCAGTTGCGGGCGGACCGGCGTTCCGATCGGCGATCACGACGAGACCGGATCACCCGTTCCTGACACCCGCGCTCATGACCCGGGCGGTGAGGCGGGCCAGAGCGGTAGATCAGCCCGGGTCACCGGGCTGGCATCTGGCCAGCCCGGCCGGCACATGTCGTCTTCTTTCGCGGCATCCACTTGTCGCACCGCTCTTGCCCCATTTAGGCAAGATATCTCCGATTCCTTGGCGTTGCGCTGCGACACGCCGAATAAAGTGTTCGAAAATTGTGGGCGCAGTAGGATTCGAACCTACGAAACCCCTCGCTTGTAAGGCGAAACAAGCCCAGGATGACGCCCAGCTCACAGCGCCGGCTCATACACGTGACCTGCGGAAACCGTGCCTGGAAATGCCCTGGAGTGCCTGGGAAGGTTGGCACGGTGGTTCCCGCAAGTGGTTCCCGGGGCACCATCCAAGATCACGATAGGCCGACATCGAGTCAAGGCTCCGGTGCCGTGCCGGCGGGCCCCCAATACCAGGTTCGGACCGGATAGAGCCATCAATGCCGCAGCCCGGCCGCGACTCCCCCGCCACGGCCATCGGCAGAACAGCGACCGTCACGAACAGTGGACGCCTGGCTCGGTGGACAAACGGGTACTCGCACGGCGCCGGACATGGCGCGCCCTCCATAGCACCCATCCGGGTGCGGTCGGCTGCTTGTACGCTCTGGCCAGCCGTCTTACGATGAGTGCCGCCAATGGAGAGTGCTTTCCGGACCGGGGGCACCGTATGGATCTGCTTGGGCGGGCTAGCGAATGTGCACTGCTTGATGGGTTGATCCGCGATATCCGCCGGGGCGAGAGCCGGTCCCTGGTCCTGCGGGGTGAGGCCGGGATCGGGAAGACGGCGCTGCTGGAGTACCTCGTCGCAGCGGCGCCGGATCTGATGGTCCTCCGGGCGGCAGGGGTGGAGTCGGAGATGGAGCTGGCGTACGCCAGCTTGCATCAGCTGTGCGGGCCGCTGCTGCACCGGCTTGAGCCCCTGCCCGGCCCGCAGCGCCAAGCGCTGGAGGTCGTGTTCGGCCTGAGCGTCGGCGCCGCTCCGGATCGGTTCCTGGTCGCCCTAGCCGCGCTCAGCCTGTTGTCGGAGGTGTCCGAGGAGCGGCCGGTGCTTTGTGTCGTCGACGACGCGCAGTGGCTGGATCAGACCTCGGCGCTGACCCTTGCCTTCGTCGCCCGCCGTCTGCTGGCCGAGCCCGTAGGGCTGGTGTTCGCGACCCGTGGACCGGGCGATCAGCTGCAACACCTGCCCGATCTCGACGTGCACGGTTTGCATGACGGCGACGCGCGTGCGCTGCTGAGCTTGGCCGTACAATCCAGGTTGGACGAGCAGGTGCGTGACCGCATCGTCGCTGAAACGCGCGGCAACCCCCTAGCGCTACTCGAGCTCCCTCGCGGCCTGAGCGCCGCAGAGCTCGCCGGATTCGGGACATCGGTCGTGTCGGCGCTGCCGAGCAGGATCGAGGAGAGTTTCCGCCGCCGGATCGCGGCGCTACCCGAAGAAACCCGGCGACTGCTGCTCCTCGCCGCAGCCGATCCGCTCGGAGAGCCCGTCCTGGTGCGGCGGGCCGCCGAACGGCAGGGCATTAGCGCGGACGCGGCGGTGCCCGCGGCCGAGGCAGGGCTCTGCGAGTTCGGCGTCCGTGTCCGGTTCCGGCATCCGCTCGTCCGCGCCGCCGCCTACAGCGCGGGGTCTCCGGATGAGCGGCGCCGGGCGCATGCGGCGATCGCCGAGGTGACTGACGCCGAGGCGGATCCTGACCGCCGGGCATGGCATCGCGCCCTTGCCTCGGCAAGTCCCGACGACGCCGTCGCCGATGAGCTCGATCGATCGGCCGTTCGCGCGCGAGCGCGCGGTGGTCAGGCCGCCGCGGCTGCGTTTCTCGAGCGCTCAGCGGATCTGACGCTCGATCCCGCGCGCCGCGCCGAGCGCACGCTGGCGGCCGCAGAGGCGAGTTACCTGGCGGGGTCCGGAGAGAACGCGCTGCGGCTCGCCGGAGTCGCAGCGCGCGGGCCTCGTAACGAGTTCCGCAGCGTGAGGCTCGACGTGCTGCGCGGCCGGGTGGCGATGGTACAGCGCCGCGTCAGCGACGCACCGCCACTGCTGCTACGGGCGGCCCAGCAGCTCGAAGGATTCGACCGCCACGCTGCACGCGACACCTATCGCGACGCGCTCAGCTCCGCCTTTCTCGCGGGAAGTCTCGCGGGCGAGACGGGGCTGCCCGAGGTCGCGGCGGCCATACGCTCGGCGGCGCCGTCGGCTGACCTCCCGAGCGTGACCGACGAGCTGCTCGACGCGGCCGCCCTGCTGGTAGACGCCGACTACGTGGCGGGCGCGGCTCGGGTGCGGCGCGCGCTGGCCGCTTTCCGTGTCGCGACAATCTCCAGAGTCTAGGAGGTGCAATGGCTCTTCCTCGCGTGCCAAATGGCCCAGGATGTGTACGACGATGAGATGTGGGATGCCCTTAGCGCCAGGACACTCAATCTGGTGCGTGAGACCGGCGTGCTCGCACCGCTGCCGATGGCGGCCGCCGTGCGGTACACCCGAGACGTATACGCAGGCGATCTCACCGCCGCAGCGGTATACGTCGAGGAGCAGGACAGGCTTCTTGAGGCGATCGGCGGCAAGGGCTCACCGGCATCGCGGATGATACTCGCCGCGTACCGCGGTCGCGAGCGCGAGGTCGCACAGCTGGATGAGGCAACGACTCGTCATGCCATCTCGCGCGGCTACGGCATAGGGCTGGATGCGCTCCACTGGGCGAAGGCGGTTCTTTGCAACGGCCTCGGCCGCTATGACGAGGCGCTCGCCGCCGCGCAGCCGCGAGCCGCGCATCCGCACGCCATGAGCGTTTACAGCCGGATACTAAGCGAGCTTGTCGAGGCGGCAGCGCGCTGCGGCCGACCCGAGGCAGCTGCCGACGCGCTCGGGCGGCTCGCCGAGATGGCGCGTGCATGCGGTACCGACTGGATCCTCGGCGTCGAGGCGCGCGCCCGCGCGCTCGTGGCGGACTCCGGCGACG
>Ga0187818_10000940_pt1 | contig 11306 bp, 7 predicted proteins | sample NC_wetland_sal_i_14_FD_130581 | JGI IMG/M metagenome (GOLD analysis project Ga0187818, IMG submission 130581) | Wetland sediment microbial communities from Neuse River Estuary, North Carolina, USA - SO4_3 | ecosystem: Environmental > Aquatic > Freshwater > Wetlands > Sediment | place: USA: North...
AATCTCTGGATTCGCGGGGCGGTAGCGAAAGACAACACAGCTGAGTGAGGGTTCGGCAATCAATTCCAGATCGCGATTGCTCCGGATGAAGGCAGCGGCGTGAGCCGCTAGTTCGACGGTGGCGTCGATCATTTCAGCCAGCCTTTTCCGGCCAAGCGCCCGGAGCGATACCCAGAGCTTCAACGCGTCGAAGCGACGCGTAGTGGCTAGCGAACGCGTAACCAAATTGGGGATGCCTAGCTGCTCATGCAGCTCAGGATTGAGATAGTCGGCATATAGTCTCAGGTAGCGGAATTGGCTGGCATCACGCAGTAGGACAGCCGCGCAACTGATGGGTTGCCAGAACAGTTTGTGGAAGTCCATGCTGACCGAGTCAGCCGCCTGGATCCCCCGCAGTTGCCAGCAGTGACGGGGAGAGAATAGCAGGGCCGAGCCATAAGCGGCATCCACATGAAACCATGCGCCGAGCGAACGTGCCAGAGATGCAATCTCAGGGAGAGGGTCCACCGATCCGAAGTCGGTTGTTCCTGCCGTAGCCACGATCGCCATGGGAATCAAGCCTTGCTTCTGCACTTCTTCTATCGCTGAGCGTAAGGCGTCGGCACGCATGCGGAATGCTTCATCGGTAACAATGCGAACAACCGCTTGAGTCCCCAGGCCGAGCTGAGCGGCAGATTTTTCAACCGTAAAGTGAGCCACATCAGAGCAGAAGATCCGCAGTTTGCGACTCTCGGGAGGAAGGCCGCTGGTTTGGGCAGTACAACGGAAAAGCCTTTCGAGGCACGCGTCGCGTGCCAGCAACAGGGCCATGTAGTTGGACTGTGTGCCGCCCGAGGTAAAGATTCCGCCCGCATCGACGCCCAAGCCCACCTCGCCACATAACCAGTGAACCAGGTTTTCTTCGAGCACAGTCGCCGCCGGCGCCTGATCGAAGGAGTCCATTGATTGATTGAGGGCGCTGATGACAACTTCCGCAGCCAGAGCCGGGATCAAGGGAGGACAGTGCAAATGGGCCACGGTATTCGGGTGATTCACGGCAACAGATTCAGGAATGACCCTGGCCACGCCGGCAAGGATGTCCTCTTGCCGGGATCCGGTCTCAGGAAGCATCTCGCCTTGAAATAGCGCGGACAGGGCCTCCGCATTCTTGCCGCTGTAACACCAATTGGGTGCTTGGCAGAGCAGTTCGACCGCTTTGCCGATATATTCGCGGTAGGCTGCGCGACTCTCCGCCGACATCGTCAAAAACTCTGATTCGAACAGGGGACCCTCCTTGGTTAAGTGGTGACCTGATGGGATTGTAGAACCGGGCTGGTCTCATGTGAGACCCGTTTCATAAGTGCTCGGTAGGGTGCACCGAGCGGGTAGTGTAGTTGCCTGGTTTCAATCAACTGAGCTACACGGTGCTGTATCGTCTTAGCCCTTGAGATTCAGGCGATCGCGATCCGCGTTTCCGGGGAAGGATGGCAGACCTCGTTTTTTCCGAGGTCGGCCGTTCTTCTTACTGACCGCGCAAGAGTCTCAGGGTTCGTAAGAAGCGGAACTCTGCCCTATTCGCGTCAACGTAGTGCCTCACGATCCGTTTGCGGTGTTGACCTCTGCGATGAAAGTCGCACGGTTGTCTTGACGCTAATTCTCTAATTCATCGTTGATCTTGCCACCCAGGCGCGAGCTTGTACACCACCCCGCAGCCGGTCGTGGAGTAGGACCCATCCCAACTGCTGCAACTGAAATCTCCGCCATAGACGGTGTTTCCGTAGAGGTTGCCCTGCCAATCCATAATCGGGGCTGAGCCGGGAGCTGCTCCATCAGCTAAGCCGGTAAAGGTGTAGAGCACGGTAAAATGGCTCCGTGCATCCAGCTTGAACACCACTCCGCAGCCAGGCGGCGGAGCCGGCGTTGCAGTCGTAGCTGACCATGATGAGCAATTCCCTGTCCCGCCCCACTCCGTCACACCGTAAAGGTTGTCCAACAAGTCTCCTATCAAACCCATAGGGGGTTGTGCCCCATCCGACGTGCCGGTGAAAGTGTGCAGCACGCTATATTTCCCGGCGGTCGTGAGTTTGTAGACCACACCACAGCCGGACCCGCTGTTGCAAGTGAGATCGCCCCCCTCATAGGTGGTTCCGTAGAGGTTGCCCCAGACGTCCAGCACCAAGGGCCCCTCGGGTTCCGACCCATCGGTACCCGTGAATGTGTGCAGCGTGGTCAATTTCCCTCTTGTATCCAGCTTGAACACCGTTCCGCAGCCGCTCCCTGAGCAGTATGCTGGATTCCCACCAAAGACCGTCACGCCGTAAATATTGCCCGCCCAGCCCAGAGTCAAGTAGTCATTGGGGACTGCTCCATCTGCCCCACCAGTAAAGGTGTAAAGCACGGTAAAATGGCTCCTTGTATCCAGCTTGTACACCACTCCGGCGCCAGGAGGGGTGTTCGAGTAACTCAGATTCCCGCCACTCAAAGTTATGCCATAGAGATTGTCGGCCAAGTCCATGGTCAAGCCTTGCGGAATGTTCCCGTCTGTCCCACCGGTAAAGGTGTAAAGCACGGTTTCGTTCCCTTTTGTATCCAGTTTGTACACCACTCCGCAGCCACCATCGTCGATACAGTTGGCGGCAGTCAGGTTTCCGCCAAATAGGGCAACGCCGTAGAGGTTGCCGTGCCGGTCCTGCAGCACATTCGACTGGGGAAAACACCCATCCGCCCCTCCGGTGAAACTGTACAGCACCGTTTCCTCGCCTTTGCTGTTTAGCTTATACACGGTCCCGCAGCCGTAAACGCCTCCAACGGATGTGGTGCCGTACAGGGTGCCATTCAGGTCAAGCAACAGGTCGTTCCATGGGTCTGCCCCGTCTGGGGAGATGCCCGTGAACGTGTACAGTGTTTGAAAAGTTTGCGCTTGTGCCGATCTGGTCGCAAAGACCGCCAAGAGAAGGCAAAGTATTCCGATTAGTAGAAAGAATTTGCCCTTCATTGTTCCTCCTTTTGTTTCTTGCGGTGCAACACTTCGCTCCTGCTTTTGCAGGTTCGCTTAGCTGCAGGAGTCGGTTTCGGACTTTCTCGCCTCTGGGGTGTGCGTCCCGCCCTGTGGTAGGAAGTGCTCTTCGGGGAGGCGAAACGATTTGTCGCCAGAAACTTTACTCCTTTGGCTAATCTTCGCAATAGCCGGTATCACGATTCGATGTGATGGAATGGCGAGACCCGGCTTTGGTGGCCGGAGTTGTGAGCCTGTCCGCGACTGCGGTGGGAATCAGCGACCCTATCCTGGAACAGACTGGCCTGGGTCAGTTGGTGAAACATCGCGATTGAACCAACACCCACCGGACTACTCACTTGTGGGGTGAGCAGGATGACTTCTAGTCTTACCCCCCGAGGAAGCTGCAGGGTTGGCTGCTTTTGAGTTTGGTGCAAGGTCCGCGGTCTGTAAAATCCTCAGATCGCTCTTTCGCCGAGGAATAACGTGCTATCGCAGCAGCAACCATCGATGGGGACAGACCCGCGGCATCAGCTTTCAAGCGGAAATTCCGCTTCCCTGCTCGAACTCGCGCGGCTGTTCCTCAAACTAGGCACGGTCGCATTCGGCGGGCCGCCAGCGCACATCGCCATGATGGAGGATGAACTCGTGACTCGTCGCGGCTGGCTGACACGAGAACAGTTTCTTGACTTCATCGGTGCAGCGAATCTCATCCCCGGACCGACTTCCACCGAGGTCGCCATCTATGTCGGCCGCGTGCAAGGAGGCTGGGCGGGACTATTGGTGGCCGGGAGCTGCTTCATTCTGCCCTCCAGCATTATGGTTGCTGCGCTGGGATGGGCGTACGTGCGCTACGGGGCTCTGCCCCAGCTGGCAGGCGTACTCTACGGCATCAAGCCCGTCGTGATTGCATTGATTGTGCTGGCCGTCGTCAAACTTGCCGGAACCGCGGTGAAGTCCACCTGGCTGGCGGTCCTAGGTATGTTTGCGGTCTTGGCATTCGCGCTGGGAACAAATGAACTCCTGGTGTTAGCGGGCGGCGGGGTTTTAGCTGGCTTCGTATATGGGTTCCGCTCCGGCAGAGGGGAGAAACCGTCCTCGATGCCAGCTCTACTCACGGTGAGCGGAGTCTCGGCTGGAGCATCCGCAGCTTCGGCGTTCAGCCTGGGTGCTTTGTTTCTGGTGTTCCTGAAGATCGGCGCCATTCTCTTCGGCGGAGGCTACGTGCTGATCGCATTGATACGCTCCGATCTGGTCGCGCGTCTGGGCTGGATCAGCGAACGGCAGTTGCTCGATGCCGTAGCCATGGGCCAGGTGACGCCGGGTCCGATCTCGACCGCAGCTACTTTCATTGGCTATGTCCTGGGAGGCTTTCCCGGAGCTTTGGTTGCGACCATCGCCATGTTCCTGCCCGCATTTTTCTTCGTGGCCATCAGTGGACCGCTGGTCCCGCGCTTGCGGCAGTCGCCGCTGGCAGGCGCGATGCTGGATGGAGTGAATGTCGCCGCCCTGGCTTTGATTACCGTAGTTGCGTGGCAACTGTCTCACGCTGCGGTTGTGGATTGGATCACGCTAGCCCTGGCCGGAGGGAGCTTTCTTTTGCTCATCCGCTATCGGGTGAATTCGGCCTGGTTAGTTCTAGGCGGGGTCGTGCTCGGTGCTGCGAAGTTTTGGCTACGTTATTAACAGACCTCACTTGTCTGTGGTTGCCCATCGGGCTGCATGAAGCCAGCGGCCGAAGTCCAAGAGCTACGGGGAGGAGCGAAAGCTCCTCCCCGTGTTGCTGCGCATGAGTTGAGGAAAAACCTACTGCGGGTCGAGCTCTACCCCATCTCCGAGATGCATATCCTCCATGGCGAAGACGATCATGCCGGTCGAGGTGGTGGGTGTGGTGCTGAGAATCACAATCTCGCCCACCGCCCGCCGCGGAAAATCGGCCACGTGGATCTGCGGACCGCTGTTCTTGGTCATCATCTTCTGGTCAATCGAAGGAGGCTGGGCCTGGGTATCTTCAGCGGTAGACGCCTTGAAAGAAAGCGAATCCACAGCGTTGTGCAGATCGGCCTCGTAGGCACGGACTGCACGGAAGTAGTCGCCGACCTTCACTCCCTGGTTGCTGCCAAAGTTCATATAGACCTTCGCTCCCGAGCCCAGTTCGGAATCGAAATCCTTGGCCGCGATGATACGCCCGCTCAGCTTCCCGTTAGCCGGGACAAAGCGATCAAAGCGCAGCGGAGGATGGAAGGAGATGTCGGACTTCTCGACAAAGGGAATTACGATGTCGCCCGGAAGCAGGGGCTGGCAACTGAACTCGATGTGGGCGATGGCCATTTTGCTGCGCGTATCCACAACCCGCACTGTGGCCAGTTCGGCGTAGGGCTGGCCCATGGCTTTGAGCAGGGCAAACTGCCCTGCAAAAGTTTCATATCGGTTGGGATCGCGCAATTCCCGCACGACGGTGTACTGCTTCCCCAGTTCGTAACTCTTGCCCGCGAGATACACAATATCGCCGTCGGCGTACTGCGTGGTTGTCGGAGTGTCCAATCCTCCCACCACAAAATCGGCGTTGGGCAGCCGTTCCTTGTTCACGAATCCGGCGCAATAAAGGTCGGAGCGGGTGGGCTTCTCGATGCGCTCGACGGGGAAATTCACATTGGTGACTACAGTTCGGTCGGGCGTGGCTTGGTCGGCTGGCGCGGCCTGTTGAGCATGCGCAGCAACCGTCAGGCACAAAATCAGCAACAATCCTGTTTTCTTCATGTTACCTCCGAAGCCAGGGCCTCGGATAGGCCGGCCTCGTCTCCGTTAACTTGCAGAAAAATATAGAGCTTCCAGCCCGGACAGTAACAACTGAGGTAAGGCTGGTCAAGGTTACTCTGGTGTCATGCCGTGTACGTTAAAAAGTTTTCCCGTGAAAAAATTCATAATCCGTTGTTGCATCTGGAATTACGCGCCTGTAAGATCGCGCCACTCTCAAAATGATGGCAGCAGCTTCCAACAACTTTGTGGCTCGCCTCCGGGCCTTGCGGCTGCCACGGGTGTGCGTTGCGGTGATCGGATCCGATGCCGCCGAGATGGTGGAAAAGGCCGAGTCCCTGGTCCGGGATAACACTTTTCTGGAGTTCAGGTTGGATTACCTGCCCCGGCCGGCACTGGCACTTCCGAAGATCAAGCAATTCAACGAATACCATCCTCACGTAGTCTCGATTGCCACCTGCCGGCGAGTTGCCGGCGGAGGCAAGTTCAGAGGCTCGGTAGCTTCACAGTTGGACATTCTGGGCAAAGCCGCCGGTGCGGGCTGCCAGTTAGTTGATCTGGAATTGCAAAGTGCCTCGCGATGCAAGCCGGAGCAACTCTATCGACTGCGCTCGCGGGCGGCGCTGGTTCTTTCCTACCACGACTTCCGCGCTACCAAGAAGCTGGAAGAAACACTGGAGAAGATGGTGGCCATCTCTGCCGACTTCTACAAGATCGTGACCACGGCCACAACGTTGCACGACAACGTACTGATGATGAAGTTCCTCGAGAAGCACAGCGACCAGCATTCGCTGATCGGCTTGTGTATGGGGGAGCAGGGCATCATCAGCCGGGTGCTAGGGCTTCGAGCGGGCAGCGTATTCACCTTTGCCGCGCTGAACGAGGACGAGAAAACTGGTCCTGGGCAAGTGACGGCCCAGGACCTGCACAGCACCTATCGGATTGAGCAGGTCGACGCAGCCACGCGAGTCTATGCCGTGGCCGGCGATCCGGTCGCGCACTCGCTCTCCCCGGCCATCATGAACGCCGCGCTGCGGCGCGAAACCGTGAACGGAGTCTACCTCGCCCTGCACGCCAAGACGCTGAAGGACTTGCTCGGCTGCGTGCGCGACATTCCGATCCACGGGCTATCGATCACCATGCCTTACAAGCAGGCGATCCTTTCCCATCTGGACAACACCGATTCGCACACTACCAAGATCGGCGCCTGCAACACCGTGGTGCGGGCCCAGGACGGAAAGCTCTACGGATTCAACACGGATACCGCCGGCGTGGTGCGTCCGCTGCAGCAGCGAATGTCGCTTGAGAAGGCGAAAATATTGGTTCTCGGTGCCGGGGGAGCGGCCCGCGCTGCGGTTTTCGGGCTGAAGGAACGCGGAGCCGAAGTTTACATTCTGAACCGCACCGCCGGGCCAGCCCAGAGGCTCGCCCGCTCGGCGCGCGCACGAATCATCAAGCGTGCCGATCTCAAGAAGCTGTCATTCGATGTCATCATCAACGCAACTCCTGTCGGCATGGGGAATACGTGGGAGTCTCCGCTAAACGAAAACGAAATCAAAGCGCACTACGTCTTCGACATGATCTACGATCCGGTGGAGACCCGGCTGCTCAAAATGGCAAAGGCGGCGGGAGCGGAAGTGATTCCCGGCGTCGAGATGTTCGTGCAGCAGGCCGCCCGGCAATTCGAGATCTGGACTGGCAAGCCCGCGCCCGCCGATGAGATGATGCGAGTGGCGAGCAAAGCTCTGGAGGAGCGTGGTGTGACGGGCCATGCCAAAGAAGCGCAAAAAAAGTAGATGGCAGCCTGTGTGGGACATCAAACGAACGACTTACGAGCTGGCACCCATCCTCCCAAGTCACCTTCTAGCGAATGACCATAGGTCACGCAGCTGATGTTCCGTGAGCCCTTCGCGTCCGCGGATGCCCTCTGCCACAAATTGGTTGCATTTTTCCGCGGTACTAAAGTAATATGAGACTTGAGCGCGGCAGTAAGTGCTCGATCCAGTCGTGGTACCGCCCTTTCTTTCCAAGGTTCAAGAGCCGTAACCAACTGTCTCGTCTCGAGGCGGAATCTTCCGCCCGCGACCAGGTACGGAGATACTACCTATGGCGTGGTACGCATATTGCCTCACTGAGCAGCAGACTCTGACCAACGGTTCACGCGCGCGGCGCCCCTTCCTATTGGAAGGCATTCAAGGAGTGAACGCAGGCCCGGTATTGAGCTACCCCAGTGGGGAATTCGCGGTGGTGGTTAGCGAGTTCGACCGATCCACGGATAGGCTGGAAGACAAGGCGGTTCTGGAGCACGCGCGGGTGGTGAGCGTATGCTTCCGGACCGGGACCGTCCTCCCGTTCCGTTTTGGAACCCTTTTTGACAGCGACGAAGCCCTGCGGCAGGCGGTCCGCGCTAATCGCCGCGCCTTCGGGCAGAGCGTCGCCCGCTTGCGAGGCAAGGCGGAGATGCATCTGAAGGTGATGGTTCGCGACGGCTCACTGCGAGGCGCGCTCCCCGATGTGCAACTCCCCGACACGGTGGGCGGTGAGTACCTTATTAAACTGCGCGAGAAGGCCTCGAAAGATCGCGAGCGTCAAACCAAGGCACGCGCGCTGTCGGTGCAGGTGCACAAGATGTTCAATCCCTTGGAAGAGGAGATTAGTTGCAAGAGAGTAAACACCGACGGCATGTTGATCGACATTGCCCACCTGATCGATTCGAAATCCGTGGAGAAATATCAGAACCGCTACAGCAGCGCCGCCAAGCAGTTGAAGAATTGTGAGTTGTCCGTCAGCGGTCCCTGGCCGCCCTATCATTTCCTGCCCGGCAAGCTGCGCACGGTGGCAGGAAGCTCTTAGGAACAGTGCCCTGCAGCGAATGTGCAGCAATGTGCATTCGTGGGCCGGGAAACTTCCCTTCGGGGTTGCTGGATTCGTTCCCCACTCGTACGTAAGTATCGTCTTTCCAGAGTTTTGCCCATCCCTAGCCCGGTGGCACGGCAGCCTCTTCATTTGGCTGGGCAAATGCTTAATTCTCACGTTAATGAAAGAGGCCGCCGACGAATGACCTTCACTTCATGTTCTCGACTTCTCTTGAACCAACCCGCCGGGCGGGTTGGTCCCTTGCTTCTCCTTTCCTGAACTTTCCTTTCCCTTGCCTCTTTTGAGAATCGTGGCCCCAGAAATGGGGCCGCTTTCTTTCTGGTCAGGCGTGTCGTAGTTTCGAGACCGGAACGCCTTGCCATCCCGTCTTCTTTAGCACTGGGATGCGATCGCGAATTTCATAAACCGGGTCAGCGATGGATCATCAGCAGAACCAAAGATGCTAGTGAAGCTACCGGACGGCAGGAGGGGGACTGGCCACTGACCAATGGGCATTCCGAAGCTGCCAGTGTCCGTTTCTGTATTCTGCAATCGCCGTAAAGAACCCGGTCTCATCCACACGGATCCCGGCGGTATCTACGCGGATTTCGTGCCACGGGGCGGCGATTACCGCGAGCTCCGGCGTGAGTGGATCGACTCGCAAATCCTCGCCCCATTGGAGCTCGATGTGCTTTGTGGTGCGCGCGAGATCCTGAATTCCCGCCGTTGCGGATGCGCTGTTCGGGAACACCAAGTGACCCTCCGAAGCCATGAAGAACGAGGGGCTCTCTGCGAAATGCCTACGCCAAGCCGCCGGGCCCTCTTGGGTGACATCGTGGGCGACGGCACTGGCGTAGGCTCGCACATCCCTCTCGACCGCGGAGGCGCGTGCCAGCGATATTCTGGATAGATCGTGGTGGGAGCCACATGCCACCCAGAGAATGACGAATAGGAGAGGGACCCACTGCCAAGTACGCATGGCTGGTTCTTTGCCGAGAAGCATACGTTTCGCACACTCCTAAACAACCCCAAGCGAGCTGGCCTAGTAGGGTCCCGAAATCACTCGGTCAGGTTATAAATTAGACCGTTCGGATCTTTGATGTAACATCTTGGGAAATCAGGTTCATCTTTGACTATTTGGCAACCCTTTTTCTTGAGACGAGCTTTGGCTTCCTTGACGCTTTTGACAGTAACTTCCAAAACAGGTCCAAGAGAAGGGCCTCGCTCAATAAAAAAGTTGATGTTTTTTCCGTGGAGGCTGACCAGATTTGATTTCTTATCCGTAACCTCAAAGCCAAGTTCCTTGACGTAGAAGTCAGCGGCCTCCATTGGGTCTGCAGCTTGAATCAAAATATCCGTACCAAATGTGTTTGCCATAAGCCCTTCCGAGTCGGCAGGACGAACGAAACGTTTCCCATTATGGCTGCGTTGGCCACGCGGAAAACTGCAGCTAGCTGCCATGTTCGGCGGTCCAAATGTAACGGAACGGCGGTAGGTCTGCAACCAGGGCGATTTTGATCGTTGGCCGAGCACCAGAGCTGCCTTTACACTAGGCCATTACATTAGACCCTCCAACATGCGCCTTCGAATCTCAGCTGCATTTCTTTTGGCAGTGACAACTGTCCTGTATTCCGAGAGTCCTCGGTCGGAGAATGCTCCGTCCCAGCTGAAAAATGACCTCGCGGCGCTCCGCGATGCTGCGCTCCGCGACGACTATGCCTACCAGCAAGTGGCGCACCTGGCCGACAACATCGGTCCCCGGGCCGCCGGCTCTCCCCAGGCCGAGGCTGCCGTCCGCTACGTGGCGGGTGAATTGCGCCAGCTCGGGTTGCAAGTGCAGCTGGAAGAAGTCCAGGTTCCCCACTGGATTCGCGGAGTTGAAGCCGCCGAACTGGTGGAGTATCCGGGGCAAGCGCCGGGGACGACCCAGAAGATCGTGCTCACGGCATTGAGCGGGAATGCGCCCACCCCGGCCGACGGCCTCACCGCTGACGTACTGGTTGCGAACAACTGGGATGAGCTGAAGACCATGGGATGGGCCAAAGCCGCGGGCAAGATCGTCCTGTTCAACGTGCCGTTCGACCAGCAGAAAGCGGCTGCCGGACTAGCGAGTGAGGCTTATGGCGAGGCAGTGATCTATCGCACTACGGGCCCGAAAGTGGCAGAGCAAGTGGGAGCCGTCGCTTGCCTGGTGCGTTCCGTGGGGGGCGCGGATTATCGCCTCCCGCACACTGGATGGAGCGAGCCAGCAGGAATTCCGGCTGCGGCCGTTACCAGCGAGGACGCTGAGCTGTTGGCGCGACTCACGGCGCAGGGCCGGGTGCATTTGCATCTGACTCTGACCTCCAAGACTGGTCCTGCGGTCACCAGTTACAACGTTATCGGCGATCTCAAAGGGAGCGAGCATCCCGAGCAGATGGTCGTGGTCTCCGGACACCTGGATTCCTGGGACCTGGGGACGGGAGCGATCGACGATGCGGCGGGCGTGGCCGTGGCGATGGAAGCCGCACAGCTTGTGCAGCAACTCCATCTGCACCCCCAGCGCACCCTCCGAGTGATTGCCTGGATGGACGAAGAAAACGGAGGCAGCGGGCACCTCGCCTACGCCAAAGATCATGCCGCGGAATTCCCCGACCATGTGGCTGCGATTGAGACCGACCTGGGCGTTTCCCATCCCCTGGGATTCGAGGCCAGGATCAGCCCCAGCGCCCTGCCTGCG
>Ga0187818_10000941_pt1 | contig 11305 bp, 11 predicted proteins | sample NC_wetland_sal_i_14_FD_130581 | JGI IMG/M metagenome (GOLD analysis project Ga0187818, IMG submission 130581) | Wetland sediment microbial communities from Neuse River Estuary, North Carolina, USA - SO4_3 | ecosystem: Environmental > Aquatic > Freshwater > Wetlands > Sediment | place: USA...
CATGGTGCCCAGAACGTTCTTTTTTCGAACCAGGCCCCCGTAAAAGAGAGCCAGGCCTGGACCTGTCATCATCAGCACGAGGGCGGAACTGGTCAGCATCCAGGCGTTGTCGGCAGAACCTTTAGCGTCCGCAACCTGCTGTTCGAGTTTTGCTATGCGTGGGCTTTGAGCGTCCGCAGCGCTTACGGCTGAGGTCTGGGCTAAGGCGGTGGGAGCATCAAGTGACAAAAGAACGAGGAGGGCGAGGAGAACAATCAGCCAAACAGCCTGGGTCTTTCCCATGAATACCTTTGCTCCGAAGGGCGAGATCGCGATTCACTCTACCTGCCGGAACCGGTTCACGGAAATCGAAACTATTTATGGGATGGATCAGGAATTGTTATGGAGAGCGCCCGTACCAATAACCATTACCGCCGCCGCTCACTATTTCTTTTCTGCCACTTCCAGGCGCGTCTCGGCACGTTTCAAGTCGCCTGCAGTCCGCTTGAAGTCTTCTTCAGTGTCGCACTTGGCGAGGCCCGTTTCGGCCCGCTGCTTAGCTTGCTGGGCGCGGTTTACATCGATCTCATCGGCTCGCTCGGCGGTCTCCGCCAGAATTGTGACTTTGTCGGGCAGCACTTCAGCGAATCCCCACGCGACCGATAGATGGTGAGTGTGAGTGCCAATGCGATAGGTGATCTCCCCGACCGCCAGCTCAGTGATCAGCGGAGCGTGTCCCGGCAGGATTCCCAGATATCCATTCTTGCCGGGAATCTGCATCTCCTCCGCCACGTCCCGCACCACCATCTTCTCCGGCGTGACGATCTCGAGTTGGAAGGTATCTGCCATTACGTTTCGATCAAGTGAGCACTCTGTGCGAGCAGTTAGCAATTAGCACTTGGCATTTAGCCCTTGCAGAGCACTTCCGGATTCCAGCAATGAACTATGCTGGCTGAGTGCTAACTGCTAAGTGCTAACTGCTAAGTGCTAAATGCTGCTCCTACGCCACTGCCTTCAACTTCTCAGCAGCCTCCAGTACTTCGTCAATCGTGCCCTTCATGTAGAAAGCCTGTTCCGGAATATCGTCATACTTGCCGTCGTTAATTTCCTGGAAGCCTTTCACGGTGTCGGCGACTTTCACATAGCGGCCAGGCGCGCCCGTAAACTGCTCGGCCACATGGAATGGCTGCGAGAGGAAGCGCTGAATCTTGCGGGCTCGCGCTACCGTCACCTTCTGGTCTTCGCTCAGTTCGTCGATGCCCAGAATCGCAATGATGTCCTGCAGATCTTTGTAACTCTGCAGTGTCTTCTTCACCGCCTGAGCCACGTCATAGTGCTCCTGGCCGACGATTCGCGGATCGAGAATACGGGAGGTCGAAGCCAGGGGGTCGACCGCCGGATAGATTCCGATCTCCGTCAAAGCGCGCGAAAGCACGGTGGTCGCGTCGAGGTGAGCGAACGTTGTTGCCGGAGCTGGATCGGTCAAGTCGTCAGCCGGCACGTAAATCGCCTGCACTGAAGTGACCGAACCCTTTTTCGTGGAAGTAATCCGCTCCTGCAACTCGCCCATTTCTGTCGCCAGATTTGGCTGGTAGCCGACGGCGCTCGGCATGCGGCCCAGCAAAGCTGAGACTTCGGATCCTGCCTGGGTAAAGCGGAAAATATTGTCGATGAACAGCAGCGTGTCCGCGCCCTCTTCGTCACGGAAATACTCGGCGACAGTGAGGCCGGTCAGCGCGACTCGCAAACGTGCGCCAGGCGGCTCGGTCATCTGGCCATAAATCAAGGCTGCTTTTGACTTATCCGGATCGCCCGGCTTGATGACGCCAGACTCCGTCATTTCCAGCCACAGGTCGTTGCCTTCGCGAGTGCGTTCACCGACTCCGGCAAACACGGAGAATCCGCCGTGCTGCTTGGCCACGTTATTGATCAGCTCCATGATTACGACGGTCTTGCCCACACCGGCGCCGCCGAACAAACCGATCTTGCCGCCCTTCAAGAACGGCTGAATGAGGTCAATGACCTTGACGCCGGTTTCAAACATCTCCGCCGTCGTCGCCTGCTCATCGAACAGTGGAGCGGGGCGATGAATCGGCATGGTCTGAGTGTGCGCGATAGGACCAAGCTGATCGACCGGTTGGCCGATCACGTTCATCACGCGGCCCAACGTGCCGCGGCCCACGGGGACAGAAATCGGTCCGCCCTGATCGATGGCTTTCATGCCGCGCACCATGCCCTCAGTCGCTTCCATGGCGACGCAGCGTACGCGGCCTTCGCCCAGGTGCTGCTGCACTTCGAGCACGACGTTGACGGGGTTCGGCACCTTGAAGCCATCACTTACTACGCGCAGTGCCTGGTAAATCGGTGGCATGTTGCCTTCGACGAACTGCACGTCCACCGCAGGGCCCGCGACTTGAATAACATGTCCTACATTCTCTGGCATAAGTTTGGTTCTTTCTTCTGTAGAAACTGGCTACGTTTCGGCTCGGAACGTTTCGGCTGCGCCAACAAGACGTAGCAAGCTACGTCTCTACAGCCAACAAGACGTAGAAAGCTAGGTCTCTACAGCTATCCTGCTGCTGCTGCTCCACTCACAATCTCGATAATTTCTTTCGTGATCTTCGCCTGGCGTGCCCGGTTCATGGCGAGCGTCAATGAATCAATCATGTCCGTGGCGTTGTTAGAAGCCGCATCCATGGCGGTCATGCGAGCCGCGTGCTCTGCTGCAACCGATTCCAGCAGACCATGAAATATCTGTATGGCCACGTATTTTGGCAGCAACGACTCAAAGAGTTCTCCCGGCGGCTGTTCGTAGATGTAGTCCACGGGAGCCGCGGCGAACCTTGCCGCTGCCGCGTCAGCTTCTCGCGTGTCCGCCGGACGAATGCCGACTCCCGCGCCCTTGGCCGCTTCCAGAGCCCGTTTGCGCTCTTCTTCACCCATGGCCTCGGCTTGCGCCACAGTAACCTCGCCGACCTGCTCGATGGGCAACACCTTCTCCACCACCAGGCGTTGCGAAATCACAGACTTGAATTCGTTATAGACGAGGTAAACCGCATCGATTTCTGCTTTTGCGTAACGATCGATCACCCGCTCGGCAAATTCGGAAGCCATCGGATATCCAACCTTGTTCAGCACGCCAATGTGCTCACCGATCAATGTGGTCTGGGCGGCCTCTTGGGAGTCTGAATTTCTGGGCTCCGCCACGGGGTATCGTCTCCGCAGGAAATCGCGCCCCTTGCGCCCGATGGCTTCGATTTCGATGTTCTTGCCCGCCTTGGATTCTAAGAAACGCGATGCAGCTTTCAAAATGTTGGTATTGAATGCGCCCGCCAGACCTTTGTCTCCGGTCACAACAATGAGCAGGATATTATTTTCGGTGCGCTGCGCCAGTAACGGATGCTTGGGTTCGCCGGTGTCAGGATCATAGATCTCTGCGCGTGACACCAGCGACTTCAGCACATTGGTCAACATCTGCGCATAGGGACGCGCGGCCAGAGCCCGCTCCTGGGCCCGGCGCAACTTCGCCGCCGAGACCATCTTCATGGCCTTGGTGATCTGCCGCGTGTTGGTCACGCTGCGAATGCGCCGCCGGATATCGAGAATGTTGGCCATAAATCAGCTATTGGCTCTTGGCGTTTAGCGTTTGGCTCCAAGCTAACAGCTAAGAGCCAAGGGCTAAGAGCTTACTTTGTCGCCGCCGTCTGGCGCGCTGTCACAAACGTCTCCTTAGCCTGCTTGATTACTTTGCTCATCTCCGCTTTCAAATTGTCATCCAGAATCCTCTTCTCCATGATAGTGCGCAGCAGCCCAGGATTGCTCGTATCCACGTACTCGTAGAGTTCGGTCTCGAAATCACGCACCTGGTCTACCGCAAGGTCATCGAGGAATCCGTTTGTACCGGCGTAGATGATCAGAATCTGCTTGGAGAAAGGCAGAGGTGAAAACTGTTTTTGCTTCAGCACCTCGACCAACCGCTGTCCGCGATTCAACTGGTTCTGGGTCGCTTTATCGAGATCGCTGCCAAATTGAGCAAATGCCGCCAGTTCGCGGTATTGCGCGAGGTCGAGCTTCAAACTTCCCGCAACCTGCCGCATGGCCTTGATCTGCGCGCTGCCACCAACGCGGCTCACCGAAATGCCGACGTTGACCGCCGGCCGTACGCCGCTGTTGAACAAGTCGGTCTCCAAAAAGATTTGGCCGTCGGTAATCGAAATAACGTTGGTTGGAATGTAGGCCGAAACGTCGCCCGCCTGGGTTTCAATGATCGGCAAAGCGGTGAGCGATCCGCCACCTTTCTTGTCGCTCACTTTGGCGGCGCGCTCCAGCAACCGCGAGTGCAGATAGAAAACATCGCCGGGATAGGCCTCGCGACCGGGAGGCCGGCGCAGCAGCAGTGAAATTTCCCGGTATGAGGCCGCGTGTTTGGAGAGATCGTCGTAGATCGCCAGGGCGTGTTTTCCGTTGTCGCGGAAAAATTCGCCCATGGCGCAGGCTGCATAGGGCGAAATGTACTGCATGGGTGCGGGCTCCGAAGCCGATGCAGCCACCACAATGGTGTAATCCATTGCGCCGGCATCAGCCAGAATCTTCACCACCTGCGCAATCGACGACCGCTTTTGGCCGATCGCGTTGTAAATGCAGATCAGGTTGTTGCCCTTGTTGTTGATGATGGTGTCGAGAGCGACTGCGGTCTTTCCCGTCTGACGGTCGCCAATGATCAACTCGCGCTGTCCTCGGCCGATCGGGATCATGCTGTCGATGGCCTTGAGTCCGGTCGCCATCGGCTCGCGCACCGGCTGCCGGTCAATCACACCCGGCGCCAGACGCTCCAGCGCGATGAATTGGTCGGTGGCGATGGGGCCTTTATCGTCGATGGGCTGCCCCAGCGAATTCACCACGCGTCCTACCAGAGCATCGCCCACCGGCACGCTCATGATGCGTCCTGTACGCTTGACTTCATCGCCCTCCTTGATCTCGGTGTACTCGCCGAGCAGCACGACGCCGACTTGGTCTTCTTCCAGGTTCATAGCGATGCCGGCTACATCATGCGGGAACGCAAGCAACTCTCCCGCCATGACCTTGTCGAGCCCGTGGACCCGAGCAATGCCATCGCCCAAAGTGATGACGGTGCCGACCTCATCGACGGCGATCTTGGATTCGTAGTTCTCGATCTGTGCCCGGATCAGCTGCGTGATTTCATCTGCTTTGATTTGTGCCATAAGATCAGCTTTTAGCTTTTGGCTCCTAGCTCCCAGCTTCTAGCTTCTACCTACCCTTGCCTCGCGTCCTCGGCGGTCCTTCTCTGCACTCTCTGCGATAAAAAGTCTTTGCGTCTTTCGTTCCAAACTCCGCTTCTTCGGTTCCAAGCCAAGAGCCAAAGGCTAAGAGCTAATTGCTTGTCTAATCCTCTCCAACTGCCCCTGCACCGAGCCGTCGTAAATGGTGCTGCCCACTCTCACCACCGCGCCTCCAAGGATGGAACCATCCCGCGAATAGTGCGCCCGCACCTTCTTGCCTGTCAGCTTTTCCACTTGGGCCTCGAGCGCACGCCGTTCTGCCTCCCCAAGTTCGCGGGCGCTGGTGATTTCCGCTTCGGTGAAGCCCAAGCGTTGGTTCAGTTCTTGCTCGAACTGCTTTACGATCAGTCCGAGGAAATTGATGCGCCGGTGGTCAATCAGTACGGCGACGAAATTCCGCACCGTGCGCGAGATTCCCTGGCGTTCCACGATGGCATCCAGCACAGCCCGCTTTTGCTCTGCGGGAATCGAAGGAGTTTCCCACACATCTCGAAGCTGTTTGCTCCCCGCCACCAATTCAGCCAGAGCCTGCGCCTCCTGCAAAGTCGCACCCGGTTCAAGACGGCTGCCGAAAACAGCGTCTGCAAAGGCGCGTGCGTAGGTATTGGTCACCGAAGCCATGAATTAATGTCCGCCCTTCGGTTCACCGCCGTTGGTTGACAGTTGTTGGGCAAAGTTGCGCACCAGGGCTTGATCGGTCGCGGCATCAACATGAATCTGCTTTTTGGCAAGTGACACCGCGAGATCGGCGGCGTATGCCGTCAGTTCCCGGCGTGCTGACTTGGCCGCGGCAGCAATTTCCTGCTCCGCCGACTCGACGATTTTGCGGGCATCTTCCTCCGCCGCAACTTTGATCCTCTGTTCCTCAGCCGCAGCATCTTTCTCCGCGGCCGCTCTTATCTCGCCGATCTCAACATTCAATTTGGAAAGCCGGGCTTCGATATCCGCCAAGCGCCGGTTGGCATCCTCGCTCGCTTTGCGCGCCTCTTCCATCGCCTTCTGGATAGAAGCTGTCCGGCTGCGGAACACTCCCGGCAGGTTCTTTTTCATGAGCCAAGAAATCGCAGCGGCGATTATCGCAAAGTTCAACAGAAAACAAAGCCAGTAGGCTTGCTCGAGGTTCAGGCCCGTGACTCTGGCTACCAACTGGACCGAACTGGAGTGTTTGAATTGGGCCTGATCATCCTCGCCCGCAGCCTCTCGTGTTTCCTTGACCAGTTGCTGGCTGAGCGACGCTGGGTCACTGGCGCTTACGCTCGCGTTTTGTCCAGCCTGCTGAGGGTTGGCGGTTGCCGAGGAACCCACGGCGGCCTCGGCTGCGTGTCCCGTCAATGCAAACCAAGTGAGCAGAAGGAACATCGCAACAGCCAGAGGCAGCAGGAACCTTGGCCTGAGTCTAGCTCGCCGCCCTTCCCCTAGTCGTGCATTCAATCGAGATCGTCCGATGCTCATTGACCACCGCCTGCCGGAGCCGGGCCTGCTGCCGGCTGCAAAACGGTGCGAATGATGGCCGCGGCCAGCCTCCCGCTTTCGGCCTGCAACCCCTCTTGCGCCGCAACTTTATCTTTCTCGATGGCCGCCCGCGCCTGCTCGACTTGAGCCTGGGCTCTGGTCCGGGCCTCGGCGGCGGCGGCAGCTCGGGCCTGCAATGCCTGCTGCCGGCGCGCCTCTTGGTTCTTGAAAACCGCCATCCGCGCTTCCCGCAGGCGCTGTTCGTATTCAGCGGTTCGCGCTTCCGCGGCAGCAACATCAGCGCGGGCCCGCTCAATCGCTCCTTGGGTCTTCCCGCGACGCTCCTCCAGAACCCGCGCCAATGGCTTGTGGACCAGGACTGTGTAGGCGCCCCATAGCAGAACCATGAAGACAATTGTCGGAATCGATCCGAGCAGTAATTCCCCTACTTGCCTGAGCGTTTCGTCCATTGTTTAGCTTGATCAATCCTGAGCGAAAGAGGGCTTAAGAAACCATTAAACCTAACATCTGGCAAGGCTTAGTGTCAACGCGGGCCTTGCCCAAAGGAACTGACGGATTACCGCTTTGGGATGTGCTTTAGGACGATTGCCAAACCCGCCATTTTCCTGCCCAAAGAATGCTTGACTTCTGGCGTGAGCGGTCTAGCATAGAAGTATCACCTCCGATCCAATTCAGGATCGAGTGGGCCGATAGCCAAGGAATGTCACCGCTTCTTGGTTGCCGGCCCATTTTAATTCCTGGGCGCCAGTCAAGGTGACGGAAAAGTGGAAGGCGTCCGCACATCTCGGACGCCCCGCCTGTTAGAGGTTGCTGTCATCGCCGCTCGCGCTTGATCGTCTCTGAGAGAGGCTCTCCCGAGATTCTGATGGGCCGAAACTCCTCATCCACCACCCATTCCCGCACCCGCCGCACCACCGACTCCGGCGCTTCCGCCTCAAGCTCGACGAGGCCGTCTTTGTAAGCTCGCGAATAAATCCGTGCCCGCGCCTCCAGCAGCGCCAGCGTCTTTCCTTCCTTCTGCGGCACTCTCAACCGGATGCGGCTCACGGCATCCTCCTGGAGCATCTGGTCAATATGGTCCAAGAGCGTGCTCATGCCAACGCCTTTTGCCGCCGAGACGTGAACCGTTTTCGCGTCATCCCGCAAGCTGTCGCGCTGCCGCGGGGACAGCAGGTCGATCTTGTTCATCACCCGCAGCCGCGGCTTCGCTCCCACTTCCAATTCTTTCAGGACCCGTTCCACCTGCGCATCCTGCTCGGCGGAGAGCGGACTGCTGGCGTCGGAAACGTGCAGGACCAACGCCGCGCGCTGAACCTCTTCCAGAGTCGCGCGGAATGCCGAAACCAGTGTGTGTGGAAGATTGCGAATGAAACCCACGGTATCGGAGAGCAGCACTTTCCGGCGCGAAGGTAAAGTGACGGCGCGAATTGTGGGATCAAGGGTGGCAAACATTCGCGGTGACTCCAGCACCGCAGCCTGGGTCAGTGCATTGAACAACGTGGATTTCCCGGCGTTGGTATAGCCGACCAGCGCCACCGTGGCCACCGGAACCGACTCGCGCCGTTGGCGCTGCTGGGCGCGGATGCGGCGAACATTTTCCAGTTGCTCGTGCAGGTGGCGAATGCGCCTGTGGATTTTGCGCCGATCGGTTTCAAGTTGGGTTTCGCCCGGTCCTCGGGTGCCGATGCCGCCGCCGAGTTGCGACATCTCCACGCCGCGACCGGCGAGTCTGGGCAGCATGTAATCGAGTTGTGCCAGTTCCACTTGCAACTGGCCCTCGCGGGTTCGTGCATGTTTGGCAAAGATGTCCAGGATGAGCTGGGTGCGGTCAATCACGCGCGTACCGACTACTTTTTCGATATTGCGTTGCTGGGAAGCCGTGAGGTCGTGATCGAATAGAAGAAGATCAGCGGAGACCGAGGCCGCCGCACCCGCGATCTCCTCGAGTTTGCCTTTCCCGATCAGCGTGGCCGGATCAGGTTTGTCGCGGTGTTGAAGAAATTCGCCCGCAATTTGTGCGCCCGCGCTGGACGCCAGAGAACGCAACTCTTCCAGTGACTCTTCCGCGCTGAACTCTGGAATGGCAGGGGCTTTGGACGCAGTGGCGCTCGTCGCACCATCTCGTGCCGCCTGAGCGCTGCTGGTCAGCGGGCCTTTCGCGGTCTTCGAGCCCGACCCCGCCCGCGAGCGCATGCGGTAATCGATACCGACCAAAAAGGCTCGTTCCGCGCCGCCGCCGGCCGCGGTCGCGCCCGAAGAGCGTCCAACGCCATGGGTCTTTCCGGAGGATTTGGTCTCTGAACTGCGCAAAGAAGGACGCCTTACCCTTCCGTGCCGGAAGCGCTGGGCGTCGAGTTCGAATCCGTGGCTGAAGCCGCCGCAGCTACTGCCGGCTTCTCACCATGGCCATGGGCCACTCTTCCCATCGCTACCGTGGAAATGGCGTGCTTGAAGATTAACTGCTCCTGGTTGTTGGTCTCCAGCACCACCGAGTATTTATCAAAGGAACGAATGCGCCCCGTCAACTTGACGCCGCGCAGCAGATAGATCGTAATGTTAAGTCTTTCTTTGCGAGCGGTATTGAGGAAAGAATCCTGGATGTTCTGTGCCGGCTTGGTTTCCATGCCGATCTCCTTAGCTTTCTCGACTGCGAAAGCTTTCTGCACTGCAAAAGTCATCGATTCCTCACCCACCTAGGGCGCGGCTGAGGAACCGGGGGGAAAGCTCGGACTGGACAGGCGCTGCGCCGATTCCGCTACGCCCACACACCCCGAGTAACAATCCGTACAATACGGTGTTACTGGCCACTTTTCAAGCCGACCAGTTGCGCCTAGGGGCCTCGCCCGGTTGACATAAACACAACAAAATGCAAATATTCGTGCACCGCAAATAGCACGGGAAATAATCGCAGGCGGTGCTGTTGTTTGCAGCTGCAGTTTTGCTGGACGGGCCCGAATACCTGACTCTTTGTTCCGCGCCCATCAGTCGAGGGCATTGAGGTGTCGCACTTTGCCGTTGGCGGAGGAATATTCCATGCAACATTTAATTGCTTTCGCAGCTTTGTTGGTGATGCCCACCCACACCGGTACTGAAGCCTTGGCGTTCCTGTTGCGCTGGTTTCACTTCCTGGCGGGTATCACTTGGATCGGATTGCTTTACTTCTTTAACCTGGTCAACGTCCCCTTCATGAAGCAGGTGGACGCGGCCATGAAACCGAAAGTATTCCAGTACATGACCTTGCCCGCCCTGCAATGGTTCCGCTGGAGCGCGCTGGTCACGGTCTTGGTTGGCTTTGTTTACTGGCAGCACATCTACGTCGAAGCCGATGCTGCCCGCATGGGTGTCAGCCCATGGAGCACGATTGGTCTGTTCCTGCTGGTCTGGATCGTGGCGTGGGCGATTCTGTACTTCGTGATCTCGAAAGCACCGAGCGGGTATGTTCTGGGCGTCATCGTGACGGTCGTCGTCATTGCCGCGGGCTGGTTGTTTGTGAACTTTACGCCGGTCGGTCAGGACGATAACCACGTCCTCTCGATCGGAGTCGGTGGCGGGTTCGGCATCGTCATGTTGTTCAACGTTTGGGGGATCATCTGGCCTAACCAAAAGAAGATTATCAAGGGAACTCTGGCCGGCACACCACCGGCCAATGGCGCTGCCCTCGCCCGTCAGGCATTCCTGGCGTCGCGAACCAATGCCTTCCTCTCAGTTCCCATGCTTTTCTTCATGGCCGCCAGTTATCACTATGTAATTTTCGGCCGGTAGGCATTGGCTTCTTCTTCTGACCTCGCGCTGCGGCGCGAGGTTTGTTTTTGGCGTGTGCCAGAATAAGACGTGGATTCCGATGCCTATTTTCGTGGGATTAGCCTGTTCAACCATGCCCAGTTTTTCGAGGCTCACGAAGTACTCGAAGACGTCTGGCGTGCGACGGCTGGGGAAGAAAAGAGATTTCTGCAGGGACTGATTCAGGTTGCGGTGGCATTCCATCACTATTCAACAGGGAACAAAGTAGGGGCGCGCTCCTTGCTGGGGCGATCGGCGAGGAATCTGGCCGCTTATCCGGAGAATTTCGGAGGCATACAACTGGCATCACTGCTGGAAACGCTCGCCCAGTGGCGCCGCGCTCTCGACCATGGCTCCCCATTGCCCTCCCTGCCTCGCATAGAGACACTTGAAAAAAGATAGCAACCGCAGGGTTCACCAAGGTAGTGCGAAGGACGCGAAGATCCTGCAATGCGAAGACTTGGCGATGATCCATCGCTTTTATTTGTGTGCTTGTTCTCTGCGCTCTTCGCGAAACCTTTGCGTACTCTGCGGTTAAGGGCTTTGCAACCCCGGAGTGCTAGAATCACTGTTTTGTGACCAATCCTGCGACCGCAAAACCGCGCCCGCGCTCGTCCCAGACCAAGAAAGTCGATGTTGTGCCGCTTCTCGACCTGCATCGCCAGTATGAGCAAATCCGCGATGAAGTGCTGGCAGCCGTGGAACGAGTCTGCTCGTCGCAGCAGTTTGTCTTGGGCGCGGAGGTCGAAGCTCTGGAACATGAAATCGCGGCG